>Ga0210400_10001616_pt1 | contig 22095 bp, 23 predicted proteins | sample IncBWH26MmetaG_FD_155456 | JGI IMG/M metagenome (GOLD analysis project Ga0210400, IMG submission 155456) | Forest soil microbial communities from Barre Woods Harvard Forest LTER site, Petersham, Massachusetts, United States - Inc-BW-H-26-M | ecosystem: Environmental > Terrestrial > Soil >...
AAGGGTTCGGATATCATTGACGTTGCAGAGCCCAACGATATCCGAGCGTCGGAGAGCCATCACGACGACGCTGCCGGGATTCACGGACCGTTGGCGATTTCAGAGGGAGGAGAGACGCCTGGGGCGCCCGGGAACTCTTTTCATTTCAAGGACGAGATTCCGGGCTCCAAGGGTTCGGATATCATTGACGTTGCAGAGCCCAACGATATCCGAGCGTCGGAGAGCCATCACGACGACGCTGCTGGGATTCACGGACCGTTGGCGATTTCAGAGGGAGGAGAGACGCCTGGGGCGCCCGGGGACTCTTTTCATTTCAAGGACGAGATTCCGGGCTCTAAGGGTTCGAGGGTCATTGACGTTGCAGAGCCCAACGATATCCGAGCGTCGGAGAGCCATCACGACGACGCTGCTGGGACTCACGGACCGTCGGCGAGTTCAGAGGGAGCACAAGCGATTGGGCTGCCCTCGCCGGAGCAATACCCAGATGACGAGTTCCATATCGTTCCGCACCGCGCGCCAAGCGCTCTCGTCACCCATGTGCCGCACGATCTGATCGTGTAACGCCCTGAGGCGAACCGGCCGTTTGCGATGCCTATTCGCCAGTTACGACAAGTTTTCATTCCGCCACGGACAAGCGGCACGGCCCGGCACGGCTGTAAGCTGCAGACCGAAAATTGCCAGTCTCCCAGATGCAGCAGGATGTCAACACCTCCCGCGCCAACCGCGTCGAGCACTTCACCCTCCCGGTCGATGCTGAGGTGATGAGCGAAATCAAGCTGCAGGCATGACGATTTAACCGCGAAGAAGAGGACCGCCATGGAATCCGCAATCCCGGAACATCTCCGAAGCGCCCGTAGGCGTCACCGGCGCGTCCGCGACGATTATGCGCCGCCCTTCCCAGGCTTCGTGGCGCGCCATAAGCCGAGCGTTGAGCGTGTGGTGATGGCCTATTTTGGTGTTCAGACCCAGGGTGCGCCTTCAACCGCTGCTGAGCACGCACTGGCACGGATCGTTTCCTGCTTCGAATTGAACGGCGGCCCAACGCATTGGGACCGGGCAAGGTATATCGATGAAGCCGGTTTCACGAACGTGGTGACGGTTGCCTATTGGGGCGATCGCGCAAAGTTCGATGGCTGGTTTCCGGCGGTACGCGACGGCTGGACCGGCGACCAGCGAGCCATCGAGGGATTCGGCGCCTTCATCGAGGTGCTTTATCCATCGACGGACGGCTATCAAACCCTGTTCTCTTCCGTAGGGCGGCCTGAAGGCGTCGCAGTCCTCGCCGACGGCATGAGCGGCGAGATCCAGGAACATGCCTATTGGGGCAGCATGCGCGATCGCATTCCACTGTCCCAGACCAGCGAGATGGCACCCTCCGGCACCGCCCGCGCCGTTCGTGACGGCTCTCGCATTCGCGTCATCCCGCACGACAACGTGTGCCTGATCCGGTCGGGTCAGGATTGGGGCGACACCGAAGCATCCGAACGCAAAATGTACCTCGAAGATGTGGAGCCGGTTCTACGCGAAGGCATGGACTTCCTGCGCGATAATGGCCGCTCGGTCGGTTGTTACGCCAACCGCTACCTGACCGTCGTCGGGTCCGACGGCGCGCCAACCGAAAAATCCTATGGCATGAGCTGGTGGAAAAGCCTGGCGGCACTGGAACGGTGGGCTGAATCGCATCCTACCCATGTCAGGTTTCGGCGCTGCCATGAAATATCTGTTGACAGTGGGACCGGCCGCTAAGCTGAGGCTCTATTCCGAGGTGGCAGTCGCCCGGGCAGATGAGCAGTTTTTCGAATATGTGAACTGTCACCCGCAAACTGGAATGTTGAACGCGGTGCAAACGGTTGACGCTGCATAGGGAGCGATCTCGCGCCGGCCGCTCTCCTACAGCACCATCTGCGTCTGCGTGACGATTGCAACAAGGCGCCCCTCCTCGGTCTCCAGCCGCGTTTGCCAGACCTGGGTGCGCCGTCCGCGATGCACCGGCGTCGCGATCGCGATCACGGTCGTCCCCTCTTTCGCCCCGCCGATGAAATTGGTCTTGCTCTCGATGGTGGTGGTGCCCTTGGCGTCGTCAGGCAAATTGATCACGGTCGCCGCGGCGCCGACCGAATCGGCGAACGCCATCAGCGCGCCACCATGAATCGTGTGGTTGAGCGTGCAGAGATCCGGGCGGACCAGCATTCGTGCCACCACGCGATCCTTGTCCGCCTCGGTGAATGTTACGCCTTTCAATTCGGCAAAGGGCATTTTCATCGAATGGACTTTTTCAAGCGGCGTCATTTCTCCACCCCACACCATTCCGCGATGAACAGCGCGGTAGCCTTGGTCGATTTTCGCAACGAGTCCAGATCGACATATTCGTTGAAGCCATGCATCGCCGCTCCGCTGGCGCCGAAGCACAGGCTCGGAATGTTGTGGTTCAGCCCATAGAACCGCGTATCGGTGAGCGCGGTGAACACGAGATCTGTTACGGCGCCGCCATAAACCGTATCATAGGCTGTCCCAAACGCTGCTTCGGCTGCCCCGGAATCCTTCAGCTCATAGCCTTCCGACAGAAATCCGGACCATTCCACCGCCGGCGGATTGTTGGAAAGGAATCGATGATCGCGTGCGGCGGCAGCGACGTGGCTAATAATTTCCGCCTGGCAATCCGTGACCGACCAGCCCGGCAGTATCGCGATCCGGCAATCGACATCGCACCATGCCGGCACGCTGGAGGCCCAGTCGCCGCCCTTGATGATGCCGGGATTGAAGTTGATCGGATGGGTCACCGCCTTGAAGTGCCGGTCGCTCCTGGCGCGCTCGTTCCATTCGGCCTCGAGCTTTTGCAGACTGTGAATGAGATGGTAGGCGGCCGTGATCGCATTGGAACCGGAGCCGGCCTCGAACACATGCACGGGATGGCCGCGTACTTTGAGGCGAAACCAGATAACCCCCACTTGCGCGCGGACCATCCGGCCGGAGGTCGGTTCGGGAATGAAACAGGCGTCGGCCCGGTAGCCTCGTTGCAAGGTCGAAAGCGCACCGACGCCGGTGCTCTCCTCCTCGATCACGGACTGAAAGTGAATCCGCCCGGTCGGCTTCAGCCCTGCGGCCTTGATCGCGTCGAGCGCATAGAGGGCGCCGATGGTGCCGGATTTCATATCGCAGGCGCCGCGACCGTACATCTTGCCGTCCTTCACGACCGGCGAAAACGGCGGCGTCTCCCACATCTCGAGCGGTCCAGCCGGCACGACGTCGCAATGTCCCTGCAGGATCAGCGATTTGCCGACACTGCTGGCGGGACGATAGGTGCCGACCACGGTGCGCGCTTTCGAAAAATCATGCTCGATCGGCCCGAACCCGCGCAAATCCTTCAGCGAGTCGAGGTCGATGTGCCAGTCGTCGACCTCGTAGCCACGCTGGCGAAGGAGATCGCCGATCATGTCCTGGCACGGCCCTTCGGCACCGCGGGTCGAGGGTATAGCCACAAAATCCAAGGTGGTCGCGAGTTGCGCGTCGAAATTGGCATCGACGGCGTCGAGGATTTTTCGCCTGGTATCGAGGACGTTCATTGGCTCATTTCCTGTTGTCGCTTTCAGAATCGCGACCGCACCAATACAGTTCACCGCGGGACGGGACGTCCCATGGAGACACGGATGCCCGGCAATCGCAACATTCTGTATCTCATGATTGGCGCGCTGATCGCGGTTGCCGCCCCGGCGTCGGCGCAGCAGGTTTCGCGGGAGCAGGATATTGTCGGATTGCGACTGGGACAGCGTATCAAGGTCGACGACGGAACCTGCCCCGCCGGCCAGGTCAAGGAAGTGTCCGGGACCAAGATGACATCAGCGGGAATTGTTGCCGCGCGGAAATGCATCCCGCGCGTGAAACCCAAGTCAAAAGACGTTCACTAAGCCTATTTCGCCGGCTCAAACATGCATTGCAGCGTCGGCTTTGCGATCTTCGTGAACGTGGCGCCGATCTCGGATCGTTTCGACGCCGGCACCCAATCGTTCTCGATGTTCGGCACACCGGTCTCGCTGATCCCGCGCAACAAAGCCGCACGAAGGTCTGTGTCCTCAACAACGGCGGCCGCATGATCGTGAAGGCAACCGCAAACCGCTTCCGGATGCGCCCAGCGTCCCGCCATATGCGGCATGCACAGGCGAACGAACTCTTCGCGCGGATCGGGCCACTTCATCGGTGAGCGCTTTTGGAGCGAAGGTACCTGGGATAAGGCGATCTGGGCCTGCGCCAAGCCACCGCCCAGAATAAAGCAGGCAAAAATCGCTGCTGAGATACGAAAAAACATACAAAGCCCCGTCGGCGACATTCGTCGCTTCGACCCGCGTCAGCGGGTCGCAACAAGGATGGTCTGGGGTGCTGACGTGACGATCGGCGAGCCGTTATACGCGAAGGTGCCGATCCCCGGCAGATTGCCATCCGACGAGCCAGCCAGCGTGGGGACAGCCAGGACGAAGACGAAGGCGAAAATGAAGCTGAGGATCTGCATTTGACGGTCTCCAGTTTGCCTGTCGGCGCTATCCGCCGTTTTTGTTGGCACGTTGATAACCATCTGAGGTTTCCGTAGTTCTGCATCAAAACGGATAATGGTTTCGCCATACGGGAGAATTGTTTCGTCCCCACATCCGAACGACACAGTCCTGCAAAAGGTCCCATTATTTCAGTCAAATGCGCTGGTCGAACGGGACTTTTCCGGCACTGCAATCGAAACCCAGCGCCTCCTTGACCTTTCTCTGGTGCAGACATGCAACTTTCATGGGCAGTTGCGCGTTGTGGTGCCATCTCAGCAAAGGATACCAGTCGTGGGCGACGGCAACTCCGATGTTGGCAAGGAATCCCCGACGCGCAAACCCGGCCAGCCGATGGTTGAGCCTTTGGCTGGGAACGACAGTTCCTCGCTGCGGCGGATCGACAAATCAAATCGGCAGAAAACAGCGCGGCCAGGGATTTGCGGTGCCATGACGGAGCAGTGCGGCGACAGCGGCCGCGGTAACGACCAGACTCCGCAGAAATTCGTGCATTTGGTGGGCTGCCGCGACCCCAATGCGCGGCCCGAAACATGGGTTCGCCCGGACGCTGTGCCTATCAAGCAGTAAATTCGAGAGCGCCCTACCCGATTCCAGTTACTGGATGAATTCGCTGCATTTCTGAACAGATTCATCGGCGGCGCCCCAGGGCATGATGGGAACCGAGGACGTCGAATTCTTGGGCGATCCTTCAATCAGCTTGTCCGAATACACCATATAGACCAGCACGTTCCGCTTGGCGTCACAGCCTCGGACGATTTGCATCTTCTTGAAGAACAGCGAACGCCGCTGCCGAAACATATCGTCGCCCTGGACCATTTTGTCCTTGAAATGGATCGGACCGATCTGGCGGCATGCCAGTGAAATATCCGAGACTTCTTCGGCAAGTCCAAGCCAGCCCTTGAAGCCACCCCGCTCCGGCACCGTGAAATGACAGGCCACCCCCTCGACCTCGGGATCGTCGACGCCATAGGTCGCCAGCTTGTCGTTCGGGCTGAGCCACTTGAATACGGTCGAGCGGCGGAAAATCAAATCCGGCTCGTCGGCCGCCCTGGCGAACGAACCCGGCCACAGCACCAATGCGAGCGCCAACAGCGTCCAGCGTCCCCACCACCTGTCATATTGGCTTAAGGCTGTCATGGACATCTCCGGGGGCTGGGTTCCACCCATGTAGGTGTGGACGAGGGCTATAGGAAGGCTGCTGATCGCGAGTACCGCTGGGCGTTTAACCGAATGTGAGGCTTTTTTGTTACGCTGAGGTCGAAAATCACGGGCATCGGGGCGTTGCGCTGGTGAAGGCGTACCTCGTCTGCAACACTAAAATCGCGAACGGCTGGGATTCGAAAAAATGACGCGCGTAAGGGGGCATAGGGCTGCCATTGCGACCAAACGGCTCTGGCAAACGGCCATTTTGACGGCGGCCGGTGCGATCGGCGTCACCTCCCACGCGGAGGCCGCGCTGTACTACTGGTCGGATTCCGAGCCGGGAGTGTCGCGGCCCGAACCGGCCGCAGATCCGCGGCGGCCAAAGGCCCGCCATCATGCTGAAAAAAAGACCGACGCACCACAGAAGGAATCCGCCAAGCCGCAGGGGCCGGTAATCATCTCGATCTCGATCGACCAGCAAAAGCTGAGACTTTACGACGCCAATGGCTTGTACGCGGAATCTCCTGTTTCCACGGGCATGCGCGGCCATCCGACGCCGATGGGTGTTTTCAGCGTCATTCAAAAACAAAAGCTGCACCATTCCAACATCTACAGCGGCGCCCCGATGCCCTTCATGCAGCGCATCACCTGGTCGGGCATCGCGATCCATGCCGGCGTGCTGCCGGGCTATCCGGCGTCGCACGGCTGCATCCGCATGCCCATGGCCTTTGCCATGAAGATGTGGAATTGGACCAGAATGGGTGCGCGGGTCGTCGTCACCCCCGGCGAGATCACGCCTGCCAGCTTTTCGCATCCGCTTCTTGCAGCCTTGAAGGGTGCGCCGCCGCCGATGGCGGCCGACGAGCCGAAATCGGATGCGCCCATTTCCGCAAAAACCGACACGGCGGCGGATGCTGGCGTCAAGACCCAGCCGGCCATCGTGGAACAGGCCGTTGAACTGAGATCGACCATCGGGCACGGCGATAGCGTCAAGCCGGCGATCGACGCGCCAAAGGCTTCCGCGCCGTCCCGCGACCAGACTCGCACCGCGGATGCCAGCGACACTGTGCCGGCAACGAATGCCTCGGTCACGATGTCTGACGCCACGCCAGCCGGTGGCAACGCTCAGCCGGTGGCCGAACCAACCGTTTCCGTCAGGGATAGCGATACATCCATGGATGATGCGAAGCCCGATGAAGTCGTCTCTTCCGACGACAGGCCTGCCGAGACCAAATCGTCCGAACCGGCCGTCAAGGTCGATGGCTCGGCCAGCGAAAGTATCAAGTTTGACGAGCCGAAAGTCGAAATCAAAGCGACCGGCGTCAAGGCGGCCGAGGTCAGCGCTGGGGCATCGCCAGTGGATGCCGCCAAATTAAGTGAAAAACCTGATGAGAGCAGCCAGACCGCGACAGTACCCGCCGCTGTCCGGCCGGCCACGAAAGATCAGGACCGCCCGACCGGTGTCGAGAAAGCAGCCGCCCCGAAAACCGATCCGCAAACGGCTTCGCCAAAACGGAGCGGCCAGATCGCGGTGTTCGTCAGTCGCAAGGACTCGAAGCTCTATGTGCGGCAGAATTTCGCGCCGCTGTTCGACGCGCCCGTGACGATCGCCCCAAGCGACCGGCCACTGGGAACGCATGTCTTCACCGCGCAGGCCGACAAGAACGACGCCAATGTCCTGCACTGGTCGGTGGTCTCGCTCCCTGTCCCCCGGATTGCCCAGCGCAACGACGAAGACGAGCGCGCCACGCGCCGGCACAAGATCGCGGGCGTGGTCGAGGTGAAAACATTGCCGGCGACGGATAGTCCCGCCGAAGCGCTGGATCGCCTCTCCCTCCCCGCCGACGCGTTGGCACGAATTGCCGAAGCCCTTTCGACCGGCGGCTCGATCATCGTTTCGGATCAGGGCATCGCGGCTGGCGAAACCGGCGAAGGAACGGATTTCATCGTTTCTCTGCGCTAGGCGGCCCAACAGGTCTTAAGCCGTTCGGTCGCCGGTCGCCTTGCAGCGGCGGCTACGCTAAAAGACCGCCCTGATGAACCAGTTTGCCGGCACCGCCATAACGACAGAACCACCGATCGATGCGAAGGACGCGTTCGACCGGCTGACTTTCCTCGGCTGGCGATGGGGATTGGCGGCGATCGTCGCCGGCCTCGCGGCATCGTTTTTCCTGTTCGGCTACGCGCTGATTTACTGGCGCAATGCCGACATGGATTTCATGGTGATCTACAACGCGCTCGTCCTCAACGACGGCAAGCCGCAGCTGTTTTTCGATCACACCGGATATATCACAATCCTGTCGGTGAAGGCCTGGTTTCAACTCCTGCATCGTATCGGCCTGCTCGCCCCCTATTCGCTGTCAGCGATCCCGCCGGCCTCCGACATCACAGCCTTCAATGCTGCGATGACCAGCGCCGTCCGCGCCGGGCGCGTCCTCGCCTGGCTGATCGCAACCGGCTGCGTGCTGATTTTTGCCACGCTCGTCCGCCGCGTCGTGCGCGACTGGCGCGTCGCACTGATCTCGACGCTGGCGTTCGCACTCTCCGGCGGCATCGCGGTGCATTCTCGCATTTTGCGCAGCGAACTTGTCGCAGCGTGTCCCGTCATTTTTGCGCTGCTGATCCTGATCGCGGTCGGGCGCCGCGCCGGCATCTTGCGCCCGCTCGGGATCGCGGTTGCGGCGGCACTCTGCGTGCTCGGTCTCGAAAACAAGGTGCAGGCCATCCTGCTGATCGGCGCATTACCGCTGCTGGTCCTGCCGTTCGGAAGTACCGCAAGCGCCAGCGTTGGGTTCTGGCGCGATGCGAGGTCAGGCTGGCCGGCGGCGATTGTCGCAACTATCGCTGCGCTGGCCGCGGCGTGGGCGGCATGGCCGCTAATCGCCACCGGTTTTGATCACACCCTGCTCGATGCCGCGCAGTTTCATCCGCTGGTGCTCGGCCGCTTCGGCATCTATCAGGCCGCACTGCTGATCCTGATCGGTATCTGCATGATCGCCTATGCCGTGATCTGGCGCATTAGCGCCACCGAGACACTGGCGTCGATATCGGCGATTGCCGCTGGCGCGTCGCTGGCGCTGCTGGTGCTCGATCTCGAATACAACACCGGCAATGTGATTGCGGTATTCAATCCACTGGAGAAGATGCTGACCTTTGCGGACACCGGCACCACCGCGAACGTCTCCGGTCTGTCGGGAATCCTGCGGCTGCTGTTTGATGGGATCGCATTGGTTCTCGCGCGCTACACCTTCGTTTTGCACTCCTCGCCGCGTCCAACCGTGTTTCTCACCTGGCTGATCGTACCCGGCATCGTTTATGCGTGGTCGTGCGGCAAAAAACAGACCGCGATCCAGGCCGTCGTGCTCCTGTTGGCCGCGATCGGAATCGATGCGCTCGGCGTGCGGCGCGGGTTGAAATCCGAATATTTCATCTTCACCGATCCCCTGATCATCCTGGCCGGCGCGGTCCTGCTGGATTCCCTCGGCGATCTGCGCTTTCGCAAATGGAGCTATCCTATCGCCGTGGTTCTGTTCGGACTGCATATCGCGATCGGCCAGGCCGAGCCGATAAAACATGCCTTCATGCGCCGAGGGCCGGAGTCGATATGTGAATGGAACCGGCACTACATGCCGTTGCTGCCGCTGCCTTGGTGCCCTGCGGCCCAGCCATAACAGCTTGTTGAGCGGCATCCACTCGCGGGATGGGCTAATAACGTCGTCCGGCCTTGATGGTGTCGACAAGGGGTCCGCTATGATCGATCGCAGAACCATCCTCGCGTCGGCACTGGCCACGATGGCCAGTCCGGCGTTGCCGCGGACGGCTCACGCGCAAGCCGCCATGACGGGGATCACCGCCTACGCATTTTCATTTCCGGCGTTGGCCGGGGGCGACATCAGGCTCGCGGATTATGCCGGCCATCCGATGCTGATCGTCAATACGGCTTCCTTATGCGGCTTCACCCCCCAATATGCCGGGTTGCAGCAACTATGGACCGAATTCCATGATCGCGGCTTGATGATTGTTGGCGTTCCCTCCAACGATTTCGGAGGCCAGGAGCCCGGCGGCGCCACCGAGATCGCGGAAACCACGCAGCACCAATATGGCGTTACTTTCCCGATGGCGGCCAAGGCGATCGTGAAGGGCCCGAATGCACATCCCTTTTACAAATGGGCCGCCACTGCGCGGCCCAAGGATGTTCCGCGCTGGAACTTCCACAAGTACCTGATTGGCCGCGACGGGTACCTCGCCGAGGTCTTCCCCGAGAGCGTCGACCCCCTTGATACCCGCGTCAAAACCGCGATTGCGCGGGCGCTCGCGGACTCCTGACGTAAAGGCTTTCTCCCCGGAATTAACCGCCTCGGCCGACAATTCCGTCTCCGTTGAAAAAGCCGTTGCCGTGGCTGCGCGGGTCCAATTAGGCTATGATTCCCGAGGGGCAGGAAACGGTCCGGGCGACGGCAAAAAGCCGAGGCCGGACCAGGGATCACGGCAAGGGATGAGCAAGATGCGTATTGCAGCAGGTTTGATTTTTGCGGGCGCGGTTTCGCTATTCTTGTCCGGCACCGCATGGTCGCAGACCCCGGCCACCAAGGGCACGGCAACGCCTCCTCCAGCGGTGGCGGCTCCTGCCGCCGCCCCTGCGCCTGCCCCCGCAGCGGCGCTGGCGCCTGCTAAGGCTCCCTGCGCCAATCCCGATGCGCTCGGGATCGGCCGCGTCGTCGAGATCGACACCACCGGCGGGCCGGGCTTCGGTTTCGAGCATTTCAAGCAACTCGATTTCCTGCGCGACAAGGAAGTGGTGCTGACGTTTGATGACGGTCCATGGCTGGTCAATACGCCATCGGTGCTAAAGTCGCTGGCGGACGAATGCACCACCGGCATTTTCTTTCCGATCGGCAAGCACGCCACTTACTATCCGGAAATCCTGAAACAGGTGCTCGCCGCCGGCCATACCGTCGGATCTCACACCTGGTCGCACGCCACGCTGACCAACAAGAAATTGACCGAAGATCAACGCAAGGAAGAAATCGAAAAAGGTTTCAGCGCGGTGAAATGGGCGTTGGGCGGCGTTTCGCCCTCACCGTTCTTCCGCTTTCCTGCGTTGCAGCATCCGCCTGAAATGGTGACCTATCTCGGCACCAGAAACGTCGCAATGTTCTCCTGCGATCTCGACTCGTTCGACTTCAAGGCGCGCAATGCCCAGCAGGTGATCGACGTCACGATGAAAAAGCTCGACAACCTGGGCAAGGGCATCATCCTGATGCACGATTTCCACAAGCATACCGCCGAGGCGCTGCCCGCCTTGCTGCGCAGGCTGAAGGCCGGCGGTTACAGAGTGGTTCAGATGAAGGCCAAGGCGCCGGTGCAGACGCTTGCGCAATACGACGAAGAGCTTCTGAAGGACGCCAAGCTGCCGACGGTCAGCGACCGCCCGGTCTCCAGCGTGGTGCAGACCATTTCAGAATAATACAAGCCGCGCGACAACGCCCGTGACGGCACACCGCATTGACGGCTATGTCATCGTGTCCGCCGACGGAATGCTGGCGAACGCCGATCACGTGATGCCGGACGAACTGAAATTCGAAGGCGACAAGCAATTCTTCTCCGCCGCCCTCGACCACGCCGATTTGATCGTGCACGGCCGGCATTCCTACGAGGACCAGCCGAACTCACCGCGGCGAAACCGGATCATCCTGACCCGCACCGTCGGTGCCGTTGCGCGCGATCCGTCCAATCCCAGGGCGACCCTGTGGAATCCCGCGGGCGCGACGTTCGAGGCCGCATGCGACCACGCCGGCATCCATAGCGGCACCATTGCGATTATCGGCGGACCGGGCGTGTTCGCCATGTTCCTGGACCACTACGACACGTTCTGGCTCTCGCAGGCACCGCGGGTAACGCTGCCCGGCGGCGAACCGTGTTTCCCCGGCGTCCCCCTCCAATCGCCTCAGGAAATTCTTGCCGCCCATGGCCTGAGCGCCGGCGACGCCCAAATCCTCGATAGCGCTGGGGGCGTCAGCGTCACGCCGTGGCGGCGCGCGGTCTCGCGTGTTTTCGAATCGTCGGAAGATTGGAGCCTCGGTTCTGTTTAAATCAGAACCGATTAGAGCGTTTTCGAGCGAAGTGGACACCGGTTCGCGTGAAGAAAACGCGTCAAAACAAAAGATTAGAGCCCGGTTCTGATTCAATCAGAACCGATAAGGCTCTAGACATCATAGGCAGGTTCTACTGTCCGCGACACCCGGCCATATCCAACGATCATGAACAGCGCGCCGATCAACGACAGGTTCTTCAAGGCATGGACCACGTTGTTTCTGGCCTCCGGACCGGCCTGGTTCCAGAAGTCATGATAATAAAAGGTCGCGGCGACCACGAACAGGATCAGCAGTATCGCAAAAAAACGGGCGCCGAAATTCAACGCGATCATCAAGCCGCAGATCAGCTCAAGCGCGCCGGCCGCGATCGCCAGCATCATCGGCATCGACATCCCGGTCAGGCCTTCGAGCTGAGAGGTGTAGGTTGCCAGCGCCGCCGGAAGAACAATCTTCTCGGTCATTTGCGCCGTCGCCGTCAGATCCAGAAGCTTGGATGCCCCCGAAAAAATAAATATCACGGAGAACAGAATTCGCCCGAAAGTAATAAACGCTGGCATGGTCGCCCCTCACTGAATGCTGCAAATGCGAAAGTCGTTAAACGGCGGAACGATTATGGGCGTTCCGCCTCGGCTTTTCAAACAGTCAATCGAGTTGCCGGGCGGCAGTGGCCGTTCGGTTGAGCTAGCCAAACAGGGACGGTTGTTGACGGCCGGCGCGCTCCTGGGCTTCGACCGCGGCAACCGCGGTCATGTTGAGGATGCCGCGTGCGGTCACCGACGGCGTGAGAATATGCGCCGGCCGTGAAGGGCCGATCAGGATCGGCCCCACTGGAAGCGCGTCGGCCAGCGCTTTGATCATCTGATAGGCGACGTTGGCGGTGTCGAGGTTCGGCATGATCAGGATATTGGCTTCGCCTTCCAGCTTCGAGTGCGGCAGGATCATCTTCCGCGCCGATGCGGAGAGCGCGGTATCGCCCTGCATCTCGCCATCCGCCTCGATCTCCGGATGGTTCTGCTTCAGCAGCGCGGTGGCGCGGCGCATCTTGCGTGACGAGTCCGTATCATAACTTCCAAAATCGGAGTGCGACACGAACGCGATTTTCGGTTTGAGATTGAAGCGCTGGACATGGATCGCCGCCAGCGCCGCCATTTCCGCAAGCTCCTCGGCGCTCGGGTTCGGCCGCACCTGGGTATCGGCGATGAAATAAGCCCCCTTGCTGGTGATCATCAGCGCAAGCGCTGCGAAATCGCTCACGCCGGGGAGAAAGCCGATGATCTCGCGCACATGGCGCAGATGGCTCATATAGCGGCCCTCGACGCCACAGATCATGGCATCAGCTTCGCCACGGGCCACCGCGAGCGCGGCAATCACGGTCGCATTGGTTCGCACCACCGTGCGTGCGGCATCCGGGGTGACGCCGTGCCGGCCGGCCACATCGATATAGGACTGGACGTAGGATCGATAACGCGGATCGTCCTCGGGGTTGATGAGGTCGAAATCCTGGCCGGCCTTGATGGCGAGGCCAAATCTCTTGATCCGCGCTTCGACCACCGATGGGCGCCCGACCAGGATCGGTCGCGCCAGCTTCTCTTCCAGAACGACCTGCGTCGCGTGCAGCACGCGTTCGTCTTCGCCTTCCGCATAGATCACGCGGACCGGCTGGGTCTTCGCCTTGGCAAACACCGGCTTCATGACCAGGCCGGAGCGGAACGCAAAGCGCTCAAGTTGCGCGGTATAGTCCTCGAAATTGGCGATCGGCCGGGTGGCAACCCCCGACTCCATCGCCGCCTTCGCAACCGCAGGCGCGATGCGCAGGATCAGCCGCGGATCGAACGGGCTCGGAATCAGCGAACCCGGACCGAAGCCCTGGGCTTCACCGCTATCGAAACCGGGCGCTATCGCATCCGACGGCGGATCGCGCGCCAGCTGCGCGATCGCGTCCACCGCGGCGTGCTTCATGTCCTCGTTGATGGCGGTGGCGCCGACGTCGAGCGCGCCACGAAAGATGAACGGAAAGCACAGGACATTGTTGACCTGATTGGGAAAGTCGGAGCGCCCGGTGCAGATCATCGCATCCGGCCGCGCCTTTCGGGCCTCGTCCGGCATGATCTCCGGCGTCGGATTGGCGAGCGCCATCACCAGCGGCTTGTCCGCCATCTGCTTGACCATATCCGGGGTGAGCACGTTGGGCGCGGACAGCCCGAGAAAAATATCGGCGCCGCCGATCACCTCGGCGAGCACACGCTTGTCGGTCTTCTGCGCGTAGACCGACTTCCAGCGATCCATCAGCGTATTGCGGCCTTCATGCACCACGCCATCGATATCGCAGACCCAGATATTCTTGCGCTGCGCACCCATCGAAACCAGGAGATTGAGGCAGGCGATCGCCGCGGCGCCGGCACCGGAGGCGACGATCTTGACGTCCTTGAGCTTTTTGCCGTTCAGCAGCAGTGCGTTGGTGATCGCAGCACCGACGATGATGGCGGTGCCATGCTGATCGTCATGGAATACCGGGATCTTCATCCGCTCCTTGAGCTGCGCCTCGATCTCGAAGCACTCCGGGCCCTTGATATCCTCCAGATTGATGCCGCCGAAGGTCGGCTCCAGCGCCGCCACGGTCTCGACCACGCGCTCGATGGTGTCGGCGGCGATTTCAATGTCGAACACGTCGATGCCGGCGAATTTCTTGAACAGAACCGCCTTGCCTTCCATGACTGGTTTCGACGCCAGCGGGCCGATATTGCCGAGGCCCAGCACCGCGGTGCCGTTGGAAACGACGGCGACGAGATTGGCGCGGATCGTCAGCGACGCCGCCTCCGCGGGATTTTGTGCGATCGCGGTACAGGCGGCCGCCACCCCCGGCGAATAGGCCAGCGCCAGGTCGCGCTGATTGGCGAGCGGTTTGATCGCCTTAATCTCAAGCTTTCCCGGCCGCGGCTGGCGGTGATAGGCGAGCGCCGCGGAATGGAGATCTTCGGAATAGGACGACATAAATTTTCCCCGCGGGCTCTCTCGGCCCTGAACGTAAGGCTTGGTGGCTGGTCTAGTTTGGCAGATTGAGCCGGATGTGAAGCTCGCGCAACTGCTTCGGCGTGACCTCCGAAGGCGCGCCCATCAGCAGATCTTCGGCCCGCTGATTCATAGGAAACAGCGAGATTTCGCGCAAGTTGGTCGTGCCGCAAAGAAGCATCACAATCCGATCAACGCCGGCCGCCATGCCACCATGTGGCGGCGCGCCATACTGGAACGCACGGTACATGCCGCCAAAACGCTCGACGACATCCTTCTCGCCATAGCCGGCAATCTCGAACGCCTTCACCATCGCCTCGGGCCGGTGATTGCGGATACCGCCGGAGGCGATCTCGTAGCCGTTACAGGTGATGTCGTATTGAAATGCCTTGATGGTTAGCGGGTCCTGCCCGTTGAGGGCATCGAGACCGCCCTGCGGCATCGAAAACGGATTGTGCGAGAAGTCGATCTTCTTGTCGTCCTCGTTGTATTCGTACATCGGAAAATCGACGATCCAGGCGAGTTCGAACCGCTCCTTGTCGATCAGGTTCAATTCTTCACCGAGTTTGGTGCGTGCGAGGCCTGAGAACTTCCAGAACTTGTCGGGATCGCCGGCGACGAAGAACGCGGCGTCACCTTCCTTCAATCCCAGCGCGGCGCGAATCGCCGTTGTCCGTTCCGGGCCGATATTGTTGGCCAGCGGACCAGCACCCTCGCCGCCTTCGCGCCACATGATGTAGCCAAGCCCGGGCTGCCCCTCGCCCTGCGCCCACGAGTTCATCCGATCGCAAAACGCGCGCGAGCCGCCACCGACGCCCGGGATCGCCCAGACCTGGTTCTTGGGGTCTTCCAGCATGCGCGCAAAGACCTTGAAACCGGAGCCCCGGAAATGCTCGGAGACGTCCTGCATGATGATGGGATTGCGCAAATCCGGCTTGTCGCTGCCGTATTTGCGCAAGGCCTCAGCGAACGGAATCCGCGGCCAGTTCCTGGTGACCGGCTTGCCCTTGGCAAACTCCTCGAACACGCCGGTGATAACAGGTTCAACGGCTGCAAAAACATCGTTCTGCTCGACGAAGCTCATCTCCAGATCGAGCTGGTAGAACTCGCCGGGCAACCGGTCAGCGCGCGGATCCTCGTCGCGGAAACACGGCGCGATCTGAAAGTAACGATCGAAGCCGGACATCATCAAGAGTTGCTTGTACTGCTGCGGCGCTTGCGGAAGCGCGTAGAACTTACCCGGGTGAATCCGTGACGGCACCAGGAAGTCGCGTGCGCCCTCAGGCGACGACGCCGTCAGGATCGGCGTCTGGAATTCGAAGAAGCCCTGTTCTTTCATCCGCTTGCGCATGGAATCGACGATCGCGCCACGGGTCATGATATTCTGGTGCAGCTTCTCGCGACGAAGGTCGAGGAAGCGGTACTTAAGCCTTATATCTTCAGGATATTCCTGCTCGCCAAACACGGGCAACGGCAATTCACCGGCCGGACCCAGCACCTCGATCTCGCTGACATAAAGCTCGACCGCACCGGTCGGCAATTCAGGATTCTCGGTGCCGGCGGGACGGCGGCGCACCTTGCCGTCGATCCGCACCACCCATTCCGAGCGCAGCTTTTCGGCGTCCTTGAATGCCGGCGAGTCCGGATCGGCGACGCATTGCGTCAGGCCGTAATGGTCGCGCAGATCGATGAACAGCACGCCGCCATGGTCGCGAATACGATGACACCAGCCGGACAATCGAACGCTCTGGTCGATATCGCTGTCACGGAGCGCGCCGCAGGTGTGGGACCGGTAACGATGCATGGATATCCTGAAATAGCGTGAGAGGGCAGAATCATGGGCTTTCGCACCAATCGCGAAGCGTCAGGGTTTAGCCGAGCCAACCCCCTGCCGCAACGAGCCAGCGTGCTCAAAAATGCGAGAAACGGCTTGGGACGCGGCCCGCCAGACGCAAGTTTCCCGGTCCATTTCCGGCGCCGGCTAAGCCTGCTCATTGGCAGCCATGCCGATTGCCTATTCCTGAGGAAATCCCCACATTCAGGTCATGACGGTCCATTTCCCCTTCCAGAATACCTATGCGGCGCTGCCGGCCGGCTTCTTCGCGCGGGTGGCGCCGACCCCGGTCGCTTCCCCCCGGCTGATCAAATTGAACCGCGCGCTAGCCATGCACCTTGGTCTCGATCCTGACCGGCTCTCCAGCCCAGAGGGAGCCGAAATCCTCGCCGGCAAGCGTATTCCCGACGGGGCGGACCCGATCGCGATGGCCTATGCGGGTCACCAGTTCGGGCATTTCGTGCCGCAGCTCGGCGATGGCCGCGCCATCCTGCTCGGCGAAGTGATCGACGCGGACGGGGTGCGCCGCGACATTCAGCTCAAAGGGTCGGGCCCGACGCCCTTTTCGCGCCGGGGCGATGGCCGCGCCGCGCTGGGTCCGGTGCTGCGCGAATACATCGTCAGTGAGGCGATGGCGGCGCTTGGGATTCCGACCACGCGATCGCTCGCTGCCGTCGTAACCGGCGAGAGCGTAATGCGCGAGACGCTGTTGCCCGGGGCCGTCCTCACCCGCGTCGCGTCCAGCCATATCCGGGTCGGGACATTCCAGTATTTTGCGGCACGCGGCGATATCGAGGGCGTGCGCCGATTGGCGGATCATGTCATCAACCGGCACTATCCGGAAGTTGCCAATACCGAACGCCCCTATCATGCGTTGCTGCAAGCGGTGATCGCGCGGCAGGCGGTCCTGGTCGCACGCTGGCTGCTGGTCGGCTTCATCCACGGCGTCATGAACACCGACAACAGCTCGATCTCCGGCGAGACCATCGATTACGGCCCGTGTGCTTTCATGGACCATTACGACCCCGCGACGGTGTTTTCCTCAATCGACGAGCAAGGCCGCTATGCCTATGCCAACCAGCCGCGGATTGCGCTCTGGAACCTGACGCGGCTCGCCGAATGCCTGTTGCCGCTGTTTTCCGATGACAAGGACAAGGCCGTCGAACAGGCGCAATCCGTTCTCGGTGAGTTCGCGGAGAAGTTCACAACAGCCTATCAGGCCGGGCTGCGTCAAAAGACCGGCTTGCTCACGGAACGAGATGGTGACGCGGCGCTGGTGCAGGACTTGCTGGAGGCGATGGCCAGGAACCATGCCGATTTCACCCTCACCTTCCGAGGTTTGAGTGAGGCCGCGCTTGATGCCGATGGCGATCAAAAGGTACGGCAATTGTTCGCCGACCCCGCCGCCTATGACGAATGGGCGGTGCGTTGGCGGCAACGCATCAGCGACGAGCCGCAGGACCCCGCCGCACGGCGAACCGCCATGCGGTCGGTCAATCCAGCCTTCATTCCCCGCAATCACCGGGTCGAAGCGGTGATCCAGGCCGCCGTGAGCCACGATGATTTTGCCCCCTTCGAGGAGCTTCTGACGGTCCTGTCGAAGCCCTACGAGGACCAGCCGGCCTTTGCCGGCTATGCCGACCCGCCGGAGCCGCACCAACGCGTGCTGCAGACGTTTTGCGGAACATGAAACGTTAACCTTGCGTCCAATATTCGGTGCGGCGGACGGCGCACGCCGCCAGAAATTAACAAGCGATCAACGGGTTCCTTAGAAAGCTACCGGATTGTTTCGGGAGATTGCCGTGGACGCGTTGGTGTTTGAATTCATTGGACTTGCGATGGTGGCGCTTTGCGTCATCGTGCTTGCGGTTCCTTCTTCACGGCGACCGACAGGTCGGCGCATCGGCAACTACTAACCGCTGAAAATTCCAAAGCGAGCGTTGCGGCGGGATCGGGAACCTCGATCGGGCGCGGCCCCAGGCCCAAGTCCTGGCAAAAGGCCCTGTCCGGCGCAAATGCAAGGCTCGAATTCGCCGCAAGACCCTTGACATACCAGCGCTTTCGGCAGAACGCCCTTTGAGAAGCGTTATGGACCATTCATGGACCTGATTACCACCACTTCCGAACTGACAGCTGTTTGCACCCGCCTCGCCAAGCACCCGGTCATCACCGTCGATACCGAATTCCTGCGTGAGACGACCTATTACCCCCTGCTTTGCGTCGTTCAGATGGCGAGCGCGGAGGAAGCGGTCGTGATCGATACCCTGGCCGAGGGGATCGACCTCAAGCCGTTCTTCGCGCTGATGGCCGATGAGAAGGTGCTGAAGGTTTTCCACGCCGCCCGTCAGGATATCGAGATCGTCTGGCATCAGGCGGGAATGGTTCCGCACCCGATTTTCGATACCCAGGTCGCGGCCATGGTACTTGGCTACGGCGACTCCATTGCCTATGACCAGCTGGTCGAGCGCATCACCGGCCATCGGCCGGACAAGACCCACCGTTTCACCGACTGGTCGCGCCGGCCGCTGACCGAAGACCAGATGCATTACGCGGTCTCCGACGTCACCCATCTGCGCGATGTGTTCACCGCACTGGACGCCGATCTCAAGAAGCGCGGCCGCAACGACTGGGTGAGCGAGGAAATGGAAGTTCTGACCTCGCCGAAGACCTACGACTTTCACCCGGAGCGCGCATGGGAGCGGCTGAAGACGCGGGTGCGCAAGCCCCGGGAGCTTGCGGTGCTGATGGAAGTCGCCGCATGGCGCGAACAGGAGGCGCAGAGCCGGGACGTTCCGCGCAGCCGCGTCCTGAAAGACGATGCGGTCGGCGACATCGCGACCCACGCGCCAACCAGCCTTGAACGGCTCGCCAGTTTGCGTTCGCTGCCAAAGGGTTTCGATCGATCGAAATGGGGCACCGATATCGTCGCCGCCGTGCAGCGCGGCCTCGCGCGCGATCCCGCAACGCTGCCGAAGATCGAAAAGCCGCGCGGTAATTCAAATGGTGCTGCGATCGTCGAACTTCTGAAAGTCCTGCTGCGGATGACGTCCGAACGCCACGCTGTCGCCAGCAAGGTGATCGCAACCGTCGACGATCTCGAGCAGATTGCGGCCGACGATAATGCCGATGTCGGTGCCCTGCACGGCTGGCGCCGCGAACTGTTCGGCGAAGCCGCGCTATCCCTGAAACATGGCCGGCTGGCGCTCGCGATCGAAAAAGGGCGGGTCGTCAAGGTCGATCGAAACTAGTTCCGTCACGCATGCAATTTCTCATCGTGCCATGAATTCCCCAATCGACGCGAAGAATCCTAATGCGCCGCGTTATTCGGTACGTTGTCGTCAGCCGCTTTGGCGGCTTCCCATACTTCCACCAACACCATCGATAGAATATATGCGCTTGTTGGGAGTTTTAGCTGCCGAGCTTTCTCGATCGCCTTTGAAATGGTGACAGCCAGTTCGTTGAGATCGTCCTCGAGGGTCGTCATCTGTTACTCGCTTCTGGAGCCTTTACGGTGAGCACTGACCATTTCGACCAACCTGGTGACAAATTACTACGGCTGGTTCGGGATAATCAGATCGATCTGAACGTCGTCGAAGGTTTGCGGCTCGTCGTCGCATTCAGGAAAATCGAGGATCAGTCCGATCGGCGCATCCTCATCGAACTCGCCGAACGGCTTGCAAAGTAGCCGCCATTTCGGCGGCGGGTTCAAATTTTCAGTCATACCGGGATTTTGCTGCCTTCCTCGATAAGGCCGGTGCTCTCCTGAATTCCGGCATAGTTACCAATGACTTTGATCACCGCCAGTTTGTACGAAGCGGCGTCTCCGGTGCTGGGGCATCTGCATGCCACGGCATCGCCGACGCTCCCCGCTACCATTTCAGTTCGACGCCGACTGTTCCCTGGTGCGACTGCATCGCCGCGCGATACTTGCCGTCATAGTTGATGTAAAGACGCGCCGTGTTGCTCAGGCTGAGCGACGCGGACGCGCCAGCATCTGCGCCATACTGGCTTTCGCCGATAACCTGCACCGCGATGCTCTCGGGGCCAAGGCTGACGGTGACCGAACTCAAGTTCTGCGAGACATTGTCGACGAACTTGCCGTAGGCGGAGAGGTCCAGAATCTTCTGATCGACGATCCAGTAGTGTCCGATCTCCGCGCCAAGCAGAATGCGTGAACGCTCCAGGGTTGCCCCCGTCGCCATTTCCGGATTGAGACCGCCGACCTCCTCAAACGCGCCGGTCGAGGCGCGGGTATATTCGAGCGAGGCCTTCGGCACGATCCGGCTCTGGTCCATGCTCCAGTAATAACTGAGTTCAGTGAGCGCACCGTCGATCTGGGCGTTGGAGTCGGCGCTGGCGATTCCAAAACCGGTGTCCCGGCTGGTACTGACTTTTCCGAAGCCATGGACCAGCGCGACGGCCCAGGTCCATGGCCCCCTGTCTACTGAGGCGTTGAAGCCGAGTTGGGTAAGATCCAGCGTCGCCGACTGCAGCGCCAGCGGAACGTCGATCGTGGTACGGCTTTGGTCAACCGAAAAGCCGATATTGACGCCGGGCGCAATGCGGGCGCCTATTCCGGCGACGCCGCCCCAGGTCTGGCGCTGATCGCCGACGAAATTGGCCTGTGCCCCGTTCCTGGCCGAGATTCCGTACGCCTCCCCCCAGGTCCGATAGCGCGGTTCGTCCGTTGCCGCCGAAGCGCCGCCACCGCCCGGATTGCTCCGCGACGCACTGCCGAACCCGTTCGTTGCCTGATTTCCGAGCCGCTCCAGAAAGCTGCTGCCAAGGTTCATCGCGGCCGCACCGGCCGACAAATCGGAATTGATGGCGGTTGCGGTCGGAACCGGCGTCGGCGAAGGGGCCGGCGTCGGAGTTGGCGAAGGGCTCGGGGTAGGCGTGGGAGTAGAAGGGGGTGGCGTTGGCGTTTGGGCCTGGGCCGACGAGGCAACCGCAACAACGAGGACAAAAACGACGGCGACGGCCCTTGCAAGCCTCCGCGCCAGCCCGGTCTCCGTTGCTCGCGAAGACCGCGATGCGCAGCACATGAATGCTAACCCCAGCAGGAGCGCCAGCCCGGCACGAATGCCAAATCCCCGTCGCCGAGGTCGATTTGCCCCCAGTTCTCAGGGAGCGTCAATCGCTCACGGCCATCGGCCCGGGGCAATTACCGGACGTTGTTGTTCTGCCGCCACAGGTAGCAGGAAGCGATCTCGTCGCCTCACTGATTTCCCACACTGCGCCAGAAGCTTGCTAACGCGCAAATTTCGTGTTGCAATCCGAGGCACAATCGGATTTAGGCCGTTCGACTGTGCGTTTCGCGACTAGGAAATTGAGCAGACCTCCGGAAGCCCGCTTGTGGCGTGGCACGCGAAAAGCGTGGCCGCGTCTTTTTTACGTCTAGACCAGGAGACAGGCGATGCAAAAAGGCACCGTCAAGTGGTTCAACCCGACGAAGGGTTATGGGTTCATC
>Ga0210400_10001618_pt1 | contig 22092 bp, 22 predicted proteins | sample IncBWH26MmetaG_FD_155456 | JGI IMG/M metagenome (GOLD analysis project Ga0210400, IMG submission 155456) | Forest soil microbial communities from Barre Woods Harvard Forest LTER site, Petersham, Massachusetts, United States - Inc-BW-H-26-M | ecosystem: Environmental > Terrestrial > Soil >...
CGGCGCCTGGACCAGCCATATCGGCAGCTTCGTGCAGGTCACCTATGACAGCCAGGGAGACCATTTTTCCTGGGACAATACCGACATCCGTTATGCCAATCACGATGGGAAGCTGTTTGGAAAGCCGATCACTTATGGAATCACGTTGAATAACAATCCCAGTGTCGAGGACCTTTGGAATACCACACCGGCCTGGGGATACCCCTACGTTGGGAGCAACGTGGCGCCTGGGCCTTCCGCAGGCGCGATTATCAATGGAGGCTTAGCGCAAGACGTAGCGGGCGCGGGCGGTTACACAATGTGGAGCAACCACTGGTACCTGGCAGGCACGATGTACCGGTCCGAACACATCGGGGGCGCGCAGCCCAATTCAGGTGCGGGGTTTGGTTTCAACATACGCGGAGTGTCGCCCTACTGGCGTGCGGCCTACCAGGCTTCGAGCAGCAACAATTATCTGGAGATTGGCACGTATGGTATGCACGTGAAAAGCACACCCAACGCTATCACGGGTCCAATGGATAGCTACACCGATTGGGCTGCCGACTTTGAGTATGACCGGACGATTCCCCAGTTCAAAAATGACGTGGTTTCGGTGCGCGGCACCTACATCAGAGAAAACTCAACGCTGCTCGCGACTTTCGCTGCCGGGGGCGCGGCGCAACCCAGCCACCATCTGAACACCGCACAGGCAAACGTCGAATATCATTTCGGCACGAGATTTTCCGGTACGGCCGGATTCTTTGACATCACCGGAACATCGGACCCGCTATTGTTTTCGCAAGCTGCAGTTTCGGGAAGCGCCAACGGGTCGCCTCAAAGCAATGGTTACACTTTGAACGCTTCCTGGTGGCCGGCTCAGAATGTCGACCTGGCTGTGCAATACACGGGCTACCTGCGCTTCAACGGCGCTCAAACGAACTATGATGGCGCTGGGCGGAATGCCTCCAGCAATAACACGGTGTACTTGCTGGCACGATTTGTTTTCTAGGTTTTCGCAATGCTGTAGACTCCTAGCCTGAAAGGACTTTAGGTTCGGGCATTTTAGGAGCCTGCGGCGCTGCCCAGATTTCAGGCTTGCGACCGCTCAATTATCTGAGGAGATAAAACATGCGACAGTTTTTTCTGCTTACCGTGGTGGGCGTCTTGTGCTGCCTGACTGCGCCCTCCGCCATACAGGCTCAATCCGATGCGGACAAGATTTACAAGACCAACTGCGTCCTATGCCACTCGGCCGATGGCAGTGGCGGCAGCCCCACCGGCAAGGCAATGCACGCCAAGGACCTGCGTTCCGACGAGGTCCAGAAGGAGAGCGACGCGGCGCTCTCCGAAGTAATCTCCAAGGGCCGGGGGAAGATGCCTGCCTTTGGAGCGAAGATCAAGTCCGACGATGTCACCAAGCTGGTCGCGTATATCCGAACCCTGCCGGGCAAAAAATAGGCCTCCGGTATCATCGCCGGCTGGTCGCGGCTAGTGAGGGATTGCATGTTCGAACACGCGGAACCTTCGGCGGACACCATACCAAAAACGTCATCTGAATTGCCTCTCGAGACCAGGCGCTCGTTTGTCGGCGTGTTGTTGGGACTCGGCTCAGTTTTTGTGGGCGGGCTGCTTTCGGTTCCGCTCATTCGCTTCGCTCTATTTCCCATCCTGCGCCGAACCACCGAACTGAAAGAGTCCCCGGTGGGAGCGGTGACCGACTTTTCGTCGCTAAACGAGCCGGTGATGCGCACCATTCAGATTGAGCAGGTAGATGGCTGGCGCCAAGCGATATCGGAAAAAGCGGTCTATGTGACCAGAGACACTCAGGGCCAGCTTCGCGTTCTCACCTCTATTTGTCCTCACCTGGGTTGCACCGTCCCGTGGAACAAAGAAAAGGGAAAGTTTGCCTGCCCCTGCCACGGCGCCATTTTTGCCCCGGACGGCACCCGCATCGCGGGACCGTCGCTGCGCGGTATGGATGCGCTCGAAACCTCGGTTCGCGACGGTCAACTGCTGGTGCGATTCCAATATTTCCGCCAGCTCGTCCCTGACAGAGAGGTCATCGGCTGACAGAAATGCATTCCACACTCAGGAACCAAGGCGACGCGTCCTCACCTCCCCAGTCCGGGCTCTGGGGATGGCTCAACCGCCGCACCGGGATCGATGATTTGCTTCGAAGCGCTCTCGATGAACCAATTCCCGGCGGCGCGCGCTTCGCCTACATATTCGGCTCAGGACTTTTGTTCATTTTCATTTCGCAAGTGATCACTGGAATCTTTCTCGCGTTGTACTATGTTCCCTCCGCCGATCACGCTCATACCACCGTCGCGTACATAACAAAAGCAGTCACCGCCGGCTCTTTCCTGCGCAGCCTGCACGCCTACGGGGCCAGCGCGATGGTGGTCGTTCTATTTCTCCATCTTTCACAGACGTTTGTCTATGGATCGTACAAAGGACGGCGCGAGCTTCTTTGGCTCTCCGGATGCGTACTTTTCGGTCTCGTCCTGGCCATGGCATTCACCGGCTACCTGCTCCCGTGGGACCAGAGAGCCTATTTTGCCACCGCCGTAGGGACCAACGCGGTGAGCGAAGTTCCCTGGATTGGTGAGAGCATAAAACGCCTGATGCGCGGTGGTACGGAGATGGGTACCCTTACCATCTCGCGGTTTTTCGTGGCCCACGTTTTTTTTGTCCCTGCGTGCATCTTCGCGCTGGTGGCCTCGCATATTTTTCTATTTCGCAAAGCGGGCGCGGCCGGGCCGGTGAACGAGGATCCTTACCACCCAAAACAGAAAGCTGAACTCTTCTATCCCCGCCAGGTGCTGATGGATCTGTCACTGACCGCACTTCTCATTGTCGGCCTTGGCGTGCTGTGCTTTTTCGTTCCGGTGCAATTGGGGCCACCGGCCAACCCGGCGGATACGCAATATGTACCGCGACCGGAGTGGTATTACCTGCCGATATTTCAATGGCTGAAATACTGGCATGGGTCAGCCGCGATCATCGGCGTGCTTGTAATTCCAACGCTCCTCGTCGCAGCCATCCTGGCGCTTCCTTTTCTGGATCGCAGCGTTGAACGGCGTCCGTGGAAGCGGCCGGCAGCGATGGGAGGGTATGCCTTTGTGGTCTTCATGCTGCTGGGGCTAGGTCTACGCAGCCAATATTTGGATCGGCATGACGCCGGAGTCGCTCAGCAGTTGGCCAAGCAGAACGCCGAAGAAAACGAATACGCGCGCAAACCCTTCGATCCAGAACTTTCTTCGGCATCCCTGGCTGCCGCAAATGTGAGTCTTGCGGACCCCTTGGCCGCCAAAGGGAAGACCATTTTCGAGGGGCAATCATGCAACGCGTGCCACGGTGACGGGGGCGTAGGCACGGCGGCGGCGCCAGCTCTTATCGGCATCGGGAAAAAATTCTCGCCCGACCAGCTAGCCGAACTCTTCAAACATCCCACCGCGAAAATGAACGCCGGCGGCATGCCGCCCATCGATCTTCCGCCGGATGATTTAAAGGCCTTGATCGCGTACGTGGAGAATCTCAAGTAGCCGGTGAGAATAAAATCATGAGGCCAGAAACTGCTGTAGTCCGGGTTTATCAGTAATGACCAGGTTTGAGCCGCGGACTTCGACTAGTTGCTGACGCTTGAAATCAGCAAAAAGCCGAGTCACCGTCTCACGAGAGGTCCCTAGCATTTCCGCGATTTCTTCGTGAGTCAGGGTCAAAACGGATCGGGAACTGTCGGAATCCTGGCGGTGATTGGCATTCCAGTCCAGGAGAAAGCGGGCCAGTTTTTCTGCGGCGGAACTGGATAAGCCCAGGTAGCGGACCTCCTGACAGGTCGCGTAGTAGATGTCACTTAGGATTTGCGCGACCCTCAGCGCAGCTTCCCCATGCTCGCGCAAAAACCCAAGGAACGACTCGCGAGCGATGAAGTTTGCCTGCAGTGGTTCCAGGGCCTCCGCGGTGAGTTCGTAAGGCTTTTTGGAAATCGTGCCGGGCAAGCCGATGATCTCACCGCCGTTGGCTATGCGCACAATCAGGGATTTGCCATCGGCCGAGCCGGCGCTGAGCTTCACTCTGCCATTGCACAGTATGAAAACACCGCGGGACTCCTGACCTTCGACGAAGAGGATGGAACCTTTCGGGTACGTCGCCAACGAAGACATAGACTGCAAGGCTTCCAATTCTTGCAGCGGCAAATCGCAAAAGATCCGGTCTTGCCGGAGCGGGCAAATGAGGCAACTCTCAATGATCTCCAGGCCGTAGGGCGTGCGCATTTTATCCCCAGTCAAATTATACGATGCCATCGGTTTTCGCTCGGGAGCGGAAGTGGCGAGCTTCCTCAAAAGCCAAGTCATCGAGAGCTTCTAATCCTATAGAATCAGATCTTCCTATGAAAACATTCGAACAAATCGCAGATCTCGAACGCCATTATTTGCTGGGGACTTACAACCGCTATCCCGTTGCGCTGAGCCGGGGCAAGGGTGTGTTTCTTTATGACATTGACGACAAGCGCTATCTCGACTTTGTTTCGGGCTTGGGCGTGAATGCGCTGGGGCATGCGCATCCGCGGATTGTGAAGACGATTCGGGACCAGGCAGCGAAGTTGATTCACGTCTCCAACCTCTATTACCACGAGTATCAGGGGGCGCTGGCGGAGAAGTTGTGCACGCTCGCGGCCGCCTCTTCCGGAGACGGCTCTTCCGAAAAAAAGTTCCGGGCGTTTTTTTCGAACAGCGGGACCGAGGCGATTGAGGGATCGATCAAGCTGGCGCGGCTAGCGGGACATCGCGCCGGTGGCGAGGCTAAGTCGCGGCTGGTTGCGCTGCAGGGGTCGTATCACGGCCGCACATTTGGGGCGCTGTCGCTGACCGGGCAGGAGAAGCATCGCAAGGGATTTGAGCCGCTGCTGGAAGAAGTGACTTTTGTGGCACAGAACGATTTGGAGGGCCTGCGCGCGGCCGTGAACGACAATACTTGCGCGATTGTGCTGGAGCCGATTTTTGGCGAAGGCGGAATCTTTGAGTGTTCGGTGGAGTTTTTGCAGGAATGCCGGACTTTGGCGGACCGGTATAAGGCGGCTTTGATTTTTGATGAGATTCAGTGTGGGCTGGGCCGCACAGGGACGATGTTTGCGTTCCAAAGTTTTGGCGTGACTCCGGATATTGTGGCGATTGCGAAGCCGATTGCGGCAGGGCTGCCGTTGGGAGCGTTCCTCGCGAAAGAAGAGTTCGCGAACGCGATTGCGGCGGGACAGCATGGGACGACGTTTGGAGGCGGTCCGCTGGCGTCCCGTGTGGCGCTGGAGTTTTTGGCGATTGTGGAGGAAGAGAAGCTGCTGGAAAACGTGAACAAGGTTGGAGCGTATTTGCAGCAGGAATTAAAAGCGATTGCTGAAAAGAGTCCGGCGGCCAAGGAAGTACGCGGGCGCGGATTTATTCAGGGAATCAATCTGGAGATTCCGGCACGGCCGATTGTGGATGCGGCTTTGGCCGAGGGCGTGCTATTTAATTCGACGCAGGATACGGTGGTGAGATTTCTGCCTCCGTTTTTGTTGGAAGAGAAGCATGTGGATAAGGGGATTCGCGTTTTGAAGAAGCTGTTGAGGAATGCACGGAAAAAGGCGGCATGAAGGCGCTTGCGCGGTTTCTGGTTGAGTGTCCAACAATAAGGAGCACGGATGGAAATGCCTTGCTGGGCTGAGGTGCCGCGGAGAATAGAGATCCTTCGACTGCGTAACAGCTTCGCTATCGCGAAGCTGTTACTCGCTCAGGATGACAATTCATTGAGGATGACACTTCGCTCGGATGACAATTTGCCCAGGATGACAATTCGCTCAGAATGACAGCGTTGTGGGACCGCGATCCTAGCCAAAAACGGGGAGCCGAAGCTCCCCAAGTGAAGTGAACAGAGGCGATGTTCCTTTAAATAGAATCGGGCTGCGCTGAAAAAGTTGTCTGCCCTGGAAAATTTGAAGCGAGAAGATTGGGGCTGGAAGAGTTGAGTGTCAGAGAGTCAGAGCGGGAAGGTTCCACGGCGAATACTCGGACTCAGATGGTTCCCGCTTTAGCTCCTGGAATTGAAGAATGCTGGATGGATTTTGACGGCACGCGCATGCGTTATCTTCGCGCGGGTTCCGGGCCGCCGCTGATTCTGCTGCACGGGCTGTTGGGGTATTCGTTTTCCTGGCGGTATACCATGCCGTCGCTTGCTCCTTATGTCACGGTGTACGCGCCGGACATGATCGGCGCAGGCTTCTCCGACCGGTCGGATGCCTTCGATTATTCCATGGGTGCGACGGCGAGGCGTGTTCTGCAATTCGTTGAGCGCCTGGGAATCTCTTCATTTGATTTGTTGGGAACGTCGCACGGAGGCGCGGTTGCAATGATGGCGGCGGCCCGATGCCAGGAAGCAGATTCACTCCTTCATTTGCGGCGGTTGGTTCTGGTTGCGCCGGTGAATCCTTACTCGTCGCATGGGCGGTGGCTGGCGCCGTTTGCGGGGAGCCTCTTTGGATCTCCCCTGTTTCGGTTCGGCGTATATCGCATGAGTTTCCTCTATCCCATGGTGCACGCTCGCTTGTATGGCGACCGTCGCCGCATGCCACCGGAGGCTCTTGAGGGTTACAAGGCTCCGCTGGCGAAGCCGGGCTTTTTCAATCACGCCCTTCGGATCGTGACTACCTGGACAAGAGATCTGCGAGAGCTGGAGCGGGTTCTTCCCAAACTGGCGGCCGTTCCGACATTGCTGATGTGGGGCAGCCGAGATCCGGCCGTGTACGCTTCGTCGGCTCCGGTGCTACAGAAATATTTTCCGCATTCGAAGTTGATTGTTTTTCCTGGCATTGGGCATCTGCCTTATGAAGAGTGTCCAGAGGAGTTCAATCGCGCGCTGATTGAATTTCTGACGAACGAGAATCTTTCCCCCTGAGCTGAGTGCTGTTTCGGGGCTGCTTCGCGAGGGTCGCCGAGATCATTCACTGCACAATGAACGCTTGTTCAGAATGACAGTCATCCCATCATGACTCATCACATTCTCGATTTGCTGCGCGGCGCGCTCGTGCATTACGGGTACTGGGCTGTGGCAGCGGCGTTGTTGCTGGAGAATGCCGGGCTACCCGTCCCGGGGGAAACCGTCTTGCTGCTGGCTAGCTTTCTGGCCTATTCAGAGCGGCAGCTGCAACTCTCCTGGATCGTACTGATCGGAACCGTGTCGGCCACTCTGGGCGATAATCTCGGTTACGCGATTGGGTACTATGGTGGCCGCAGGCTGCTGGAGCGCTACCGGCACAGCTTTATCATTGGCGATGCGGCCGTCAAACGGGGGGAGGCGCTGTTCAGAAATTACGGCGCGGCTACGATCCTGTTTGCGCGGTTTGTCTTCGGCATGAGGGTGATTGCGGGGCCGATGGCGGGAATTCTGCGTATGCCCTGGAGGACGTTCGCGCTCTTCAATTTGCTGGGAGCGACTCTGTGGGTCGCGGTGATTTCCTGCCTGGGGTTTTTCTTTGGCAGCAGATGGAGCGCTTTGATGCACTTTATGAAGCGCTTCGATGTAGCAATTGCTGTCGTCTTTATTTGCATCGCGCTGTTATGGTGGCGAACCCGGCGAGGCCAAGAACTTGTCTAGCGGTTTCCCTTCATATCGGAACACTTCTGAAAAAGGAATCATAGGAGACAACTCAGGGATGCTGCATCCCGCCGCGTGGCGGCTATACTGTGCGAATGTCGCGGATGTCGGCACGAGAAAGCGGTGTCTGCGGCGATTAATTTTGTCGGCGGCGTCCGTGCCGAAAATCGGACGAGGAGGAATGTATGAAGAAAATCGGTTTCTTGACTCTATTGATCACCGCAACCCTGTTATTGACCTTAGCCTTCCCCGCCGCGGCAGCCGGTCCAAAAGCATCTGCCCCAGCGGTACCGGTCGCAGCGGCGACGCCGGCTCCAGTGGCGGCGCCAGCGATGCCGCCTCATCCGCACATCGACGAAGCTCTGGAAGCAATGCGCAATGCCAAGCATCATTTGGAGACAGCGGAACACGATTTCCACGGCCATCGGGTGAAAGCGATCGAGCATTTGGATAAAGCGATCCACGAAGCTGAAATCTGTATGCAGGAACCGTAGATTCTATTTTTTTGGAGAAAAAGTAAGGGCAGCGTCGAAGACGCTGCCCTTTTCTTATTCTGACTGGAGGCCCAGAGCTTTATCGATCTGGAACACCTCGGCGGACAGTTTCCTGAAAACTACTTTGGCAGCAGAAAAGCAACCTCAAACGCTAAAGCGCGGCTGGTTTTAGAACACTTAACGGCACGACTGAAGTCGTGCCCTTCCCAAACCTGAGCGGAACAGCCTTTCCAATAAACCGTAAGGTCGTGGTCTTCGCAAAATTTCACAATCCGCGATCTACTTGGAGCCAATCATGTACCCAACCGAGGCGCCGACGCGGAACACGTTCGGAGAGTGAAATTCATCATTGTTCTGGATGTGATAGTAGTGAATCTCGGGCCGCACGAAGATCTGATGCCACGCACGATAACGAACGCCAGCGCCAAGGTCTTCCATGAAGTGATTGCTGGTGGTGTAGTTGATACATCCGCCGCCGGCCACGCTGCAGGACGAAGCCGCTGGCACGTTGAAGCGAGTGGTGGCGATGCCAATGCCTGCAAAGAGGTCGATGCCGATTTTGTCTGCAATGCGGCGCTGGAAGAGTCCATTTACGTCGGTGAGGATGGGACGATAGCTTTCGCCAGTGAAGGGATAGGAGGCGTTCTTAAGCCTCCAGGCGGTTTCTACGTTGATCCCGATCCGGCGTTTTCTGAACCCGACGATATCGGCACCAACGCTGACATAGGTGCCGCTTTTTTCGGCCGGTTGCTGGAAGTTCAGCACATCTTTGGGCGGTGCGGGTGAAAGGAGAGTGCTGGCGCCGATCATGATATCCGCTTGCTGGGCAGCGGCAAAATTAGCAGATAACAGAATGATGCATGCGGAGACGAGTAACGCGAGTTTTGTCAATACGATCCTCTTGAAATCCGGTAGTCCTGACCGAATGGGCAGAACATGAACGACAGTTCATTCCGCAGAGCCATTGCCAGGCTGCGGCGGGAAAACATCCGGGCTGTCGGACTACCCGCCCAAGGATATCAAACCCGCCGCTCTTTGCCAGGAAGCTCTATTCGAACGGACCGCCGATGGTGTAGCCGATGGAGGCGCCGGCGCGAAAAAGATTGTTCGAACTGAAATCGTTAGTGTTGTTGTTGACCCAGTAATAGTGGATTTCGGGACGGACGAAGAAGTGGCCCCACACGTAATAGCGGATGCCGCCGCCTGCGTCGATGAGGAAGTGGTGGCTGCTGACGAAGCAAGAGCCGAATTCCTGACAGGAAAAGCTCCCGTTGATGCCATAAAAGCGAGTGCTCTGCCATCCAATTCCGCCCATAAGATCCAGACCCACCTTCTTGGTCACACGCGGCTGATAGAGGGCGTTGAAGTCGGTGAGGATGGGACGAAAGGGCTGACCCAATGGGCCGCCATAGGTTGCCTGGCTGGCGCGCCACGCGGTTTCAAACTGGAAACCCACGCGCTTGTGAAATACGATATCGGCGCTGACGCTAGGATAGAAGCCGCCTTTTTCGGGGCAGATGCCGGTATTTGGGTCGCACGATCCGGAACTCATAATCGTTCCTCCGCCGAACATGGCGTCACCTTGTTGGGCAGAGGCAAACTGAACGAGGAACAAGAGGGCGAACACGGGAACGAGTAACGCTAGCTTTCTCAAGAGTAGCCTCCAATCAATTCTGTGTACTCGGTAAGATGGTCCGTCAGTTTTCTAGGATGCTGGATAAAGTATTGCAGTCATCATAATTTCACTCCAAACCGAGATTCAACTCGTAGAAGTGCTTGTAAAGAAATGTATTTGTTTGGCTCAGGCTCTTTCCGCACAACTGTTTGTGTTTGTCAGATTCGGATGCGGCAGGCAGACCCATGGGCCAACATAACAGGGCCAGTTGCCGAGAGCGCGTTGTGAGTGGCACGACACTTCTCCTTCGAAAGCGAAACCCTTAAGCCCGCGGAAAGTTGCGGGGAAATGCCGGGCCGAAGCACACAATGGAATCAAAAAGGCGATGACCCGGTGACGCATTCTGAGGTTCCCGCTATTTTGTCTTTCCACCACTGCCGCCGGGTGCGCGGATATGGTCGAAGGCGATGGCTCCGCCGCCGAAAAAGATCAAGCCAAAGGCGAGAGCGGCTGCGGCCAGGGGAAACTCGTAGCCACCGGGAGCCATCAGGCCTTTGTGAAAATGAACTTTGGCGATCGCGACCGCTAGATCGATGCAGATGGCAAGTGCCGCGCAGCGAGTGAACAGTCCTATGAGGACGAGGATACCGCCAAAGAACTCGGCGAAAGCTGACAAGTAGCCGGTCCAAGCTGGGAGGCCGAGGCTGGCCACGAACTGCGCGTGATGATGCAGGCCGCCGAACACTTTCTGGTATCCGTGACCAACCATAATGGCGCCCAGCACGAGACGCATAACGAACAGCGCGAGAGGTTGGAGACGATCGAGGTAGCGCAAGCAAGTCCTCCTGCGGAAACAAAGTAGATTACAGCAGCGCGAGGGGCTGAGGGAAGCACGCTTTGAGTTCGGGAACGGTTGTTTTTAATTTTGGCAGTGGCCCTAATAGTGAGTTGCCAGTAAAGCCGCTGTTCGGGTTTCGTAACAGAAGTCAAAGTGGTAAACAGGGCGGAAGAAAAGCGTGGGACTCTCTACGGCAAGGAGTAGCCGTCATGCAGTCGCACAGCCGCGAATCCTGCTACTTTGTTCTTCCCGCCAGAAAATCACGAACTGTAATCCTGCCGAGATCGGCGTCGATGAAATGGGCGCTGGCGCTGGTGCTGATGATAGTCACAGCCATGGTTGCGCTATCGCTTGGCTTATTGTGGGACAGCATCACCCCACTGGCTACTCGGTCGTTCGCGGCACCGGTCACCAGGCATCGCTAGGATTTCAACACGCTCAACACCTGAGTTGAGCGCGGCGGTGACGTCTACGAAGACCCCTGATACGTTTCCCGTCCCGGTCCCGCTGATACGGATCCGGCTTCCGTTGCACTACTCCCTTGAATGAAAGGATTGCGCATGCGTCTATCTTCTGGTAACGTTTCTGCGCCGCAGGGTTGAGGGCGCTGGGGGACGTCTGCGTTCGGGCCTGGTTACTTGTCCTGCAGGACTCCCTTCCATCCTTGGAAATTGAACCGCGATAGTCGGACGGATGTTGCTTGCGCCGTTGGCAGTTCAGAAGTCAGGAGAATCCTATGAAACGCAGTTCGAAGAATCAGACGTCGCAGCTGTGGGCAGCACTATTTTTGTGCATCGTGATTCCAGCTCTGGCTTGGGGACAAAAACCATCGAAACCCGCTGCGCCCGCTCCCGCTCCCAAGGCGCCGGCGGCGCCGCACGCTGCGGCTCCTTCTCGTCCTTCGACCCCGGCGAGCCATAGTGCTTCGACAACGCCGCATACGGCGACGACTGCGCGTACTCCGACGACGGCACGCACGGCTACCAGCCCACACACTACAACTCCGGCGCGCACAGCAACGACGGGCCGTACGGCATCGACTCCGGCGGGAAAAACCGCAGCGGCGACGACGGCTCATACTGCCGCGCCAACGGCGGCTCGTACCACTGCGCACACGCCTCCGGGTAAGACGGTGTCTTTGAAGGGCGGCGGCTCGGCGAGCATTCGCCCGAACGGACAAATTCGTTCGGTGAATCGCAACGGCATGCAGATTTCACGCGGCGTTCATGGCCAGCGCACCGTGGTGAGTACGCGTAATGGAGTGCGAGTGGTGAGCGTCGCGGGGCGCGGGGGATATGTGCAGCGCGCTTACGTGACTCGCGGCGGCGTTTCCTACTACTCGCGCACCTACTATTCCGGCGGCGTCTACAGGACCGGCGTCTATCGCGGATACTACTACGGTGGCCGTCCTTACTATGGCTACTATCCGGCTTACTACTATCAGCCGGTGTATTACGGATGGGCTTACAATCCCTGGCCCGCGCCGGTTGCTTATGGCTGGGGATGGGGTGGAGCGCCCTGGTATGGATATTACGGCGCGTACTTCGAGCCGTATCCGGTCTATCCTTCGGCGGCGTTCTGGCTTGCGGACTTTGTACTGGCCGCCAGCCTACAGGCCGCGTTTGCGGCCCAGGCAGCTACGCAGGAAGGATTGTTGTATCCCTTTGGGCCGGACGGAACGCTGGTGGCGAGCATGGGGCTGATTCCAGCCCCAGCGGATACAGCGAAGCTGAGTCCGGAGGTGAAGAAAGCCCTCTCCGAAGAAGTGAAAACGCTCTTGGCAGCGGAGCAGGCGGATGCGTCCAAAGGAAAGAGCGCTTCCACTCCACCGCCGGCAAGCAAAGACCAGGCTCCGCCGGCTCTCGATCCTAACTTCCGGACGTTCGTGGTCTCTTCTGACATCAGTCTGGTTGTGGACGGCAAAGAGTGTGGCCTCACTAATGGAGATGTGATTACACGAACCACCGACACGGCGGATGCGGACCAGAACGTGAATGTGAAAGTCGCGGCGGCCAACAAGGCGGATTGCGCCGTGGGCAGCGAAGGGCCGGTCGCGGTCGACGATCTGCAGGAGATGTATAACAACTTCCGCGAGCAACTGAAAAATGGAATGGGAGAACTCGCGAAGAAGCAGGGAACTGGAGGGCTGCCGAAGGCTCCGGATACCACGACCACCGCCGGAGATGTCCCGGCTCCGGAACCGGATAAGACTGCCGAGAAGTCTCTGAAGGACCAGCAGTCGGCTGCCGATCAGACGGAGTCGGAAGTGAAGCAGGAGGCCGGTGCCGGCTCCAGCGGTGGAAGTCAGTAAGTTACGCGCGAGCGTCCGAGTGGTGGACGCTCGCTTGTTCTTGGTTCTCATGATCTGGACAGGATCACGACAGAAAATAAGCGGCAGGATTTCACAGAAATTGCAGGAGACTCGACGATGGGGCAGACAACGATGATTCGCAGCGGGAAGACGGTTGTTCTTGGGTTCGCACTTATTCTTATTGCATTGGTGCCAGGCGCGTTCGCGCAGGCTCCGACTTTGCAAGAGCAACTTGCGGCGCAGTACAAAGTGGTGAAGATGGGATCGGACACGAGCGGATATGCCGTGGTCGACGCGGGTACCTTGTTGGCGATTCAGAAGGGAGGCATTCTGGCCGTGCCCTACGGAGATCAGAATGTCCTGGTTAGTAAGTACGAAGGTGGAACGATTAAGGGCCCCAACAGTCTTGCATTGATGGGGCGTAAGTCGATCATGGGAAAGTTTGGCAAGGAGCAGACGACTCACTTATTTCAAGTGGGAGATAAAGTCTATCCGATGAAGATAGATGTGAATGTCGCGAAGGATACTGTGTCGTTAGGTATCGTAGCTTGCGATACTTGTAACAAGACCGATCCTCCGACTTATAACAAGGCTGTGGTTCAGTTCCAATTTCCAAAGGGATCGTTAGTCAAAGCCGGCGCGGGTGAGGTGGAAGACGTGATCGGCCAGGTGTTGACAGTTAGTGATGACACGCAGCAGTCCGGAGATCAGGGCGGCCAGCAACAGCAAGGCGGGCAACAGCAAGGCGGGCAACCGCAAGCTGCGCAGGGCAAGGCAGCAGCAGCTGCGGCGGCACCAGAGCCGGCGGCCGAGCCTCAGACGATCGAGAAAGGGCAGACGCCCGACCAGGTTACGGCGGCGATGGGTAAGCCGGACAAAATCGTCAACCTGGGATCGAAGCAGATTTATGTGTACAAGGACTTGAAAGTTACTTTTCTGAATGGGAAGGTGAGTGATGTGCAGTAGATAGTTATGGAGCTTACGGCCGAGTGGCGCCCGGGCGCGGAACGGTTCAGAAACGAAATCCCAACCAGCATTTGAGGAAATGTTTTTCATTGAAGTAGCCGGGGCTAGAAATGTCTTTCAGACGTGTGCATTTTATTCTGGCGTTATTTTTCATTCTTGGAGAACTCGGATGCGGGGGCAGCTCTAAATCGGGTGCGACGAATGCCAACGGATCGACCCTCCTTTCCATTGGCATCGCGCCGGCAACTGCGACGGTTGCAGTCGGATCCCAACAGCAGTTCAAGGCAACGGGGATTTATGAAGATACCAGCACCCAGGATCTGACTGACGCGGTTACTTGGAATTCTTCCAAGCCAGCTGTGGCAAGCATTAGTTCGAGCGGTCTTGCAATAGGGATGGAGCCCGGAACGTCAACCGTCGGAGCTTCAGTGGGTTTGATTTCAGGGGCTTCCACCCTTAGCGTCGATGTTCTCAGATCTTTGCAAGCGATCACTGTGTCTCCAGTAGACCCAAGCCTTGGCGTTTCACAACAACAGCAGTTCGCTGCGACAGGCACGTACAACGACGGCAGCATCCAGCTCATTACGTCAACTGTTACTTGGACTTCATCCGATGGTGGCGTTGCAACAATTGTGGCCGGAGGGCTGGCGACTGGTGTTGCTGCCGGATCAGCGACGATCACCGCTACGTCGGGTTCGGTATCTGGAACGACCACGCTAAACGTGAACTAAGCGCATGTCTTCGCTCCAGTGTAAAGCCGTCGAGCGAGGAAGTAGAGTTCTCCAGGAGGTAATCGGTTCTCAGCCATGAGAGAAATAACCATCATCAACACAACGACTTGAGCCGACGGCTTAGTACTTCCGTACCGTCTCTAGTACTTCAGTTACCGCTACCCAAGTGACCGGAGACGCCCCTTTCCAATCCTACCTGTAATTGTATTTATCCACCTCGATACCACTACCTGTAGATATTTCACCGGAACGCTCGCCTGGCCTCTTCCAGAAAACACGCATAAAACCCCGTAAAACGCGGAAATTCTCTTGGACGCGAGGCTTTACAGGGCTGAGATATGCTCGGAACACCAAGGAACTGGCTTAACGGAATATGGCCGACTCACGAGAAGTCATGAATATTCGGCAAGCGTCCCAGTATCTGGGAGTGAGTCCGGACACGCTTTACAAGTACGTGGGGGAGCAAAAAATTCCCGCATTCAAGCTGGGCAACCGCTGGCGCTTCAAGAAATCGAAGCTCGACGAGTGGATGGAAGAGAAGTCAGCGCAGATGGAAGCGGGAGTCAAGAGCAGATCGAAGGCTGCCGGTAAGGCGGCCGGGTCTTAACAGTTCACAGAGTTTAACCGCGGGCAGAGGCCGGCGGTACAAAAAACGCGGGCGAGGGTGCCCGCGCCACAAAAAAGGCGGGCACACATGTTTGGAATGGGATCGAAAACGATCGTAGGTTTGGACGTGGGCTCTTCCAGCATTAAGGCAGTTGAGTTGAAGAAAAAGGGTGGGCACATTGAAGTGGCGCACCTTGGGCTGGAGCCACTATCTTCCGACATTGTTGTGGATTCAATGATCGTCGACTCGGGAACGGTATCGAGCGCGATTTCCAAGTTGTTTGCAGACTGCCTCATCAAGACGAAAGCGGTGGCCACCGCGGTGAGCGGCCACTCCGTGATTGTGAAGAAAATTTCCCTGCCTTCGATGAGCGATCAGGAACTCGCCGAGACCATCCAGAAAGAAGCGGCGCAGCACATTCCCTTCGATCTGGCGGACGTGAGCCTCGACTACCAGATTCTGTCCGAGGAAGCGGGCAGCCCGCAGATGGACGTTCTGCTGGTGGCAGTCAAGAAGGACAAGATTTTGAACTACACCAACGTACTCTCGATGTCGGGGCGCACGCCGTCTATTGTGGACATTGATGCCCTGGCGTTGCAGAACTGCTACGAGTACAACTACCAGCCCGCGCCGGGCCAGGTGGTGGCGCTGTTGAACCTGGGCGCCAGCGTAATGAACATCAACATTGTGAAGGGCACGACGCCGCTGTTTCCGCGCGACGTCAGCGTGGGCGGGCACCAGTACACGGATTCGCTGCAGAAAGAGCTCGACCTGAATTTCGAAGACGCGGAGAAGCTCAAGCTGGGCGAGAAGGTGGGCACGGTGAGCGAGGACGCGAAGGCGCCGATCTTACAACAGGTGACAGAAATCATCGTGCTGGAAATTCAGAAGACGTTCGATTTCTTCCGGGCGAGCGCGGCCGGCGAGCACATCGAGAAGATTTATCTGGCGGGTGGCTCGGCGAAAGTGCCCGGCCTGATGGAAGCGTTGCGGCAGGAGTTTTCGATGCCGGTGGAGCTGCTGAATCCATTCCAGCGCGTGGTTCCTCCGTCGGAAGGCCACGGCGCCGAATTAGTGGAGCAGAATCCGGGCCAGCTAGCGGTGGCTGTGGGCCTGGCTTTGAGGAGCTTTGAATCCCTATGATCAAAATCAATCTGCTGGAAAATTCGAAGGGAAAAAGCAAGCGCGGCGCGGGCAGCGGACCGTCGATGCCTTCGATGGAACTTGGCGACTTAGGTTCGCCCAAGTTGAAAGTGCTGCTGGTGATCATTATTTGTGGCGCGGTCAATTTCGGTTACTGGTACCGGCTGGACCGGCAGTCCAAGTCGATCGCGGCCCAGATGCAAGCCGCGGAACAGAAAAATCGCGAACTCAGCGACGTGAAAGCAAAATACCTTGAGCGCCAGCACCAGGCCGATAACTACAAGCGGCGCGTGGATGTGATCGATTCGCTGCGCGCGGGCCAGGCGGGGCCGGTCAATCTGCTGGCCATGCTGGGCGAAACCGTTAACGGAACCGAAGCGGTCTGGCTCAACAAGATGGACGATACGGGTGCCAGCGTAAACCTGGACGGGACTGCTCTGAGTGCGGATGCGGTTGCCAATCTTATGGCGAATCTGCAGAAGACCGGTTTCTTTAAAGCGGTCGAGATTAAGGAAACGTATCAGGACGAAACGATTAAAGATATGCAGGCTTTCCAATTTACGCTGACCTGCGAGAAGGGAAAGTCCTAAAAGGCTGACCTATGGCGACTAACTTTGGCGAACTGTCGGGGCTGAAACAGTGGGGTGTGGTGCTTCTCGGAGGAGCGCTGGTGACCGTGGCGTTGTACTACACGGTGTTCAAGAGCCAGAGCGATAAGAATGCGGCCGCACAACATGCGGTGCAGGACAAAGTTCGGGAAAACATCGAACTCGAGTCCTACCGTCCCAAGCTGAAAGATATGGAGCGGCAGCTGGCTAACCTGAAGCAGCAACTGGAAATTGAGCGACGCATCGTTCCCGATGAAAAGGCAGTGGATAGTTTCATCGAGACGATGGACGGCGAAGCGCAAAAAGCCGGCGTCGAACTGCGGCGTTATGCGGCGCAGCCGACCAGCGCGAAGGAATATTACACCGAGGTGCCGTTTGCCCTCGAGGCCGACGGTCCGTACTACTCGATGCTGAATTTCTTCGACCGGGTGGGCAAGCTGGAACGCATCGTGAACGTTAGCGGGTTAGTGGTGGCGACGACCAAACATCCCACGGACGCCAAGGTGAAGCATAGCTACCAATACGCACCCAACGAGAGTGTGGCAGCGAGCTTCATCGCGACAACATTCTATAGTCACGACCTGGCGCCGGCAACGGCTGCTCCGGGAGCCAAGACCGCAGGCGCGAAGTAAATAGGAATCGCTTATGAAGCTGATGACAAGCATTTTGACGGCGGCAGTGATGACGGGCGGAGCTTGGGCACAGAACCCGAACATCATCAATAACGTGCAGAACAAAATGAACGCGGTGGAGCAGCAGAAGACCGACGACTCCAATGCCGCACTTGAGAGCATGGGTTCTTCTGCGGCCAAGCAGGAGACCAAGCCCACGGCAGGCGCTCCGGCGCCCGCGGTGAAACCGGCGCGGATTCCGGTCGCGAAAGCGACGGCCTCGACGACATCAGGCTCCAGCAACAAGTTGGAGCGGGTGAACGTGGTCCGCCATGGCGATGATGTTCAGATCGAGCTAAGCGCTCAGGATTCGGTGTCGCCGCGGGTCAGCAAGATGACTTCGCCGGAACGGCTGGTGGTTGAATTCCCGGCAACGGCGATGGCGACTGCGCAGAACAAGATTGCGGTGGGTAATGCCGGTGTTAAAGGTGTGCGCATCGGCATGAATGACAAAACGCCGCCAACAACGAGCGTGGTGGTGGATCTGGAACAGGCCCATGCTTACGACATGACGCCTGGACCTGCCACCAAGTTTGTCTTGACTTTGCATGCACAGGGAGTCGCGAAGAGTACTCCGCCCCCGGCGAAGTCTGCAACGGCATCAGCGAAGGTTCAGACAGTGACGGCAACGCCGGTGGCGACACCAGCCGCGCCGGCTCCGAAGACCACGGCGAAAATAACGGCACAGCCGGGGGCCGCGCCTAAAGCGACGGCAAAGATAACGCCAGTGTCCGCTCCAGTCAATCCAAAGGGAGCCATGGCGGCTGCGCCCAAGACGGTTGCCGCGGCTGCGCGCAACAGCAGCAGGATTGCCGCGAGTAATGCAAAGACTGCGGATTCGCCGTTTGCCGCCAGCAATAAGATCACTGCTTCTGTTCCGGAAAAGCCGGAGCCCGCCACGAAGACCGCGGACGCTGCCAAGGCTCCGAAGCCGGAAGAGAAGAAATGGGCGATGAATGGGAAACGCGATCCGTTCTTCAGTCCGGTCGTACAACAAAATTCCGGTTCTGGCTGCTCGACGGGAAAGAAATGCCTGGAGATCGGCCAGATCAACCTGCGAGGCGTGGTCAAAGCCGAGGCTGGATTTATCGCCGTGGTGACCAACAGCGCCGACAAGGCTTATTTCCTGCACGAGAACGATCCGGTGTTCAACGGCTACGTAGTGAGAATCACCGGCGACTCGGTCGTATTCCAGGAAACAGTGCAGGACAAGTTAGGCAAGCCGTTCACGCGGGAAGTGACCAAGAAGATTACAACGCCCGCCGTGTAGCGGTTGGCTATGGCGCCGCCGGCATCGCCGGAGCGTCGAAATAAACGAGTTCACGAAGGACACGCGGGCTTGGCTCGCGGGTTGGGGAGAGGCGAAATGCGAAAGCAATTTCTGAATGCATTCCTACCGTTCATGATGCTGGGGCTGATGGCTTCAGCTGCCGAGACTCCGGCAACACAGCCGGCGAGCCAGCGCAACGAACTGCAACGAGTGAATGTGGTTCGCGGCTCGGACGAGGTCCGGGTCGAGATCAGCGCTCAAGGGGCGGTAACGCCCAAGCTGAGCACTGCGGACTCGCCCTCGCGGGTTGTGGTCGAGTTTCCTGCGACCGTCATGGCGACGGGGCAAAACCACATCACGGTGGGGAGCGCCGGAGTGAAGGGCGTGCGCATCGGTATGGACGGGCAAAACCCTCCAACGACTCGCGTCGTGGTCGATTTGGACCATGCCTGCCGTTATGAGTTGAATCCCTCCGCCGGCGGGAAGCTCGTTCTAACGCTCTATACTCAGTCGACGGCGGCGACGGTCACCGCGCCAAAGACTGTGACTCCGAGCTTGCCGGCGCCAACTGCTCAAAAGGCATCTCCAGTTGCGGCGCAGGTCATCGATCTCAGGGCGAATGCCAAAGCGGATGCGACCCCGAAAGCGCCTGTCGTTGCCGCTGCCACCGGCACCGCCGAAAAGACTCCAGCTTCGTCGAGTGATTTTGTGTTCGTCGAGCCCACGTATCAGGCCAAGAAAGCTGCGGCGGAAGTCCCGGCTGATTCGACCGAGCGCTCGCAGGAAGCGGCCGCGAAGTTTTCCGATAAGACTGCCGCGGAATTGCTCCCGGTCAGCATGAACGCAGCCCAGTCTACGCAGAACACTGGTTCCAGCACTGGCATCACTCCGGCAGTAAATCTTGCGGCTGAGCAGAAAGCCCAGGCTGGACAACAGCCCGCTTCGATCGGACCCAAGTACACGGGTGAGCCGATTTCTGTGAATTTGAAAGATGTGGATTTGAAAGATTTCTTCCGACTGATCCACGAAATCAGCGGCCTGAACGTTGTACTTGATCCCAACGTTCATGGAACTCTTACCATCGTTCTGGACGATGTGCCGTGGGATCAGGCGCTGGATATCGTCCTCAAGAACAACGATCTGGCGCGGGAACTGGAAGGCAACGTTCTTCGGATTGCCACCGTGGACACGCTGAAGAAAGAAGCGGATGGCCGGCGCGCTCAAGTGGAAGCCGAGGCTTTGGCGGTTGAAAAAGTTTCGGTCACGCGCTTCCTCAGCTATGCGCACGCAAAAGATGTGACGATCACGGTAAAGAAGTTCCTGTCCGTGCGCGGCGACGTGGTTGCGGATGAACGAACCAACGCAGTGATCGTCAACGACATCCCGAAAGTGATTCCGATCATCGACCGCCTGCTGACGCAGCTCGATCGCAAGACTCAGGAAGTGGAGATTGAAGCTCGTGTGGTAGCCGCCACTCGCCAGTTTGCTCGCGACATTGGAACGCAGCTGGGCTTCGGCTGGGGCGATGGCCACAGCGCAGTCGGTGGTGCATCCGCCGTGGGCAGCTCGCCGACCACGGTCGGTGGCTTGACTCCCGGCTATATCACGGTGCCGGGCTCCGGCGGTTCGACCACCGGAAACTCGATTCCATTATTTTCGAACCTGGCTCCAACTTCACCAACCAGCGGCTTGACGTTCTTGAATGCCAGCAACACAGTGCGGATCGACGCCGTCCTTTCGATGGCCGAGTCGCGCGGACTGCTGAAGGTTTTGTCCCGGCCGCGAGTGGTTACCCAGAACAATATCCAGGCTCTCGTGAAGCAGGGTGTACGCGTGCCGATCGTGACGCAGGCGCAGTTGGGCGGTCCTCCGACTGTTACCTACGTCGATGCCTTCCTGAGGTTGACGGTGACTCCGCAGATTACTTCGGAGAACACGATCTTCCTGAACGTGGACGTCGAGAACACGACGCCCAACTTCGGCCAGGAAGTGCAAGGCAACCCGGAATTGATCACGCAACAGGCGACGACGCAGGTACTGGTCACCGACGGCGGCACAGTCGTGATCGGCGGCGTCATCCAGACTCAAAACTCGATCAATATCACGCAGGTGCCGTTGCTGGGCAACATCCCGGTACTGGGCAACCTGTTCAAGCACGTTCAAGTTCAGACTTCCAACCAGGAGCTGATTTTCTTCATCACGCCGCGAATTATCCAGACATAACTGTCCGATCCAGCAGCGCAGTTGAAGATTTGAAGCCGCCGGCCTGACGAACCTGTCAAGGCCGGCGGTTTCGCGTTTTGGTGCAAGGCACCGAGTTGCCAGGACCGAGTCGCGAGTATCAATTGCGAAGCTTGCAGTTACTCAGCACTCGGTACTCGCAACTTCCTGCTAAACTCCTCTAAAATGAACTTCCCCGCACGCCAGAAGAAACTTCGCGAACACCTCGCCACCCACTTCGATGCGCTCCTGATCAGCCACCTTCCCAACATTCGATATCTCTGTGGCTTCACCGGAAGCGCCGGATTTCTCTTGATTGAAGAAAGCGGCAGCACATTCTTCACCGATGTGCGTTACGACACGCAGGGGCGTGAGGAGGTGAAGGGCGCGAAGGTGGTGATCGCGCGCAAGTCGGTCTTGAGCGCACTGGGAGAGTGGATCAAATCCCGCAAAGGGCGATCAAAGGGACTCACCGTGGGGATTGAAGCTGAACATATGACGGTCTGCGAGAAAAAGAAGCTGGCAGATTTGCTGCCTTCGGGCATACGGTTGCGGGATGCTGGGGCGCTCGTGGAGCGTGCGCGGATGTTAAAAGACGCCGACGAACTCGCGCTCATTCGCTCCGCAGTGCGGGTGGGGGCGACGTTATTCGATCGTGCGCTCGAAGTGTTGAAGCCTGGGGTGAAGGAAACGGAAGTGGCGGCAGAGATGGAATACGCCGCCCGCCGCGCCGGTGCGGAGGAAATGTCGTTTCCTACGATCATCGCTTCCGGGGCGCGATCCGCGTTGCCGCACGGCAGAGCCAGCCAGCAAGTCATCGCCGCCGATGGATTCGTGGTCTGTGATTTCGGTGTTATACTCCATGGTTATTGTTCGGACCAGACGCGCACCGTATGGGTAGCCGATGCTGCGAACTCAAGCGAAAAAGAAGCCCGGCACACCTATGACGCGGTAAGGGAAGCGCAAGAAGCAGCGATTTTGGCGGTGCGACCGGGCATAACTGCCGGGAG
>Ga0210400_10001619_pt1 | contig 22078 bp, 20 predicted proteins | sample IncBWH26MmetaG_FD_155456 | JGI IMG/M metagenome (GOLD analysis project Ga0210400, IMG submission 155456) | Forest soil microbial communities from Barre Woods Harvard Forest LTER site, Petersham, Massachusetts, United States - Inc-BW-H-26-M | ecosystem: Environmental > Terrestrial > Soil >...
CGCAGCCACGCGGTCGCCGGCCAGTCACACCTTCTACGAGCTTTGCCAATAGCGAATTCCCGCTCAGGCCGCGGATTCAGCTCTAGCCGGGTGCGTCCGCATTTGCTCCTTCATCATCTTGTTCATTTCCTTCACGGTGGGCTCAGCTTTGTGCGTGCCTACCATCCACGAGTATCCGTCCGGATCAACGACCTTGCCGCACCGGTCGCCCCAAAACATGTCCACGACCGGGCCCTGGCCCGTGGCTCCGAGGCTGAGGGCCTTGGCGACTACTTTGTCGACGTTTTCCACGTAGACAAACAAACTCGCCGGCGAGGCGCCAACGCTCTTGGCCGAGCGCGTGCCCCACGCGGGGTTTTCAGGCCCCAGCATCAGCGTTGCATCCCGCAACCTCAGCTCGGCGTGCATCGGCTTGCCATCGGGACCGTTCATAATCCCGCGCTTGGTAAAACCAAAAGCCTTTTGATAAAAGCTCGCGGCAGCCTTGACGTCGGAGACCGTGAGCATAGCTGTTACAGCGCCGTAGTGCTTTTTGTTGAGTGGATCAATTTTCTTCTTAGCCATGATGTTCCTCTCTGAAGGTGTTCCTCTCTGGAAGCCCAACATTTTAGCGAATTCCCGTGTTGTGCGCATCTCGGTTCATGCCGCAAACAGGTTTTTCATCTATGCTGCGGCCGAGATCACAGAATCAGCACGGACTGCCGCATCACCGCCCAAGCCTGATCCGACTGAGTGTCTTAATCACCGGTCTCTTAATGATTGAGAAGCCTTTTTTTCCTTTTTTCCTTTTTCTTTCTGGTTGGGCTCTCCCTTACCTGTAGTAATCAAGCTTCGTAGACTACCGTTAATATAAGAGCTCCATGCGTTTGAACAGGCGCCATAACATTCATAGTCAGGAACTAAGCCCGCGTGGGTGAAGCGGACCTCGGTTTTGTCGCCCTTTTTAGCGATTTCAAAAGTAATTTTTGTGCCATTCCACTCGCTTTGTGATTAACAAAATTAAGCTGGCTGTCTAAAACTAGCCAAACGACTCTTTTGCCAGGAATTAGTTCTGTTATCTTCTGTTTGGAATAATGGACGTCTTCGTACCGATACGTAAACTCATCCCCGAATTTGTCGGTGTTCCCTTCAATTTCTCCTGACCACCATCCACGAACATTATTGATGGCAGCGAAGGCTTCTTCCGGAGTTTGGTCTACCGTAAAGGTAGTGGTGAAATTCTGATCATTCATCTTTTCTCTCCTTCTTCATTTGTTCTTAATGCGATCTCGCGAGCCTCGCGATGAAGCGCCGCCCGCGGCTGGCTGCCAAATACGACAGCGATGCCGCGCACAGCACCACCAGCGCCATTCGCAGGTAGATCGCGGTTGACATTGAAATTCCGATTCCGGTTCCAATCGCAAAGTAGGCAATCAGACATGCCGGGCACTTTGGCAATAGGGCCAGGATGCCGCTCGGAACTATCCACCCGGCAAGGTCGAGGCAACGCCTGACTAACGTCGGCGCGCGCGGATCGCCGATAGCGACCCGCGCTCCCGCCGCCGTGCGGCCAGAACAGGCTGAGACACCATCGCAGCTACGATGGCGATGGGCGATCACGACTGATGCCCCTCCGAACAGCACGACGATCCCGCGCCCTTCGGGGGCGCATAGTGTGCCTTTGGATCGACGATGTAACCCTGAGCGTATTTGTCGTGATGTCGAACCCACGCCATGCTGAAGATCAAGCCATCCTCGTCGCGACCCTTCGGCATCAGGTCGAGGACGTTATACGTGCCCAACAAGATGTCGAGCCCGCGTCCGTAAGTTGAATAGGTGTGGAAGACGTCGCCGCCATTCTTGTAAAAGACACTAGCGCCGGGTCCCTCCTCACTCCCGAACTCGACGGTGTCGTAGTTGTAGGGGACTTTTCGTTTCGCCATCTCCTCCTTGGTGAACGACACGTGGTAGTCGCGATTGAAGTCGTTGCCGAACGATGACACGCACTTGAAGCGCCAGCCCATGCGTTTTTTGAACGCCTCGATCTGGGCCAGTGGCGCTCGCGAAACCACGACCAGCGTGACGTCGCGATTCGCCAGATGAACCAGACTTCCGTCAAAGTGATCGGCGACAAACGAGCAGCTGGGACAACCTTCCTCCCATCCCGGACCGAACATGAAGTGGTACACAATCAGCTGGCTCTTGCCGTCGAAGAGATCGGCGAGCGTCTCTTTGCCGTTCGGGCCATCGAACACATATTGCTTTTCAACTTTCTCCCAGGGCAGTTCGCGGCGTTGCCGGCTCAATTCATCTCGTAATTTGGTGAACTCCTTTTCTTTCCTGAGCAACTCTTTCCGGGACGCAATCCATTCGTTCGGTGAAACTACTTCGTGCCCTTGAATCCCGGCGCTGGTGAGTTGAGTAGCCATTGCATTCTCCTTGTTCTGGATTTGTGTTTGTGCTTATCTTGCGTTTTCGGTTGCAGACCGCCGCGGTTGCAGACTACTGCTATGCGGCCTAGTGTTTTTTTCGCCTGCGAGAGGCTCCGCGCCTTCCGCCCGTGCTTTCTGTTTCAGCCATGTCCTTTATCCCCAGGAGTTCGCCCGACCAAAGCTCCTGAAACGGGCCGACCCACCGTTCATAAATCTGGCGGATCGGAATCACGTTCAACGAATTCACCCGCTGCCTCCCCGCCTCGCGCGTGGAGACCAGTTGAGCTTGGCGCAGCACCTCGAGATGCTTCATCACGCCGAAGCGACTCAACTGCGAAAAGCACTCCACGATCTCGGTGGTAGTGCGGGGACGATCTCGCAGAACGTCCAGAATCGTCCGTCGCGTCGGATCCGAAAGCGCCTTCCACACCGGGTCGAGACTCTCCTCTTTACCAGCAGCGATTTCTCGCACGCCGTTACTCGCAGTCCTTTCTTATTCCTTCCAGCATGTGACTCCAGCCAGCGCCAACACCTTTGCGATGCTGCGGATCGATCATCCCTATAGCCCGATGCCGCAGGGCAACTCGGCAGCCGCCGGAAACCGGTTCGATCTTGACTTCCAAGTGATTGTTGGCCGGATAGGACATGAACATCGGCCCGCTCAATTCCAGCAGCGTCGGAGGCTTGATGACCTGCACGAAGCCCCATAGGTGTCCGACTCCCTCTCCTCGATCCCGATACCACCGCCCTCCCGGTTTCGGCTCAAGTAGCAATTGCAGTGATTGCCCATCGGGCCTGGTGTTGCCTTTCCCGAAGCGATGGAGGAGGGCCGCAAATGCCTTCTCCGGCGTGGCTTTGATGTCTATGTGCTGTTCAACGTCGAGTGTCAGGTCTTCCAATGTCATTGCAGTTTCTCCTGGTATTCAGTAAGCGATTCGTCGTAACGTGACCCAATTGTAACGTGACCATATGGTAACGTCAAGAGAATAATTATTGCCTGGAGATTTCCCGGCGAGATGCGGTTCGAGTCTTCGGAATTGCCGGGGAGAGGATTGCATATACAATCGGTCTTGTTACGACCGAGATCGCCGACACTCCGACCCACCCCAACCCAGGCCTTTGCCAGAGCTGCCAGCATGCCCGCCGGATCGAGTCTGATCGCGGTTCGATTTTCCTTATGTGTAAGCTTTCGTTCGAGGATTCGCGGTTCGTAAAATATCCGCGTCTGCCGGTCTTGGTTTGCAGCGGCTATCGGCCTGAGAGGGAGAATCCAGCTGCTAAAGGCGCATAGTCGCCACCAGGTCCGCTTTGCCAGTAAGTGCCTATGAGCCCTATAATTGAGCCTTCGGCGCAAGTTCGCGGCGCCGGCCTTCTATCTGATTCGTGATTTCAACGGTCATTTCAAGGAACATCAGTCACGAACACCGGCATCGAACACCACAAGGAGAATTTATGTCCGCACCCAGCCGTCGCCCGGAAATTCGCCGCCGCCGCACTCGCGCAGAGAAAGTTGCGAAGCTCCGCAAGCGTCTCGCCGCTGCATCAGCCTCCACCGACAAAGACCGCCTCACCGCGAAGCTGCATCGGGTTGGCTTGGTTTCTCCAGGGAACCCGTTGGTCAAGAGCGCGTAGAGCGGAAAAGGACCTGCCGGACCGCCGAGCTCGGCTTGGACGGGCGGGACGCCCGTCTCCACACAAGCGCAAGCGCCCTAAAATTCCACGGTCACGAATCTCGCCGGACTCTTTCCCACATTCGTCAAGGTGTGGGTGTAGCCTCCCGGCAGCCATTTGACATCGCCGGACTTGAATTTCCCAGGCATCGGACCCATGCCCTCGACATCGCTGCGTACATCGAGATCGGTGACGGCGACCAGAAGGTGCGGACCGTCGTGATGGTGGCTAGGCACCACAGCGCCTGGTTCGAGGTTGACTTCGGACACGCGCACTCCATCTTTTACAAAAAGAATTTTGCTGCGGCCACCCGGGAAAGTCTTTTCGCCATTTTCCTCCGGCCAATGGGATGGCATCTGCCGCAGTTTTTCATCCTGCATCAATTCAATCGTCACATTGCGAAAGGGCTGGTCCGAGAAATTCTTCGCGACGTGGGCAAAGTTTCCCGGCACAAACCGGGTATCGCCGTCGGCGAGCTTGAGGTCCACGGGCGGCTTGCTTTCGACTTCGTTAGAGACCTGAGCATCGCCGAGTGTGACGAAGACGTAGTCGTGGCGATGACGGTGCATGAGCGTCGAAGCACGTGGCGCGACCTCAACCTTGAAGACGCGAATATATTCGTTTTCCAGGGCAAGGTAGTGCGATGGTTCAGAGGTGATTTCGACTTCACTCGTGGTCTGCGCAGCCAGTAAAGGAATCAGCAGAAAGAGGAGCAGTGCGCGCTTCATGGCATTCCTCGGATTCAAGCGGAGTACACGATCCTTCCGCCGACAATTGTCGCGACTACTTTTCCCGTCACCTGCCATCCATCGAACGGCGTGTTCTTCGATTTCGAGTGCGACTTAGCGGCATCAATTGTCCACTTCTTCTTCGGATCGAAAACCGTAACGTCGGCGACCGAGCCGCGGACGAGCGAGCCGCGGCCGCGAAGATCGAAACAGCGGGCCGGACCGGCGGTGAGAAGCTCGACAATGCGGGCAAGAGGGATTCGTTTCTCGCGATGCAGCCGGGTGATCGCCAGCGCGAGGGCGGTTTCAAGTCCGGTGATGCCGAAGGCCGCACGCTCGAATTCCATCTCCTTTTCGTGGGCGGCGTGAGGAGCGTGATCGGTGGCGATAGCGTCCACCGTACCGTCAGCGAGCGCGACCAGGATGGCCTCGAGATCGGAGGCCGAGCGCAAAGGGGGATTCATCTTGTAATTACTGTCATAGTCGCGCACGTCCTCGTCAGTCAGCGTGAAATGGTGCGGCGTAACTTCAAACGTGACGCGGGCTTTGGCGCGTTTGCCGCGGCGCACACTCTTCAGCGCGTCCGCCGTGGAAAGATGAGCGACGTGCAGGCGGGCGTTGGGAATGTGCATCGCGAGCTGTACGTCACGTTCGACGATCGAGGCTTCGGCTGCCGCGGTCATGCCGCGCAACCCGAGACGAAACGAACGCGCGCCCGCGTGCATGGAGCAATTCTCGGTCATCCGAGTGTCTTCGGCATGTTGCACGACGGGGAAATTCAGCTCCCCGCCCAGAACGAGCGCCTCGCGCATAATGGTGTCTTCGAGGATGGGCTTGCCGTCATCGGTGACCGCAATTGCTCCGGCGGAGTGCAGCGCGCGGAAATCAGTGAGCGTAGCACCCTTGCTCGCCCGGGTCGCGGCAGCGATGGCAAACACATTGACAACCGCGCCGCGCTCGGGCTGCCGAAGCCACTCGATCCACTCAACCGAATCAACAACTGGAACCGTGTTGGGCATGGTGCAGACTGAGGTGAATCCGCCAGCAGCGGCGGCCGCCGTGCCGGTCGCGATCGTCTCTTTGTGCGCCTGGCCGGGCTCGCGCAGGTGCACGTGCAGATCGATGAAGCCCGGCGCGACGATGAGTCCACGAGCATCGAATTTGTCGGCTTTCTCCCCCCCGCCCTTGATCTTGTTGGGAGGAGCGACTTCGGCAACGCGGCCATCTTTCAAAAGCACGTCCATGGGCGCGTCGATGCGAGCTGCCGGATCGATCAAATGGCCGCCCTTGATCAGCAGACTGGTTCGATTCTTTTCCGCGCTTGTCATCGCATTTTTCCCATCGCCCGCGCCAGAATCGCCATGCGCATGGGCACGCCGTTATGCACTTCCTCCAGGATGCGCGCCTGAGCGCCATCGGCGACTTCGCTGGTCAGCTCCAGACCGCGAATAATCGGGCCAGGATGCATCACGATGGCATCCTTCTTCGCCATCTTCAACCGGGCCGGGTTCATCTGGTAACGTGCGACGTATTCCGAAAGGTCAATCTTCAGCCCGGAAAGACGCTCTTTCTGCACGCGCAGCAGCATGACAACGTCGGTGCCGTGCAGGGCATCTTCAACGTGGCGGGTCACGCGAATGCCGGGCGCGAGGGTAGTCGCAATGTCGGGCGCCAGTTCCGGAGGACCGCAAAGAATAATCTTCACGCCGAATTTGCTTAACAGATGGCACGCCGACCGCGCCACGCGACTGTGAAAGATATCGCCGACGATCGCGACCTGCAGACCTTTGAAAGTCTTCTTGTTGCGCAGAATTGTGTAAGCATCGAGCAGCGCCTGCGAGGGATGTTCATGCAGCCCATCTCCTGCGTTAATGACCGGCACGTCGATGTGCTGCGCCATCACGTAGGGCGCCCCGGCGTTGGGGTGGCGGATAACAATGATGTCGGCGCCGACGGCGCGCACCGTGTATCCCGTATCCAGCAGCGATTCGCCTTTCTCAATACTCGAACCGGCGGACTGAATCAGAACGGTGTGAGCGCCCATTGATTTGGCCGCGATTTCAAACGAGCTTCGCGTGCGCGTGGAAGCTTCGTAGAAAAGAAGAAGCACACGCTTGCCCTTGAGCAGGGGTCGCGGCTTGTCCGGATTCATGCGCCGGGCAAACTTCAAAAGTCTCAGGATCTCTGCTGCTTCCAGGTGCTCGATACCGAGCAGCGAACCGCGCGCTGGATTCATAATCGTCTAACAGTCCGTGGTGAAGGGCATACCTCGCTCTTCGCCTCTGAATTCGCCAGATTTTGTCATCCCGAGCGAAGCGAGAGATCTGCAGTCCGCCGCAAAATGCAGATCCCTCGCTCCGCTCGGGATGACAATCCATGAAGGGTGTTGCTCGCCCACCGTGCCGACCCGACCTTCACCCCGGGCTCCTAAGCGAGTGCGGTCTACTGCTTTTCCATCAGCAGGACTTTCTCCGCGTCATCGACCTCGCGAAGTTTGACCTCAATAATCTGATTTTCCGTTGTCTGCACCGTGCGTCCAATGAAGGCCGCCTCAATCGGCAACTCGCGATGTCCGCGATCGATCAGCACGCACAACTGCAAGCGCCGGGGACGGCCGGCGCGAAACAGCGCGTCCATGGCGGCCCGCGTCGTGCGGCCGGTATAGAGCACGTCGTCAACCAGCACCACCGACTTACCCGTGATCGGAATTTCCATCTCGTGTTTCTGCACCACGGGCTTCGAGCCGAGCGTCGAAAGATCGTCGCGATAGAGGGTAATGTCGAGCGTGCCGAGCAGCACCGGTTTCTTTTCGATGCGCTGAATAATCCTTGCCAGCCGCTCCGCCAGCGGAACTCCACGACGCCGGATGCCGACCAGCGCCAGATCTTCGACGCCGTTGTTCTTCTCGAGAATCTCATGCGCCAGCCGGATCAAAGTGCGCTCCACCTCGGATGCCGACATCAGTTGCGCTGTCTGATGGATCTCGATGGGAGGCCTTGGGGCGCGTGAATTCATAAACGCTGCATCATACGCGGGTGGAAAGATGAGAGCAAGGCCCGAACCGATAACCACGAAGGGCACGGAATCCGCGTCGCTGGTGCGTGAGATTACACGCGGGGATTGCGGGGGCGCAAAACCAACGACGCCAGCGCACCGCCAGCCGAGGCCAGAACCACCGTAAAAATCATCACAAAAAAGAAGGTGATAGCCAGCCCCAGCGGAGTGAACAGATTGTGGACGCTCGCTTGAATGTCAGGGTCCGCCGCATTAGCTCCCAACCTCTGAGCCAGTTTCAGGATGGCATCGACGTACTCCTGCTGGGCATGAAAAATAAAAATCCGGATGGTGATCATGAGCGCGTTGATGGCAAAGGCAACGACTCCCGCTGCTCCGCCAAGACGCGATCCGAGCGCCGCAGGAGGCGGAACTCCATTTTCGCGGCGGTAGAAGAAAATAGCCAGTGCCCCGGTCAGCACGATGCCGAGGAACGGGATCATCCCGATGAAAACGCCGAGCACGCCAGCCTTGAGCGCGGCACGAACGGCAATGCCCCTATCCATCGTCCTTCCGGACGAGGCTTGGCGCGATTGAGACGAGGCAAGCCTCGTCTCTACACCAATCTGCGGAGATACTTCTCCCACCGCGGGATTCAAACCCGCGGCAACTTCACCATCCGAATTCGCGACCTGCACGTGGATTTGCGGAGCGCGGCACTGCGGACAAAACGGCCGTCCGTCCTCGACCGCGGTCCCACATTTTTGGCAAGGGTGATCCACGTCATTGAAGCTAGCCCACAACCAAGCGGGAGAGCAAGGCGAGGGACATCAGATAGTGGTGTCCGAGCCCGTGTGCATGCGCACATAAACGAGCGCAAAGCGCGCCCCCTGGCTGTTGGGTTTGATCGCGACGATGTGCTGATTGGCCTCGGTTCCAACCTTCAATTCCACCGAGTCTCCACTGCCGTTCTTTCCGCACGAGACGGGTTTCGAGCCTTCATACTGGTCGTGTGAGGACTCCACGTGGCCGCCGCTCCAGGCGCCGTGACACTGAATGGGCTTGCCATATTTCTGCAGCTCTTTGTTGTAGTAGGCGATGACTTTGTCAGGTGCGTCGTCGGAGAGGAACTCCGCGGCCACCACTTTCAGCGAAAATCCCGGCACCGAAAGATTTACATTGGCGCTCTTCTTGTCGTCGCCGTCGTCCTTCGGAGCGGGCTTGGCCCCGGGATAAAGCGGCAGACCGGCATCGCGAATGTCGGCTTGCTCGCTGACGTGTAAATCACCCATGGGAGACTTGATGTCAACGTGCGCCTCGCCGTCCTTGCTGTTGTGCTTGTCGTGGGCATTGATGCTGCATGCGGGAAGAGCGCAGAGGGCAGCAAACAGCGCGCCCAGAGGCAGTTTTGCGATGACGCTGCGGCTGAACATTCTAAGGTTAGACGTCTTATCGTTGAACGTCTTATCGTTGAACATGGGAGGAACCTCCTGAGCTTGGTCGAGCTGAGACGGGCTGGGCGGGGCGTTCGAGACCCTCGCCTCGGGATGCGATGTCCGGAATCGTAACCGGCAGATGGCCGCTGATCGGGATCTCACCGAAAATCGCCTTCACGGCAGCAGTTTCCGACACGGTCGCATTGGAAAACGCACACACATAATTCTCGATAGCCGGGAAATCCTGCACCACATATGGATTTCCCATGGCGAGGACTACAGTACGCTTGGCGGCGTGATCGAGGATCGTCGTGAGTAGAGATCCGGTGGCTTCGTCCATGGCCACCGTATTCGTCAAACCTCCTCCGGCGGCACGGATGGCCTTGCCTGCAGTCGGAAACACATACACCGCAGCGATCACGTTCTCCGCCGCCTCCACCGCTTCGATTACAGACGCCTTCATGCCGGCGGCCGAGCGCGCATCGACATAGATGATGTGGGCGTCAGGCACACGGGCTAGAATTTCGCGTTCGAGCATACGTCCGGAATCGGTGCGCAGGTCGTCGGAAAAAATCACCGCGACGAGACGGTTGCTCACCTCTGTCAGTGATTGATACGGAAGAGCGGCCTCCCTGGTTCCACGAGAAGTTCCAAAACCTTGCAGCGGGATCACTTTGCCGTTGTCCCGAACGAGGGTAATCGCCTCGTCGGCCATGCGCTGGCCGGCGGCCAGATTCTCCGGTTTGCCAACCTCACTGGAGAGTTGACTGAGATCCGCAAGCCGCGCCTTCTGCAAACCGAGAGAAGCCTTTAGCTCCAGAATCTTGCGCACGGATTGATCGAGCCGCGGACGGCTGATTTCGCCGCTCTGTACCGCTTGCAGCACCGAGCGGTAGCTGGCGTCAAGATTGGCCGGGATGATCAGCAGGTCATTGCCTGCCTTGAAAGATTCGACCGCTGCCCGGCCGATATCGTTCGCGTACAGGCGCGTCAACCCCGCCATATCGAGCGCGTCGGTCACAACGATCCCTTTGAACCCCATGTCTTCTTTAAGCAGTCCGGTCACGATCGCCCGTGAAGTTGTGGCTACCCGGTTGGCCTCGGGATCGAGAGCGGGCACGGTGACGTGCGCAACCATGACGGCATCGACTCCAGCATCGATCGCGTGCTTGAAGGGTGGCAACTCGACCGCATCGAGACGCGCTCGGTCTCCGGTGACTTGGGCGACGCCGAGATGAGAATCGGTTGCCGTGTCCCCGTGTCCAGGAAAGTGTTTAGCCGTAACCAGCATCCCACCTTCGTGAGCGCCGCGAATGTACGCCGCCACATAATCGCCCACCTGCTTCGGATCTCCCCCGAACGAGCGCGTATTAATGATCGGATTCGCCGGATTGGAATTTACATCAGCATCGGGAAAGAAATTCCAGTGCACCCCAACGGCCCTCGCCTCCAGCGCGGTGATCCGTCCAAACGCCTCGGCATTTTCCGTTTTTCCGGTAGCTCCAAAGGCCATCGCGTGAGGAAAAACGGTGGTCCCATTCAGCCGCATGGATACTCCGCGCTCGAAGTCTGCTTCGACCAGGAGTGGCAACTTCGATGATCGCTGCAGCCGGTTGAGCAACTCGGCGGCAACATAGGGTTGGCTCTTGAGCAGGACCGCGCCATCGACGGGGACGCTCATGACCACGGAGCCGACGTGATATTTGTGGATGTTGTCGCGCAGCTGAATAAAGATGGGGTCCGCGTCATTCAGGAATTGCACTCTCACCCAAATTGAGAAGAGTTGGCCGACTTTCTCTTCGGGCGACATCTTGCGCAGCGTTTTGTCCGCCCATTTCTGGCCGGCTTTGTCGAAGTGGATGGGACCGGGCGGCAGAAAGCGGTCTTTGCTCTTGTCTTTAGCAAAGCAAAGGGCCGCGGCAAGCAGAAGAGTAATCAACAGCAGATGTCGGAGCATGCCAACGACAATAACAAAAACCGAAGCGAACGTCCTCAAGCAACTGGTGGAGCGACGGGCGCCTCGCCCGTCCAAGCCGAGCGTAGCTCGGCAGTCGCCTGCGGTCACACCAATTGTGGATTCGCGATATAGCTGCGGAAGATAGCTGCAGTAGAACTCAGGATTCGTACCAGGGTATCGCTTTAGCGATACCGAAAGATTGATGGGGTGCCCCTTCAGGGGCCGGACATCTCTCTCACATTTGCTGCTCAACGGCCGCAATAGCTTGCGCCTGGATAGCTGGATCATCGCCAAACCCCGCTAGCCAATGCACATCCGGTTCTCGCCGGAACCATGTGATCTGGCGCTTGGCATAGTTGCGATGCGCCTGCTGTGCTGCCGCAAGCGCCAACTCTCGATCCAGTTCGCCGCACAAAAATTGCATCGCTTGCTTGTATCCCAACGATGCGAGCGGACGCGCTTGTGCGCCGTATTTAGCGAGGAGCTTTTCCGTCTCGGCGATCAGTCCTTCAGCAAACATCTTCGCGGCTCGCTGGTTGATGCGCCCATAAAGAACCTCACGATCCGGATTGAGTCCAAGACGCAGAATGCAAAAGCCGTCGAGCGGTTCGCGCCCCTGTTGCCAGAGTTCGGTCATAGTCGGCCGCGAGCTCCGGCGCGACACTAGGCACACCTCAATCGCTCGGATCACTTTGGGAACGTCATTAGCATGAATACGGCTCGCTGCCGAAGAGTCGAGTCGCCGCAGGATACGGTGCAGGTGCTGAGGGCCATACTTCTGCGCGCGGCCCCGCAGTCTGTCACGTAGCTCTTCGGACCGCTGCGGGCCGGGAAAAAGTCCTTCGAGCAGCGCGCGAAGATAGAGTCCGGTTCCTCCGCTAACGATAGGTAGGTGTCTGCCCCGCTCGCCCTCACGCAGAACTATCTCCCGCAGAACCTGCCGCGCTTGGCGTGCATATTCTCCGGCGCTAACGTCGGCGAGTGGGTCCACGCAATCGACCAGGTGATGTGGAATTTCCGCGCGCTCCGCCGCGCTGGGCTTGGCCGTGCCGATATCAAATTCGCGATACATCGCAACCGAGTCGCAGTTGACAATCTCACCGCCGAAGCGCCGCGCGATGGCCAGCGCCAGAGCTGTCTTCCCGCTCGCCGTTGGACCAAGCACCACTACGACCAGTGGTTCGCGATCCAACTTCGGCATCTCCTGCAACTTCAGCGCGCGCTCCAAGGGATGTACCGCCAGTAGCGGATGATGGTAAGAACGAGCAGCAGAACCGCCATGACAAGCAATCCGGTGGCTTCGGCGGCGTAGATGGGATGGCGGTGCTGATGCTTGTTGTTCTGCTGCGGGTTGTCAGTTGCCGGCTTCGGTTGAACGGGGACGTTCACGCCGCTATTGTAGCCCTTTCGTGGGGCGTCGTTCGTCGTTGGTCGTCCGTCGTTAGCAAGCGCCGTAAGGAAGCAACAATCGCGAAGGCTCTCCTCGAACGACGAACGACTACGTGCCGGGTCGGGCTTGCCCTCCGGAGGTTTTCTGCCTCGGAATCATGAAATGGGGTCCGATGCGAGCCCACTTCGCAGGAGCCCTACGGGCTCAACGTGAGGATAAGAATCGGCGCTTTGCAATCACCCGCCGGATGGTCGAAGAAATATAACGCCGCCATCAGGCGTTGCTCGATTCTTTTCGCGCCCTCCCCGCGCAGCAGAAACCCCAGATCGAGCGGGATAGGTCCTCCACCAGCTACGCTCGCGCTCTGCACATTCGCCAGGCTTCCGTCCCAAAGAGCTCCTATCTCCTCGATTAGTGACCTCCAGCGCCCATCCGCCTTCGCAGGGTGAGTGTTTTGTGGATCGTTCTTCTGGCAGTCGCCCGGGTTATCCGGGAAATCCACGTATAAGGTCAACCCCAACAATGTCGCCAAGTGGTGGAAGGACTCGCGCGAGTGAGTATCGCACTTGTCCTTGGGATCGTCATCCTGCGCCGGCGCCATGACAAAACGAATCATGGGCGTCTCCACCTGGAGTAACAGCGGGTTGAACGCGACGTTGTCCGGAGCGCCCGCTAAGGAAAACCCGTTCAGGCTGCTGACGTTGTAGCGTAGCGAAACGGCAGTGGCGTAGTCCTTTTCCGTCGAAGCGTCGGGTGGGTACGTGGCGCCGAGCCGGCTTCTGGACCGAGCCGCAACGACGTACCCCTCTGGTTTGGCAAGGCGAATCACGTACCTCGCGGACTTATTATCGAGCGCGCGTTGCAGGCCTTGGGCGTCAATCTTGGCCTGGGCGATGCTCGGATCGGCGGTGGCGGCAGCGGGGCCGCTGTGAGCGGGCAGTGAAAGATCATACACTCCCGAAGCCAACGTCGATTGGTTGGAGGCCTGCACATAGAGATCGCGATGGCCTTTGGCTTTGGGTGCGATGGCGAGCACACTATTGGCATCCTTCGGGTCGGGAACAAAAGCCCATGGGCCCCGAAACTCGACAAAGACCTTCTCGGTACTGACTGGCTTCGACACAGCTGCCGTCGGAGCGGTGGTTGGCGTCTGGGATTGCTGACATGCGACAAGCGAGAGGATTGCTAAAACAGTACCGGCCAGCGTAACCAGCTTGCAGGTCGAGTAGAGTTGAGTTGGCATCAGGGTCTCCTGGGTTACGAATTAGGGCCGTCCATAGGCGACAAACTCCGACCAATAGTAAGGATGGGATGTGCGCGGGTTGGCGAGCATTTTCCGGGAGGTCAGGCGGAGGGCATTGGAGACGCTCTCGCCCGACAGTGCATTGTGGTAAAAGTCCTCTACGAATCCTCGGGTTTCAACGGAGTCCACCGCCCAACGGCTCGCAACCACGTGGGGCACGCCCGCACTGAGAAGAGCATCCGTAACGCTGTTGAATCCGCTGGAACCGCCGCTGCCGGGCGCGGTGCTGCAGGCTGAGAGCATCGCCAACTGCAAGCCTCGCACGGGAAGCCGCAGCACCACGGCTGCGTCCATCAGGCGAGTTGTGTTCGCGGGCCGGTCTCCGCCTTCCAGCAGCAATCCCGTCCTTTCGCGAGTTGTGAGTGAGTGTCCGGCAAAGTGGAAAACGGTGGCCCCGGGCAGCTCGCGCCGGACAGCGCTGAGCACCGCTTCTCCGCCTTTGAGCACGCGCGCGGAGTGAAAACCGCTGGCAACGGTATCCGCTTCCGCGGCCACGTCGGGAAGAGGAATGAGTCCATCCGCCGACGATGAAGTGCTGCCCACTACCAGGGCCGACGAGTCCGCCGAAATACCGGTATCGCTGCGCAACCGCGCCTGCGAATCCTGACCGAGCGAATGAACAATCGGTGCCCGTTCGATCAGATAGCGATCGTTCGAATCAAGCAGCGCCTCGAAGGGAACGCGGGCCAGCCAGCCCCCCGCCTCGATCACGAGTGTGCGCCCCGACGTTAGGTCTCGTTCCACCGGAGCAATCAACGACGCATACAGAGTGCGAGCGTCCCGACGCAACGCGCTCAGCTCTGACTTCGGATCTGAAGATAAGTCGTAAAACCTTTCCGCTATCTCCTGCAGGCCGTCGGTGGGTTGCGGAATCCAGTGCGCATTTATACCGCGGTCGTCATAGACCCAGATCGCGAGGCCATCGGGTAGTGCGGCATAGGCAAGGACCGTTTCTTTAGCCAGGAGAGGAAGATGGAAGGCCGGTCGGGATGGATCCGAAATCGCCGAGTAGCTCCTTGATCGGTTCCCGTATCGGCGGGAGACGGGATCTCCAACACTGCGCTGAGGCACTCCCAGGTACCACTCATACACTTCGAGTGCTTCTTGCGAACGACCCTGCAGCAACTCTGCCTCGCTGAGTGCGAGGTACGCCGGAGCTGCGTCCCTGCTCCAGTTCGCACGTTCCGCTTCAGAACGCAGCGAAGCCAGGCTTTTCTCGGCTAATGCCAGGGCGGGCCGGAGAGCCTGCTCGGCCTCAGCCCCATGACGCTGGCGAAGCTGCAATTCCCCCAGAGTGGAGTAAAACATCTGCAAGAGATAGTTGTTCGAAAGCCCGCGCACCCGGTCCTGTATGGAGGTTAGGCGCGCGATTCCATTGTCAGGCTGGTCCTGGCGTGCCTCCAGTCGCGCGGTTCGAACCTCATTCTCGAGGCCGTAGCTTCGACTGGCATCGGTGCGTGGGGCAGCCGCGAAAAGGCGGGCTGCTTCTGAATAGTGTTGCTTTGCGACGTTGGGGAGACGTGCGCCGGTTGCTGCATCAGCCACCGACCAGTGCGCCATGGCACGCAGCAACAAGTCTTCATCGATGTCAATCAGAGCCGCTGCTTCGCGCCAGGACGCCATCTGCAGGTGCGAGTGGGCCGCAGCTTCGGCCATGTAGGCCAACTCTGTATAAACGTTATACCCTCGCATGGCAGGAAACTGCCCTGACCAGTACCGGTCCAAACCCGTGCTGACTAGTCTCCAGCCTTCGGACGTATCGCCGGTCTCGCGCTGATCTCCCGCAACAAACCCGAGGGCGCGCAGATAGAGAGCCCAATACCCACTCTTTCGTGCTCGCTCCATTGCGCGCCGCGCGGCACTCTCATCGACGCCGAGATCGCCCATCAGTCCCGAACAGTCGCCCTTCTCAAGCCCAAGCTGAATCTGCAACCAGGTATAGGAATACTTCTCGGATTCGGCTAGCGCGGCCGTGGCCTCTCCCCGGCAAGCTTCGCTGCGCCTCGTCATCTGCGCCGCGAATGATTGTTCGAATTCTGCGCGCAGCGCTCCCGCTATGTTGCCGGAAGCACGAAATAGTCGTTCGGCAAGCTCAGCCTGTTGGCGGGAGACGTCATACTCGCCGGCGTCATTGGCTTTGACGGCGCGGGCGAGCGCGGTTGTGGCTCGCGGAAAGTGTGGGGCTGAGGAACCACGCAGAAGATCGGCCAGCCAGCGGTCGCCGTGCTGCCGGCTCGTCAGGTCCGCCAAAAAAAAAAGCGCTCGCCAGGCTTGCGGATCGGCATTGTTGTTGGCACTGGCCCTGGCTTCGGGAAAAGCCTGGGGCAACCAGGAGCGGACGGCTTCGTGGAGATATTCCTCGATGCGCTGGTCGACTCTCGAGCGCTGGTCGGCTTCGGAATCTGAGCTTGGGCTCGTGGCTATGGCAGCCACTTGCTCAGGAGCAAGCAGCGGCGTCGCGTTGCTCTCATGCTCTTTCAACTTCTCCCGGATGGCGTTGGCCCGGTTGCGGGCCTCTTCTATCCACTGCGAGCCCGGATCCACGCGGAGGTAATGCTCCCAGTCATCGAGCGCCTGATGGTAGAGGAACTGATGCTCCGCAACGATGGCGCGATTGAAAAGCGCGACCGGATCGTCGGGGTGGAATCTCAAGGCCTGGCTCAGGTACTCGTAAGCAGCGCCGAGATCGTCCTTCCGCTCTTCCTGCTGGGCGCGCTGGAAGTAGGCGGTGGCTAGATCGGTTAAGAGTGCCGGCGAATGCGGCTCCAACTCGAGGGCGCGGCGCAAGGCTTCCACGGCCGCGTCGTACTTGCCTTCCAGCACGTCCGCTTGCGCCTTGGCCTGAAGCCAGGAGGGATCGGAGGGATGGGATTCGAGTTGGCTGGCAATCAGCGCTTCCGCTTTTAGAAGCGGCTCTGGCCGGCTGGTAAAGGAGGCTGCGGGTCCGCGCGACACGCGAAGAGGAGCGTAATCGGCGCCCGCGATTCTGAGTTCCAGGGTGCGCTTCTCGGTGTATGCGCGGGCGAGGAGCTGGCTGGCGGCCGCTGGCTGGTTCCGATTGGCTTTGTCAACGTTATAGCGATGTAAAACTACCCACGATCCCACCGCAACTATGGCTACAAACGACGCTCCCGCTATCGCTAGACGAGGAACGGCTCGAAGTTGGACAGCCAGATGCGGAACGGCCAGCCACCGCCTCCACCACCGCGCAGATTCCCGGCCCGGCCCCGAATGCGGTGTTCCAGTGATCCGCCGCACCAGCCTCTGCTGCCACTCCGCGCGCGCGCTCTCGAGGATTGCGATAAGATTCAACTCGGGTTGAGTGATCTCCCCGTTCAGATCGGCCAATTCAGCTACCGCTTCGCGCAGTAACGGACCACAATCATCACACCGGCTGGCATGTTCGAGGTAGGCAAGTGTCTGCTGAAGTGGAGTCAAACCGCCGGCAATATCACGCCATGCCGCTGGCTCCGGACAATCGTTCTGGGGCGGCGGCAGCTTAGCCGGTCTCATGCTGGTCAGTTGGCGATCGAGTTGGTGATGGAGCAATGCCAGATCATCAAATTGCTCCCGGCAGGCCGGACAGACGGCAAAATGAGGATGCACATCCGCTGCCTGCACGGGTTCCGCCCGCCGGCGAGATTCCTCGAGCAGCTTCGCCAGTTCCGCCGCTCCGATGTGCTCGTCGGGATTTCCTTCCAAAGCTAACTCCCTAATCTCTTAGAACGATTTTTCCGGTTGAGAACCTTCACTTCGCGGTGCGGACTTGAACTTATGAGATGACCGCGAATCATAACCGCCAGACGCAGCAGAATACTTTCCACCCCCTCCGTGGTTAGCCCGAGTGATGGGATGGATGCAATCTCGCTGGCGGTCAGTCCCTGCTGGTGCCGAAGCCAAAAAATTATGCGCTTTCTATCCTGATCCTTGCCCGCCGTGACCTGTCTCAGAACCTTGTCGACCTGATCGAGCTGAATGCGCTGGCTCACCATTTCAAAACCGTCGGTATCGGCCATTTTCGGATCGATTTGGACTGGATCCGTGATTGCTTCCGTTTGGCCTGCGCCTCGCTTTGCAGCTAGCGCAGACTTGAAATGGTCGTGGACGACATTGGCCGCAACCACTCTCAAGAACCCATAAATGGAATTTTGGTGGCGGGGCTGAAACGACCGCAGTAAACGGCTATCGTTCTCGCAAAGCTTTAGGTAGGTATCCTGGATCAGGTCGTCCAGTTGCGCGCGTGACGGTTCGCCCCAGTGGCGGGCGGTCCTCAGGACAGTGGCGGCGATTACTACCTGAAAGCGCCGAATGAACTCTGCCCACGCGTTCTCGTCTTTCGAGCCAGCGCACTCTCTTACTAATTCTGTCGACGAGAACTTCGCGTAGCGCGCCAAGTGTCCACCCCGGGTTGGGCGGATTTTACAACAATTTTGCTCCTCCTATTGTGAAAAGATCTCGAGGCTTGTCGGCACACTTCGCCCTTTTAAAGGCAGCGTTGTTCAGCAGTCTGAGACGGGGCAAGCCTCGTCTCTACACCAATTATTAGTCTCTCCACACCTTGTTACGCCAGCAGTTTCGCCGCTTCCTTGGCGTAGTAAGTCAGAATCATGCTGGCGCCCGCACGGCGGATGCAGAGCAGCGATTCCATCATCACGCGCTCCCGGTCGATCCACTGGTTTCGGGCCGCGGCCTCGATCATGGCGTACTCGCCCGATACCTGATAGGCCGCCAGCGGCAGGTCGAACCGATCCCGAGCCGCGGCAATCACATCCAGGTATGGCATCGCCGGCTTCACCATGATCATGTCCGCGCCTTCTTCAATGTCCAACTCGATCTCCCGCATCGCCTCGCGAATGTTTCCCGGGTCCATCTGGTAGGAGCGGCGATCCCCGAACTGCGGCGCTGAGTCCGCCGCCTCGCGGAACGGTCCATAGAACCCGGAGGAGAACTTCGCAGCATAGGAAAGAATCGGCGTATTTTCGAAGCCAGCCGCGTCTAGCGCCCCGCGAATCGCCGCGACCCGTCCATCCATCATGTCCGACGGCGCGATGATGTCGACACCCGACCGCGCCAAAGATATGGACGTGCGCGCCAGCAACTCCAGACTCGCGTCATTCACGATCTCGTACTCCGCGATGGCCGGTGGCGCTGCCGCAGCGGCCGCGCCCAGCGACTGCGGTCCCGACTTCTCTTTCACTTTTTCGTTTGCTCTCTCGTTCACTTTCACGACGCCGCAATGTCCATGTGACATGTATTCGCACAGGCAAACGTCGCCCATCACCACCACGTCTCTCACCTCGCTCTTAATGGCGCGCGTCGCCCTCTGGACGATGCCATCTTCCGCCCAGGCGCCCGTGGCCACTTCATCTTTTTTCTCCGGGAGCCCGAACAAAATGATCGAAGATACTCCCAAAGCGCGCGTCTCACGCACTTCCTTCACTGCCTCATCTATCGAAAGATTGAAGACACCGGGCATCGAGCGCACTTCTTTCCGGACTCCCGCGCCGGGACAAACGAACAGGGGATACACCAGAGATTCAGGAGTAAGCCGGGTCTCGCGGACGAGGGCTCGCAGGTCTTCAGTGCGCCGCAAACGGCGAAGACGGTTAGCGGGGAAAGCCATGACATGTAATTCTAGCAGCCGCCGCCCCCAGCCCGCCCCCCAACCCGCTCCATGGTTACCGTAGTAACCTCGGGTAACCAGTCCGTGATCTAAACATATCCCGGCGAACGTCATAAAATGCAGGCGTGGTGTCTAGGTCCCACATCTCGTGGCTCCTCTGCGGAGTTGGCCTGCTGCTTGCCTTCGTCCTGGCTCCGGTAGTGTTTCCCAGCCCCTTCTTTCGCCTGGCCATGGGAGACGTGGTCCCACTGCTGGCAATCACAGCTGCCGCCGTTGTCTCGGGTAGAAATGCCTTCGACAGCCGGGGGCATACACGGCTGTTCTGGGGCCTCATGACGACCGGCATGGCCATGTGGTGTTTCAACCAGGCATGCTGGACGTGGTTTGAAGTGGTGATTCGCAAGACTCTGCCCACCCCCTTCCAAGGGGATATCGTGTTGTTCCTGCACATTGTCCCTATCATGGCGGCCGTGTCCATCCGCCCCTATGAGGGCGAAGAGCGCGAAGGGATGTTACCCAGCGCACTGAACGTCCTCATCCTGCTGGTTTGGTGGGTGGTGATCTATGCCTTCTTCGTTTTTCCCGAGGAATACGTCGTCACTAACGCCGCAGTGTACAGCCCGCGTTGGGACCGGCTGTATCTTATCGAAGGAGTGATGTTGATCGCCGTGTCAGCATCAGCATTCTTCACCAGTTCCGGAACGTGGCGCGAACTTTATCGCAACATTTTTTTCGCCACCGCTCTTTATACATTTTCTTCGGAGGCCATGAACGCCGCCATCTCGCGCGGCGCCTACAAAACTGGCGGAATTTACGACCTCCCGTTTCTCGGAGCTGCGCTGGGGTTCGTTTGGGTTGCCGTCGCCGGGCGGCGCCGCCTTCGCGATATCCAGACAATGCCTTCGAACACGCGTGGCAATCGTCCGGTCGCTCCTCAGTTGGCGAAACTTGCCCTGCTCTCCCTTCCAGTCATGGGGTATTGGGCGCTGTTCCTGAGCCACCAGCAGCCTCATCTGCGCCAGGTCCGTTTTGCGGTGGCCATGGGCGGCGTCGCCATTCTGGCCTTTGTCGTTTTCCTCAAACAACACCTGCTGGACCAAAGGCTTCTACAGCTGCTGAATCATTCGCGAAAGGGCTTCGACAACCTCCAACGGCTGCAGGGAAGAGTTGTCCAACAAGCCAAGCTGGCTTCGCTCGGAGAACTGGTCGCGCTCGCCGCCGGCGAACTGGAGTACCCGCTTTCGGCCATCCTGAGCAGCTCCGAACGCATGGCCGCCAGCAGCAACCTTAGCCGCGATCAACTATCGAACGCGCAGAAAATCGGCCAGCAGGCCCGGCGCACTCGCGAACTCGTCAGCGACCTGCGCAGTTTCGCGCAGCAGACTCCGGGAGAAAAAAGCTTCCTCGAACTGAAGCCTCTTTTACAGCGGGCAGTTCAAATGGAAGGATTCAAGCTCGAAAACAAGAAGATCAGCCTGACGGTGGAAAGCCACGATCCGCTGCCTCGCGTCCTCGGCAACCCAAACCAGCTCTTGCAGGCTTTCCTTCAGATCATCGAGAACGCCGTAGACGCATTACAGGAAATCGGCGGCGGGCGGCTCCAGGTCTCTCTGTGGCGCGAAGCCAACGAAGTGGTCGTTCAGTTCGCCGACTCCGGTCCCGGCTTGCGCGATCCCGAGCGCGTCTTCGATCCTTTCTATACCACCAAGCCGGTCGGCAAAGGAACCGGTCTCGGACTGAGCGCCACGTATGGCGTAGTCCAGGACCATAAGGGACAAATCACCTGCTTCAACCGCCCCGAGGGCGGAGCCGCGTTTGAAATCCGCCTCCCCGTGCTCAAAATCACGGCGCCCCTAGCCGAAGCGACACGGGTCTAGGTCTGCGTAGGGACAGCCGCCCTCGGCCGTCAGCCGGGACGAAGCCCCGGCCCCGCTGGCGAGAATAAGGACGAAACAAAACCCCCAGCGAGCTGCGCTCGCGTGGACAGCCGGTGGCGCTGCCCCACGCATTGCTTTTCTATCCTCCGCTCGCCACAATCGCATCCGCCACTCGTGCCGCGTCCACTGCAAATCGCACATCGTGCGTCCGGATGATGTGCGCCCCTTTCAAGACCAAACCTGTTTCCGCGGACAGCGTCCCGTAAATCCGCTCCACAACCTCCGCGTCCTTGCCATCGCGCGCCAGCGTTCGCCCGATAAATGACTTCCGCGACACTCCAGCCAGCAGCGGAAATCCCATCTGCTGCAGTTCGGCAAAGTGCGCCAGCAGCGGATAATTCTCCTCGAACCGCTTGCCAAACCCAAACCCCGGATCCAGCACCAGGCGATCGCGCTTGATCCCCGCCAGCGTCGCAGCCTCGGCCCACTGTCGCAATTCCCGCTTGACCATCAGCACCGGATCGCCGATCGGCGGCAGTGACTGCCACTCCTCCGGCCGCCCGCGCGTGTGCATCAGCACCGCCCCTACTTTGAGTTCAGCCAGCGTTTTCGCCATCTTCGGATCCCAACGGAACCCGCTCACATCGTTTACAACTTCCGCACCGGCATCGACCGCCGCCCGCGCCAC
>Ga0210400_10001620_pt1 | contig 22071 bp, 13 predicted proteins | sample IncBWH26MmetaG_FD_155456 | JGI IMG/M metagenome (GOLD analysis project Ga0210400, IMG submission 155456) | Forest soil microbial communities from Barre Woods Harvard Forest LTER site, Petersham, Massachusetts, United States - Inc-BW-H-26-M | ecosystem: Environmental > Terrestrial > Soil >...
CCGAACGCTGGAAACCACGAGGTCGACACGCTGGCCGTATCGACCCCCGGTACCTCCGTAATCGTTTTGCGCACCAGTTCATTCGCGCTCAGCCGCGCCGGCCACGTGGGATTTGCCCCTTTCGGGAATCCGACATTCATTGCAATCACCTGGTCCGGGTCAAAGCCCAGCGGCGTGTGGAGACGCGCCACAAATGCTTTCATCGCCGCGCCTGCCGCGGCCATCAGCAGCAGCGTCAGCGCCACCTGACCGGCAATAAGCAAACGATGCGCATGCCGGTTGTGCGCGCTGCCCGTATGTTTTGCGCTGCTCGCCTGGATCAAATGTCCAAGCTGCGGACGCGAAAGCTGCCAAGCTGGCGAAACGCCAAAAAGAATTCCCGTGAGCAGCGCCACACCCGCGGTGAACGCCAACAACGCGCTATTCACGTGAATCGCCGCTTCGTGCGGAAAGGAGTAGTAGGGAAGAAACGCGGACAATGCCGCGACGCCTTTGTAGGCGGCGAGAACGCCCACCGCCGCGCCTGTGACGGACAGAACCACGGACTCCGTCAGCAACTGGCGAATCAGCCGGCTGCGGCCCGCGCCAACGGAAACGCGCACGGCAAGCTCGTGTTGCCGCGCTGTGCCTCGCGCTAGAAGTAAGATGGAGACATTGGCGCACCCGATGACCAGCAGGGCAAGCACCGCGCCGAACAGCAGCGCCAGCGTTCCGGCGAATTGGCCAAGAATCTGTTCATTCAGGGTGACGATCTTGACCTTGCGCTCCTGCGGATAATTTTTGCTCTGCTTCGCAAACTGGTCGACAAGCGCTTGAAACTGCGCCTCCGCTACCGGGAATTTCGTGCCGGGCTTGAGCTTCACAAAGGCAAGCCAGAGCTCATTGGGATCCGCGGTCGGCAGCGCCGGAAGGTAAACGTCGGAATCGCCCCAAGTGAAGCGCGGAGGCACAACGCCGATGACGGTATAGAGTTGATGGTCCAGCTCGATATTTTTGCCGAGCACGTCGCGGCTTCCGCCGAACTGCCGCTGCCAGAAAATGTAACTGAGCACGGCAAGGGGAGGCGCGCTTCCGCCGCCTGCGTCGGCACGCGTGAATTCGCGGCCCAGAAGGGGAGGCACGCCCATGTACTCGAACAAATTCGGCGAATACAAGCCCGCATTCACGGAAACGGGGATCTGGTCGCCCGTCAGGTTTTCCTGATTGTTGCGCGCCAGGAAGACGTCGTCGAGCGAGGGAACGTTGCGCAAGTCCTTGTATCCAGAGCCGTTAACAAGCAGCAACGGTCCACGCCCGTTCTTGTCATTGAGCTGCACGTGCACCATGCGGTCGTTGTCTTTATATGGGTACGGGTCCAGCAAAATGCCATATACCACGCTGAACATCGCGGTGGTGGCGCCGATGCCGAGCATCAGGGAGAGAATCGCGGTGAGGACAAAGCCAGGGGATTTGCGAAATTGGCGAAACGCGAAGCGCAGGTCCTGCAGCAGAGTCCGCATGGTCGCCTCCGGTAAAGAGCCCGTAAAGAGAATACGGGCTTAGACGGAATATGTTCCCGGCCGGATAGACCAAGTTAGAAGAAATTTATGCGCCATTCACAGCGCGACGCAGCAAACGGGGCGAGAAGTTCAGAACTGCCTGAGCTCTATTCGTAGCGCAGGGCGATGATGGGGTCGACTTTGGCGGCGCGACGGGCGGGGAAGTAGCAGGCCAAGATGGCTACTGCGGTCAGTAGGAGCGATACAGAGACGAAGGTGGCAGGATCGTTGGCGCTGACTCCATAGAGCAGGTTGGAGAAGCTGGAGAGTAGGCGGGTGAGAGCTAGCGCCGCGACCGCTCCGATCGCTAAGCCAACGAGGGCTAAGCGAAGACCTTGTCCGAGTACGAGTCGAAGAATATTTTGCTTCTCGGCGCCGAGGGCCGTGCGGATACCGATCTCGTGCACGCGCTGGGTGACGGAATAGGAGATCAGGCCGTAAATTCCGACGGACGCGAGGAGCAGCGCTAGGCACGCGAATGATCCCAAGAGAAGCATCGGGAAGCGCTGCGAGGACATCGATTCGGAAACGATGTGCTGCATGGTTTGGACGTCGTAGACGGGCTGGTCGGTGCCGGAGGCAGAGGCTGCGTTCTTGATCGCGGACAGCAGGGCAGAAAGATCCAGCGGCGTGCGAATCATCACCTTTGTGTCAGGATAATTTGACGGCACCCATTGGTCGGGATCCTGGTAGAGCGAAACGTACAATTGATTTTGCGGGGCTATGCCGGGGTCCCTGAGCCCCCAGAGTTTGACGTGCCCAACCACGCCCACGATCTGGCAAGGGCCCATTGGCGCGAATCCGACTGACACTGTCTGCCCGATGGGGTCGCTATCCGGAAAGTACTTTTGCGCGAGAACGCTGTCGACGACAAACACGCAGGGGGACTTGGTGGTGTCTTCGGCGGTGAAAAAGCGGCCGCGAAGCAACGGTATTCCCATCGTTTTGAGGTAATCGGGACCTGTAAGAAAGCCCGCTACACGCGGGGCAGCTTGGAGCGAGGCGGGCTTCCGTGCGCCGATCCAGAAGGGCAGAGTGTAGCCTTGACTGCTGAGCAGAACGACATCGGTAAAGTCTGCGGCCTGCACGCCTGGAATTTGGCGGATGCGGTCGATCAACTGTTGGTAGGCAATTCGAGTGCTTGACGCGGTTTTCGTCAGCGAACGCGAGACGCCTACTCTGAAGGTGATGAGGTGCTGCGTGTCAAAGCCGGGATTGACTTCCCACAAATGACGGATGGTACGAAGGAGGAGGCCGGCACTCGCTAGTAAAATCAGCGTGAGGGCCATTTGGACAATGACCAGACAGCTTTGCGCGCGATGATGCGCGCTTGTAGCGCCCCGACCTCCCTGTTTCAGAGAAGATTGCGGATCGGCGTTCCAGCTTTTTAAGGCCGGCGCGAGGCCGAACAGAATCCCAACAGTGATTGAGACTCCCAACGTAAAGAGTAGGACGGGAGCGTTTACGCGGATGTTTTCGCTGCGTGGCAAGAGTTCCGGGGCCACCGCGAGCACGGATCTTATTCCTGCTGATGCAATCAGAAGGCCTAGACCGGCGCCAGCGAGCGAAAGAAGGACATTTTCCGTAAGCAACTGCTGCACCAAGCGCGCGCGATTCGCTCCGAGCGCGGTGCGAACGGCAAATTCGCGTGCGCGCGCCGTTGACCGCGCGAGCACCAGATTGGCGACGTTGGTGCAGGCGATCAGCAGGACCAAGCCCACGGCTCCCAACAGCAGAAGGAGTGTTCCGCTGACATCTCCAACGATTTCCTGCTTGAGAGGCTCGATGTAGATTCCGAGATCTCGATTATCGTCGGGATAAAGCTGATCCAGTGCATTCTGTAGGGCGGTCATCTCCGCCTGCGCCTGGGATGGGTTCACTCCAACCCTTAGGCGCGCGAAGGAGGAGATTGCGTGGCTGGCGCGATTGTTGAGGACCATCGGATCGCTCTGACCGAGCGGTACGTAGACGTCGGCGTCGTGCTCTAAACGAAAGCCCGGCGGCGTGACTCCGACAATGGAATAGTCGACTCCGTTCAGGGTTACGGAATGGCCGAGCACTTCAGGGCTGGCAGCGAAGCGATTTCTCCACAAACGATTGCTAATGATAGCGACCGGAGTTCCGCTGTGGCGGTCTTCCTCGCGAGAGAATTCACGCCCGAGCGCTAACTCCAGGCCCAGAGTGCTGAAGAAAGCGGAGGAGATTTCCTTGCCAGTGAGGTGTTCCGGTGCGCCGGGAGCTGTGAGATCGACGCCTTTCTCCCAGTACGCGGCCATTTGTTCGAAGGAGCGAGCAGTGCGCTGCCAATCCAGGAAGTTGGGATGAGAAACCCAGACGCGTGGAAAGCGGGGATTGTTCTCCCAGACCATCACCAGGCGATCTGCGTCGCGATAGGGCAGCGGAGCCAGGACGACGGCTTGGACGACGCTGAAGATGGCGGTGTTCGCGCCGATGCCCAGGGCGAGCGTGAGAATAGCGACGGCCGTGAACCCTGGCGACTTTCGCAGCGTTCGAACGGCGTAGCGGACGTCTTGGAAAAAATCGGCGAGCCAGCGCGAGCCCCACATATCGCGCGTAGTTTCTTCTGCAATACTTACGTTGCCAAATTCGCGGCGTGCGGCAACTTGGGCCTCGTTTCTCGTTCGGCCCGATTCCATTTCGTCGCACTCGGCCAGCGTGAGGTGCGCTTGGATTTCTTCGTGTAGCTCCTTGTTGCGCCGATTTCGTCCCCGCCATAGGAATTTCATGATTCGCTCTCCTTCCGCCCTTGCGCGCTCGGGTGGAGCACGCCTGCGATCGCTTCCATCAGCGTTTCCCAGCGAGACCGTTCTGAAAGCAGTTGTTTCCTTCCGGATCTGGTGAGCCGATAAACCCGCAAGCGAGGGCCCAGTTCAGATTTCTTCCATTCCGCGGCAATCCATCCTTTGCGCTCGAGGCGGTGCAGCGCGGGGTAAAGAGAGCCGGTGTCCACTTTCAGTACTTCGCCGGAGTTGGTGCGGATGGCCTTGCTGAGGGCATAACCGTGACGCGGGGCCCATTGCAAAGTCTGAAGAATGAGCATGTCCAGGGTGCCCTGCAGAATTTCGGTGCGATTTTGGTACCGGTCCTTTTGTGCGGCCATGGGGTATGTAGACTGGCTCCTTACCTGTAGGTAGGACGACTACATACCACAAAACGTTTCCACAAGCAGCTATTTTCTCGGTGCGAGCACTTCTCCCGGTCTGAATTCCAGGGTCAGGCTACTCGTAGCGCAGGGCGATGATGGGGTCGACTTTGGTGGCGCGGCGAGCGGGGATGTAGCAGGCGAGCGCGGCGACCACGGCGAGGACCAGGGAGACGCCGCCGAACGTAAGCGGGTCATGCGCGCTGACGCCGAAGAGCAGGCTGGCGAGCACGCGCATCGCGGCAAACGCGACGATGAGTCCCAGAATCAAGCCGGCGGCGGCGAGGCGCATCCCTTGGCCGATTACGAGGCGGAGCACGCCGCCAGTTTGCGCGCCCATCGCCATGCGAATGCCGATTTCGCGCGTTTGCTGATTCACGGAATAGGACAAAACGCCGTACACGCCGATGACCGCAAGGATCAGCGCGAGCCCGCCGAAAACGGCGAGCAGCGCGGCGCCCATGCGCGGAGCCCACAGGCCCTGGCTCAGCAGTTCTCCGATGGTCTGCACGTTGGTGAGCGCGAGATTCGAATCCAGCGATTGCACCTGGCTGCGCACGGTGGAGATCGCCGCTTCGGGCCGGCCGCTGGTGCGCACTTGCATGATGACTACCGGGGAATAATTTTGCGTCAGCGGCAAATAGACAAGCGGTTGCGGATCTTCACCGATGTTGTTCACCACGGTGTTGCGAACGACGCCGACGATTTCGCGCAGAGTGGGATCGCCAAAAAAGTGGAAGCGTTTGCCGACGGCATTTTCGCTGGGCCAGAAATGCTTGGCCATGGCTTCGTTGGCGATGGCTACGGCCTTTGTGGTGAGACGATCGGAGTCAGTGAATTCGCGGCCGCCGACTAGCGGTATGCGGAGCGTTTCAAAGAAATCAGGAGCGATGTCGTTGACCGTCGTCAGGGTTCCGCGATAGCCGGAAGCTTCATCCTCGCCTTCCGGGAAAATGGTGCGCGAAAATGCCGGAATCAGGGGCGGAGCATCCGCGATGGTGGCGGACTCGACGCCGGGCGCGGCTTTGGCGCGCTCGATGGCGGCGCGGAAGAATTGCTGGCCGCGGCCTTCGTCGTAATGCAAAGCGCCAAGGTCAAAATTGAACATAAAAAGATTTGTCGATTCGAAGCCGGGATCAATGCGCTGCGCGTTCTGCATGCTGCGAATGAAAAGGCCGGCGCCAACCAGCGCCACGAGAGCGAGAGCAATCTCCGTGACCACCAGCATGCTGCGGAAGGGGCTGTTCGCCCATCCGACCGTGTTTCCGCGGCCGCCCACTTTCAAGACTTCGATCAGGTTGGGGCGCGCAGCTTTCAGCGCTGGAGCGACGCCGATGAGCACGGCGGTGAGAAGCGCGACGCTCAACGTAAACAGCAAAACGTGCGAATCGAAACCAAGATCGAGGTCGCTATCGCGGATGAACGGGGGACGGAACGACCACAAAACCGTGCGCCCGACATACGCGATGGCGAGACCGGCCAGCGCGGAAAGAAACGCGAGCACCATGCTCTCGGTGAGAAGTTGCTGGATAACGCGGCCTCGGCTGGCGCCCATGGCGGCGCGCACGCCAATTTCTTTTTCGCGGCTGGCGGCTTGCGCGAGAAGCAAATTGGCCAGATTGACGCAAGCAATCAGAAGGACGAGGCCGACGATACCCATCATCAAACCACCGGCGAGAGTGATCTGGCCGCGCTGGTTGACCCCGACGGCGGCTTCGGCGAGCGGCGTGAGAGCCACGCTGCGGCCCCCGTTATCCTTTGGGAAGGCACTTTCCAAACCAGCGGCGACCGTTTTGAGCGAAGCTTCCGCCGCGGGCAGCGAGACTCCATCTCTCAAGCGGCCGTAGGATATGGTGGCCAAGAAGCGTCTGTCATTGAAATTGTCCTTGAAAAAGCCCGCAAGCGCTTGGGGATACATGCTGACGGGAATCCAGACTCCTTCCGCGGGATTGAAGGTGAAGGTGCCTTTGAATCCGCGGGGTGCGACGCCGATTATGGTGTAGGGCGTAGCGTTCAGAGTGAGAATCTGGCCTACCGCATCTGCTTTGGCGCCAAATTTGTTGGTCCAAAGGCTATAGCTGAGAACCGCGACATTATTTCCGCCGGGCTTGGTGTCTTCATCGGGCAAGAAGAAGCGTCCGGCGGCGGGGCGAACGCCCAAGAGATCAAAATAGCTGGCGCTGACCATTTGCCCCTGAAGCTGGCGGGGTTCGGCGCCGCCGCTCCAGGTCAGCGGCAGAGGGCCGACCACACAGGTCATAGCGGAGAAAAGCTGAGTTTGGCGCGCGTAATCCTGAAAATTCAGGTAGGACATGCCGAGTTTGGTGGCGTTGGCCGCGGTCACGCGGGTCTTCGTATCAACGGTGTCCACTTCGACTACGCGCGAGACATCCTTGACAGGCAGGGGATTCAGCAGAATGGCGTTGACGACCGTGAAGATGGTCGTATTGGCGCCAATGCCGAGCGCGAGCGACAGAATGGCAACAAAGCTGAAGGCGGCGTTCTTGGTGAGTATGCGGATGGCGTATCGGATGTCTTGCCAAAGAGTCTGCATGGTTTGCATCTCCCGCGGTGCGGGGCGGATCGGAGTCCTCGCACAGTTCCAGCGACGTTTCGGGATGCCACTTCGCCCTATGGTACAGACGGCCGACCGGCCCTGCTGTTTCTGAAAACAATCTATCCGGACTTGGATTAGCGGCGCAAGGGAATTGGCGTGGGCAGAAGGCGCACGGAGACGACGAAGCTGCCGCGCGCGCGTCCGATGAGCTCAAAATGCGCGACATTTTCCGCGCCGCCGCTACTGGAAATCCTTGCGGGATTGCCGCCAACCAATTCGGTGATTTCGGGTGAAAGATTACGCGCCTCGAGCGCGACCGGGGCGACCGTGCCATGAACATTTACAGTGAGGGTGCGGCGTTCGCCGGGGGCGAGGGGGGAGGAGTCCGCGTCCAGGCTCAGGCCGAGAAAGGTGATCGAAAACGGCGCTGGCGAGCGCTTGGCGCAAGAGACTTCGATGGCTGCGAGACCTGGCTCCAGGTCGGTGGGGGCTAGCGCGACCAAGGCGGCGGGAGAAGACGCCAGCACCAGGGCGGGTTTGCCGGCGACGCGCACTACGTTTGCGTCGGCTTGGCCACAAAAGCCGCTGCCGGAAAGTTCGAAACGGTCGGAGAGCGAAGCGAAGCGCGGTGCGGAGGAAACTTCGAGCGAAGAGGAACTGATCTCGGCAGGCGTGAGGATTGTCGAGTAGGCGCGGGTGGGCCGAGAGCCGATGGTCGCGTAGATCACGCCGGGGTTGAGCGGAGCGACGAACAGCGCGCGGCCAGTGGCGTTGGTGACGAGATGATCGCCGTTCGAGAAATTCACGGTGGCGCCCGGGGTGAGGCGGCCGTTCATATCCAGCACAGCAAGCGTGGCGGCTTCGCCGGAGACGATGCGTTTCGGCAGCAGCAGAGTGCGCGCGGAAGAGGCTGGCGGGGCAGATTGCTGCGGAAATGTGTGAAGCGGTGCAGTGAGCGCGAGGGCGCAAACCAGAAAAAATAGGCGCCTGAGCATTGAAGGATTGTAACGGAAGTTGGCTAATTCTGGAGCGAAACAGAATGGGCCGGACCGCCTGAGGGATGCCGCTAACCTAACCTGCAGAGCGAGGCACTCCGCAATTGTGGCCAAAAAGCGAGTAATCAGTAGGGTTCATCGCCTTACGCTCGGGTGGCGTGTCTGTTAGCGTGGGAACAGGGTTGCCAGCGTCACGTGCGTGCCGGGTGTGTCCGGCCAGAGCAGGGGAGTCTCCGTGCAGATCGTGAGCGGCGGCGTGACCGATGTGGGTCGCGTGCGCACCAATAACGAGGACTGCTTTCGCATTGTGGCCCCGCTGCATCTGTTTGTGCTTTCGGACGGGATGGGCGGCGAGGCCCATGGCGAGGTGGCCGCCGCGTTAGCCGTGGAGACGGTAGTGAAGCATTGCCTGGAGGCGCTAGACAATCCGGCGGTGACGCTCTATGGCGAGCAGCAAGCGGCCTGGAGCGAAAAAACGAAGCGATTGAGCAGCGCGGCGCACTTGGCCAACACAAGGATTTTTGCTTCCGCGCAAGAGCACGCGGAACAACAGGGCATGGGCGCGACATTGACCGCGGCGTGGATCGAGGGCTCAAAACTAAGTATCGCGCACGTGGGCGATAGCCGCGCTTACCTGCTGCGCAGCGGCACGCTGCAGCAGTTGACCAGCGATCATTCGCTGGTGGCCGAGCAGGTGCGGCACGGAATTTTGACTCCGGCGGAAGCGGAAGAAAGCCAGATGCAAAGCGTGCTGCTGCGCGCGCTGGGCTCGCAAGAGGAAGTGCAAGTGGACGCGGAAGAGCATCTGGTGATCGCGCGAGACATTTTGCTGCTGTGCTCCGACGGGCTGACGCGCATGGTGATCGAACCGGAAATTGCGGGAACGCTGCAGGCCGAGCCGGATGCGAACAAGGCGGCGCAGAAGTTGGTGGACCTGGCGAACGATCGCGGCGGCTCCGACAACATCACGGTGATCGTGGTGCGCATCGGGGCGGAGTCCAGGGGTTGGTTTTCGTGGCTGCGCCCGGGGGCGCGGAAACATGCGGCAAGAAATGGCACCGCAGGAGGAAAGTAAAGATGGCTAAGCTCAGCCTGATGTTTGAAAACAAATTGGTGAAGGAAGTGCCGATCGGGAGCCGGCCGGTGGGCATTGGCCGCTCGCCGGATAACGATTTGCCGGTCGACAACCTGGCGGTGTCCAACCATCACGCGCGGGTGTTTTTCGAGGCCGGGCGCCTGGTAGTCGAGGATTTGGACAGCCTGAATGGAACCTTCGTCAACGATCTGCGCATCGAGCGAGCCACGCTGCACGACGGCGATTCGATTTGGATCGGCAAGCACCACATTAAGGTAGATGCCAGCGGGGATACGCCGATCTCGATGGACTCGAGGCGCAAGCCGGCGGCGCCTTCGATTAACGAGACGATGGTGCTGGACACCAAGCAGCGCCGCGAAATGTTACAACAGGCCGCGGCGATGGGCGAGCGCTCTCAATTCGCGGGCCGGCTGAAGATGCCGACGCTCGTTGTGCTCGGAGGCAACTCCGACCAGAAAGAGTACGTCATAACCAGCAGGCTGGCGGTCATTGGCAAATCCAAGGACGCCACGGTGCGGCTGAAGGGCTGGTTCAAGCCGGAAGTCGCCGCGCAGGTTAATCAGCGCGACGACGGTTATTACATCGGGCCGGGGGACAAGACTCCTCGCGTCAATTCCAAGCCGATACAAGGGCCGGTGCGGTTGAACGACGGCGACGTGATCGAAATTTGCGGTTTGCGGCTGAGTTTCGTTTTCCGGGAATAGAGCTTCCCGACCGTGCGATCCTGACAGTTGTGTCCTCGGTGTTCCGTTCCTTGTCGGCCATCGATGTACCGACAGGGCGAGTGCCTGCATCCTACCGAGCGTGTGAGATGTTGGTGCTGTCCCTAAATCTTTTAGTCGATTAGACTTCGAAGGAATCGCAGCGTAGCCGCGAGTCCTCCCCGGGTCGTGGCGTACCCGAATCATAGCCGCTGCGAATCTAAACGAGCGCGGGTTGATTGCCGGGAATATGCGCGACAAGCCGCCAGCAGGGGTGCTCTAAAACTGAAATTCGCCTTCAGGGGAAGCTGAAAGCATGTGGATTGTTCGTCTAGCGCTATCCAGGCCGTACACGTTTATCGTGATGGCGCTCGTGGTGATTTTGCTGACGCCGGTCGTGCTAATGCGCACGCCCACCGATATTTTTCCTGAAATCAACATTCCAGTGATCAGCCTGATCTGGAACTACACCGGGCTGGAACCGCAGGAGATGGAGCAGCGCATCACCACGAACTCCGAGCGCGCGGTGACCACGCTGGTAAACGACGTTGAGCACATCGAATCGCAATCGCTGAACGGCATTGCCGTCGTGAAAATCTACTTTCAGCCCAGCGCGAATGTCCAGACGGCGCTGGCCCAGACTACCGCTATCGTCCAGACGATTTTGAGAGGCATGCCGCCAGGCACCACGCCTCCGCTGGTGGCTATCTATTCCGCATCGACGGTGCCGGTCATTCAAATTGGTTTGACCAGCGATAGCCTCAGCGAGCAGGCCATCTTCGATTTCGGAAACAATTTCATTCGCACGCAGTTAGCGACGGTGCAGGGTGCCGCGCTGCCCTATCCGTATGGGGGGAAACAGCGGCTGGTCAGTGTGGACCTGAATTCGGAGGCGTTGCAGTCCAAGGGGCTTTCGGCCGTGGACGTGGTGAACGCCGTCAACGCGCAGAACCTGATTCTGCCGACTGGAACGGCGAAGCTGGGCGCCCTCGAATATAACGTGGAGATGAACGGCAGCCCGCAGACAATCCAGGAGTTGAACGATCTGCCGGTGAAAACCGTGAACGGCGCGACGATCTACATGCGCGACGTAGCGCACGTGCGCGACGGCTTTTCCCCGCAAACGAACATCGTGCGCGCGAACGGGCAGCGCGGTGTGTTGATGGCCGTGTACAAGACCGGCGGTGCGTCCACGCTCGATATCGTGGATCGTGTGAAGCAGACCATTCAGAACTACATGGGCTCTTTGCCCGAGAGCCTGCATGTCAACATGCTGTTTGACCAGTCCCTTTTCGTGCGCGCTTCCATCCAGGGCGTGCTGCGCGAGGCGCTGATCGCTGCGTGCTTGACGGCCATCATGATCCTGCTCTTCCTGGGCAACTGGAAGAGCACGCTGATCATTGCGATTTCGATTCCGCTGTCGATCCTCGTGAGTGTGCTGCTGCTCAGCGCGCTGCATGAAACGATCAACATCATGACGCTGGGCGGACTGGCGCTCGCGGTGGGCATTTTGGTGGACGACGCCACCGTGGAAATCGAAAACATCAACCGGAATCTGGCCATGGGCAAGGAGACGGTGCAGGCCATTCTCGATGGCGCGCAACAGATCGCCGTGCCCGCGCTCGTTTCCACGCTGTGTATCTGCATTGTGTTCATTCCCATGTTTTTCTTGTCGGGAGTGGCGCGGTACTTGTTCGTGCCACTGGCCGAAGCGGTTTCCTTCGCGATGCTGGCCTCGTACATGTGGTCGCGCACCATTGTGCCGACACTGGCGATGTATCTCCTCAGCGCGGAAGACGAATACCACGCGGAGGAACACAGGGGCGAGAGGCAGGGATTCTTCCGCCGCTACCAGCAGGGCTTTGAACAGCTTTTTGAGCGCTTCCGCGAAGGCTATCGCCACGCTCTGAGTGCCGCTCTTGCGAACTCTACATTGTTCGCGGCGTGTTTCCTTGGGTTCTGCCTGCTTTCCGCGGGTTTGATTTTCGTGCTTGGCCGCGACTTTTTCCCCAAGGTGGACGCCGGGCAGATCCGAATACACTTTCGCGCGCGTACCGGGCTGCGTATCGAAGAAACCGCGCGGGTGGCCGACCAAGTGGATGACGTGATCCGTGAAACGATTCCGAAAGAGGAATTGCAAACCATCCTGGACAACCTCGGCGTCCCGTACAGCGGCATCAATCTCAGCTACAGCAACTCGGGAACCTTTGGGACTTCCGATGCCGAAATCCTGGTGCAGTTGAAGGAAGTGCGCGGGAAACCGACCAGCGCTTATATCCAGGAGCTGCGCGAGAAGTTTCCGCGAATGTTCCCGGGCGTGCAGTTCTTCTTTCAGCCCGCGGACATCGTCACGCAAATCTTGAACTTCGGAACTCCGGCGCCGATAGACGTGGCCATCACCGGCAACAACCAACAGGCTAATTTCCTGATCGGAGAGAAACTGGCAAACGAAATTCGCCATATCCCCGGCGCCGTCGACGTGCACGTGCAACAGGCTTTCGACGGTCCCACCCTGCACATGGATATCGACCGCACGCGCGTGCAAACGGTTGGCTTGCAAGCCAAGGACGTGGCGCAAAATCTGTTGGTGTCGCTCAGTTCCAGCTTCCAGACCGCTCCGGCTTTCTGGCTCGACCCGAAGAACGGAGTGAGCTACAACGTTGCCGTGCAGATGCCGCAATACCGCGTGGATTCCTTCCAGGCGCTTCAGAACATTCCGGTGAGCGGAACCCAGCCTGGTGCCATGCCGCAAATCCTCGGCAATCTCGTGCGCTCCACGACCACCGCGCGTCCCGCCACCATTTCGCACTTCAACTCGCAGCCCATGATCAACGTGTACGCGGCGGTGGATGGCCGTGATCTCGGCGGAGTCTCCGATGAGGTTGCCAAGCGCGTAAAGGAACTCGAAAAGGACCTGCCGCGCGGCAGTCATATGGTCATCCGCGGACAAGTGCAGACCATGAAAAGCTCGTTTACCGGGCTTGGCTTGGGATTGATTGGAGCGATCGTTCTCGTCTATCTGCTGATCGTGGTAAATTTTCAGTCTTGGCTGGACCCCTTCATCATTATTACCGCGCTGCCGGGCGCGCTTGCGGGCATATGCTGGATGTTGTTGGTCACCCACACCACGCTGAACGTGCCGTCGCTAACCGGGGCGATCATGAGCGTGGGCGTGGCCACCTCGAACAGCATCTTGATGGTGTCCTTTGCGCGCGAACAGATGGCTGAAGGGAAGAATGCGCTGGAGGCCGCGCTGGAAGCGGGCTTCGTGCGCATACGCCCTGTCATAATGACAGCGCTAGCCATGATAATCGGAATGGTGCCCATGGCCATTGGGCTTGGCGAGGGCGGTGAGCAGAACGCGCCGCTCGGGCGCGCTGTCATCGGCGGCTTGCTATTTGCCACCTTTGCGACGCTTTTCTTTGTGCCCTGCGTCTTTTCTATCATTCACGGGCGCTTGGAGCGCCGCAGGCTTCATGGCGCAACGCCGGAGCTGGCGGCATCGTGACAAACGGGGTTTTAACTGAGTTCGGAGCAGAGAATGACGAGGGAAGGTAACACGAACGCGCAAGACGGCGAGTACCATCAGGCCGAGAAAAAGAGCCGGCTATTTCTGTTTTTAGTTGGAATAGCAGTGGCGCTCGCAATTGTTGGAATTTTCACGCTGTTGCAGCGCCGCGAGCAATACAAAGCGCTCGCCAAGGAAACCGAAAAGCTGGCGGTGCCCACGGTTGCCGTGATCCATCCCACGGTAGAACCGGCCCAGGAAGATTTGGTGTTGCCGTCCACGCTGCAGGCCTACACGGATTCGCCCATCTATGCGCGTACTACCGGCTACCTCAAGAAGTGGTATCACGATATCGGGACCCACGTGCAACAGGGCGAATTGCTTGCCGATATTGACACGCCCGAAATCGACCAGCAGCTTTCGCAGGCGCGTGCTGATCTCGGCACGACGCAGGCCAACGAGAATCTGTCTCGCATCACCGCCACGCGCTATGAAGAATTGATCAAGACCGATGGCGTCTCCAAGCAAGAGGTCGATAACGCGGTCGGCGACTATGCGGCGAGACGCGCCGCTGTAGCCTCGGCGCAGGCCAATGTGCGGCGTCTGGAGGAATTGGAAGCGTTTAAGCACATTTACGCGCCATTTGGCGGCGTCATCACGCGCCGGAATGTGGACATCGGCAACCTGATCAACGCGGGCAATGGCGGTAGCGCGCAAGAACTGTTCTTTCTTGCGGCCACCGACCCGATTCGCGCCTACGTCAGCGTGCCGGAGGTATATGCTGCCGCCGTGCGCCCTGGACTAGGCGCGTTCCTGGAACTGACGCAATATCCTGGCCAAAAATTCCAGGCCAAGGTTGCGCGGACCGCAGACGCCATCGATTTGGCTAGCCGCACGTTGAACACGGAAGTCGATGTGCCAAATAGAAGTGGTCAGTTGCTCCCGGGAGGGTATGCCCAGGTACACCTGCTGGTTGGCGTGAACGGAACGCGCTTGCAGGTGCCAGTCAACGCGCTGCTTTTTCGCGCGGAGGGCCTGCGGGCAGTGGTTGTTGACGCCAATCACAAAACGCATTTGCAACAATTGGCCATCGGACGCGATTACGGCACCGCCCTGGAAGTGTTACAAGGCCTGCGTGCGGACGATTGGATTGTGCTGAATCCGCCGGACTCGCTTGATGAAGGCATACAGGTCAATATAAAGGAAGCAGCGCAAAAAGCGGGGCCAGGCGCTCCCGGCAACAGCCCCACTCCGCCCCCTGGGAATGGACCGCCCACCACGAACGGTAGGTCACCGCAGGGAGCAAAGAAGTAATGCGGAACGCCATGCGCGCCTGCTTCACAGGCGCCCGCACTACATGGGTTGTACTCGCCACCGGAATTTTCGTCGCGGGCTGCTCCGTAGGCCCAAATTACAAGCGTCCTTCGGCTCCCTCCACAACGAAATGGGACCTCGCCGAGCCGTGGCGCGAAGGCGATCCCAAGGATTCCATCCCGAAAGGGCAGTGGTGGAGCGTCTTCCACGATGAAGACCTGAACGCATTGGAAGCGCAGGCACTCGTCGCCAATCAGACGCTCAAAGTCTCTCTTGCGCGGTTAGAGCAGGCTCGAGCCACCGCGGCGATTCAGGTCGCCACTGTGTTTCCCACTCTGGGCACGGACCCCAATGTCACTAGACAGCGACTGTCTGGAAATCGCCCTACCAATGGCGTGCCGATCCAGCTACGGCCTGTGACGCAGAATACGTACGTTGTGCCATTTACGGTCAGCTACGAGGTGGATTTATTTGGGCGGCGCAGGCGCAACATCGAGGCGGCGGAAGCGTCCTACCAGGCGAACGCCGCGGATATTGAAAATGTGCGCCTGCTGGTCACTTCGCAGCTCGCCGGCGATTATTTCAACCTGCGCGAACTGGATTCCGAGATGGAGATTCTCACGCGCACGGTGGAGGCACTGCAGAAAGGCCTCGATCTGGTGAATTCGCGGCACAAAGGCGGCGTAGCCTCGGGCCTGGACGTCGCGCAGGAAGAAACTCTGCTCAACACCACGCGTACGCAAGCTGTTCTGCTGCAGCAGCAGCGCAAACTTTTTGAAGACGCCATCGCCGTACTGGTCGGACAGCCGGCGCCCGATTTTCACATCGAGTTGCGCGTGTTGAACGCGGAGCCTCCTGCGCTCGACACTGGACTGCCTTCCGATTTACTTGAGCGCCGCCCGGACATTGCCGAGGCCGAGCGCCTAATGGCCGTGGCCAACGCGCAGATTGGCGTGGCGCAAGCTGCCTATTATCCATCCCTGAATATTTTCGGGCAGGGTGGCTGGCAAGCCGCGGACATCGCCAAACTGGCCAACGCAGGGAGCGCGTTTTGGGCGCTCGGCGCGAACGTGGCGGAGGGAATCTTCACCGGCGGCGCGCGCCGGGCGCAGGTGCAATTTGCGCGCGCGGGCTATGACGCAAACGTCGCGAGTTACCGCCAGACTGTGCTGGCCGCTTTTCAAGAGGTGCAGGACCAAGTCACAGGATTGGCTGTCTTGATCCAGGCGCAGCAATCCCAGCAGCAAGCCGTGGATGCCGCGCGGCGCACTCTGGATATCTCCACGAGCCGTTACAGCGGAGGGTTGGTCAGCTACCTGGATGTGGTAACGGCGCAGCGCGATCTGCTCGCCGACGAACAGGAACTCGCCGTGATCCAGGGGCAGCGGCTAGTCTCCAGCGTGCTCTTGGTCAAGGCGCTCGGTGGAGGATGGGATGCCTCCAGCCTTGCTGCCGTGCAAGTCAAGCCCAAGGCGAAGGACATCATCACGCCGTAGAGTTCCCACTCCGCACACACGTCCACCGAAGGACGCGATGGCGAGCCTCAGCGTTTCTTACGCTGCTTCGTGGCTGACTATTTTGCTTAGAACTCGCTTGGTGCGATGGCTGAATACGACGTAGGACCCGGGTTCATGTGCGGCGACGCGGCGCATGTACTTTTGAGCCGCGCGCAATTTATTCAAGGATTCAATTTTGATCAGGGCGCACTCCTCGAGCACGCGGCAGACGCAATAATCGTTCTGATCCGCGAGACGATACGACAGGGAGGATACCCGGAAGCTGCGATTCGGGGCTTTCATCGCCATAACCTCCTTCGATTTTTCGAAGCGCTTCCGCCGGAAGAGTAGCTTTTCGCGAGAGGGCGGAGGGAAGCGAAAAGGATGAGGAAGCAGCCTATACCGTTCTAACGCGGCCAGTAAAGCAACAATTTTTCCACTTTTCCACAGGCTGTGAATATTGCGCCCACAGCTTTTCCAGATTTCCGTAACCCCCCCGGTTTGGCGCCCTACCGATGCACTCGTCCTTTCGCCGCGCGATGAGGGTGTCTAATCGAATTCCCCTAGGGCCGCTCGGGCGTTCTCTTGATACTAAAAGACCGCACTTTTCTCTATCCTCAGTGTTTTGATGGCCCTACGGAAGGAGGAGCATTGAGGATAGCCCAGGTAGCACCTCTGTACGAGAGCGTTCCACCTAAATTCTACGGAGGCACCGAGCGGGTGGTCGCCAATTTGACGGAGGCGTTGGTGGAAGCGGGGCATGAGGTGAACTTATTTGCAAGCGGTGACTCTGAAACGTCGGCGCAGCTGGTCCCCTGCTGCGAAAACGCCCTGCGGTTGAATAACCATGCGGTCACCGATCAGCTTGCGCACCATTTTGTGATGTTGGAAGAAGTGCTGGAGCGTGCCCACCAATTCGACATCATTCATTTCCATATCGACTATCTGCACTTCCCGTTGTCCAAACTTTCGGGTCTCGTGCATGTCAGCACGTTGCACGGCCGTCTCGACTCTCCCGACCTGGTCCCTCTTTTCCGCAAATACAAAAACATGCCGCTCATTTCCATTTCACTGAGTCAGCGCAAACCGTTGCCTTGGGTGAACTGGATTGGCAACGTCTATCACGGACTGCCCGAGGATCTTCTTCCTCTGGGCGACGGCCGCGGAAACTACCTGGCGTTCCTCGGACGTATTTCTCCTGAAAAGCGCGTCGATCGCGCCATTGAAATCGCCAAGACGCTCAACATGCCTTTGAAAATTGCCGCGAAGGTGGACCCAGTGGATCGCGCCTATTACGAACGCGAAATTAAGCCGCTGCTGGACACGCCAAATGTCGAGTTCGTTGGCGAAATAAATGAACAGCAAAAGGGAAAATTCCTGGGAAACGCGTACGCCTATCTGTTTCCCATCGACTGGCCCGAGCCGTTCGGTCTCACGATGATCGAATCAATGGCCTGCGGCACGCCGACCATCGCTTTCCGTCGCGGTTCTGTGCCTGAGGTGATCACGAATGGAGTCAGCGGCTTTGTTGTGGACACGTTGGATGATGCGGTAAATGCAGTGCAGCAAGCGGCGACCCTCGATCGCGCCGCGTGCCGCGCTGAATTTGTGAAGCGGTTCAGCGCCTCCAAAATGGCGCAGCAGTACGCTAAGCTGTACGAGGCCACCGTCGCGGCCAAGTCCGGAATCCCGGAAGCCGTGTCGGCTGACCCGGGTAGCGAAATCGACTCGTTACTGACGCTCTAGGACGGTTTTGTTTTGACGGACATTGTCCGCGTCGAAGACGAATACTATGTCCGCGCATCATCCGCGCTGGCAGACGACCGAACGCGTGTGCTCAAGTACGGCGACACGTTCGCCGTTTTCAACCGCTACGGAGACATTGAGCCGCTGGGCACCTCCCGTTTCGGCCTTTTCCATGCCGAAACGCGCCATCTCTCGCGATTCACGCTGCGCCTCAATCAAAAGCAGCCTCTCCTTCTGAGCTCCACCGTTCGAGAAAACAATGCTTTTTTGTCGGTCGACCTCACCAACGTGGACACCAATTTGAATGGCGACAGCGAGCTGTCCCGAGGCACCGTGCATCTGTTTCGCTTGCAGTTTTTGCGTGGTGCGACCTGCTACCAATATTTTCGTCTGCTCAACTACGGCCTGCAGCCCGTCACGGTCTCTCTGCTGGTGCAATTCGACGCCGACTTTGCGGATATTTTTGAAGTGCGCGGCACCAAGCGCGCGCGCAAAGGCGAGCGCCTGCCGGATCGCGCTAGTGTCGATCGCGCAGTTCTTTCCTACCGCGGCTTGGACGAGGTGCTGCGCGCCACCTGCCTGGAGTTTTCTCCCCAGCCCACCTCCTTGAGCACGACGGAGGCGTGCTTCCAGATCGCGCTGGAGCCAAAAGAGGAAAAGCGCGTGTCCTGCGCGATTTTCTGCGAGCGCGACGGGCAGTCCAAAACACTCGCGCCCTTCAACACGGCGTTCCGCCGGCTCGAGCAGGATTTCGAGCGCCCCGGAATCGGGGAGTGCGCGATCACCACTCGCAGCGACACCTTCAACGCCTGGCTTACTCGCTCTTCCGCGGATTTACGCATGCTGATAGAAGGCAATCCGGAAGGGCCCTACCCTTACGCCGGCGTGCCGTGGTTCAACACTGTTTTTGGGCGCGATGGCATCATCACCGCAATCGAATGTCTGTGGATGGCGCCACGCATCGCCGAAGGCGTTTTGAAATATCTCGCGGATACACAAGCCATGGATGAGATCCCCGAGCGCGACGCCGAGCCCGGAAAGATCCTGCATGAAATGCGCCGGGGCGAAATGTCCGTGACGAATGAAGTGCCGTTCGCGCGTTATTACGGCAGCGTGGATTCCACGCCGCTGTTCGTGATGCTCGCAGGCGCGTACTACCGTCGCACGGCGAATCTCTCCTTCCTCAAAGAGGTATGGCCGAACATCAAGCGCGCCATCGATTGGATCGACATCTATGGCGATCGCGACAAGGATGGCTTTATCGAATACGAGCAGCGCTCGTCCAAAGGCCTGGTGCAGCAAGGATGGAAAGACTCTCAGGATTCCGTCTTCCATGCCGATGGCCGTATGGCTGAACCGCCGATCGCATTATGCGAGGTGCAAGGCTATGTGTACGCTGCGAAGCGCTCGGGGGCGCTGATTGCGCGCGCATTCCAGGAAATCGAATTCGCGGAAAGGCTCGAAGCGCAAGCCGAAAAGCTCCGCCACGCGTTTGACCGCGCCTTCTGGTGCGAAGAGTTGGGAATGTACGCGCTCGCCCTCGATGGCGAAAAACATCAATGCTGCGTGCGCAGTTCCAACGCCGGGCATGCATTGCTCTGCCAAATCGCGAAAGAAGAGCGCGCCAAAGTGCTGGCTGCATCGCTGATGACCGAAGAGCTTTTCTCCGGTTGGGGAATTCGCACCATTGGTGCAGGCGAGGCGCGCTACAATCCCATGTCCTACCACAATGGTTCGGTGTGGCCGCACGACAATGCCTTGATCGGCGTTGGATTTGCGCTTTACGGTTTTCAGCAGCAAGCCTGCGAGCTTCTTCACGCGCTCTTTGAAGTGAGCCGCGATGTGGAACTCCAGCGGCTGCCGGAGCTGTTCTGCGGATTTCACAAGCGGCCGGGCACCAGCGGTCCCACCCTTTATCCGGTCGCCTGCGCGCCGCAAGCCTGGGCCGCTGGCGCGGTTTTCCTGCTGCTGCGCGCTTGCCTTGGCATGACCGTGCGTGCGACCGAGCGCCAGATTTGCTTCGACCATCCCGTTCTTCCGCCAGAGCTGGACCAAGTGCAAATTGAAAACCTAAAGCTGCTGGACGCCAGCGTCGATCTCCTGATTCATCGCGAAAACGACAGCGTTGCCGTGGAAGTTTTGCAGCGGCGTGGTGAAATCGAAATCGTGAAATCGATCTGAGTCTTTTCCGGCACCCGGTTTGGAGTCCATCTCGGAACGCGCCATAATAGGGTGTCGCCACAATTGGAGTGTGTGCCCGGGCGGGATGCAACCCGCGCTACCCCTCGCACGGTCCAAATACCAGATGTCCAGATGTAAGGAGGTCAGAAGAAATGGCCAACAAATTTGAATTTCCAACCAGCAAAAGGCAAAGGCGCTTAACCGCTGCCTTGATTTTGGCCGCTCCCTTCCTGGCTTCTGCGCTCGCCGCCCAGCAGCAAGGACCGTTGCCGACCCCTCCAACATCTGACGCCAGGCAGCCTGCTCCCCCCGCTCAGTCCACCGCCGCTACGCCGGCTCCCGCCGCGAAACCACAGAGCGAATCCGGCAACGTCTCGCATGAGCCGCCCGCGCTTCCCGTGGAGCAGATCATTCAAAAATTTGGCGACCGCGAACTGGAGTTCAAGAAAGAGCGCGACAATTACACCTACACCCAGACCTTCGTGGTTCAGACTGTCGATGTTGATGGCCGGCCGGACGGCGAATATCGCATGACCAGCGACATCCTTTTCACCCCGGAGGGCAAGCGCTATGAAAAAGTGGTTTCCGCGCCACCTCCGACCCTGCAGCGCATTTCTCTGTCCCAGCAAGACATGGACGACCTCGAGCATGTTCAGCCATTTGTGCTCACCAGCCAGGAGTTGCCCAAATACGACGTGAAATACGTCGGGCGTGAGCCGTTGGACGAGCTCAGCACCTACGTGTTCGACGTCGGCCCCAAAAAGATCGAGAAAAATCAGCGCTACTTTCAAGGCCGCATCTGGGTCGACGACAAGGATCTCAATATCGTCAAGACCGATGGAAAAGCCGTTCCGGACATCATTAAGAAGGGAAACGAAAACGTTTTTCCGCGCTTTGAAACCTTCCGCGAAAATATTGAAGGCCACTATTGGTTCCCCACTTACACTCGCTCCGACGACGAGCTGCGCTTTAGCACCGGCGCCGTTCACATCCGCATGACCGTGCGCTACGCAAACTACAAGCGTTTCGGCGCCACCATCAAAATCGGCAATGCTGTCGAACTCAAGGAAGACAAGAAGCCGAATAAACCCTGATCGTTCGCACCTGCCGACGGACTCTGCTATACCGAGGGCCGTACTGAATCAGCAACCTTGCGCTTCAATTCGCTCTGCTGGCGAGGCCGACTGCGCGACAATTAGATAGTAGCTACACACTGCGGGTTTCCGGCCTGGTGTCGGCGGAGCCCACTACAAAGAGAGGCACGATGAAGAAGCTGATTTTCGGGACTGTGTTGTGTGCGCTGGCCGGCACTCTGGCCCTGGCGGTTCCTTCCCAAGACCGCGATGAACATCGCGACCGCGACGAGCATCACGATAATGGTAAACACAAGGGCTGGGACAAGCATGACGGCGGCGATGAAGACCGTCACGACAACGGCAAACATAAGGGCTGGGAAAAGCAGGAAGTGCGCGACGATCATCGCAATTGGGACGATGACCACGACCGCATCCGTCCTGGCCGCGCTTATCCCTTCGGCCGCTACGAGCACGTACGCAGCGTCTTCATCGCCCGCCGAATCGATTACCGCACGCGCCGCGTGGTGCTGTACGACGATTCCAACTGGGTAGTGGCTCCGTATGATCTCGACCGCTGCCGCGATTGGGAATGGGACCGCGACCAGGTCTACGTCTACGACGACGACCATCATCCCGGCTGGTACCTGCTCTTCAACTCGCGCCTGGGCCGCTACGTCCACGTCGAATTTTCCGGCGTGCG
>Ga0210400_10001621_pt1 | contig 22066 bp, 4 predicted proteins | sample IncBWH26MmetaG_FD_155456 | JGI IMG/M metagenome (GOLD analysis project Ga0210400, IMG submission 155456) | Forest soil microbial communities from Barre Woods Harvard Forest LTER site, Petersham, Massachusetts, United States - Inc-BW-H-26-M | ecosystem: Environmental > Terrestrial > Soil >...
TGAGGTCAGCGACGCCGGATTGCCATTGCTTAGCACCAATAAGCGAACAGGCAAGCGATTCAGGTCGCGCTGCGCATAGCTCATGTACCATACGGCCCGGTCAGATTCGTAACTCCAGCGGTCTTCTTTTACGTTGTCCACCAAGCCAACTACCGTGTACCAGGGACTGTCTGGCGTGGGAGGATAGCCAACTTTGATACGCTTGCCTACGGGGTCCTCATCACCCCACGCGCGGCGCGCAAGCTCGCGGCTGACGACCACCACTGGCAAAGTATCGGCCCGATCCTGATCACTAAGGAATCTGCCGCGCAGCAGAGCTATGTTCATCATTTCAAGATATCCGGGCGTTACCACTCGATCAGATGTGATAGGCACTTCTGAAGAATCCATTGCTGGCTTGCCTTCCACGCTGTAAGTGGCGTCCACGCTGGGTTCGTCAAGAGGAAGATTGGTCGTGACTCCGGAGGAGAGCACTCCGGGAAGTGTATGCACGTGTTCAACGAGGCGCTTCACAAAGTCGGCCCGCTGCTGGTGCGTTGGGTAATCCTCCGGAGAGAGATAAATTGTTGTGGAGAGAAGGTGGTCCTTCTTAAACCCCAGTTTCGTATTGCTCAGTTGCTGGAAATTACGAATCATCAGCCCCGCTCCAATGAGCAGGACCATAGCCATAATGATCTCACCTACCATCAGCACATTCAGCAAGCGTTTGCCGCCAATGCTCAGGCCTCCCCGCTGTCCTCCTTCACGCAAATTCTGGACGAGGGCGCCAGGCGACCAGACCTGGAGCATAGGTGCGAGGCCAAAAAGAAGTCCCGTGACCAGGGAGATCCCAAAAGTAAAGAGAAGCACGGGACCATCCAGATTAATATGATCCAGGACACCTCTGAGGTCCATTCCCGCAGCGACCTTGAAGCCTGCGAACAACTTGGCGCCGATAGCAGCCACTCCCAAGCCAACGAAACCTCCGGCCAGCGAAAGTATGAGACTCTCAACCAGCAGTTGTGCCATGAGCCTTTTTCTGTTGGCGCCAAGAGCAATCTGCACGGCCACTTCATGGTTTCTCTCGAGCGAACGCACCAACAACAGGTTAGCTACGTTCACGCAGGTAATCAGCAGCAAGAAAGAAACCACAAAAAGCAGCAAATAGATCACCGGACGGATTTTGCCGTTAATATCCCCAAGTATCTCCTGGCGTAACGGCACCGCTTTTATCGCCCATCCACGTCTCCATTGAGAGAAATCCTGTTCAAGATGAGTGCCTATGGTGTGCACCTCTGCTTCTGCCTGCTCGAGGGATATACCCGGCTTGAGTCTGGCAGCAACAAGATAGGCATGCCTTAACCGGTCGGGTAGAGGCAGAGTCTCAAGATCAGTTGCCAAAGGCGCCCATACCTGGGCTCCCTCAGGCAGATCGAAATTCGGCGGCATGACGCCAATCACAGTGTAGACGCGACTGGACAGCGTCACCTTCTGCCCAACCAGCTTTGGGTCGCCGCCAAAATTGCGTTGCCAGAGTTCATAACTGACGATGGCAACAGGTTCGGCTCCGGGACGGTCGTCTTCGGGAGCAAATGATCTTCCCAAGAAGGGGTTGATTCCAAGTGTCTGGAAATAGGAGGCTGAGATCATTGCCCCGCGCAGCTGCTCAGGTTTTTCGCTTCCGAGCAATTTCAAACTCCTGGGCTGGGCGATCCCGATACTGGAAAATGACTTTCCCTCTTTGGAAATGCCCAGGTAATTCACTGCTGCCGAGCTAAAAAAATCATCGCCGTTGCGCACGTCCATGGGAAAGATCAAACGGTCAACTTCTTTAACCATGAGTGGGTTCAGGAGCAGCGTCTTCACCACACTAAATACGGCGGTATTGGCGCCGATGCCCAGAGCGAGACAGAGGATGATTACGCTGGCATACCATGGTTTTCCACGGAAGCGGTGGAGGGCCTCACGGATAATTTGCCATTGCTCGTGCATCATATGTTCCTTTCTTCTACCTTACTTATCGGTCGACGTGATCTGTTTCCGGACGGGAATTGATCCGGGCAGATCACAGCGCCAAATTCTAGATAAAGCCTTCTTCAACCGGAGCTTCGGATTCCTGTCCACCGACTCTGACGGTTGCCTCTTGTGCACATTGCAATGCCTGAACCGTTTCGGCAACGCCCTGCACAGTGGGATTCTCGAAGAAAAACCGCAACGGTGGATCCACCGAGAACACCTTGCGGATGCGCCCAATCAGTTGCACCGCAAGCAACGAATGCCCGCCTGCATCGAAGAAGCTGTCATACAATCCAACTTTTTCCTGTCCCAGAACTTCGGCAAACATTTCAGCAATCAGGATTTCAGTCTCCGTTTGAGGCGCAACGTAGGGTTGTTCACTCCTGTGCTCATCGGGAGCAGGCAACGCCGCGCGATCAACCTTACCATTGGGCGTAAGCGGCAGGTGATCCAGTGAAACAAAAGCAGAAGGCATCATATATGCCGGCAACTTCGCTTTCAGCGAACCCTGCAATTCTTCTATTGCGGTATCTCTCTCCCCCGCATCACTGACTATGTAAGCTACGAGCCGCTTATCGGAAACTTGTTCGCCATGGGCAATTACCACGGCTTCCTTAACGCCTCGATGCTGCATCAGCGCGGTTTCGATTTCTCCCAATTCGATGCGGAATCCGCGTATTTTTACCTGCCCGTCTTTTCTTCCAGCAAACTCCAGCTCTCCGGTACTCCTGAACCGTGCCCAATCTCCGGTGCGATACAGGCGAAGCCCCGGCCTGGTGGCGTGCGGATGGGGCACAAACTTTTCCGCTGTCAGCTCCGGATGGCCAACGTAGCCGCGCGCCAATCCTTCTCCGCCGAGGTACAGCTCTCCGGTGGTGCCAATAGCAACAGGCTGCATGCTGCTGTCAAGAACGTAAGCTTCAGAATTTGCGATCGGTTTACCAATGGGAACTGACCCCAAAAGATTTCCGTCAGTAACCGTACAGCAGCAACTGAATGTGGTGTTTTCCGTAGGTCCATAGCCATTGATCATGCGGCAAGAGATATTTTCCAGCACGCGCTGAACATGCGGAACGGAAAGCACATCGCCGCCGGCCAACAACTGACGCAAGCCTGAGAGTTCCTCAAGATGTTCATCAACCATCAGGTGGAACAGACCGGCCGTAAGCCAGAGGGTGGTTACCGAGTATTGCTTGAGGATTTGGCCGAGTTCGGACAACGATGGATTCTGTTCCGGACAAACGACGAGTCTGGCGCCATTCAGCAGCGCCGCCCAGATTTCAAAGGTAGAAGCATCGAACGAAACAGGAGCCAGGAGCAGGAATACCTCATCCGGTCCCATCGCCGCATAATGTGTGTCACGCACCAGACGGACGATGTTGTGATGCACCACGGCCACACCTTTGGGCGTGCCAGTTGATCCCGAGGTGTAGATGATATAAGCAAGATTCTCCGGCAGAGCTACAGCGGGCAGACTTTCTGAGGATATCTCATTAATAGAAGGCCACTCCTCATCAATGCAAACGCTGATGGTAATTGAGACAGGCAGTTTGTCGAGGAACTCCCGCTCGGTAATTAAGATCTGTGCCTGCGCATCCTCCAGCATGAAAGTAATTCTTTCAGCAGGATAGGAAACATCCAGTGGCAGATACGCGCCTCCAGCTTTGAGGATGCCCAGCAGTACGAGGACGAGTTCCGGCGAACGGCTCAGGCAAACCCCCACTGGCATTTCAGGCCCTACACCCAGATCACGGAGAAAGCGGGCAATCTGATTGGTTTTCTCATCTACTTCGCGATAGGTGAGACGCACATCTTTGAATTCCAGCGCGATTGCTCCCGGCGTATTCGCGGCCTGCTGCTCGAAAAGCCGAGAAACGGAGAGATCCCTTGGATATGGAGTTGCTGTATTGTTCCGCTCAACCAGCAACTGCTCTCGCTCGCTTTGGGTCAACAACGATATCTCGCCGATGGGTTGTTCCGGGTTGGAGACTATAGTTTCCATCAGCCTGCGGAAATAACTCACCATACTTGTAATCGTGGAATGGTGGAAAAGGTCGGTACAGTACTCAATGAGACCTTTAAGGCCGTCTTCCGCTTCCCACATATTGACGGTGATCTCGAATGGGGTCCCTCCGCTATACAAGAACTCCAGGCGCAAGGTGAGATCGGAAAGATTGACTGAAGGAGCGGAGTATTTCAGCATGTAATTGAAGCTCACCTGAAAAATCGCAGGGCGATCCAGGGAGCGCTCTGGCTGAAGGTCCTTCACCAAGAGTTCGAAAGGGATGTCCTGGTGGGCATAAGCGCCCAGGGAGGTTTCGCGGACCCTCTCCAGCAACTGCACAAACGTCGGATTGCCGCCGAGATCGGTGTTGAACACCAGCAGATTCGACATGAAGCCCATCATTTTCTCTTCATGCAGGCGGTTTCTGTTGGCGATAGGGACGCCCAGAACAATGTGTTCCTGGCCGGTCCATCGGTAGAGCAATGTCTTGAATGCCGCAAGCACAGTGATGAACTGGGTGACCCCGCATTTTCGGCCGATCGCTCTGAGCCCGTGCACGGCAGCCAGCGGCAGTTCAAGGGGCATGCGCGCTCCTTTATAGGACTGCACCGGCGGACGAGGCAGATCAATGGGGAGATCGAGGAATGGAGGAGCGTCTGCGAGCTTCCTGCGCCAGTAACTCAACTGCTGCTCCAGAACTTCTCCCCGCATCCAATTGCGCAGCCAGAAAGCATAATCAACCCACTGGATCTCCGGTTCTTCCAGAGAAGAAGGCAAGCCCTTCACATACTGCTCGTAAAGCGCTCCCAACTCATAGATGAATAGCTCGCGCGCCCACATGTCATAAGCAATGTGGTGAGTAGTCACGGCCAGAAGGTGTTTCTCAGCGCCATTTCGAATCAGGAACGCGCGCAGCACGGGACCGCGCAGAAGATCAAACGGGCGCTGTGCATTTTCGCGGCCAATCCGCACCGCTTCACTCTCGCGGTGTTCCAGGCGCAGTGCGGTCAAATCCACGACTGGCAACTCAAACCTGCTGGGAGGATGGATGACTTGTACAGGTTTACCGTCTCGAACCTCGTAGGTGCTGCGGAGAATCTCATGTCTTCGCAAGATCTCATTAAAACCTGCTTCCAGCGCAACCGGGTTCAGCACTCCCTCCATATGTACAGCACCGGGAACGTTGTAGGCGGTGAGATCCTGCTCCGTCTGGTCCAGGAACCACATACTTTCCTGAGTGAAAGACAGCGGGTAGTTGCCGTCACGAGGAATACGGACGATGGGCTGGGCAGACAAGCCTTCGGCATCAGCCTTCAGCCCTTCAATCACTTTGGCCATGCCCGCGATCGTGGGATACTCAAAGAAAGTGCGCAGCGGCGGCTCCACAGAAAAGGCCTTTCGCAGCCTGGAAACGGCCTGCGTGATGAGCAAAGAATGCGCGCCGAGTTCAAAAAGATTGGTTTCGACACTGATCTTTTCCATGCCGAGGATTTCCGACCAGATGCCGCTCAGGATTTCTTCTGCGGGATTACGCGCCGCGACAAACTCCTCTGCAGTTAGTTTTTTGTCCGGAATCGGCAGGGCTTTGCGGTCCACCTTTCCGTTGGATGTGAGCGGCAGACGATCCATTGCTACAAACGCGGCAGGGACCATGTACTCCGGCAATCTTTGTTTGAGGTAGTTCTGCAACACGCTTGCGTCGCATTGCCGACCCTGGCGCGGGGCAACATAGGCGACCAGCCTGCGGTCGCCAGGTGTGTCTTCACGCACGATGACTACAGTCTCCTGCACGGATTCTTCGTTGCGCAGGACCGCTTCAATTTCTCCCAACTCAATGCGGAAACCGCGGACTTTGACCTGGTAATCCATGCGCCCGAGGAATTCCAGCCGTCCATCGGGAAGGTAACGGGCACGGTCACCGCTGCGATACATGCGCGCGCCCGCTTCTCTGCTGAAAGGGTCCGGCACAAAGACTGCTGCGGTGCGGTCAGGCTGGGCCAGATATCCTCTGCCAACACCTACACCACGCACACACAGCTCACCTGGCACTCCTATTAATGACAGCCTCAGGTTGTTGTCGAGAATGCTGACCTGAAGATTGGCCACCGGATATCCGATTGAGACCCGCAAACTGTCTTCCGAGGGGAACTGGTGAATGGGATGGAGTGTTACATCATCAGAACATTCGGAAGGCCCATAAGCGTTCATCAGCGGGATGTTGGGATATTCATTGAACCACTCGCGGCACAGTTGTGGAGAAACCGCCTCTCCAGTAGGCAGAAGCCATCTGAGAGCATGCAGTCCCGGAGCATCTGCACCACGCGTTTCTGTAAGCGCTACCTGGAGCAGGGATGGAACAGTTTCAAAGATGGTGATTCCGTGCCGATCCACCTCACGGAGCATACGTGGCGGATCTTTTGTGACATCGTCGCTAAAAATGTGCACCTGGCCACCGAGAATCAGGGGTGTAAGGAATTGCCACACGGAAATATCGAAACACTGCGATGCGGTCTGGGCCATTACGTCAGAGCTGGTCATGCCCAGTGCTTCGGTATTGGCCAGGAGATGATTGATCATGCCTCGGTGATGAATCATGACTCCTTTGGGCGCGCCTGTAGAGCCGGAAGTAAACAGCACGTAAGCAAGGTTTTCTGGAGCACACCGCAGCGGCGGATTCTCCGCGGGAACCTGAGCCAGTGTCAGGTCTTCAAAGATAAGAATTTTTGGAGCCTGCTGCGGCTCGAGTTGATTCACAGCTTCCTGCAGAACGGGCAGACATCCTGTGGCACTCACGATCAACGGAGCGCGGCTCTGTTGTAACACCTGCAGATGGCGTGGAGCCGGATGATCGGGATCAAGGGGCATATAGGCTGCGCCAGCTTTGAAAACAGCCAGAATGCCCACCAGCAGATCAATGCTCCGGGGAGCCAATAGAGCCACCACCGTCTCAGCACCGATGCCTTGTTCCATCATCAAATGAGCAAGTTGATTCGCGCGCTTGTTTAGCTGTTCATACGTCAGCCGCTGGCCATTGCAAATTACTGCCGGCTCGTGCGGATGCTCGCGGACCTGCTGTTCAAACAAATGCGAATAGACCGCATCCAAATTGAAAGCTCTGGCCGTATTGTTCCATTCGACCAGCAACTGCCGCTCTTCAGCTTCCAGCAACAGAGGTATTTCCGCAACGCACAACCTGGGATCGTTCGAAACCTGGTCCACCAGCCGTATATAGTGATTGACCATGCGCGAGACGGTATCGCGCTCAAAGAGGTCGGTATCATACTCGAGCGTTACTTTAATGCCATCCGGCTCCTCCCGCAGATCCAATGACATATCGAGCTGGGCAGTGCCGGTTTCCGCCGGCAGCGGCTCGAAAGACATTCCTGATACCCGGTAGACGCCACCAGGAGCGTTTTGCAGAATGATGTCTGTCTGATACAGGGGATTACGGCTCATATTGCGCGCCGGCTGCAGGACCTCCACAAGGCGCTCAAAGGGAAAATCCTGATGGCTGAAAGCGTCAAAAACCATTACGCGCACACGCGCGAGCAATTCCAGAAATGATGGGTCCCCGGAGACATCGGTACGCAGCAGCACGGAGTTCACGAACGGCCCAATTATGTTTTCGTATTCGGAGCGGTTGCGGTTGGCCACTGGCGCTCCGACCACGATATCTTCCTGTCCCGTGTAGCGGTTCAACAAAGCCTTCCAGCATGCCAGCAATGTCATGAACAAGGATGCGCCATGTTGACGGCCAAGCGCCCGCAGCCGATCGTCTACCGTTTTGGGAATTTTCGAGACATGCTTTGCGCCCCAGATACTTTGTATTGCAGGACGCGGATGATCGAAGGGTAGATCTAATTCTTCAGGCATTCCTGCAAGCTGGTTCTTCCAATAGGCAAGCTCTGCCTGATAACTCGAACCCTGGAGCCATTCTCTCTGCCAGACGGCGTAATCTGCGTACTGAATAGGCAGTTCGGGCAAAGAAGGGACTTGCGATGTAGAAAAGGCCTCATAGAGGTGCGCCAGTTCTTTGATCAGCAATCTTATTGACCAGAAATCACCGATGAGATGATTCATCACGACGATCAGGACCTGATCGTCGTTATCGAGCTGCACAAGCGAAATGCGAACCAGGGGAGGCTGAGCGAGATCAAAGGAACGCTGGCAATCCTCCGTGACCAGCTTTTGCACTTCCTGCATTCTTCCATCCGGCGGTGACGTGCGCAGGTCCACTACGGGAACGTGAAGATTCGCTGAAGGCACGATCAATTGCGAAGGTGTTCCCTGTGGTGAAGCAAAGCCAGTGCGCAGGGTCTCATGACGCTGGACGATTTCGTTCAATGCTTTGCGCAGCAAGTTGATGTTTAGAATGCCCCGCAACCGCACTGCCAGCGGAATATTGAATGCCGGGGTGCCAGGGGTAAGCTGCTCAATGAACCAAAGGCGCTGTTGCACGAAGGAGAGGGGCGCGGGGCTGCAGACACTCCGTTTAGAAATGGGCGCAGCCACAGGCTTCGCCGGCTGGCCCTCCGCTTTCTGCTTTTTTTCCTTCAGCAGAAGTTCCAGCAGTTCGCGTTTTTTAGGAGTTAAAGCCTTTTCGGCAGCTACATTCGACATGATGATTTCACCTCTGGCTCCCTGACTGGTTGCCGGCCAAAGCAGCCTGGGACTCTCTTTTTTCAGCAGGAATCAGCTTTAGTGTGCTGGCAAGATCAGCTTCCACGGCTTTACGGGTGAAAAACATGGGATGGTATTGCATGTTTTTCCATAGTGAAAGCTCATCGTCTCTGTGCACATTGAAAAGATGACCGCTTTGGCCGGTACTGTTCACGGCCAACGTGTTGTCCCACGAGCTTAAGTCCATAATGATTCTCTGCGAGGGGCCTCCATCCACAATGAAGGGATGTTCAGGATCGTCAAGGCTGAACCATGCTGAGTTGATGGTGAAACGATCGCATCCCGGGTCGGGGAGCGGCCCAGAGCTAAACAACTTCGATAAGACAGGAATCTGGGCCAGCCCCAGAGGCTGGTGGCGGAATGTCAGAGTGTGCATCTTTCCCCAGTTCCAGTTTTTTGGGTCCGTTCCGTAACGCTTGCTCAACCACTCCACAGCGTCATGAAAGCTGCGCTGGACGATATCGTCACGATTTTCGACCTGCGGCGTGCGAGTGTCGTCAAAAAACGGATGGTTTTTTTGCTTCAGAAGATTAATCATGACGGGAACGTGAACCCAGTAATACTCCATGTATTCGTCAGTCAGTTTGGGTCCCAATTCATCGCCAACGGTGTCCTTCAAAAGAAAGCGGTACCAGGTCTGGAAGATGGCCGGCCCTGTCTCATTGATAGAGCAATGAAAGTCCCAGGCCTGGACTTCTTTCAATGCTTTGTCTTCCAGATCATTCCCAGGCTTAACCACGGCCAGGTAAGGAAGCAATTCTTTGGCAGGAAGCTCGTAATCATCTGCCTGCATCTTCTTTATGTCTTCGATACCCAGGCGTGGATTGGCAACCAGGAGTTGCTGGATACGGATGGCCCGGAAGGGATCAGCAAACTCGTAACCCAAGTGATAAGGAAAGCGGTCTGAGACCGCCTTTTGATTGGCAGCGACGATCATGCCCGCCGGGGGATTCAGTTCGCTGGGGAGTTCCGCCGGAGGGATGTAACCCTTCCATTCATATTCTCCAGTCCATCCCGGCACAGGAATTGCACCCGAATGGTTGGCAGAGCGGACCGGTATTCGTCCGGTTGCCTGATAGCCTATATTTCCGTTCCGGTCGGAATAAAGGAAATTCATATCAGGCCCATCCCACAGTCCAAGAGCAGCCCGAAACTCGTTCCAATCTTTTGCGCGATTCAATGCCAGCACCGCGCCTACTGCGGTCTCGCATTTGTCGCCTGTCCATGACAGCGCCAGAGGCTGTGGGTACTTGAATCTTCCGCCAAGATTGCTGACCAGCGGGCCATGGTGAGTGCTCTGGACTTCCAGAGTGACTGGCGATTGGCCTTTGACCTCTATGGTCTCCATCACCTTATTCAGATCACGCCACTTTCCTTGAAATTCATAGCGCTGCGGATGCGCAGGATCATCGAGCTTTTCCGTGTAGAAATCCTCAACATCACCAACCAGATCGGTAATACCCCAGGCTATTTGCTGATTGTGGCCGATCACGATACCGGGGGCCCCGACGAAGGAATATCCCACTACATCCAGATCGCCGAAATGAAGACCTGTGGCATACCAGGATGAAGGCATGAAGAGCCCCAGATGAGTATCGTTTGCCAGTATGGGACTTCCGGTGGCTGTGCGACTTCCGCGCACCACCCAACCATTGCTGCCCACGTTAGGTCCGGCCCTGCCCAGCAGCGCGTCCATCAACGGTGAATGTTCCATAGGAACAGACCGCAACACGGAATAGTCATTTGCTTCTGCCGGGATAATGAATGGAGCGCCTTCATTGTAAGGCGGGAGCAACTCTTTGGCAGCCGCGTCTCCAGAGTTCGCGATGAAATGTGCGCGGGAAAGCTCGAAGCCGGCATTTTCCGCGAGAATCCAGGAGATTATTCCTACAGTTACCAGGCTGTCTTGAGGTTTCCATGGCTTAGGACTCACGCCCATCAACTTGAACTCAACAGGAAGCCTCCCCCGATGACTCTCAATATAAGCATTGATGCCATCACTGAACGCCTGTATTGCCTCGCGTTCCTCGCCCTTAATGTTGCCCCAGTCCCGTTCAGCAATTCTTCTCAACCCCACAGTACGTACAGTTTTGTCAATTCTGAGCGTGTCTGCCCCGAGGAAAGAGCTTAGTGTTCCGTTGGCGGTTTGGCGGGTAAACTCCATCTGCCACAACCGGTCCTGGGCCTGCGCGTAACCTTGCGCAAAGAAGAGATCGTGAGTGTTCTGCGCATAAATGTGAGGCATTCCCCAGCGGTCGCGCAAGATCTCTACCGGCAACTGGAGTCCAGCGGCGGTCAGAGTACCTGAAGTTTCCGGCCAGGAACGGCGGATGAGCCACTCGCCAAGAACAAACGCTCCCACAATCAGCGCAAGCAGCACAAGGGAGATTACGCGCAGAACCTTGTGTTTACGCTTTTTTGCCGGCAAGGTGGGGACGGGCTGCGGAGCTGCCGTTTCGGCTTTCAGCATAGTCTGCTCCATGTCACGCTCCCTGCCCCAATGATTGTTTTCTCTTTAATAGCTCCTGCTCCACTTCGTCCTCCGAGAGCTGATCGAGCATCTGCATCAATTCATTCATGTCATCCTGGTCAACACTGCCAGCCTGGGTTTCATCCACGGCCTTGGCCAGCTCTCCGATGGTTGAGGCTTCAAAGACCAGCCGTACCGGCACGTCTTGCTGGAAAACGTCTTTCATGCGAGAGATGAGCCGGGTGGCCATCAGCGAATCACCGCCGAGATCAAGAAAGTTGTCATGAACGCCGATTTCTTTTACGCCCAGCAATTCTCTCCAGAGCTGGGCAAGAGTTTCTTCCGTCGGCGTGCTGGGTGCGGCATAGGCTACGCGAAGATTAGGCCTGGGATAGCTCGATATGGGGCTGGCCTCTTGCGCCGTTAGCGACATGTCCATCGCTGCGTCGAATTTGTTCCAGCCATCGCCCAGAGGCTCCGGAGACACAATCAGGCTTGCGGCAAGTGGAAGCTGGAAGAGCGTGGCAATTGCTTTGTCCTGAGCCGCGCCTTTTTCATCAGACAGGAGCCAGGTCACGCTTGTCCACGACTGTGATTCCTGGCGAGCGCTCCGGGCGGCAAAGCCATCGAGGAAGAACGTGAGTGTAGATTCTTCCGCCGGCAACTGGACCGACGGCGGAGGTGACATCAAAATCCTGAAGCCCGGTTCGCACTGGTCTAAAGCTTTGTCCAGGGCGAGCAGTGCGCTCTCGATGTTGTCCAGCGTCTTGCCTCGCGTCTTTTGTTCATCGAAGAAATAGAAGACTCCATCAAGAGCGCCAAAATGTTTGAGCGTGTGCTGAACCATGGATTGGGCCTGCTCTTCACTTGAAAGATCAGCGCTCAGGACGCAAACATCCGCCTCACTTTCAAGCTGCCGAATCTGGTGAATCTTGTTACTGATAAGGTTTGCGCCGGAATCGGCGACCAGCCAGTCATCCCACAACTCCCTGCTTGGGAATCCTTCAGATTCGGCCAGGGCTAGCTTGGCATGTACGTTTCGGGTCAGGTACTCGGCAAACCTTTTTCCCAGCGGGCCCAGCCCATTCACCAACAGGTAGACTCCGTGCTCTTTTACCGGCGATGTCACCTGGGCGCCGGGTGTGGCGACCGAAAGAGTTGGCGTCCAGCGCCGCCCGGCACGGTATGCAATGACGCGCTCCGGCAGATCGGAATTTATTTCGGAAGTAATCCGTTCTGCTATTTTTCCGATGGAGGAAGATGCTGGAAGATCAATTGTTTTTATCTTCAGGCCAGGAATCTCACGTGACAGCGCAAGAGCGGACCCAAGCAAGGCGGCTTTTTCCAGTTGCAACTCTTCCTCACCCGTTACGTCATGCAGATAATTGCCAACGATCCAGGCAGGCAAAGCATCGGGAACGTCTAACCCATGCAAAGCCTGACCAAGCACGCTCAGGCTTTGATGGAAGTGCTCACTCTTGGACACAGAAGCTTGACCGGGGCCGTCAGGCGTTAGCCCCCAGAGGTAGACGATTCCATCAGGCAATCCATTGGCGGCACATATATTAAGGATAGAGGAGTAATCTCCGGCACAGACATCGTGGCCCAGCCGGATTACGCTGGCGCCTTTACCTTCCCATTGGCTAGCAAGCTCATTGCCAACCCCGAGGGCATCTGTGAAAATCCACCATTTGCCGCGGTTTCCAGTGGACTTGAGTGAATTCGCAGGAGCGGCCTGGCTGCGCTTCCACGAAGGCACGTAAAACCATTCAGTTCCGTGCAATGGATCGCCTGCGATCCTGTCCGTTAGTCGTTGCTGATCGTCGCGGGTTTCAATCCAGTAGCGCTGGCGCTGGAAAGGATAAGCGGGCAGCAGCACGCGATGACGTTTTTCGCTGGCATAGAATTTCTGCCAGTCTGGTTCTATGCCCATCAGCCAGAGTTTTCCCAGGACCTGCAGCCCATGCGCAAGATCGGGCTGTGTCTCATAAGAATGACGCAGGCAGCTCAGCGCGGGACGCTGATTATCAGCGCTCGCGCTCTGTAACACAATGCTGGAAAGCATTGGTGGACCCATCTCCAGAAGTACGAGCCCAGGCATCTTCCATAGCTCTCCAACGCCCTGCGAGAAGAGCACAGACTGGCACATATGGCGTGCCCAATACGCCGCATCCGTGGCTTCTTCGGGTGTAATCCAAGTCCCGGTTACGTTCGAGATGTACGGTATCTGCGGAACATTGAGTTGAATGCCTTTGGCCAGTTCCCTCACCCGCTCGAAAATTGGTTCCATCATTCTGGAGTGGAAAGCATGGGACGCTTCAAGTCGCCGGCAGGAAATTCCTCCTTCGGCCAATTTGCTTTCCAGGGACTCAATGGCCGGCACAGGTCCCGACACCACAGATTGTTCGGGGCCGTTGATGGCCATGAGCGAAAGCTCATCATTGAGGAATGGCTTGAGTTGATCCGCCGAAAGGGCAACGGCCAGCAATGAGCCTGGCGGCAAGCTTTGAATCAGCTTGGCCCGCTCAGCCACCAGCTTCAATGCATCTTCAAGCGACAACACTCCCGCAAGGCAAGCCACCACATATTCACCCAGGCTATAACCGATCATTGCCTTGGGCTTGATACCCCACTCCATCCACAACTGCGCCAGGGCATATTCAATGACAAATAGCAGTGGCTGGCTCACATCAGTCCGGTCGATTCTGCCAGCAGCCTCAGAGCCGTTGCGGCGCTTCAGCATCTTGCGTAAATCCGGCGTAGCGCTGCCGTTTTGCGCGTGCGTCACATCATCTGTGCTTTCGGGATATAAATCTTTGCGCAGATCCAAGCCTAGATATTGAACAAGCTCTTCAGCACAACGGTCTACAGCCTGACGAAACGCCGGTTCGGCATCATAGAAACCGCGGGCCATGTTGACGTAATGGGCGCCCATGCCCGGGAACATAAAGGCCACTGTGCATTCGGCCTCTTCGCGGTAGGCGCTGACCAATCGTTTGGGATCGCCGAAATTGAAGACATGTTTCACATCTTCAATGTCTTGGCAGACCGCTATTCTGCGATATTCAAGCGGCTTTCGACCTACTTGCAGCGTGTAGGCCACGTCTCCGATATTTAGTTCGGGGTGCAAAGCGAGATGGTTTGCAAGCCGGGCTCCAATTTGATCGAGCGCCACCTCGCACTTGGCGGAAATCATGAGAAGCTGCCAAGGGCGCGATGGTCCTGACGGCTCGACCACCGGGGCCTCTTCTACAATCACGTGCACGTTGGTACCGCCAACTCCAAGGGAGTTCACGCCGGCCCGTCGTGGATCGCCATTTTTCTCCCAAGCCCGGAGCGCAGTGTTGACAAAGAACGGACTGTTGTCGAAGTCAATGTTCGGATTAGGCTCGGTGAAGTTGATGCTGGGAGGTATCTGCTGATGCTCCAACGCCAACGTTGTCTTGATGAGGGCCGTGACTCCGGCGGCACGGTCCAGATGACCAAAGTTAGACTTCACCGATCCGATGGCGCAGAAGTTTTTCTTTTCCGTGCGCATCCTGAAGGCTTTGCTGAGGGCCGAAATTTCTATGGGGTCGCCCAGTTCGGTTGCGCTGCCGTGTGCCTCGACATAACTGATGGTCTCCGGTTCCACGCCTGCATCCTCGAACGCCGCCTGAATCACCGTTGACTGGCCTTGAACGCTTGGAGCGGTATAGCCAGCCTTGCCCGCGCCATCGTTATTGATCGCAGTGCCCTTGATTACCGCATGAATGTGGTCGCCATCGGCCAGCGCGTCTTCGAGCCGCTTCAGGCAAACGATTCCCACGCCATTGCCGAAAGGACTGCCATTTCCTTTTGCATCGAAAGAGTAGGTATGCCCGTCGGCCGGCCATAGGCCACCTGGTTCATGGACGTACCCCTGCCGGTCCGGCACAACCACTCGAATGCCGCCAGCAAGCGCCATATCGCACTCCCCCTGGCGCAGGCTCTGGCATGCCATGTTTACCGCAACCAGAGAAGTTGAACAGAAAGTCTGGACGGCGATGCTTGGGCCACGCAGGTTCAACTTGTAGGAAACCGTGGTGGTAAGCGAGTCCTTGTCATTGCCAATAAGGGCTTGCAGCTGATTTACGGAATTTTTGACGCGTGAATCTGCATAGAGTTTGAGCAGGTACGTGCTCAGGTTGGAACCGGCAAACACGCCGACCAAGCCCGGATAAGTGTAAGGATTATAGCCAGCACGCTCCAGGACTTCCCATGCGCACTCCAGAAAAATTCGGTGTTGTGGATCCATGACCTCCGCTTCGCGGGGCGCGTATCCGAAGAGAGCAGCGTCGAAATAGCCAATATTCTCCAGGACTGACGCTGCCCTGACATAACGTGGGTTGCGCAAAACCGCAGGATCAACTCCGGCCGCCAGGAGTTCTTCATCCGTAAAGAATGAAACAGTTTCTTTTCCGTCATACAGATTTTTCCAGAACTCCTCAATGTTATCGGCGCCCGGAAAGCGCCCGGCCATGCCGATGATCGCAATCTCGGAGCGCTTTGTTTCGCGCGATTGCTTTCTTCTCTCACTGATTTGCTGGGCTTGCTCGGATTGCTGGTCCGCTTCAGGGTTCAGATGCTGGGTCAATGCCCGCACCGTTGGAAATTCAAATAGCGTAACCGGAGCAATCTGAATATCGAGTTCCTGGCTCAACTCGGAAACGAGTTGCAGTCCCAGAAGGGAGTTGCCGCCCAAATCGAAGAAATTATCGTGAACTCCGATCTGGTCGCGCCCCAGAATGCGCTGCCAAACCTCCGCGATTTTCTGCTCCAGACCGCTACCGCCCGCGGCGACAAAGCTGGTGCCCATCACCCGTCTTGGCGATTGTGGCTGTGCGGTACGCTGCTTATTCAGTTCTTGCAGGAAGCGATCGGCCGTCAAGGACTTGCCCAATTCCATTCGTCCCTGCAAATCCTGCGGGCATACGATTACCTGAGGGAGATCGCTGGCAAGAACACGGTCAAAAACGTTGACACCTTCCGAAGGCAGAATTCCATTAGCCAACATCTCCTGGCGCAGCTTCCTGATATGGGCCGGAACTTCGGTATTGACACCAATCCCAACCTCCTGCCAGATTTCCCAGTTGATGGCGAGCGTGGGCCATTGTCCGCCGATGGCATTCTTGCGCGCATATGCGTCAAGGAAAGCGCTGGCGCCGCAATAATCAGCCTGCCCTACTTCGCCCAGGACTGAAGCAATGGAGGAATAGAGAACAAGAAAATCAAGATTGTGGCCGCTGAAGATCTTCTCCAAAACCAGAGTGCCCCTTACTTTGGGAGCGAAGATCTTCTCCACCATTTCTCTCGTCTTCAATTGAATGATGCCGCCACCAGGAACACCGGCCAGATGGATAACACCATGGATCGCGCCAAAGCGCTGAATACCCTCATCCACCGCTCGCTGCATCTGCTCGTAATTACTTGCATCGGCAGCGGCGGTTAACACTTCCGACCCCAATTCCTCAATCCGTTGAATAGCCCTGATCTTTTCTACGACGCTACCCTGTTTATTTTCTGCAAGCAGCCGCGTCCATTCAGAACGATCAGGGAGCGCAGACCGCCCGGTAAGCACCAGGCGGGCCTGAACGCTTTTTGCCAGATGCTCTGCGAGAACAAGGCCCAGGCCACCTACGCCTCCAGTAATCAGATAGACGCCTTTATCGCGCAACTTCGACCGCGTTTCTCCACCCTTCTCTGCGCTTTCTACACTGCACGCTTCATAATTCAGTACGAGACGCTGCCCATTGCGGTATGCCACCACTGGCTCCGGCTCCACCTGGAACTCAGCAATCATCTGTGCCGCTACATGATGGATGGCTGCTTCGTCTTCATCTCCATTCACGGCTACGTCAGTACTGCGGCAGGCGATCTTAGGAAACTCCTGGGGAATAACGTGGATGGGTCCCAGCATTGTGGCTTTTTCGGGGTGGATTGTGTCCCGGTCGGTAACTTGTTGCAGGAAGTTGGTAACAACTTCAATGCAGATAGTTTCCGTCAGCGCCTGCCTGCCTAAAGCCTGGGCAAGAAATAGCAGTCCATAGAAGCCAAACCGCTGAGCACGATCAAAGGATTCGTCACCGGACCCGGTATCGCCGGCCCGAGAAAGACTCCAGAGATGAAGAATCTTTTCAATCTTACCTTGCTGCCTGACCGCCGTAAGCAATGTCAGATACTCGGCCTGCCGGTCGGGATTGATGGTGAATTCACTTCCACTATTTTTCGCGAATGTCTCGCCAGCGCGGACAGTAATGACCCGATGACCGTCATTCAGTAACCGCTGCGCAACCGCGTTTCCCAGACCGTAGTCATCAATGAAAATTAGCCAATGCGCTTTGGATGCGTCGGGCTGCTTTGTTGTTCCACTCGAGGGACGCCATACAGGTCTGTACAACCAGTCCGCAATGTCCTTCTTCTTCTCGAGCTTGACCTGCGCCGGCCCGTCTTCCACCTGCACATCAGGCGGATCTACCCAGTACCGCTGGCGCTCGAAGGGATAGGTAGGCAGCGGAACGAGCTGACGATTCTCCTGCGAATAAAAACCTTTCCAGTCGATCCTCTGTCCAGAGAGCCACAATTTTCCCAGGCTTTCCAGCAGGAATCCAAGTTCCTGACGGCGATCGTAAGAGCCTGGTAAGGATGAGAATGTAAGTTGCGCAACTTCCGCCGGGCACGCTGGATGTTGCTTGATAAATGAAGTAAGACCCTGGCCTGGCCCCACTTCCAGGAAAATCCTTTTCTGTTCTTTGAACAACGTGGTGATTCCGCTGTCAAAGAGTACGGGGCCGGTCATGTGACGCGCCCAATAGCCTGGATCAAGGGCCTCCTCATTGCGAATCCACGATCCTGTAGCATTGGAAACAAAAGGGATGCGGGGCGCATGCAGTTCAAACTTTGCGGCCAGCGCTGTCAGCGGGGCGGCAAGGCCATCCAGCATTCTTGAATGGAACGCATGAGTTGTTTCGAGTCTGCGGCAAACAACCTGATTTTGTCCCAGTTCTTTTTCCATGGCTTCAATTGCATCCACCGGGCCGGAAAGCACACACATTGCAGGCCCGTTCACAGCACCCAATGAGAGATGATGTCTGGCCATAAGCGGCCCAACTTCCTGCTGACCCATAGGAACAGCCAGCATGGCGCCGGGCGGCAGGTTCTGGATCATCAGGGCCCGTTTGGCCACCAGTTCCAACGCGTCTTCGAGCGAGAGCACACCGGCAAGGCATGCGGCCACATATTCGCCCAGACTATAACCAATCATCGCCTGAGGACGGATTCCCCACTCCATCCAGAGTTGAGCGAGAGCGTACTCCACCACAAAAATTGCAGGCTGAGCGATGGAGGTTTGATTCAGCCGTTGTTTGGCCTCATCGTTACCGCCTGATCTACCCAGCATGCGCCGCAAGTCTGGTCTGGGGCTTGAGGAATTGGCGTTGACACGCTCAGGCGCCGCCTGCGGGAAAAGCACCTCACGAATATCGAGTTTCAAATGCGGCTTCAGCAACTCAGCGCAACGGTCTGCGTGTTCGCGAAACGTCGCTTCGTTCCGATAGAGTTCAAGTCCCATACCCGGATAGTGGTCCCCAAGACCGGGGAAGAGAAACACGACCGGGAGGTTGAAAGTTTCTTCGCAAGAAGTGAGAATCCGTGCAGGATCGTGTGTTTTGAGCGCCGTACTCGCATCTTCCGCGTTACGGCATACCAAAGCGCGACGAGAGGCGAAATTCTTGCGTCCAACTTTAAGCGTATAGGCAAGATCAGCGAGATACGCGTCACTTTTGTCTGCCGTCGTCTCCAGGTGCTGAACAAGCTGCGAGTGCGCCGCCTCCAGCGCGTTCTCGCTTCGGGCGGAATACAAAAGCAGTTGAAAGGGACGCGAAACACTGGATTGCTCCAGTTGCGGGGCCTCTTGCAGGACTACGTGGGAGTTGGTGCTTCCGATTCCAAATGAGCTGATGCCGGCCCGGCGAGGCGACCCATCGTCCTTCCACTCGGACAATTTAGTGTTGACGTAAAAGGGGCTGTTCTGAAAATCAATCTTCGGGTTCGGCTGCTGGAAATGAAGGCTGGGCGGAAGCTGCTTGTGATGGAGCGCGAGCGCGGTTTTGATCAGCCCTGCAATTCCGGCCGCCGTCTCAAGGTGGCCGATATTGGTTTTTACGGAGCCGATCGCGCAGTAATTGTTCCTGCTGGATGTGGCGCGAAAAGCATTGATCAAGGCCAGCATCTCGATGGAATCGCCGAGATCGGTGGCGGTGCCATGCGCCTCAATGTAGGAAATCGAATCGGCATCCACGTTGGCCGCGGCCATGGCATCGAGCAACACCCTGGTCTGGCCTTCAACTCCGGGAGCGGTATAGCTGGCCTTCTGAGCGCCGTCATTGTTTACGGCCGAGCCTTTGATCACAGCATAGATATGGCAGCCGTCTTCGATGGCATCTTCCAGGCGCTTGAGCACCACTGCACCTACGCCGTTGCCGAAATTACTGCCTTGGGCCTGTTCGTCAAAGGTACGGCAATGTCCATCAGGCGATAGAATGCCGCCTTTTTGATACTGATACCCTCTTCGCTGGGGCACATTGATGGCAGCGCCACCTGCCAGCGCCATATCGCACTCCCCCAGAAGAAGGCTCTGGCAGGCGAGATGCACTGCAACCAGCGACGTAGAGCAGGCTGTATGCAGTGCGTAGCTTGGGCCTTGCAGGCCAAACTTGTACGAAACGCGGGTCGCCATGCATGCCAGATCATTGCCAAGTGCAACCTGGAAGAGATCGAGTTTGCGGAAGAAGTCACGATTGGAAAAAAGATTGAAGAGATACGTATTTGTCTTGGCCCCGGTAAAAACTCCGATCATTTTGCCGTAATTCTCCGGCAAGTGACCCGCATCTTCAAACGCCTCCCAGGCGCACTCCAGAAAAATGCGCTGCTGGGGGTCCATGACCTTCGCTTCCAACGCAGTGTAGCCAAAAAATCCCGCATCGAAGTGCTCAATGTCGTCCAGCACTGGCACAAGCGGCACATAATGAGGACTGTCGAGCGCTGTGGGATCCAGGCCTCCCCGCCTCAAGTCCTCGTGCGAGACACGCGAAAGAGACTCTTTGCCGTCGCGGAGACAGGCCCAGAACTCTTCTATATTGTTGGCCCCCGGAAGACGGCATGACATGCCGATGATTGCAATTTCCGACCCGTCTAATCCGTATTTCTGTTTCAGTTGTTCCAGCTTATTTTCAGCCATGTCGAAAGACTCTTTTGTTCGAGTTGAGTTACACCCACCCGCTTCGTATCAAATGTGTACGGGTAGTCTTTGATCTGGTGATCTAGTGGGCAAAAGCCAGACTTTTCGTGCTCTTGCCCTGCAAAATCGCTTTGAGACTGTGCTCAATAATGGCGGTTCCCTGCTCCAGTTCGGCGTTGCTGACGGTGAGGGCAGGCAGAAGTTTCAGGACCTCGTCGCGGGGGCCGCAGGTTTCGATAATCAACCCTCGCTCGAAAGCACTTTGGGAAATTTCTTCTGCCAAGCCCTTTTCTTCAAACACAAGGCCCTGAATAAGACCGCGACCACGCACAGAGACTTTGGCTGCCGGATGCTTCACAGCGATGCTCTCGAGCAGGCGCACTGCATACTGCCCTTTTTCGCGAACTGCATCGCTGAAGACCTGGTCTTCCCAGTAGGTAAGAGCTTCCGTGGCGGCAACAAAAGCCAGATTGTTGCCACGAAACGTTCCTGTATGCTCTGCTGGCTGCCAGACATCCAACTCTGGACGAATCAGCAACAACGCCATGGGCAAGCCGCAACCGCTGATGGATTTTGATAAACAGACAAGGTCCGGACGGAGACCGGCTTTTTCGAAGCTGAAAAAGTCTCCCGTTCGTCCGCATCCCACCTGAATGTCATCAATGATCAGCACGATGCCGTAATGCTTGGCGATCTGGCCAAGGCGACGCAGCCATTCCACGCGAGCAACCTTAACTCCGCCTTCCGCTTGTATGGTCTCCACAATGACTGCCGCTGGAATGCCGATTCCGTTTCCGGGATTTTCCAGTAGTGCTTCCAGGCAATCCAGGCTGTCCACTTTGGGGCCCAGGTCTCCATCGAAGAACATGGGGTGCGTGTAGTGCAGAGGAACGCCCGCGCCGGCCCGCTTGCTCACGCTGCCCGTCACCCCCAGCGAGCCCATACTCATGCCGTGAAAGGAATTCAGGAAGTGAACAACGGCATGCCGTCCGGTAGCTTTGCGCGCCAGCTTCAGCGCGGCTTCTACGGCATTGGTGCCAGTAGGGCCGGTGAACTGGATCTTGTATTCCAGGCTGCGAGGCTTGAGGATCACAGAATCAAACTTTGCCAGGAATTGCTCCTTGGCAGTTGTGGCCATGTCCAGGCTGTGGATGACCCCGTCATTCTGCAAATAATCGATGATCCGCTGCTTCATGCGCGGATCGTTATGGCCATAATTCAATGCGCCGGCCCCGCTGAAGAAATCAAGGTATTCTTTACCTGCGTCGTCGGTCAGGCGCGAACCGCGTGCTTTGGTAAAGACCGCGGGGAAAGAACGCGAATAAGTTCTTACCTCTGACTCCAGAAGCTCAAACATCCTCATGCCATTACTCCTTTTCTTTGCGATGAAGCCGCAGAAACAGCTACGCTCAGCCTCTCCCGCCGGGATTCGATGAAAGCGCGATGCATCAACCGCACCGCTTCAGTGACGAAGCGGCCCGGCATCACGAATGAAAACGACTCGCGCGAACTGAAGCTTTTTAAAACTGGGATTTCCGCATGGTGTAGAAGAGTCCAAGCCTCCAGAAGGGACGCTGGCCGTGAACCCAATCCAAAGCCCACCAGGGATACAGCGCCTAGCTCATCCATGATCTTCGCCTGCGTCCCGAACTGCATTTGA
>Ga0210400_10001622_pt1 | contig 22053 bp, 23 predicted proteins | sample IncBWH26MmetaG_FD_155456 | JGI IMG/M metagenome (GOLD analysis project Ga0210400, IMG submission 155456) | Forest soil microbial communities from Barre Woods Harvard Forest LTER site, Petersham, Massachusetts, United States - Inc-BW-H-26-M | ecosystem: Environmental > Terrestrial > Soil >...
CCGGTCGAGAGCCACCCGCTGGCGATCTGCGACGCGCAGACCGTGCGGCCGGAGACGCTGGTGGTCAACGAGCGGCGTTACCAGGAGCGGGTCGGGCAGACCTATGCGATCACCTACGATCCCGGGCAGCGCTGGTACTGGTTCCCGCAGATGCGGCCGGACGAGGCGCTGGTGTTCAAGGTCTATGAATCACTGCGCGACGGCCGCGCCCGCTGGACCGCGCACACCGCCTTCGCCGATCCCTCCGCGCCGCCGCACGCAAGGCCGCGCGAGAGTATCGAGATCCGCACGCTGGCGTTTTTCTGAGTCCGACTGCTGGACTAGGGATCCCTGGGCGTCTATGGATCACCGCAACATCCGGAAGCCGTCCTTCGATCTTAATGTGTAGTAGTTCCCAAACCGACGTCGCGAGTAAGTTCTGGTTGGCCCCGAGCGGGCCGGGTACGTCGTGGCTTAGCCGCGTTGCCTCTTGTCGTTTCGTTGGCGGTCGTAACCCTCGTCTTCCTCTTCGGGCGGCTTTTCGGGATTTTTTGCTGTATAGGAATTGAGTGCCGCTGGAGCATCTGGAACATTGCCAGTTTTCCATATTTGAATTCTAAGAAATCTCTGGTTTCCTCAATTATGCGTGACCATTCTCGATTACTATTGAGCGCCTTTTCAAAATCGTTATATAAAAGAGCTCGCCTAACAAATCCAAGCGCTGAAGGCGGCAATATTGATTTTTTTAAGTCTCTGATAAATTCCTTGGTGATCATTGCCTCCAATTCACCGATGGTCGTCACACCGAAGCTGATTAATTCTTGTATACATCTACCATCCAGTTTGTATTCATAGGATATTGGTAACTTATATTTGGTGAATGTTCTCCCAAAATACTCGTTCAGTGAGACACTGTTTACGGCTTCGTTGCGGAGGTCCTCTTTCGTATCCGTTCGTAGCCGCTGTTCGTAATCTTCGATATCTTGAGAGATCTCGTCAAACGCATTATCTACAATTTCCAGCGCTCCCGAATGTAAATTCAACTTTCGTTGAATTTGAGCGGGAAGCGCCCCAGAAAATTTATATGATCTATCATGCGTCAATTCTGCCCAGGCGTGCTGAAGGACCGTCCGAATTTGGATCTCAAATGGTAGCTCACAAATGTCTTTATATTCGACAATGTTATGCCTCATCCAGCCAAGCGTACAAACAAAATGAACCGATCTATATCCCACCTTGTCGTTTCCAAGAATTTGAGATCTGTCTAAACTATTTCTATGGTCTACGCTGAAGGAGGTATATATGATTATGGATACTTGTTGGACTTGACTGTTTCGGTACGTAATAACACGAACTCCACTCAAATCGGTCATTTGCTGGCGAATATCCCGATAGGATTTGCGACGAAATTTCTCCACGGCCGACGCGTGAGACTTTGTGCGTGCTGTTATACTTAGAAAATCAACTCCTTCATGGCGTAGAAGATTTTCAAGAAGCGTTGAAACGACACGTGTCAGACGCTCGTATTTTGGTAATGTCGATCTGAGAAACTCGTCTTCCTGTTGCTCAGGCATCTCCCACCCTTTGGGTCCTACGTGGGGACAGCGTCTAAGGCGGTGAAGGTGTTCACCCTAGCCCGTACAGCTTCGCGGCGTTGTCGTGGGTTAGCTTGCGGCGCATCTCGGGCGAGAGGTGCTGCATCTGGCGCTCGATCGCGGCGCGCGAATTCGGCCAGACGCTGTCGGGGTGCGGGTAGTCCGACGCCCATAGCAGATGGCCGTCGCCGAAGAACGGGATCAGCGCCATCGCCGCGTAATCTTCCTGGAAGGTCGCGTAGATCTGCCGCTTAAAGAGTTCGCTCGGCTTGGTCTCGAGCGCGCTGCCGCCTTTGTCGGCCCAGAATTCCTTGGCCTCCCACAGCCGCCAATGGCGGTAATCGAGCTCCTGCACCAGCCAAGGGAGCCAGCCGGTGCCGGCCTCGGCCATCACCATCTTGAGCTTCGGGTGGCGCTCGAGGATGCCCCAGGCGAACAGATCGACAAACGGTTCGAGGAAGTTGTTGAGGAAGCCCTTGGTGTTCTCGAAAACGGCGGCGGCCTTGCCGGCGGCGCGGTCGCCGGGCTTCACGCCGAACACGGTGATGTGCCAGGACAGGATGATCCCGGTCTCCTCCAGCGCGGTCCACAGCTTCTCCCAGGCCGGGTCGTCGAATTTTGGGTTGGCCTGGGCGCACATCAGGCAGACCTGGCGCACCCCGCCCTTCTTGGCGAGCCGCAGCAATTCGGCATGCGCCGCCGACGGGTCGGTCTCGGGCAGCATCGGCACGCCGATCAGCCGGTCGGGCGCAGCGGCGCAGAATTCCAACAGCCAGTCGTTGTAGATTCGGTAGCAGGCTTGGCGCAGCACCGGGTCGTCGGTCGAGATCTGGAAGATCGGCCCGAAAATGACCTGCGTCTCGACCCCGTCGCGGTCCATGTCCTGGAGGCGCAATTCGGCGATCGCCGGCCGCCGCTCGCTCTGGTCGAAGATGCCGCCGCGGTCGAAGGCGTTGTAGATCGGCTTGACGGCGCGCTGATCGGCAGTGGTCGTCCCTGGCGCGGGCGGCTTGCCGCCCCAGGTGCCCCAGACCTTGCCGTCGCAGATCCACGTTGCCTGCCCGTCGCGCTCCTCGATATGCGGAGCGCGGTCGCGCAAATCGGCGGGCAGCCGCACGGTCCACAGATCGGCCGGCAATTGGCCGAGATCCATATGATCGTCGCAGGAGATCAGCTTGTCGGCCACGGGTTCCTCCTACTCCTGGCACGGAACGGCGCGCGCGGCGCCGTCCCGGCCATGACGGGCTTAGTAACCGTAAGGCGGCGGATAGCCGCCGTAAGCAGGCGGCGGATAGCCGCCGTAACCGGGCGGCGGATAGTAGCCCGGCGGGGGCCGTTGCGGGGTTGTTGCCGCGCCGGTTATGGCGCCAACTCCGCCGCCAACCGCGGCGCCGATCGCGGCGCCGTGTCCGCCGCCGGCGGCGCCGCCGATCGCCGCGCCGGTCGCCGCCCCGAGCAGGCCGCCGCCGATGGCGCGCTGCCCTGGATCGTAAGGATCAGTGCAGGCGGACAGGCCAAACAGGATCGCTACGCCCATCACGCCACCAAACAAAGCTTGCTTTCTCATCGTGTGTGTTTCCCCTGTTGCAGTGCCGGTATCGTAATACGTGCGCACGCGCCGCGCATCTCCCCGCGACGTGCTCTTAGCGCGAAACGCCTCAGGCGCGAGCGAGCGCCGGGTGCTTCCAGCCGATCCACTCGCACACCGCGCGGCCCATGACCAGCTCCAGATCGCGGCCCTTGAGCCAAGGCAGCTCCTCGGTGAACATCGTCACGCATTGGCGATAGCTGCACGGCATGCGCGTGATGTCGGTGCCCCAGAAACAGCGCTGCGGGCCGAAGGCATCGAAGATCTGCTTCAGATAGCCGTGAATGTTTTTGTAGGGGTACGGCGCGCTTGAGTAGCTCGGCGCTCCGGACATCTTGACCGCCACATTGGGCAGCTTGGCGAGCGCCAGCATTTCCGGCAGGTCGGCCCAGGCAGAATCGTCGGTTCCGCCAGCACCCCCGCCATGGCGCCCGAGGTGGTCGATGTGGATCTTCAGACCGGGATGGCTCTCGGCGATCTTGCCGAAGGCCTGCATGTAGCCGCCGGCGAGCAGGCCGACCGGATAGCCCTGCTTCTCGCAGGCATCCCAGAACCAGTTGAGCGACCCATCGGTCCACCATGCCTTCTGCTGCGGCTGGTTGAACGTGAAGCGGAAGCCGAGCATGCCCGGCCGCGAGCGCCAGTTCTTGACGATCTCCTCGCGGTTGGGCGCCTGCAGGTCGAAATTGCCGAGGATGCAGAACTTGTCGGGATGGTGCTTCACCGCCTCGACGGCGAGCGCGTTCATCGCCTCGCCCAAGGTCGAGGGCGGATGCAGCACCGCGGCGTCGACCCCGGCCTCGGCCATCTCCTTCAGCGCGTCATCCTCGGAATAGGTCGGGATCTGGCGGTGGTGCGCCGACATTTTTGAGTTTTCCCAGATGTGAATCTGCGAATCGACGATCAGCATCGCGTTCTTCCCCGATCTCGGATTTAATTGCGCCTCACCATGATCGGCTTTGCCGGGGGATTCAACCATGGGAATCAACCACCCCCGGCAGGCAAGGGTTGGGGATTATCGACGATGAGCGACAGTCAGCGGAGCGATCTGAGCCATTTGCCGCAATCGAGCCCGGACGAGATCCGCGCCATGGTCAAGAACGCGGGGGTCGAGCTTTCGGAAGAGCTGATGCAGCAATTCATCACGGCGTGGCCCGCCTATGAGGCGATGGTGCGGCGCATCCCGCGCCGCCGCGCTTACGATGAGGAGCCGGCCCATACCTACCGGCCCGCGCGGGTGGTGCGGCCGTAAACTCCCTCTCCCCCTGAAGGGCGGAGAGGGGATTTAATCGCCGAGGTCGATCCGCACCGTCACCGCGGCGGTTGCGATCACGGCGGTGTCGCGGCCGTCATCGTCGGCGATGTCGAGGCCGCCTTTGACGGCGTTGACCGTGACCTCGCCATGCGGCAATGCCGCCTTGACGGCGGCAAGCCCGACGCGCGCCGGCTGCTGCACCCCGATCGTCACCTCGACCTGCATTTTCCGTGCGTTGACTCCGAGGCTGCGGATCAGCGTCAGCGAGCTGTGGTGAATCGCGTCCTGCACCGCGCGCACGGCCGCCTTGGTGTAGTCGCCGCCGTGCAGATCGTTGCCGGTGCCGAATTCGGTGATGACCCGCTGCAAGGTCATGCCCGGTCTCCTGGGATGTCCACCGGTACGTCGAGTCGGACGATTGCGGCGGCATTGGCGACCACGGTCGTGTTGCCGCCCTCATTGGCGATTTCGAGCCCGCCTTCGACGACGTTCACCGTCCCGGTGCCATGCGGCAATACCGCCAGCACCGCATTCTTATCGACCAGATCGGGGCGCGGCACGCCGATCGTCACCTCAACCTGCATCGCATCGACCGGCTGGCCGAGCGCGTTCGCGACGCTCAGCGAGTTATGCCACAGCGCGTCACGCAGGGCGCGTACTGCCGCCTTGGTGTAATCCGCGCCGCGGATGTCGGTGCCCATGCCGATCTGCAGCACCATGCGCTTCAGGGCCATCGCAGCTCCTATTCCGCCGCCATCCGATTTGCCCGGGCGTATTGCAGGAGCGCGTCGTCGGCGACCGGCTCGATCGGGGTGAAGTCGCGATGCGCGATCCACTCCGGCCGGGTCGGCTTGCGGATGTGGTTGGAGACCGCGCACAGCGTCAGATAGACGATCTTGCGCGGATAGGGGGTGATGTTGGCGGTCGAGGCGTGCACGAGATTGCCGTGGAACATCAGCACCGTTCCGGGCTTGCCGGTCGGCGCGACGATGCCGGCGGCATCGACCAGCCGCGTGATCGTGTCGTGGTCGAGCGTCCACAGCGGATACGAGGTCGTCGCCTCGTCATGGCCCGCCGGCAATACGCCATGCCGGTGGCTGCGCGGGATGAACATCAACGGGCCGTTGATTGGCATGACCTCGTCGAGAAACACCGAGATGTTCATGGCACGCGGCTCCGGCATGCCGTCGTCGCGCGCCCAGGTGCCGTAATCCTGGTGCCATTGCCAGACGTCGCCGTCGAACGCCGCCTTGGCGTTGACCTTGAACTGATGCATGTAGAGCGGTTCGCCGAACAATTGCTCGACTGGCTCGATCAGGCGCGGATGGGCGCCGAGCAGGCGAAACCCCTCATTGTAGGTATGCGCGGCGAAGGCGGTGCGCGGCGCCCCGGATTTCTCCTGCCACACTTCCGGCCGGCCGGAATGGTATATCAGCTCGGCCTCGCGCCGCAGCGCCGCGACCTCGTCGCCGGAAAAGCAGTCGGGCAAAAAGAGATAGCCTTCCTCGTCGAAGGCCTTGAGTTGCTCGGGGCTCAGCGGCATCGGAGGTCGCCTCGAACTGGATACGGGGGCCGGTGGCCCGATCATGTCACAGCCCATCCTACGCTGCCAACCGGGCGGGTGGATGCTTGTACGATGAAGTGTTGAGCGCCCGGGCAAATGCTTCGCTCGCCCAGGCTTGCCGGGTCATCTATATGGCCATATATACTAAGTATATATCAGGAGGGCCGCATGCCGGAAACCCGCACCGCCAAGCTCTTTCGCAACGGCGCCAGCCAGGCGGTGCGCCTGCCGGCCGAATTCCGCTTCGAGGGAAAGGAGGTCTATGCGACGCGCGACGACGAGACAGGCGACGTCGTGTTGTCGCAGCGGCCCGGGGCGCGGAGCTGGAGCGAATTCTTCGCCTTGATGCGCACGATCGACGTGCCCGAGGATTTCATGGCCGAACGGCCGATGAACGCTCCGCCGCGCGACCGTGATCTGCTTGCAGATGAGCGATGATGCAGCCGCTGCACCTTCTCGACACGGATATTGCAAGCTTCGTTATCAGGGCGCGCTCGACGCGGATCGAGGCCAAGCTTGCGGCGATGCCGCCCAATCGGGTCTGCGTTTCGGCGGTGACCCGCGCCGAGCTCATGTATGGACTTAAACGGTTGCCGCCGACGCACCGGCTGCATGTTGCGGTCCAACAGTTCTTCCGGATCATCCGGGTGCAGGCGTGGGATTCGGATGCCGCCGACTGGTACGCGGAGATTCGGCATCAATTGACAGCCACCGGTCAGCCGATCGGCGAAATGGACATGATGATCGCCGCGCATGCGCTGTCGACGGGCGCCGTCCTGGTGACCAACAACACGCGCCATTTCGCGCGGGTTGCGGCGCCGCTGGCGCTCGCCAACTGGAACGAGGCCTGAGCGCCGCTCTCCGCTATCGCAACGGCGCGCGCGCCCTTACACTGCTGCGATGAACAGCCGCCGCGACCTCTTTCCGCCGATCGAACCGTACCGGACGGGCCGTCTCAGGCTCGATGCGCGGCACACGATGTATTGGGAGGAATCGGGCAATCCGCACGGCCCGCCGGTGCTGTTCCTGCATGGCGGGCCTGGGGCGGGCGCCACCGCGGTGCACCGGCGGTTTTTCGATCCCACCTATTGGCGGATCGTCATCTTCGACCAGCGCGGCGCCGGCCGCTCGACCCCGGTTGGCGAGCTGCAGGACAACACGCCCGATCACCTCGTCGCGGACATCGAACGGCTGCGGCAGGAGCTGCGCATCGCCGAGTGGGTGGTGTTCGGCGGGTCGTGGGGCTCGACCTTGGCATTGCATTATGCCGAGACCCATACCGATCGGGTCGCCGGCCTGATCCTGCGCGGGATTTTCCTGTGCCGGCCGGCCGAGATCGAATGGTTCCTCTATGGCGCGCGCGCGGTCTTCCCGGAGGCGTGGCGCGCCTTCTCCGGGTTTCTGCCGGAACCCGAGCGCGACGATCTGCTCGCCGCCTATTACCGGCGGCTGATCAATGCCGACCCGCGCATTCACATGCCGGCGGCACGCGCCTGGAGCGTCTATGAGGGCGCCTGCTCGACCTTGTTGCCCAACCCCGAGACGGTCGCCGCCTTCGGCGAGGATCGGCTGGCGCTCGGGCTGGCGCGGCTCGAGGCGCATTATTTCAGCCGGCATTTGTTTTCGGCGGACCGCGATCTGATCGCGCGGATCGACCGCATTCGTCACGTGCCGGGGGTCATCGTGCAGGGGCGCTACGACATGGTCTGTCCTATCCGCAGCGCCGACGAGTTGGCGCGCGCCTGGCCGAAGGCGGAATACATCATCGTGCCGGATGCCGGGCATTCGGCGATGGAGCCGGGAATCCGTGAGCAGCTGGTCCTGGCGGGCGAGCGTCATAAGCGGCGCTAAGCCGCGCCGCGAACGCGGTGGTTTCACTTGCCGCCACGCCGATCCCCCCTAATATGCCGCGACGGAGCGGGGCGGGCGGGGGATCGCGGTGAGCCTATTGGGGATCGGCAAGCGAGCGGCGGCGGTTGCGATCGGCCTGGCAATTGTCGGGTTCGGCATCCGGCCGGCGACAGCGCAGATCGTTTTCGGCTCGCCGGGCGACCCGCCGCACATCGCGCTCGGCGCCGGCGCCTTCGACATCACGCCGAGCCATCACAAGGACAGCAGCACCGCAGCCGAGCTGCGCGCCGAATACCGGTTCGGCGATGTGTTCTGGGTCTTGTCGCCGTTCATCGGCACCGCGGGCACCAGCGGCGGCGCGTTCTACGGCTATGGCGGGTTCGGCGTCGATGTGAATTTCGGCCCGAACGTCGTGCTGACCCCGAATGTGGCGGCCGGCTATTTCGCGTCCGGCGGCGGTACGAAGCTCGGCTCGTGGTGGGAGTTCCGCAGCGGCGCCGAGCTCGCCTGGCGGTTTGCCGATACGAGTCGGCTCGGGGTCGCGGTGCACCACACCTCGAACGCCGGGCTCACCAAGGTCAACCCCGGCGAGCAATCGATCCTGCTGATGTACAGCGTGCCGTTGCGCTAACACACGCGCGTCATTGCGAGCGTAGCGAAGCAATCTCGTGCCGTGTTAGCGACCCCGATCGGGATTGCTTCGTCGCTTCGCTCCTCGCCATGACGGCTTTTCTATGAATGCGCCGCGGTGCGGGGCGGGAACATGACGCGTTCCTCGATTCCCTCCGGATCCTCGTGGATCATGATCTCGGCGTGCGGAAAGGCGGCCTGAATCTGCGCCTCGACCGAATCGGAAATCTCGTGCGCACGCAGCAGGGTGATCCCGGCATCCATTTCGATATGCAGCTGGATAAAGGCGGTCGGCCCGGCGATCCGGGTGCGGATGTCGTGCACCGCCGTCACGTCGGGATGACTCTCGGCGATCGCCCGGACGCGCGCCCGTTCCTGGTCGGGAAGCTCCTGGTCCATCAGCTGAACCAGGGACAACCGCGCGATCTTGATCGCACCGTAGATGATCCATAGGCCGACCGCACCGCCGAACAGCGGATCGAGGAGCGGCACCCGGAAGAGGCTGCCGATCGTCAGCGTCGCGATGACCCCGAGGTTGAGCGCCAAATCGCTGCGGTAGTGCAGTTCGTCGGCGCCGATCGCAAGCGATCCGGTGTGGTGCACGACATGGCGCTGATAAGCGACGAGCCCGAGCGTCACGACGATCGAGAACACCATGACCGCGATGCCGGCCGTCGGGTCCTCGATCGGCGCCGGCGAGACCAGCCGGCGCACCGCCTCGAACATCAGCAGCACCGCGCTGCCGACCAGGAAAGCCGATTGCCCGAGAGCGGCCAACGGCTCGGCCTTGCCATGGCCGAAGCGGTGCTCGCGGTCGGCCGGCACGGTGGCGTGCCGGACGGCGAAGAACGTGACCAGTGAGGCGGCGGCGTCGACCAGCGAGTCGACGAGGCTCGACAATAGCGCGACCGAGCCGGTGCTGATCCAGACCACGAGCTTTGCCGCAATCAGCACGAGTGCCACGCCGAGCGAGGCGTAGGTCGCACGCAAGCGCAGCCGCTGCGCGGTGGCGGGTTCGCTCAGGGGAAGGGTCGCGTCGTGGGCCATGCCTTACCTTGCCGGGTGACTTAAGCGGCCGGCCGGCTCGGCACAATAGCGCGGCTCTCGCGCCGAAGGTTGGCAATCAGCAGAGCGGGGCAACCGAGGATCAGCACAATCCCGCCCACCAGCGGGTCGATGCCGGTCAGCTTGATCAGGGCACCCGCGACCGCGACCAGCAGCAATAGGGCGATGGTCAGCCGCGCATCGCCGAAGAACATGCCGATCAGCTCGGCGATGACTTCTTTCAACAAGCTCATCGTGCCACCTCCATGCCGGGATTGCGGGTAATCTCGGGATTACGGGCAATCGCGGTGCCGGCCAGCCCGGCGCCCAGGAAGATCGCCGCGAAAACCAGTAACGCCAGATCCTGTCCCGGCCAGTCGAGACCGAACCCCTCGCCGATCCAGAACACGCCGAACGCCGACAGCATGACCCCAACGCCGAATTTCAGGGTGTTCTCGGGCACCCGCGACAGTGGCCGATGGACAAACGCCCCGACCAGAAGAACCAGCGCGCAGGCGAGCAGCGCACCGAGGCTGGCCGGCAGCAGAAGACCGCCTCCGGCGCCGACCGCGATGACGATGAACACGACTTCGAGGCCCTCCAGCAGCACACCTTTGAGCGCCGTCATGCCGGCGATCCAGTCGAGATGCGCCTGGCGCCGTTGCACCGCCCCGCCGAGCTCGGCCGTCTCGGCGGCGAAGATCGCGTCCTCGTCATGCAGCGGGATGATTCCGGCGCTGCGCAGGCAAGCCTTGCGCAGCCAGCTCATCCCCATCAGCAGGAGCAGGATGCCGATGGCGAGCTGCAGCGCATGCAGCGGGATATGGTTGAGCAATGGGCCGAGCAGCAGAACGGCGCCGGCCAACAATGCCAATGCCGCCGCGGTGCCGAGCGCGGCGGGGCGCCAGCCGCGCAAGGTCGCCACGGCAAGGACGATCGTGAACGCCTCGACCACTTCGACGAGCGAGGCCAGGAAGGCGGCGCCGACAGCGGGCGCGGCGGTTGACCAGATCAGCATCGCAACCCTCTCTCAACGGTTCTCGTCATGCGCCTCGAAGACGCGCTGGGCATAGGCGTCGAGCAGGCGTTCGCAGCCTTTGAGTCGCTCGGCGGCTTCGGTTGCCAACTCCGCGTTGTAGAAATCGAGTTTCTTGATCTTCTCGAACCACACCTGCAGCTTCTTCAGGTCGACGTCGTTTTCCTCGAGCTCGGCGTAGGTAAAGTGCTGGGCGGCGGTTTCCTTGGCGATCTCGGCTTCGAAATCGTCGCATTTGTCGATCAGCTCGCGGTAGGCCTCGTCACGATCGGCCTGGAAGCGGGCGACGACCTTTTCCTCCTGGGCTCGGTCGAGCGCGAGGGTTTCGAGGATTACCGTCTCGCCGCCGATCTCGGCGACGTCGTTTTCCAGCATCTTGAGCCGGCGGGCGTGATCGTCGGTTTTCGGCAGCAGGCACACGCCGTTCTGCAGATAGACCGCGCCCATCCCCTTCAGCCGGCGCCACAACGCGACGCGCTTTGCGGCCGGTTCGGGCGGCACCTTATACGTCAGCAGCAACCACGGTTGAGTAACCATGGGGACGACGTAATGTTACGGTCGTAACATTTCAAGCGCACAATATCGGTGTGCTGAACCGTCGCAGCTACATCTAAACGAGGCCGCTGATCGCGGGGTCACGGGAACAGGCGCTGCTTGCGCCATGCATCGCCCTCTCGGGTAAAGAGCACGCGGTCGTGCAGCCGAAACGGCCGCTCCTGCCAAAACTCGACGCGGTCAGGCCGCACCCGGAAGCCGGACCAATAGGCGGGGCGCGGCACTGCGGTGCTGTCGGCGTATTGCCGGCTCACATTCGCAAAGCGGTCTTCGAGCTCGCCGCGGCCGGCGAGCGGACGCGACTGGTCGGAGGCCCAGGCACCGATCTGGCTGTCGCGCGGGCGAGAGGCGAAATAGGCGTCGGCCTCTTCGTCCGAGACGATCGAGACGGTGCCCTCGATGCGGATCTGCCGGCCGAGCGACTTCCAATGGAAGCACAAGGCCGCGCGCGGATTGGCCGACAGCTCCTCGGCCTTGCGGCTCGCGAAATTGGTGTAGAACACAAAACCGCGGGGATCCGCCCCCTTGAGCAGCACCGCGCGCAAGGCTGGCACGCCGGCGCGGGTCGCGGTGGCGAGCGTCATCGTCTCGGCCAGCGGTTCGCTCTTCGCGGCCAGCGCGAACCAGCGCTCGAAGGGCGCGAACGGCTCGTCCTCCGCGATCTCGTCGGTCATGGGCCAAGCGCTCCGTCTGGCATCCGTACTGATGCGATCTTCGGTTACTGCGAGGCGAACCGGTCGGCAATCGCCCTGAGCGGGCTCGCAGCGGGTGCGCGGACCTCGGTGAGCAGGTCGGCGAGGGTCACGCGCATCGCGGCGGCTTCCGCCTTGACGATCCGCTCCATCGCCGGAGCCACCTGCACCTGCCAGGGCGCCAGCGGGTGGGCGCGCCATTGGCCGGCGAGCGGCAGGTCGAGCGCCTCGTAGAGATCGTGCAAGGTCGCGGTATCCGGGTTCCAGGCGAGAACCCAGCCGCCGGCTTGCGTCGGCGCGGCAAAACCGGCCCGCGTCAATTGCTGCAAATGCTCGTCGATGACCGAGGTGGCGACGCCCAGCTCGGCCGCCAGTTGCGCGGTGCGGCAGGCGATCCCGCGCCGCTGCGCCCGCGCCAGGGCGGCGATCAACGCCAGGCTGAAACCGAGCCGCACCCCGCCGGTGCTGAGATGCGCGAGACGCTCATCGACCCGCCAAGTCGCCAGGTTGGCGGCGACCACGGCCCCGAGCAGTACCGCCATCCATGATACGTACATCCATAACAGGAAGATCGGGATCGCCGCGATGGCGCCATAGACCGTCTGATAAGACGACATCGCGCCGATATAGATACTGAAGCCGATCTTCAGGAGCTCGATCACGATCGCCGCGACCGCCGCGCCGGCCAGGCCGTCGCGCCACCGTACCCGGCAATTCGGGATGATGCAGTAGAGCAGGGTGCAGGCGACCAGCTCGAGCAGGAAGGGGACGATTCGCGCCACCAGATGCGGCCAGCCGCTGGCGTACTGGTAGATCGGTTCGGGATCGAAGCCGGCGCGCCGCGCCGCGGTGTCGAGATAGGTCGACAGCGTCAGGCTCATGCCCATCAGCAGGGGACCCAGGGTTATCAAGGTCCAGTAGGCGAGGACGCGCTGCGCCCAGGGTCGCGGCGTGGTAACGCGCCACAGCGCGTTCAACTGATCCTCGACCGTGGCCAACAGCAGAACGCCGGTGCCGGCAATTCCGATGATGCCTATCGCGGTCGCTTGCGCGGCCGACCCGGCAAAATACTCGAACCACCAGGCGGCTTGCTCGCTGATCGCCGGCACGAAGTTGCGGAAGACCGCCGCGAGCAGCTCCTGCCGCGCCCCGGCGAAATTCGGGAAGGCCGACAGGATGCCGAGCGCGATGACGCCGAGCGGCACCAGCGAGACCAGCGTCGTATAGCTCAGCGCGCCGGACGCGGCGAAGCACCCGTCCCGATTGAACCTGTGCAAGGCGTAGCGGGAAAACGTCCCGACCGCCGCGAGCCGCTGCCGCAGCGCGGCGACCACGCCGGTTTCCCGATCGTTCTCGACCTGTTGCATCAGAGACCCTATACGGCCGATCTCGTTAAATTAACAGCACGCCTTGGTTGGAGCCCCCACCGCTTCCCCCATAAGCCGTCATTCCGGGGCCGATGCCAAAGCGGCGAGCGGAATCAATGAACACCAACCTCTGGAAAATGGATTCCGGGTTCGCGGCGTCGCCGCGCCCGGAATGACGTTCTGCTAAAAGCCACCACACACGGGAGGACGGGTGGGGCTGCTCGCCCGGGCGGCTGGCTTCGTGTAGGATTAACCGGCAGGGAATTCCTGCCCGGTCCCCCGCGCACGGGGCCGAGGCGGAAGGAGAACAAAATGGGCCTGATGGCCGGCAAGCAAGGCCTCATCATGGGCGTCGCCAACGAACGCTCGATCGCCTGGGGCATCGCCCGGGAGTTGCATACCCATGGGGCCCGGCTTGCCTTCACCTATCAGGGGGACGCGCTCGGCAAGCGGGTCCGGCCATTGGCGGAAAGCCTGGAGAGCGATTTCGTGGTGGAGGCCGATGTCACCTCCGAGAGCAGCCTTGATTCGCTGTTCGCGGCATTGGCCGAACGCTGGGGCCGGCTCGATTTCGTGGTGCACGCGATCGCCTTCTCCGACAAGAACGAGCTGACCGGCAAATACCTCGAGACGAGCCGGGCGAATTTTCTGCGCACGCTCGACATCTCGTGCTTCTCGTTCACCGATGTGTGCCGCCGCGCGGTGCCGCTGATGAGCGCGGGCGGCAGCCTGCTGACCCTCACCTATTACGGCGCCGAGCGGGTGATGCCGCATTACAACGTCATGGGGGTCGCGAAGGCGGCGCTCGAAGCCAGCGTGCGCTATCTCGCGGCCGATCTCGGCGGCGACAACATCCGGGTCAACGCGATCTCGGCCGGGCCCATCAAGACGCTGGCCGCCTACGGCATTGGCGATTTCCACTACATCCTCAAATGGAACCAGCTGAACGCGCCCTTGCAGCGCAATGTCACGATCGAGGATGTCGGCGGCGCCGGGGTCTATCTGCTGAGCGATCTGGCGTCCGGGGTCACCGGCGAAGTCCACCATGTCGATTGCGGCTACCACGTCGTCGGCATGAAGCGCGCCGACGCGCCCGACATCGCGGTCGTGTGAATGGAGCGTCATGGCCGGCAATAGCTTCGGCACGCTGTTTCGCTACACGACCTGGGGCGAGAGCCACGGGCCGGCGATCGGCGTTGTCGTCGATGGCGTGCCGCCGCGGATCCCGCTCGCCGAGCCGGATATCCAGCACTGGCTCGACCGGCGCCGGCCGGGCCAGTCGCGCTATACGACGCAGCGGCGCGAGCCCGACGAGGTCAAGATCCTGTCCGGCGTGTTCGAGGGCCAGACCACCGGCACGCCGATCCAGCTGCTGATCGAGAACGTCGATCAGCGCTCCAAGGACTACCGCAACATCGCCGACCGTTTCCGGCCCGGCCACGCCGATTACACCTATTGGAAAAAATATGGCATCCGGGATTACCGCGGCGGCGGGCGCGCCTCGGCGCGCGAGACGGCGTCGCGCGTCGCGGCCGGCGGCGTGGCGCGAAAGGTGCTGGGGACGGGGATATCGATCCGCGGCGCGCTGGTGCAGATCGGGCCGCACGCGATCGACCGCACCGCCTGGGAATGGCCGGCGATCGAGGAGAACCCGTTCTGGTGTCCGGACCGGGTCATGGCGGCGCGCTGGGCCGATTACCTCGATGGCGTGCGCAAGGCCGGGTCGTCGGCCGGCGCGGTCATCGAGATCGTCGCGAGCGGCGTCCCGGCCGGTCTCGGCGAGCCGGTCTACGACAAGCTCGACGGCGATCTGGCACGCGCGATGATGACGATCAACGCCGTCAAGGGCGTCGAGATCGGCGCCGGCTTCGGCGCGGTGCCGCTGTCCGGCGAAGAGAACGGCGACGAGATACGGATGAAGGACGGTGAGGCGGTTTTTCTCTCGAACAATGCCGGCGGCATCCTCGGCGGTATCTCGAGCGGCCAGGACATCGTCGTGCGCTTTGCGGTCAAGCCGACCAGCTCGATCCTGAAGCCGATGCGGACGATCGACGCCGAGGGACACGAGGTCGAGATCGAGACCCACGGCCGCCACGATCCCTGCGTCGGCATCCGCGCCGTGCCGGTCGGCGAAGCGATGATGGCGTGCGTCCTGGCCGACCATCTGCTGCGCTACCGCGCGATCGGCGGCGCGGTTTAGTCCGCTCAAGACATCATTCGGGTCCCGGCGAAAAGTCGGGACCCACCAGCGATCTTGCGAGCTGAAAACTAGATCCCGGCGCAAGGCCGGGATCCATTCTTCAATATGCTGGGCTCGGCGGGATGGGTCCCGGCCTCGGCCGGGACCTATTGGGCGATTGGGGATCAGCCCTCGTTCTTGCCGAGGTCGAGGCCGACATACTGGGTCACGCCATGCCGGTTGAGCAGCAACAGCGCGCTCTTTCGCGGCGAGTTGGCGATGTCCTTGAGCCTCTGCGCGGCTTCCTGGGGCGTCGCGACGGCCTGCTGATCGATCGACATCACGACGTCGCCGCGCGCCAGACCCATCGCATCGGCGGCGCTGCCGTCATCGACGTTGGTGATGACTACCCCGGTGACATCGCGGCCGAGATGCAGCTCGCGGCGCAGATCGTTGGTGAGCGCCGCGAAATGCAGCCCGAGCGCGTCGGCGCGGCTGTCGCTGGGCTGATCGTTGCCGTCGGCCGCGGCGACCCGCGGGTTTTCCGGCGTGTCGCCGATCTTGGCCTGCAATTCCGTCGAATGACCGCCGCGCCACACCTTCAGTGTCGCCGTCGAGCCCGCCGCTGTCGCGGCAACCGCCCGCGGCAGGTCGCGCATCTGGGTTATCTCGGTGCCGTTGAACGACAGGATCACGTCACCCTGCTTGAGGCCGGCATCGGCGCCCGGGCTGCCGCTGGTGACCGCCGCCACCAGCGCGCCGTGCTGGCCTTGCAGGCCGAGGCTGGCGGCGATCGCCGGCGTCATTTCCTGGATCTGCACGCCGAGCCAGCCACGGCTGACTTTGCCGTGCGCCTCGAGCTGCGCCACCACCGATTTCGCGACGTTCGACGGCACCGCGAAGCCGATGCCGACGCTGCCGCCATTGGGGGAATAGATCGCGGTGTTGATGCCGATGACCTCGCCCTTCAGGTCGAAGGTCGGACCGCCGGAATTGCCGCGGTTGATCGGTGCGTCGATCTGGAGGAAATCATCGAACTGGCCGGCATGGATGTCGCGGCCGCGGGCCGAGACGATGCCGGTCGTGACGCTGCCGCCGAGGCCGAACGGGTTGCCGACGGCGACGACCCAATCACCGATTTGCGCCGCGTTGCTGTCGCCGAAGCTGACATGGGGCAGCGGCTTGTCGGCCTTGATCTTCAAGACGGCGATGTCGGTGCGCTTGTCGCGGCCGACGATCCGGGCGGTGTATTTACTGTTGTCCTGCAGGGTGACCTCGACCTTGGCGGCTTCGCCGACCACGTGGTTGTTGGTCACGATGGTGCCCGAGGGATCGATGATGAAGCCGGAGCCGAGCGCGATGCGTTTAGCGCTGCCGCCGCCTTCGTCGCCCCGATCACCGCCAAACGGGCGGCTCCCAAACTGGCGCGGCATCGGCTGGCCCTGGCTGCCGCCATGCTGGTCGAAAAAGCGGCGCAGGAATTCATCGAACGGGGCGCCGCCGAATTCTTCGGGCATTTGCCCGGAAGCCTGTTCGGCATCCGATTTTCCGGTCACCGAGATGTTCACGACCGCCGGCAATACGCGTTTGACTAGCGGCGCGAAGCTCTGCTGAGGAACGGCGAGGGTTTGTGCGGTGGTTGAGCTGTCTGGAGCGGGGTTCTGCGCCCAGACCAGTGGCGACAGGGCCAGGGTGGCGCCGAGCCCGAAACCGAGGGCGGCGGCGCGGGTTTTCTTGAAGCGGGGACGGCGGACAGGCTCCGCCGGAAGTTGCGTCATGAACGATCTCCTGCTGCATCAGTGCGAGCGGTCAACGCGCCCGAACGAGTTGGGCGCTTGTAGACAAGATGGCAGAGCAAGCTTTCAGCCCGCTGTCAGCCGGATTAATTCGCCGTAACCTCGCTTGCGTGCCGGGCAGCTTGGCGGGTGCGGGACGGCTTGGCTATGCTGCCCCGCCAATGCAAAGCGGAGCAACCGATGAGCCGTTATCGCGACATCACCGTCGCCGAGATGAATCCGGCGCAGAAGCGGGTCCACGACCAGATCATCGCGGGCCGGCGCGGCCGGTTCGGCGGCCCGTTTCAGCTGCTGATCCGGGCGCCGGAGATCTGCGAACATGCCTCGCAGCTCGGTGAGCATCTGCGATGGGGCACCTCGCTGCCCGACCGCCTGTCGGAGCTCGCGATCATCACCACCGCGCGGTTCTGGCGGGCGCAATACGAGTGGTATGCCCATGCACCGCTCGCCGAGGAAGCCGGCGTTCCGGCCGCCGCTATCGAGATGATCCGCACCGGCGGCACCCCGGTCTTCACCGAAAGGGACGAGGCGCTGATCTATCGCGTGTGCAACGAGATCTTCCGCACCCAGCGCCTGTCCGATGCGAGCTTCAGCGAGGCGGTCAAGGCGCTCGGCGAGAATGGCCTCGTCGAGGTGATCGCCCTGATCGGGTACTACACGCTGATCGGAAACACGCTCAATGTGTTCCAGGTCGGCCTGCCCGAGGGTGAAACTCCGCCGTTCCGCGAATAGGCCCCGGCGCCGACGGCGGACCGCTGCACCTTCCGGTTTCATAACGGGCGTCTCGCAGGGAACACCCCTTTGGTCGGCGCCGTTAAATGGCGGAGGGGTCGGCATTGCCCTTCCGGCAGAAGCGTGGGCGCGATGAAGACGGTTTTGATCGGGGCGTTTGCGGCGACCCTGTTGGGATCGGCGGCGCTGGGGTGGGCATTACCGGCCGCACCCAGCCCGGGACCGGCGGTTGCCGCTCCGTCTCAGCCGCTGCTGCTGCTGACACGTCATCATCACCGCCATGGTCATGGGCATTGGCGGTCGCGCTGGTCGGATGAGCGGGAGCCCGAGGCGATCGATCCCGGTACGGCGATTGGCCCATCGTCCGGCAGGGGCATCAGCGGCTCGGAGCAGCCCGCCATTTCGGCAGCGCCGCCGCCCACGGCCGCGCCACCGGCGGCCTCGCCCAACCGTACCCGTCGAGGTTCGGGTTCCGGACCGGCGATCCGGTGGGTCGATCCGGAGAAGTCGCCCCGCTGAAGCTTATGCCGCCGCCGGCAGGCCGCGCTCGAGCAAGGCCGCGAGCCGGCGGGCGAAGGCCGGCGGGTCGGGCAGTTGCTCGCCTTCGACGATGCGCGCCTGATCCAGCAGCAGCCAGGCGAACTCGGACAATTGCTCGGAGGCGCCGGTCTCGCCGACCGAAGCGGCGAGGCGCGCGATCAGCGGGTGCTGCGGGTTCAATTCGAGAATGCGCTTGGCGCTGGTGTCGAGCTGGCGGTGCTGCTTCAAGAGTCGCTCCAGATGCATGTCGAGGTCGCCCTCGTCGGCAACCAGGCACACCGCGCTGTCGGTCAGCCGTTCCGAGCTGCGCACATCCTTGACGGTCTCACCGAGGGCCAGCTTGAAGATCGCGATCAGGCTGGCGAGCTTGGCCGGCGGTTCCGGCTTTGCCGCGGGCGCCTTCTCGTCGGCGGGCGCAATCTTGTCGAGATCGACGCCGCCGCGGGTGGCGGATTTGAACGGCTTTTCCTTGTAGGCGCCGACCGTCGAGATCCAGAACTCGTCGATCGGGTCGGTCAGCAGCAGCACCTCGACCCCGCGGGCGCGAAACCCCTCGATCTGCGGGCTTTTTTTCAGCAGCTCCAGATTGTCGCCGGTGATCGTGTAGATCGCCTCCTGGCCCGGCCGCATCGCGGCGACGTAATCATCGAGCGAGACCAGCCCGTCCCGCGTAGTCGAACGCAAGCGAACCAGCGGCAGGATCGTGTCGCGCTGCTCGCGATCCTCGTAGAGGCCCTCTTTCAGCACGGCGCCGAAATTGTCCCAGAAGGTGGCATATTCCTCGGGCGTTTCGCTGGCCTTCTTGCCCAGTTCGGACAGCACGCGCCGGGTCAGTTGCTGACGGATGCGTGCCAGCATCGGGTTGGATTGCAGCATCTCGCGGCTGATGTTGAGCGGCAGGTCCTCGCTGTCGACGATGCCCTTCACGAATCGCAGATAGGGCGGCACCAGTTCGGTGCCTTCGTCGGTGATGAAGACCCGGCGGACATAGAGCTTCAAGCGCGGCTTGCGGTCCGGATCGAACAGGTCGAACGGCTTGCTCGACGGAATGAACAGCAGAAAGCTGTATTCGAGCACGCCCTCAGCCTTGGCGTGCAGGGTCAGCCACGGCTCGTCGAAGCTGTGGCCGACGTGATGGTAAAATTCCTTGTACTGCTCGGGGGTGATCTCCGCGCGCGGCCGGGTCCACAGCGCCGAGGCGCTGTTGATCGTCTCCTCCTTGTTGCCGTCGGCGAGGACGATCGGCAAGGCAATATGGTCGGAATAGCGCTTGACGATCTGCCGCAAGCGGTTCGGCTCCAGGTATTCGTCGTCGCCTTCTCGCATGTGCAAGGTGATGCGGGCGCCGCGCGACACGTTGGCGGCCGGCTCGATCGTGAAGCTGCCCTTGCCGTCCGAAGTCCAGCGCCAGCCTTCGCTGTCGCCCGCCTTGCGGCTCAGCACCTCGACCTTGTCGGCGACCATGAAGGCGGAATAGAAGCCGACCCCGAACTGGCCGATCAGGCTCACATCGCTGCGCGCGTCGCCGGTCAGCTGGTCGACGAACGCCGCGGTGCCGGAGCGGGCGATCGTGCCGAGATTTTCGATCAGCTCGTCATGGTTCATGCCGATGCCGTTATCGGCAATGGTCAGCGTCCGCGATGATTTGACCGGGGTCAGCACAACCCGGTAATCGGCCGCGCCCTCGGCCAGGGCAGGCTCGGTCAGCGCGGCATAGCGCAGCCGGTCGCAGGCATCGGATGCGTTCGAGATCAGCTCGCGCAGGAAGATCTCCTTCTCGCTGTAAAGCGAGTGCGCGACGATGTCGAGCAGGCGGCTGACTTCGGCCTGGAAGCTCCTGGTCTCGGCTTTGGTTTCTGGTGCGGGTTCCTGGGTCATCGGGCGGGGTGTGGTGTTGGGGGGACCGCCGCGAATATGTGGCCCTCTGGGGGCCGCCGCAAGACATCGGCGCCCGGCGGCGAGTCGGCCGGAATCTTCGGCCGGCTGCGGCCAGCCGCCTGGCAAGCCTCGCGTCAGGCGCGGCGGCGCTCAGCCGAGGCTGAGCGAGCCGGAAATGCGGAAGAGAGATGGGGCGCGGTGTGGGCCAGTTCGGCCCTTATGCTTAGGCCGCGTGACGCACGCCGCGCCGCCAGCGCTCGACCGCCCGATCGACCTGCGAGGCCTCGGTCTCCTGCGACCAGGAGCCGGTGAACGAGGCGGTGGCGCTCTTCGGACGATGATCGTCCGGCAACTGGTCGAAACAGACCCGCATCGGCATCGAAACGCCTTCTCCGGCCGCGATCGCCTCGCCATTGCGCAACGCCGGCAGGAAGTTCATCAGGCCGTGGGAGGCCTCGGGGACGGCGCCGCGTACGATTTCCTGGTCGTCGTGGTTGGTCATCCGCAATGCGAAGATCGTGTTGCATTCCGACAGGAGGCCCGGCGCCAGATCCGAGGGGCGCTGCGTCACGACGCACAGCGAAACCCCGTATTTGCGGCCTTCCTTGACGATCCGCGACAGGGCGCGCTTGGCCGGCTCGAAACCGAGCCCGGTGTCGCGCGGCGCGTAGCGGTGCGCTTCCTCGCAGACGATCGTGACCGGCACCGGCGTGTCGCTCCACATCGCAAAATCGAAGGTGAGACGGCACAACACCGACACCACCACGTTCAGAACTTCCGACGGGATCCCCGATACGTCGAGGATCGTGATCGGTTTGCCGTCGACCGGGATGCGCAGCAGCTGGGAGATGATGGCCGACAACTCGTCGCGCACCGTCAGGCGCTGGCCGAACACGAAGCTGTACCGAGCATCGGATTGAAGCGCTTGAAGCCGTTGCTGCAGACCCTGATAGGCACCCACATTCTCGGGCCGATCGAGAGCGCCCATCGCGCCGTCGAGGTGGCGTAGCACATCGGAAATCCGGTACGGGACCGGGGTATCGACCGTGCCGGTCTTATCGAGACCCGATTTCGCGAAATAGGATTGCTTGGCGGCCAGAATGGCATCGCCGAGGATCTTCGGCTGCTCGGACTGGTAATCCGACCCGAGCACGATCTCGACGATTTCCTCGAAGTTGAACAGCCAATAGGGCAGATACAACCCTTCGCCAGGGCTGAGGACCATCCCCTTGTCGCCGAAGGCGGCGGAGTACTCGCTATGCGGGTCGATCAGCATGACGTGGGCATGCGGATTACGCTCGATGACGGCACCAAGGATCGCGGCAACGACGCAAGACTTGCCCGAACCGGTGGTGCCGACGACGCTGAAATGCTTGCCGAACAGCTCGTTGGTCAGGATGTAGGCCGGTACGGCGTTATCCTGGTGAAGCGTTCCGATCCGCGCCGTCGCGACGCTCGGGCGCGCATAAACCAGCGCGAGGTCGGCAGGCGAGGCGAGGTAGACCGGCTCGTCGAGTGCCGGATGGGCCGACACGCCGCGCCGGAACGGGCCGGGATCGCCATTCGCCTCGAACATGGTTTCGCCGGCCAGTTCGATTTCGACGACCTTCAATTCCTGGTCGGACGGCGACAGGTTGGGAAGCGGAACCCGCATCCCGCTGACCATGCCGTAGACGGTCGAGACGCGCGTATGCATCTTGACCAGGGCGCCCATTTCCACGGGCCAGGCGCGGTCCGATCCACCGGAATCCTCGCATCGTTCGAGAAGGGCG
>Ga0210400_10001626_pt1 | contig 22018 bp, 21 predicted proteins | sample IncBWH26MmetaG_FD_155456 | JGI IMG/M metagenome (GOLD analysis project Ga0210400, IMG submission 155456) | Forest soil microbial communities from Barre Woods Harvard Forest LTER site, Petersham, Massachusetts, United States - Inc-BW-H-26-M | ecosystem: Environmental > Terrestrial > Soil >...
GGAACAAGCGGTGCTGCCATAGGACCACTTGTGTCAGGTCTTGCCACGCGGGGGAAGCTGATTGTGGTCGGTGCACCGGCCGATCCAATTCAATTGAATGCTTTGTCGCTCCTCTTTGGCGGTCGGTTGGTATACGGAAGCCTCACCGGCACCCCCATTGATAGTGAGGACACGCTGGCCTTCAGCGTCTTAGCGAATATCCGCCCAATGATCGAGACAGCGCCTCTCGAACATGCCGCTGATGCTTACGCTCGCATGATGCAAGGCAAAGCACGGTTCCGCATAGTGCTGGTTACAAAGGATGGATTCGCTCAAAGTCCGCGCAATGAAGCGTGAATGAACCGGGCGAACCTCGAACTGGTACGACTCCCAGTGGTGCCTTTGCTCTGAGTTCTTAGCTTATGGTCGGCAAGCCGGAAGTTATCCAGAAATGGGGTTATGGGAAGTTTGCGCGGATTGGTAATGGGAAGTCGGCTTGTGTTTACCGATGCGGTGGCACTCAGTCGTTCTGCTGCTCATGATCGTCAAACCGCCCTTGTACTCTATGTTCAAAAATCCATGCTGGCAGTGGCACCCTAAGTTCCTGATCTTAAAGGGCAGATTTTGCCGATCTGGCAGCTCAAATTACATCTGTTAAATAAACGGGGTGGTTGCGCCTCTGCACTCTGAGCCACTTCCGCACATTCACTACTTCGCTTTCCAGGAAACGACGCACGACGTTCCGGCTCGAATTCCAATGACGCGTGGGAACGCCCGGCACGGTTGCGGAGCAACCACACCGTCTGCTCTTGGTCCGCCTTACGTAGCCCGACCGCCATACCCCTTGCAAACACGGGCAGTTCCTGCTTCAGGTACTGACACGGATCAGCCACCAGATTTTCCGTGCCGCTTTCTGCCATTCTGGTCCGCTCCAGAGCGCAAGCTCCAAACTTCGAATGTAGCCCTCAAAGCTCTCGAGCAATGCTCGGGCGAAAAGACTCCTGTTGATGCGCTTCTGTGCGGGATCGCAGAGCACCGAGCCCACGGCGTCGATCGTCCATCCATTCTTGGTCTGCGCCTGATGTAGCAAGCCGTTCCTGATGTTGTCATAGAAATCGGAGCCGTCTACGTTTGGGAAGACGGACCGATAGTCGCCGAAGAACTGGGCGAACGCTTCTCGACCGTTCTTGGGAATTGCAGCTGGAAGCCGGTAGGCCGCCGACACTGCTTCACTGTTTTGAATATCGACGAGTCCCCTCCACTCCCTACCGCTCGTAGTTGGCATTCCCTCTCGATAGCATTGAATCGTTTCCGTCAGCAAGCAGCACAATGCCATCATGGAAAATCCATACCCTCCGTAAGTGTCCTCGGCTTTTCGCAAACATTCGATGGGACCGAAGAACCGAGCTTCGTGGCGGCCTCGGAGAAACGAAGCGAGCTGCAGTGTGTCTCCCGCATCGAGCCACTTCGCCACTTCAACAGCAGTGCATTTGGGCGCGAGTTCCATAAACCCTCTCGGGACCGTCCTATCGGATTAGTAACCTTCCGTCCAACAAAAACTTGGCGTTGCTGCCAGCCACCTATAATCTCCTTTGTATTTTTGGGGACGTCGCCACCATGCACTCTCTCCTCTCAAACCCCGAAGCCGAAGCGCTTGAGTTCTGGAACCTGGCGCAGTGGAATCAGGCGCTGTTCGTTCACTTCTTCGTCTCCCCCCACACCGCTCAAGCCATCAATCGCCTGCACATCACCGCCGAATCACTTCGGACTGCCTCGGGCACGACGGCCTTGTCGGCGGAGAGGGTTCGAACTCTTTTCATCCAGACCGTGCGGAAGGCAATCGCCGATCGGTCATTGGGACATGATGCCGAGAGTCGGGCAAACCACTGGAGCGTCCGTGCCGACGACGTGCCGCCTTTCCTTTCACACCTTCTGTTGACGTGCATGGTGGCGAATGACCTCGCGGACGAGCTGAAATCCGAAGGAGATTTTCGCAAGAGGCTGACCACAATTCTGAAGGGCGGTGTCCATCACGGTCTCCCACGGCTGCGACCTCTCTGGGAACTACTGGCGGAATGGCTCTCAGATCGCCATGACCAAGATTCGCATGTCGCGACACTGAGACTTCCGTCCATTCCCATTTCCGGACATCATTCCATCATCGGCTATCCCCTTCGCCTTTCTGTCCCGACTCGAAGAGATCAGAATTTGCTCGCAGGTTTGTTGGCCAAGAACAATCTGGCTGGTGACGAACCCGCCTTGCTAGAGGTCGTCACATTGTTTCAAACGAGGTCCACAAAATTCAGCCCACTCTTTCGCGATCTTTACCGTGAATTCGTCGACGGAATGAAAAAGCTGAGCCGGACGACGCTTGCGCAGATGACGTTTTGGGTAGCGGTCCGCGAGATTTCGCTCTCCACTTCGTCGCCCAAAGGGGAGGAACACCCTGCTTTCAAGACGCGCGTGGAAATGGAAGATGAGGATGGTCATTTCTGGCTGTATGTCACCTGTGACCACGAATGCACCTTGAAGGGCTACGAATGCGTCTCCCTTCCCGCCATACGCACGTCGTCATATCGCTATGCCCTGCGCTCCCAGAGCGGAGCGGCAACTCTCGCGGACCAGGCATTCCTTCGTCACGACATCACTCCAAAAATCCAAGCTCTCCTCAGGCCTTTGATAGTCGCGGTTGCTGATGGCGTCGTCCTGTTTGTCGAAGACGAAGACAATGTGAGCACGTTGACGCCGAACATCCCTTCTAGTGGTCGCCTCTGTGCCATCGTCAGCGACCGCGTCTGTGCGCAGCTCCAGGTTTCGTTTTCGAAGAACCGCCTCCACGCGGAAATCACCAAGTCACGATATCCCGGCTGGTCGGAGTGGAGAGATTTCACGGCCGAGGACCTTCAGCAAATCGACTTTTCCAAGCTGGCTGCTCTCTCTCGTGTGGGCAGCCTGAAGCGGACTCTGCCTCTCGCGCAAATCCGCCTGCGCGGAGGCATTCGCGCGGGTGATAGTTACGTGTCTATGCCGGGATCCTTGCCCAGCATCGAGAGCCCCGATGCCGATCGCGTCGCTCTGCACCTCCAAGGTGGCGCCCATCTGGACCTTGTTGCTCCGAAATCCCCAACGGACGGATGGATCTTTCCCGACGACATGGACCACTCGCGGCTGGTCGGCCAGAACCGTCTTGCCGCGTATCTCTCATCGGTGCAAATCGCGGAAAGAATCGTCGGCTTTGTGGGAGACGTGCTTGAAACTCGATATAAACGACCGTCGACGAACCGAAGGTGGTTCGCAGAATCCGGACTGAGCGATGTCTCCACATTCGAGCATGAGGACTCACTCGTGCCTTGGAGCCTGGACAGATACTCGACGTTTTCCTTCGCCCAAGAAATCCCTCCTCCCCGGCCAACCGCCGACCATCGCCGCTTGAACGCCGCCATCACCAAGGTCGCCGCAGCACTTGCCTCCCAACGAGGCATGTCGGAGAGAGAGCTCGCGATCTCACTGACAGAGAGTTTCGGCGTCCCTTGGTTCGCTGTTTGGCCAATACTGCGAGCCTGGGTCGAGAGCGGGCTGCTCGATTGTCTCGTAGACCTGCGATGGAGAGCGCGCTTCTATTTCGGACGCGAACCCTTGCTCGTTGCCTATCACAACGCGGGAACCCTGACCGCGGCGCTCACCGGACTGGTCCCTGTCTATCTTCGTCAGCGATTCAATGAAGTGGCCATCTCCTTGCGACTCGAAATAGCGGAACGTCGCTCGCCATCACCCGAAATCCCCTCACTGCCGTGTTGCCGTGCAAAATCCGTCGACCAGCTCGTGAGTCTGACCCGAGAGCTAGAACTGCCGGAGGTCCACTGGCTGCGCGGCCCAACCCACATCGTGAACTCCGTGCGCAAAATCATGCGTTCACACCTTCCAGAGCCGGAGCACTGGCCCGTTTACAAACGCTGGGACTGGCGCCAACTGACCTTCACAGACACGCTTCTTCCCGACGCGATGAATGGGGTGAGCCTCTATTGGTGCCGACGCGACGACGGTCCCGATTGCTATAAGCTCTACCAAGGTGAGGCGCTGGTTTGGTGGACGCGATCCCGCACCTGGGGGACTCTTGCGGCGATGACCCTCGCGGGAATGCCGGCATTTCGCATCACTCCAAGCGGAGATATCTCGTGCATGGGCAATGGTGTCTACCTCCCGCTCCCACTCGCCCGCTTCCTGACTGTAGTTGGTTTGACATCTCCGGGCCCAGTCAAAAACCGAACTTCAGAAGAGTATCAATACTTCCCTTCGAACCCGGCACTGGCGGAAGCCGTCCTTCGCGCCTTATATCCCTCCGACATCCAGGAGACTCCCGAGTTGTCCAAGAGCTTGAAGCGACTCCTCGCCGCGTGCGATACGACACCAGGCGAATCGATTCCCGTACCCGCCGCTCTCGATGCCTGGCTCCGCCAATTTCGTCATTCACGATCATCGGCTGCGCCTCGCCAGGTGCCGCTCAGCTTGCTGCCCCAGTTCTATGCGTACCTGAGAGCTTCTGTCAGGAGGACTCACTAGATGTCTGGCCTGCTATTCGGCATCGTTGATCGCATCCATCCGTCGACATCGGCCGGCCCCCGCGCTCGCCTCAAGCCTTTGTGGGAAGCCTCCAAGGACAAATCGCGTTGGCAGCCATTGGATGAAGACTTCCCCAATAGCGGGCTCGTCAGCTGGTGGCAGCCTCCCTCCGATCTCACTCTCCATAGTGCGTGGTCTTTCCAAACGGAGGAATCCCCTTCTTACGACCCGAACAAGCCACAACACGACTACTTTCGCGTACGTGGCGTGCCTTCGGTGCCGATCGAACTAGTGGATCTCGAGCAACCGAGCGATGAGGAAGAACTACGCGAATACTTGCTGCAAACTGGCATTCCCGCCTCGCTCTGCAGTTCGAGACGCGTCGTGGTGAGACAACGCTCGGGCTCGCTCGTCGGTCCAATCGACTTGGTTCTGCGCAACGGACGCTACTATGCGGACGAAAAGCAATTCGATCAACCGATAGCCCTGAGCCAGCCTCGCAGCGCTCTCTCTCTGGCGGAGGCATCGAATCACCGCTTCTTGCCGCTCGACGGCTGGTCCACAAGGATCGCCGAGCTAGATTTCTCATCGAATGAACTGTTCCTCAAGCGCGTCCTGAAAGACCTGAAAAAAATCACGCCCTCGATCGTCGATGACGTGAAACTGACAGACAAGCTGATCACCCGCTATTGCGCGGCAGTGGGAACGGCGTCTCTTTCTCTTGCACAACGCTACCGACTCCTGAGACTCCAGCGAATCGCAACACACTCTCGCCAAGACATCCAACTTTCCGCCGAAGCTCTGACCGATTTTCTATCCATCGGCACCATCGCGGAACTGCTAGACAAGACGAAGACCAAGGTCAGGGAAGAAACCATAGCCTCCACTCAAGCCTCCCTCAGCACCCTCCACGAACAACGCCAGCGTCTCGACCATGAAGTCGCCAGACTCACGAACGCGATCAGTCAAAACAAGCTCGAGCTCGCTTCACTCGAACGACAGCACGCCTCCGCTCTTGAGCAGTTCGACGCCCAAGCCAAAGAGCGATTTCGCAATCTATCCACGAGTGCCTCGGGATTCCTCACAGAGATCGCGCTCATCCGCGCAGCCTTGGATCTGCAGATTCCAACATCACACGCAAGCCAACCACCACGGATCGCCGAATCCCTGCGACAGGACCCCAGCGACTCGTTGAGCGCCACGGAATTCCTTGACCGAAGCAACCAAAATTTTTCGAGCCAGAGTCTCGGCTGCCGCACCTCGTGTTCGTTGTTGTCCTCGATGGCGTCGGGATTCGTTCCCATCGTTTTCGGTCCGTCGGGCCGCGAAGCTCTCGGCGCTTTGGCCCATACTCTGGCGGCAGATCAACTCTATAGGCTTCCTCTGCACCCGAGTCTCACGTCCCCCGCGCAGCTTCGAGACGAGCTCCTGCTCCACGAACTGGGAACGACCGCCCCGACCATCACTCTCGACGGTCTGCTGCAAGCGGCAATCGCTTCCTCCGAGATCTCGATATTGGTCCTCGAAAACATCAATCTCGCTCAAATCGACAGCGTCTTGTTGCCTCTGATTCGACAGTACGTCGAATTGCGGATCGACACTCCCAAGTCCGGCGATCCGCCCGGCCGCATATCGACTCCCGTCGGTCCCTGGCCCGCGAACTTACTTTTGGCTGGACTCGCGATCGACAGTCCCCTTTCCCTTCCTGTTTCGACCGAACTGTGGTCGTATGCCACGTTTGTTTATTCAGCTCTGGAAAGCCCCGCACCTGTGGACCACAGTGCTCCTCTCCTCTCACATGCTCCCAAGGCATCTCGACTCTCCTACGAGACATGGATCGAATGGTTGCAGCAATTGAATCCTGCAGCTACCGCGGATCCGATGATCTTGGCTGCATACGTCGCGCACAAAATCGAAATGAGCTTGCTCCTCAAACGCCTGATGCGCAATCTCGCCGCCGCCATCGCAGTGATCGCGGCTGGCAAGGAACCGCACAATAGACTGCAACTGTTCGCGGAACTGACCGTCGTTCCATATTCGCTGTCGCACGGCAGAAATCCTCGATCGATCTTGGAAGGCTGCCCGACCGACGTGCCTGTCGATCCCGATGTCGCACGGATCGAAGCAGTGTTCAAGAGATGGGGTATAGAGCTCACGGAGTCCGGAGCGGGAGCAATCGCGAATGTTTGATCCTATCGGCGCATTCACTCGCATCCGGGATTTTTACATCAGCTACCTTGAGACCGCGTTCTCCATTCAAAACCGCCAAGTCTCGGCCGAACGTCGAACGCTACTTGAGTCTGGCGGATCTCTCTGTACCGAGCCCATCATTGAACCACTCACACGCTATAAAGCGGCCAACTTCGTACTCACCGACATCATCAACGATCAGGTCCAGGATGACCGTGTCCCAGGTCTCGATGTCAGGCAGCGACAGGCATTCGTCCATCTCGCGTTGTCGGGCCTGTTCGATTCCGTACCCTCCGACAATCCGCTGGACGCACCGCGTGCGAAATATCCACCTTATACCCACCAAGTCGAGATGCTCCGGAGAGGTATCGCCGTCGGAGAACCCTCGGTCGTAACCTCGGGCACGGGTTCAGGGAAAACGGAATCCTTTCTGTTGCCGGTCTTCGCCATGTTGGCAAAGGAGGCGATTCACTGGCCGCAACCAGAGCCGGGATATCTCACCCATCGATGGTGGCAGGATGCATCGGGGCGCCCGATCGACAAGTACACCAACCTTTCCGACCGCCCCTTGGCGAAGAATCGGGACGGTTCACCTTTCGTTGCGCAGAGAAAGGGTGAGAACAAGAAACGCAGCTCCGCCGTTCGAGCGATGATCCTATATCCCATGAACGCGCTCGTCGAAGATCAATTGGCGCGCCTTCGACGAGCGCTCGATTCTGATGCCGCCCGAACTTGCATGGACAGGTTCTTCAACCGGAATCGAATCTTTCTGGGCAAGTACACCTCCGCCACGCCGGTGACCGGCTATCACCGTCATCCGCGCCCTGACCAGGATGAGCACAAACGAAGAGACAGGAAGCTCAAGAGCCTTTTCAAAGCAGTGACGCAAATACAATTGACGCAGGACGCGGCGCGGATACACACCGATCCCGATGCGCGCTTTCTTTTTCCTTCCACAGACGGCGACGAAATGATCAGCCGATGGGACATGCAAGAGTATCCACCGGACATCCTGATCACGAACATAAGCATGTTGAATGCGATGCTCGCTCGCGAAGTGGATGCACCGATATTCACGAAGACCAAAGACTGGCTCACGTCAAATGACGACGCTTACTTTTTCCTGATTCTCGACGAACTGCACCTTCAGCGCGGTTCAGCCGGCACGGAAGTCAGCTTTTTGTTGCGACTGCTGATCGAAAGACTGGGGTTGAATGACGACAAGCATCGCCACAAGTTGAGAATCCTTGCTTCGAGTGCATCGCTTCCTCTCGACGGTACCCAAGGGGAGGCCAGCGTTCAATATCTGTGGGATTTCTTCGGATCCCATGGCACTTGGAAATCTCCGAATGACCGGGCAACCAGAGACAAAGAACATTGGCGACGTGCCGTGCTTCCCGGAACTCCTCTATCTCGCTCGTTCGACGGCGGCCCACTCACGGCCGATGCTCTCTCTGCTTTCCTTGCACTCCACACCGAGACGGGTCGCGCCTTGCCGACGCCATGTCATCCCGAAGATCGCGAAGATGCCTGGCGGTCCGTCTGTCGCGACCTCGCTCCTTCGATGGCCGCCGCTCCTCTGCCAGAAACAGTACGCGCATGCATCGAGAGAGCCGGCGCGTATCTCCAGCGCAGTTGCACTCCTCCTCCTGGAGCAAGCCCTTCGCCTACACCGCTCAGCACGATTTCCGAACGACTCTTCAACTCCACTTCCGCCGCGGCAAACACTGGCACGCGAGCGCTGATGTTCATCCGAGGCCTCGGCGATCTCTATCGTTCGTGGTTTCCAGGTAGCTCGTCGATCGATGCGCCCTCCTTCCGCGTCCATCTCTTTTTCAGGAGCATCGAAGGCCTCTTCGCGCCTGGAATCTTGCCCCACGATCCCTCTGCTCCTCGCGAAGCGCAGCGACTTGTTGGTGCACTGACCGTCGAACGCGGCCTCCGCTTCACGACGGTCGACGGATTGACCAGGAGACTGCTCGAGATCGTCTATTGCGAGTGCTGCGGCGAACTGTTCTTCGCCGGGATGAAAGGTGGACGCCAACGCGCTGGTCGCATCCTCGAACTCTTGCCGATCGATCCCAACCTCGATGGACTTCCCGATTCAGCCTCTTCCCAACTCTTCGAAGAACTGACAGCTGACCAATTCGGTGTCTTTTGGCCCCGAAGCGAGGTTCAAGCGAGGATGGGTCCGGCCGACCAACGCATGTCTGTCTGGCAACGGGCTTCCCTCGATCCAGTCACCGGCATTGTCATGACCGCCTCGAACAACTTCGAGCCTTGGGGCGATGCTGCGAAGTTGGATGGTTATCTTTACGTTCGTACTCCCAATCAGGACGATCGACACAAACGCAAACCTAGCGATGCCGGTACTTGTGTCCCCTACAGTTGCCCTGCTTGTGGCACCAGCTATGAATTCCGCAAGCGGGGATATCGGCTCTCACCGATTCGAAATTTTCGCGCTGGTTTTGCGAAGACCACGCAACTGCTCGCAACGGAGATCTTCGAAGTCCTACATACGACCACCCAAGATCCCAAACTCGTTTCCTTCTCAGACAGTAGACAGGACGCCGCCAAAGCGGCCTTGGACATCGAACGACGCCACCACGAAGATCTGCGCAGGCAAATATTGATCGAAACGATCCGAGACGTCGCGCGGCAACGACCGAGTCGTCATAATCTGGAGGCGTCGCTTCAAAAGGTCAGCCAGGACATCCAAGCGGCCCTAGCCTCCAACGATTCCAGAGTGGGTCAATTTTTTGACGAACACAAGCGACTGAGTCAACTTCTCCGTACGGCCACCGACCCATCAATCCCAATGTCTGAAATCGTCGAGACGCTCGATGCCGCCACATTCGAAGGACTTCGGCCTACCAGAGCTATTCTCCGTCCCTACTTGCGCCACCTCGTCGAATTGGGCGTCCATCCCATCGACCCGACCGGTGTAAGGAAATTCAGTCTCGCGAACTCGGCGTATCCCGATCACGACTGGTACGAGTTTTTCGAAATCGCCAATGGTGGCTCAGACTGGCGCGACGATGCCGGCCGACGAAACGAATTCGACGATGTTCGACGCCGTATCGTCCGTGCCACTCTCGAGGATATCGCGCAGACCCTCTTCAACAAGACGTACTTCGCCCTCGAGGAAACAGGATTAGGTTATCCCTCGGTTCCCCTGGCCCTGACGCGCGATGCCGCCGACCAGGATCTACTCGCTTCTTGCCTGCGCGTGTTGGGAGATTCCTATCGGCTTAACGAGAGCCCCTATGACGATGATCCGAAGGACTGGGCGAGCTCACAAGACGTGAAACAAACCGACCGGATTTTCAAATTCCTCGTTGCCACCGTGGGCCCAACGCAAGTCCAAGCGGAACTCGCCCGAATCCTCGACATCCTTCAAAGAGCAGGTCACTCCGGCGGCGTGATCCACACCTCCAGCCTGACCATCCGCGTGCCAGACCCAACCGATGCCTTTTGGCGCTGTACGACCTGTGGAAGAGTCCATTTGCATTTGGGCGCGCGCGTTTGCACTCGTTGTTTTGAACCACTGACTGTTGACCCAACGGGCATCATCGACGAAGTCCGCCGATCGAATTTCTTGGGCAAGCGTGTCGAACGAAACGAGCCCGTCTTCAGGGTTCACTGCGAAGAATTGACTGGTCAGACAGACAACCCGGCGGAACGCCAGCGTCGATTCAAGGGAATTCTATTTGGCCAGATGGGTTCTGCGACCTCGGCGCTGGAACTGCGAGCGAGAACGATCGACCTGCTCGCGGTCACCACGACCATGGAAGTAGGGATCGACATCGGTCCATTGCAATCGGTCTTCCAAGCGAACATGCCGCCTCAACGCTTCAACTATCAACAGAGAGTAGGACGCGCCGGTCGTCGAGGCCAGTCTTTCTCCCTGGTTCTGACGGTGTGTCGCAGCAAGAGTCACGATCTCTACTACTTTCGTCATCCGCAGCGCATCACCGGAGATCCTCCACCGCCTCCGTTTCTGACCAAACGTCAAGAGTTGATCGCCCGGCGCCTCCTCCGCAAGGCCTGGCTGTCGACGGCTTTCGAGAGACTGCGCGGCGAATGCCAACGTTCGGGTACTCCCTATCCGGCCGACGACGCCTCCCCGGACATACACGGCGAATTCGTTCCCACGAACGACTTTTTTGATCCCAATCAGAATTGGCCTCAACGACTGCTCGCGGAGTTGATGGCGACTATAGCAGAGCGTGATCGGTTCGCCAGCGTCTTGAGCGCCGACTCGGCACTCACGGTCCAACAACTCACCGCAAACCTAGCACCGCTCGAGATCCTACGAGAGATAGAACAGGCCCGGCTCTTGCTGGGTAGTGACACTCGCGAAGGCCTTGCTCATACGCTGGCCGAGGCCGGGTTGCTGCCTATGTTTGGCATGCCCACCCGCGTCAGGAATCTCTACATCGACTCCATCCAAGACGATGACGACGAGAACGAGCTCAGCTGGAACACGATCGACCGCGATCTCGACCTCGCCATCTTCGAGTTTGCACCTGGCGCCGTCATTGTTAAGGACAAGCAGCAGCACCGATGCATCGGCTTCACCGGTCCTCTGGAGAATCCTTTCAGGCCAGGCTCATCCAAACGGCCTAGAAATCTGGCGCCGTATACCAGTCCGTTCGGCGAACCGTTCTGGCTGCTGCACTGCGACCATTGCGGTAGTTGGCACCGTTACGATCAAAAGCCCACCGGAGCGGATTGCAAGTCCTGTCGTTACGTTCTCCCTGACGACACCGCTGGGGAGTGTCGCACCCCGAATGGATTTCGGACCGATCTTCGTCCGGGTCTCATCACCGGCAACGATTCCTTTGGCCGTTCCCACCGGTCGATCACTGCGGAATATCAGCACCTGACCCTCACGAATACCAAGAGCAACCTGAGCTACGAATACAAACCGCAGGTGCGGACCTACCGCTTGAATCGCGGCCCGGACGCAACTCCGCAGCCTGGTGCCGCTCAAGCAACAGGTTTCAACGTGGACAGCTATTCACATCCGATCCCAGGATTTCGCAACACCCGCCTGATGCAGCAAATGCTGGATACCGCGAATACGCCAGCTGGTGGATACCAACCGGACACCACGTTGCCACCACTCAGGAATCTTTGGCTTGCCGCGCCCAAGACGACCGATGCACTCTTTGTTGCCGCAACAAGGGTTCCCAGTGGACTTCGCATCGATCGGGTCAGTGGTTTGGGGCACTCGACCGCGGTTCGCGCGGCAGCACTCTCCGCAGCTTTCATCCTCGTACAACGGGCCGCCTTGGATCTCGATATCGACCCCGAAGAATTCGATATCGCGACCCTAGAACTCACATCCTCGACGGCGCCAGCGTGCCAGTCCTCCAGATCACTGATCACTTGATCAACGGCTCGGGCTTCTGTGAGCGTCTAGAGAGCTTGGATGCCAGCGGCCAAGCGCGGCTCGTGTCCATGATCGAGTCGATCGTCACAGATCCGACTGCCTTCCCACTGAAAGAGTTTCGTCGTATCGACGAGAAGACACATTTCGACCATGCGAAGCAATGCGACCAAGCGTGTTACTTGTGTCTGCAGCGATATGGCAACCAGGCATATCACGGACTGCTGGACTGGCGATTGGGACTGTCGTTTCTAGAAGCCCTCCACGATCCGAGTTTCCGTTGCGGTTTGGACGGCAGCTTTCAGAGTCCTTCACTGCGGGATTGGCTGACCCTTGCACGACGATATGCGACGGAGCTCGCAACGCGTTACCGTGCCAATGGAGAGGTGCGTAATGCAGGCGATCTCGTCGCGTTTCGCTTGGACCGTTCCCGTGACCAATGGGCGCTCGTCGTCCATCCTCTTTGGGACCTCGACAACCCGTCCGGAGTCTTCCAAAACGCGATAGACGACTTGGGAATTCAGCCGCAATTCACGGACACGTTTGAGCTCGCACGTCGGCAGGTTTCCGAGCGAGAGAGACTGGTACGGGAATGGAATCGCTGAGGGTCCTTCCATCCGTCCTGCAGACGGTGGAGGTGCCGCCGAGTCTCAGCGTGACCCGATTGGCTTCGTCTGGGGATTGCAGGCTGAAAGCCATTCTGCCTCCGTCCGCTTACCCCGATTGGCCTCCTTCCCCGGAGGCTGCATTCGGACGAGTCGTCCATTCCTTGATGGATCTCGCGGCCCGAGGTCAGATTCAATCGACGAGCAGCGATGCCCGCCCGATCGCTTCAGCTCTCGACCAACTCTTGCGCCAAGAAGAAATGAGGCTCGCCCGAGCACCGATCAGGCCGATTTACACCGACCTTCAGGTGGCCCTCGGTCCGCGAGAATGGCTGAAGCGACGCTCCCTTGCTATCGCTCGGACTCGGCAGGTATTGGCTTCTCGACCATGTAGTGCCCGGGAATTTGAGCCGTCACAGATCCCCGGTATTTCATTGGCGCGCGCTCTGCAGTCAAGAAACTTCACCGCATCGGAACTTCCCCTCGAATCCTTGACACTGAGACTGAGAGCTCGCCTGGATTTTCTCAGCGTCTCTTCGGATGGGCTCGTGGAGGTGACGGATTTCAAGTCCGGAAACATTCTCGATGACGAGGGCGAGGTCGAGGAAGTCACGGCGCTCCAACTCCGACTCTATGGACTTGCCATACTGGAACTCGCGCCAAGAACGCGACTAGAACTGAAGGTCGTGAGTCCGGCGGGGACCACTCAGGTGACCTTTTCCAAGGAAGATATCGAGAATACCAGCGCATGGCTGGCGGAGCGGATTTCGAGTTTACCAGCTGGCGAACATATTGAAGCGGATCAACTCGCTGTCGTCGGACCTCAGTGTTGGGGATGTACCGCACGACTGGTCTGCCCCGCCTACAGGGCCGCCGTTTCCGACCTCTGGAAACGGACCGACCTATCTACTCAACTCCCCCTCGATACGGCGGGAAGCATAGTGGAAGTCGAACCGAGCGCGGAACAAACAACCACACTCAGAATCAGTGATCTCGCCGCGAGAATCGTGAAGGTCCATCGTTTGTCGCCGACGATCTATTCGCCAACTCATTTCGACCGTGATTCCGTGTATTGGTTCTTCAATTTGGCTTCTGGTGAGGCTCGCCTTCTCAACGGAAAGTGGCGTCATCCACGCAACTTCAACGATTTACCCGGCGCAACTCTGGAACGAAGGGCTTGGACACTTCAAGTCTATCGGGCAGGCCCTACTTCCTAGCTCAACCATGCCCCTTTCGCGCGGCGAGTCTCTCGCTCACGCGGTCCGCAATCGTCCGAGCCGCACGTTCCGGCGTACGCAGCGCTCTATGTTCCCAGACTCTGACGACAACCCAACCAGCCTTTCGAAGAAGGCGAGTCGTACGCAGATCGCGTCGCCGGTTGGCTGCCAGCTTTGCTCTCCACCACGCCCCGTTGCTTTTCGGAGAGGTTCGGTGAGAAGGGCATCCATGCCAGAAACAACCGTCGACAAAGACCGCGACCCGAGCAGAAAAAAAGACGACATCGGCACGCGAGGGAACACCAGGGATGACCACTTCGTCGGTCGTGTAATGCAAACCGAGCCTGGTGAGTGCCTCGCAAAGCCGAAGTTCGGCTTTCGTTCCAGTCTGTCTCGTGGCCTGCATCCGCCGCCGCACCGCGACCGACGAGGCCGGGGGCGTATCCCGACGCCTCGCATGATTCTTGCGCCCGTCAGAGATCATGAACCCTCATCGCCTCGCCGACCGTTTCCTCTTCGCGATGGTCTTCAAGACCAGTTCGCCTATCGCGATAGCGAGCGCGGGAGGGACACAGTTGCCGATCATCTTCGCAATGGCGCCTCGCGACGGCGCGTCTCGGAACGTCACAAAATCGGGAAGCATCTGGAGGCGAGCTGCTTCATGCGGCGTGATCATTCGCGGCTCTATTGGATGAACGTACCGACCCTGCCCCATGGATCCAAACCCAGTCGTCAGCGTTTGCGCAGGCTCGTCCCATCGGAGCCTCCCGTACATAGACCGGTAACTGTGAACCGAGTGGTGGCACGATGGCCGCAAGCGATTCGGCAAGTCGTACAAATCCTCTCGAAACAAATACGCGATCCGCTTTGCATTTCTCGGTGTCGGAGTGCTCGGTGTATCGAACAGATGGCCGTTGGTCTTGACGAGATCACTGATCGCCCAAGCGACGGAGCGAGCCGAATGTTTGTCGCAGCGCACCGTCAGAGACTCCAACACAATTCGAGGATCGATCCTCGGATCGCGAGATGCCAGCATGATGTGCCGTCGCCGGTGCTGTGGCACGCCGAGTCCCGATAGATCGATGATGGCATCATGAATCTCGTAACCCGCACGTCTCAAAGTCCTCACGGTCACGTCCACGACTTCTTCGACGTCGTGCCGGACACTCGGTACATTCTCCACAAGCACCAGCGCGGGCTTCAATACCCACGCAGCCCGGGCCATTCGAGCGTAAAGCGCGTTGCGGGGATCATCGCGCCGTGTGTGATTATTCAGATCGGAAGATCCTTGACATGGTGGGCCACCAATCAGCACATCGACTGGACCGACCTTGTCGCGAGCCGCTTCCTCGCTTTTGGTCTGCTTCGCGCTCAAATGCCCATCGAATACTGTTTCGACGGGCACGCATCGCACATCGGCCCGCGGGAAGTTCGATCTGTATACGGCGACGGCATCTTCATCACTGTCGATGGCCATCGAGACCTTCGTTCCGAGACCAACTCGACGAGCCGCTTCGGCAATACCCAGGGAAAGGCCCCCGCAACCGCAGAACAAGTCGACGATGCGCACAACGGGACGATACTGTTCGTACCGAGGGCGTGCCGATCTGCGGAGGAACGCTCTATCCCGATTGCAGATCACACACTGTTCGTAGTCCGCCGCTCCATTGGATTGATCTTTCCGGGTTGGCTTTCGCCCACGTGCCACCTATTCCCTCCGTCCACAATCGAGATCCAAAATCTGCAATGGTACACGCGATCAACCTTAAACCCAGGGTCAGAACTCATTGCTTTTTCTGTGCTCTCGAATATTGTCGTAGCTGATTGCCAAACGCTGGCCGAGTTTGACAGTCGTTGCGAAAACGACTGGCTGGCTATCTAGCCAGCCGTGTACAACCCTCCTCGACTCGTCTACAGAATCGACGCGAAGCCACATCCACTCAGCGGCACCAGTTTTGTCGTCCTTGATTTCGAATTTTACGTAGTCGCCTGACTCGAATCCCACTGCCGCCTTCAGTTGTGGATTCTAGCATGTCAACGGAAATGTACATCCCGGGTCAGTCTGCGTATTCCCACAACATTGTGAGTGCGTGGTGCCTACGTGCACGTATCCGACGGAGCCATCGTCCAAACGCCGGACCGGTCAGGAATCAACAAATGCGGGACCACACGAGGGAAAACCAGTCTCGCATGACCGTTGCCGAGCCAAATTTTCACGAGCGAGCATAGCCCAATTGCCCAGCCGTGGGTGAAGGTTAGCGATACATTGACTACCTAGTGTGGAACTAGGCGGTCATCAGCAGACGGTCTTCTGTCCACTCCGCCCAATAGTTTGGGGGTGGCTGGGAATGCCCGCGAGCTTAAGACAATGCGATGCTGCGAGCTTGGATGAAGAGTCGGTTGTTCGTTGAAGTGATCGCCACCAGTATGCAGTGGCCTCAGGCTTGACCGGGCACTTGGGCAGCGCTCAAAGCCGTCCAATCGTTGGCAACGATTCAATCACGACGAAACTGCTGGAGTTTTTCTAACAGCCGCAACATCCCGAGTGTGTCCTGGGTGCAGTATTCCAGCAGCGCCTTCCTAATCCTGTCGCGCTCGTCCCGATCCAATCCCCCGCTCACCAGCGATTCCCAAGCCATTCCGGCTGCCCGTCCGTCCACCACTTCCATGCCCTCGTACGTCATCTCAGGCACCAGTGCCGGGAGCACCGATTTCAGCGAGTAGGAACCGCCAAATGCTGGATGGTAGACTTGATCGCGGACGATTGGCAGCAAATCCCAGAGTCGGGGCTGAATCCTGCTAATCCGCCCCGAGAACTCCGGCAGCCACGAGGCGAGGTCTAAGAGCCGCTGCGACTCAAACTGTTGGCTATACACCACGATCCTTCCGCAATCGCCAAGCGCATCGCACAACGACGAGGTGAACGCCGGACGAGGATCGTTCTTGCCGGTCGCCAAAAATTCGAAATGCTCGGGCGCTGCGCCCGGCTGCCGCTGCAAGTGGACACTCCACTGGAAGGGTATGTGGTCGTAGGGGCGCATGCCCGAAAATCTCGGGATGCAGGGACTCACGGTCTCGAAGTCCATATAGTGGAGAGGGTATTTCAGCCCTTTCAACTTGCCCTGAAGCTCTGCTCCGAACCACGGCCTCCCCGTTTGCATGCTCGTGCACGCACGACGGAGGCGGCCCGAAAGCGGATAGCTCTCCGGAATCTCGTGGATAGATTGGAAGCCGAGAGCAACGAGCTTTGAGACCTCCCTGGCGTGGATTCTGGGAAGCCGCAAGATGCTATCGCTAGGAGCAGGGGCATTGCACTGTGCGAAGAACTCGCAAGTGAATGGATTGCTACAGTGCCTTCCAGCAGGAATGTCGGGAGCCTCAGGCATTGCGAGGACTCGAAATTCTGAGCGCAGTTGAACCGCAAGCTCGGCCTGCAATCTCTCAACTTGCCGGGTCAGGTTCCGAATCCTGAAGAAGCGGCTTGCGTCGATAGTGCCGCCTTCATACACGTAATCTCGACTCACATGCGCCAAGCACGATGCCGCGAGATCGACTCCCGAGCGGGTCACCACCCGGTGCTGGATCGCAACGTCTTCGAGATGATGATCCTTAACGTTGGTTGTGGATTTAACTTCGATCAATCGCCAGCGCTCGTCTTTGCGACGATGGAGCACATCGACGCGCACGGGAACGCCATTGTGCTCAAACGTGCCTTCAAAAATCGCCGGGACGTCTCGGTTTTCGATTATCTCTCGCGTGGCGCGTATCGCCTGCTCCAAGCCCCCCTCGCTGCGAACTTCGACGCCACCCGGAAACATCTGACGGGCGAGTAGTCCCACCTCTCGTCCCTGCTCGATGATCGCGTCTGCGGCAGCATCCGGCTCGGCAGCCAGTTCCGGCTCATGCACCTGCCAATATAACCTCTTGAGGCACTGGCACCCGGCGATGAATTTGCTTTTGCTGATTGTCATGGGTCACGTCACCGCAGCGCCTCCTCTTGCATCACCTTCACAATTGTCTCGGAACTCCGATCACGCGTCGGCGCGAAGCTTTTCCCCGGACAGCAGCATCTTCCGGTACTCGCAGTACATCAGGTTGCTGCGCCGGGAGCGGTCTGCGCCGACGAACAGCAGCCACAATCTTTTGTCGGCTTGGTACTGCTCCTCCAAGGTGTCGAACCACGCGCAAAGGTTGTCGGGGATTCCCTTCTGCGCCTTGGCGATCCTGTCGAGCTTCTCGAACTTCCTCGCCGCCCGGACGTACGCGTCGCAAGCCTCGGCGAACTCCGCCTCCGTAAGGGTCTCCCCGGTTGCCGGCGGATTGACCTCGGCGGTGCCGTCAGACTTGATCGTCGTCTCGATGACCTCGTCGAAAATCATCTCTCGTCCTCCTCGCCGAAAAACATGTTCAGGCTGCGGCTGATCGGCTCCCAGAAAACAAGCTCTGGACAGTTCTTCGCGATGCACTGCATGTGCGGCATGATCAGTTCGCGTGCCTGCTCCTGCGTGATCCGCACGCGCCTGTCCTTCCCGTCGCACATCGTGAGGATGCGATTCGCGATGTGCTTCCTCCTCGCAGGCGTAGCGTCCGGCAGCAGCACGTCGAGGCACCGCAGCACGGCGCATACGCGCATGTGCGCTTCCCTGCGGACGTCTATCGGGATCACCCTACGCATGCCGCCGCCAGAGCCACGCTGGGAGCAGCGGGAAGTAGCACGCGAAGGGAAACAGGCAGAGCCACAACCGGAGCCGCGCCGTGCCGTCGAACGCCTCGTAGGGCACATGCTTGAACGCGACCATAAACGCGACCTCGGCGAAGAACGAGGCGACGATGCCGAAGCACATCCAGCACGTCGCCTTCACCGCCGTGACCAGCAGGCTGCCCCGGTCTCGCCTCCACTGGCGCACGGCGTCCGCCCCTAGCCGCCACGGGGCGCTGCTAAGCTGGCTGTAGATCAAGACCCAGAAGCCCGCGCTCAGCGGCCCGAAGAAAACGCAAGCAAGAGCGGCGTCCCAGTCGGGGTGCGCGGCGAGGAGCCAGCAGATCACCGGGAACATTGCCATCGGCGGCACCAGCAGGATGCTGAGCAGCAGCATTTCCTTGAGCCACCGGATCATCGCAGCACGCTCCTCCCTCCGGCGCGATAGCCAAGCTTGTAGACCAGAACCAGTAGAATGATCACGAACGCCATCGGTCGCCTCCCAGTGGCGGGCATTTCTGGTGAAGCCTCACGTCGCGCAGGACAACACGACGACCGAGACGGTTCCCGTTTCGCGTGCAGAACACAAGATCGTTCGTCATTTTGTCCCACTAAGGTGCGGTGACATGAAGCAAAATCGGAAGCTGTCAGGCGCATAGAGCCTTAGCGTGCTGAGACCGGGCAGCGGTGTAAACTGTTCCGACCGACAGCTTCATCACGCCAGCTATCGAGCGCCACGAATGCCCAGAAGCGCGGAGTGAATTGATTTGAGCAACATCCACGGGCTTCGTTGGACGCCCAAGGCGCTTGCCTTTTGCTCTGGCGTTTCGCAAGCCCGAACGCACACGCTCCGCAATTAAATTTCGTTCCCCTTCGGCAACCGCCCCCAATATCGTGAAAACTAGCTTTCCAGTAGGGGTGCTGGTGTCAACCTGCTCGCAGAGCGAGACAAACTGAATGTCGAGAGCGTTGAAAGTCTCCAGTGCCCGGCACAGGTGGGACACGGACCGCGAGAAACGATCAAAGCGCCAGCAGACTACGACATCGAAACGGCGGGCGTGCGCGTCTGCCATGAGGCGATTCAGCGCGGGTCTCGAATCTTTCTTTCCCGAGACCCCGTTGTCCACGTAAGTACCAAACACCGTCCAGCCTCGGCGCACGCAGTACTCGGAAAGCTCACGGGTCTGCATCGAGGGGTCTTGGCCGTGACCGATCGTAGAGACCCGAGCGTAGACCGCCGCGACAATCTTCCGAGGGTGAGAATCGCCCTTTTCGACAATCTGCAATCCCATTCAGACCTCCAGTCATTTCGTAGACCCGTTCATAAATCCGCTGCGGGGCGTTTCCTACGCCTTCCAGCACTCCGGTAGACCAATCCCGTCTGGTCTAACGAGAATCGCCCTACTCCGAGTGGATTTCGGTACCCCAAGCAGGGCAGCGGGCAGGGAGACCGTTGCTCCCGAAACTCATGAGGGGTTGGCTCTCGCAAACGATGGCGCAGTGATTTCTGTCCTGCCTGACGAGCGCGATGAAATGGAGGAACTGCCCGGAGCCTTTTGTCGGCAGGATTCCCGGTTTTGCCGAGAACAGCGATGGTGGTAGCTTGCGTACAGCCATGCAGGCTCCTAATCAGGTTGCTTCGGTCAGGGGCGTCGTCCGGGTGCGAACCGAATGGCGTCCCGCTTACTTCAATTCCTTTGCTCTCTCTTGAAGGTACCTGTCAATCGCACGCCGGATGAGTTCAGCCACCGGAGCGCCAGTCTTGTCAGACAACGCCTGTAGCTTCTTGAGTTGGTCTTCCTTCAAGAAGAGGGCCGTCCGCCTCATGTACATATAGTGCCCTATAGGCATACATACTACAATAGAACTTTAGGCCTAGCACGATCTTCCATCGTGGTTCTTTTTCTGCGAGACCCTCGAAGGCGGGCCGTTCCCAGCGTAAGGAATCGTTCGCTCCGTTATTCAGTTCCCTGTAAGTGAAGCGGCGTGACGACATCCGCTTCGCTTCGGGCCGCAGTGCTGCGACCGTTCTTTCGTCGTTCGAGAAGGCTGCAGCGCTTGGTTTGCGAGGTGTCGTAGCCGCTCGTCCTTGACGTGGAGACGCAGTCGGTTGATTTATCCCCGGCAATTGGCGGATTGGCGACGGTCGTTTCTTTGTGAGCGGTGCAGAGGTGCCGTGAGGGTTCAGACACCGCAGTGCCAGCGGCCATATTCGTCCTCTTGATGTCTCTTTCCAGTCGCCTTCGATTCGACCCAGGGCACGAAATCCATATATCGCTTCATTTGGTCGCCAAACGACTCGAGGGCTAATTTCTCTACGGCCGGTCTTCCGTAGAGGCTAGCGATCAGGCACACCATGAGAGCTACAGAATTTTTTGCGCCGAGCAGGAGCGTGGGGTCACTTGTGGGAAGCCAGTGGTCAACGGGAAGAGGGATGTTTTGTCCACTCGTCATGTAATGGCTAAACAGTTGGCAATGATAGTAGTTGTGGACTCCAGTTCCTTCGGGGGTTTCGAATCGTACTCCGATGGCCCGCGGCGACTCGGGAATTCCCGTAAAAAGTCCGACTTGAACGCGAACTTCTGGAACCACTCGTTGGAAGTTAAATCTCAACGCCGCAACAGGAAGAATTGTGGCATCGCCCTCCGGCGGAGCGAGGAATAGGTACTTGTTCATGTTGGAGAGTTCTGCCTCAGCATTTCTAAAGAGAACCGAAATGTCCTGTTCGGTAGCGGGGGTGAACAGTTGCGCTATCGCTTGGTTGAGTTCGGAACCTCCATCGCGCAACCAGCGGTAGTATTTCCTGGTGAGCCACAACGCCATCTCGCCGACAAGTGTGTGCTGCTCCTGGTTTATCAGATCGGAAGCCATTGTGTTTAGAGCGAGAATCGGACTTGGGGCCGATAGTTGACACTCCTGAGTGCAGCGGCAAAGCGCTTGCACTCGCGGCTTGAGGCGTCGGATACGAAGCGCTGAACGTATGGGGACGCCAGGTCGGCAACGAAACGGCGGGCGGAGGCTTTCGGAAGAAATCGAGAGATGTCTTCGCAAAAAACGAATCCCGAGCCTTCCTTATCCCACGGGCTCGCCACCTCAAGTATGGAATTGATGCTCCTAACGCATTTCCACGACCATGCTGGTCGAGAGAGCCATGAGCTTTTTCGGAAGCGGCACTTGGAGATCTTGCGTGTGTCGAGGCCGACTTTGTCGTCTCGGTCCAGGGAGGCACTCTTGTTCCAAGATTCCAGTTTTCCTCTTGATACATTCAGTAAACTAGGGAAGCGAGACACCAAATGCGGGGCGTCCACGAGTATGTCTTGACCAGCAAGGACCACCCGCTCCAGCCACTTCCAGAGGCGAGCTGCCGCGATGC
>Ga0210400_10001628_pt1 | contig 21997 bp, 21 predicted proteins | sample IncBWH26MmetaG_FD_155456 | JGI IMG/M metagenome (GOLD analysis project Ga0210400, IMG submission 155456) | Forest soil microbial communities from Barre Woods Harvard Forest LTER site, Petersham, Massachusetts, United States - Inc-BW-H-26-M | ecosystem: Environmental > Terrestrial > Soil >...
TTATCCGGCAGTAATAGCTGAAATACCTGCGCCTTGATCGTGCCCTTGGTGCTCGGGGACCAGGCCAGGACTTTGAAGGTCAGTTGGTCTTTGATTGGCGAGAGAATGTATCCGCTGGATTGCTCGTTGACCCATCCGGGATGACCGAAGTCCCACGGCTCCAGGTGGGCGTTCTCCAGACCCCAGGCTTGCATCTGTTGGATGGCCCAGTTAGCGGCCGCTTTGTGATTGGGTGATCCCGTCAGGCGCGGCCCGTACACGTCGGCCAGAAAGTGCATGGTCCGCATGATCTGGGAATTGCCCATCTCTTCCTTGCGTATCTTGGTGTTGATATCAGGATCGGTGGATGATTGTGCCGTCGCCGGAATCTCGAAAAGAAAAGAGAGGCACAATAGCAGAACCAGGATTGGAGTGGGTTTGGACATCGGTTTCTCCGCAATCAGCATGAGTGATCAAAGTGCAAGTGCGGAATTGTACCGAATTCTGACCTGCCTGCGCTGGAATTTAACTTGCAATCCCTTGCGGGTTTTCTCCGCGCCTCCGCGGTGAAACTGGTTCTCGATTGACGTAGATGTATGTCAACTCCTGGATTTCGGTAAACTGCTTTCATGTCGATCAAGCCACTGTACTTGCTGGCAGACAGTCAATTGCTCTTCTTGAGGGAATCGGAGCTTCCCCTGATGGAAAAAATCCGTGAAGACCTGGATTCCACGGAGCCTAAAGCGGCCTACCTTGGCGCATCCAATGGGGACGATCCGGCCTATTATTCAATCTTCGAAGCCGCCATGGAGAACATTGGAATCTCCCAACGCCGGATGATTCCGGCGCGTCCTTCGAATGACGATATGGCTTTTTTGCAGAGCGCCAGTCTGGTTCTGCTGGCCGGCGGCAATGTAAGCCAAGGCTGGAAGGCATTTGAGCAGAACGGAGTCAAAGACCTGATCTCGCGCCTGCGCTACGATGGTGTTGTGTTCGTGGGGGTCTCCGCCGGGGCGGTCCAACTTGGCATGGGCGCCATGGGTGAGTCTATTGTGGAATCTTCAGCCCTGAAGAAGGTAGACCTGTTCCGGTTCGCCCCATTCTATATAGGCGCTCACGAAGAGCAGGAGGCATGGTGGAACCTGAAATTGCTGGTAAATTCATCGCAGGATGGCGCCAGGGGAATCGGAATCTCTTTCGGCGGGGGAGCAATCTATCATCCCGAAGGCTCCCTGGAGCCAGTCCGAAAACCGTTGATCGAGTTTCTGAAGACGGATGATCGAGTCCGCGAAAGCGTGTTGCTTCCGCAGTGAGGCTTGCGACACACCGTTACAGCTGCGCTCAAAAATTCATCCCTAATTTTGATCGCCAAAGAAGTCACTTCGCTATCCCATCATGGGTCGAGGGTTCAACATTTCGCAGCGGCTCATGCGACCGGGCCCTCTGTAAAATTGACCGGACTCTTTCCCGTAGATAATCGTTGACTTCCTGATCAAGGTCGAACCCCGGCATCATTCCGGATCGCAGTCGTGCCCGTGTTTCTTCCAGCTTCTTTAATTCGGATTCCTCAACCTCGGTTTCCATCCGGTGACACAGGATATCGTAGGGGCCGCGCCGGGACAGCAGCTTAGCCAGGGTTGGCGCCATTTCGATCACCAGGAAGAGCAGCACGATGAGCGTGTCTGCTCCGGAGGCCGAGCCTCGGTTGTTGCCGGTGGTCAGATTGTGAAGCGCATCCAGGCGTCCAAGCAGGGTATTTGCGTTCTTTTTTGCGTTTTCTATTTCCTGGACCTGTTTTTCCTTTTGATTTTGCAGCTTGGCCAGCTCCTGCTGATTGGCCTCAATGAGCTGTGAGTCGCGCTTTCTGGTTTGCGTGAGGTCCTCTTCCAATTGAATGGCCTGCTGGTGCTTGACCTGGTAGATATCGCGTGCACCCCGACGGCCGCTGCCTCCGCTGCCGTCGGCTTCCTGGCGTTCTTCCCTTAAGGCTTCATCACGGCGCTGCTCTTTTTCCGCAATCTCTTTTCCCAGCAAGAGGTTTTCCTGCTGCAGTTCCGCAATCCGGGGAAATCTTTCATTCGCCGATTTCTCCGCCTGCTGTCCTATGCCCACACGTTCCTGTTCCAGTTGATATTCAATTTCGTTTTTGAAGAGCCTCAACTCCAGGGGTTTAGAAATCGTCAGGGAAAGAATTGCGGCAATGGTGAGCCGGATGGCGGCGGAGCCAAATTGAGAGAACAGGCTGCTGTTCTTGTTGATGGTAAGCACGATCAGGCGGTCGAGATTCAGGATAAAAAATCCCCACAGCAGCCCCAGTAGCACGGAAATCGTAAGGGATTCAAAAACCAGATGGAAGGCAAAAGTCCCGGAGAGCGCAGCAAAGGCCGCGGTGAGCAATATTGTTGTCCCGATGACCGTATATTTGGGTGTCTCCGTCGCACACTCCGGCCGGGCCAGAATCTCAGGTTTTGCTCCCGCACAAAACCAGAGAAAACGCGTCAGGGATTGGTCTGATTGAGTCATTAAAGCTGTTTTCAGGCGAGTCTGTGCCTGCGCTACTTTCTATAGCCAGTACGCGGACGAGCGCGCAAAAGTTCAATCGCGCTCCACCTTATTTTGAATACAACGCAGTTTTCGGCTCAATGGTTAACGGAAATGTGATATTGAGGGACGCCATCCGTCACCCCTGGACCTGGCGTAGCCGCCGTTCAAGAAACCGGCGCTCGCTGTCATTGGTAACCAGCGCAAGCGCGCGTCTATAGCTGCTGGCCGCTTCCTCGGCGGAGCCTAGCCGACGCAGAAGGTCGGCACGCGCCGCATGCAGCAGGTGATAATCCTCAAGGTCTCCGGCAGCAAGTGCATCAATGATCGTCAGCGCCGGTTGGGGGCCATGCACCATTGCGACAGCCACCGCACGGTTCAGAGACACGATCGGAGAAGGCTGCAGACGCTCAAGTTGGTCGTAAAGCCGGAGGATCTGCGGCCAATCCGTATCTTCGGCGCGCACTGCCTGACAGTGCAGAGCGGCGATTCCCGCCTGCAGCGCGAACGGACCAGGTCCGCCACGAAAAGCCTCCTCAGTGAGCGACAACGCCTCGGCAATCAGGGTTCGGTCCCAGCGGCTTCGGTCCTGCTCTTCGAGCAGGACAACATCGCCTGCTTCATCGAGACGGGCTTCACGCCGGGCATCGTGCAACAGCATGAGCGCAACCAGAGCTGTCGCTTCCGGCGGAGGCTGTGGCGACATCAACGTCCTCACCAGCCGGCCCAGACGGATGGCTTCGGCGCAGAGGTCGGTCCGCACCAGCCGGCTGCCTCGAGTGGCCGCATAACCTTCGTTGAAGACGAGATAGACTACTGTAAGCACGGCTTCGAGACGTTCCGCCATGTCTTTTGTCTCCGGCACGGCATACGGAATGCCGGCTTGGCGGATCTTGCGCTTGGCGCGCACCAGTCTTTGCGCCATGGTCGGCCCAGGCACAAGAAAGGCTCGCGCAATCTCATCGGTCTCCAGGCCGCACAAGGTGCGCAGGGTGAGCGCGACCTGTGCGTCCAATGCCAGTGCTGGATGGCAACAGGTGAAGATCAGGCGAAGACGATCATCGGGGATCTCCTCGATGTCGTAGTTTGGCTCGGTGATCGTGCGAGCCATGCCGCTGGAGACGTACGATTCAAGCTTCTCCTGGGAACGGGTGCGGTAGCGAATGCGGTCGATGGCCTTGTGGCGAGCGGTTTGGATGATCCAGGCACGGGGAAGATCCGGCACCCCGGAATCGCCCCATTGTTCCACAGCGGCGGTAAAGGCCTCCTGCGCAGACTCTTCCGCAAGGTCAAAGTCGCCCACCAGGCCAATCAGGGTAGCGACAATCCGGCCCCATTCGGAGCGATAGACTTCTTCGACCACCGCAGCGGCGTCGGGAGGCATATCCTGATTGTAAAAAGTTTTTCGAGAAACTGTCGATTTGGCCGGTCGCCATTCGACGTACTCAAGGAGGAAGACGAATGAAATACATGCTGCTACTTTACGCTGACGAGCAGGTCTGGACCGAAGCAGAGCGCGAGCAGTGTTACAGAGAATCCACGGAACTCACGCATCAGCTCAAGGCGAACGGCCAGTATCTGGGCGCTTCGCCGCTCCACCCCGTATCGACGGCAACCAGCGTTCAGGTACGCAATGGGAAACGGCTCATCATCGATGGTCCGTTCGCCGAGACCCGGGAGCAATTCGGAGGCTACTTCATGGTTGAAGCCAAGGACCTCGACGAGGCCATCGACATTGCCGCACGGATCCCGGGCGCAAAAAAGGGTACGGTCGAAATCCGGCCACTCGTCGAACTCCCAAATCTGCCGAAAGCAGACTAGTTTTTAACTACAAAAAATCCACAATAAGGAGTCAAGGATGAGCAGCGTAAGAGTATTGGTTGGCACGCGGAAAGGCGCATTCCTTCTATCCGCCGATGGTAAGCGCGGACAGTGGGACATCAGCGGCCCTCATTTTGCCGGTTGGGAGATCTACCATGTGAAGGGATCGCCCGCCGACCCGAATCGACTGTATGCGTCGCAATCCAGCGGCTGGTTCGGGCAAACGATGCAGCGCTCGAACGATGGTGGCCGAACCTGGGAGGCCGTGGGTAACAAGTTCGTGTACGACGGCGTCCCCGGCACGCACCAGTGGTACGACGGCACTCCCCATCCATGGGAGTTCAAGCGAGTGTGGCATCTCGAACCATCGCTAACAGACCCGGATACCGTATACGCAGGCGTGGAAGACGCCGCCTTGTTCCGCTCAACGGATGGCGGCCAGACCTGGCAGGAACTCTCGGGGCTGCGCGGCCACGGATCAGGGCCTCGCTGGCAGCCAGGGGCCGGCGGAATGTGCCTGCACACGATCCTTCTGGATCCGAGCTCTCCTGGCCGGATTTTTATCGCTATTTCGGCTGCGGGCGCATTTCGTTCCGACGATGCCGGCCAGACGTGGCAGCCGATCAACCGTGGCTTGCACTCCCAATACATCCCCGACCCGACTGCCGAGGTCGGCCACTGCGTTCATCGCATCGCCATGCATCCGTCGCGCCCCAGCGTCCTGTTCATGCAGAAACACTGGGACGTGATGCGCAGCGATAACGCAGGCGATTCGTGGCAAGAGGTGAGCGGGAACTTGCCGACCGATTTCGGGTTTGTGATCGACGTTCACGCGCATGAACCCGAAACCATCTATGTTGTTCCCATCAAGAGCGATTCGGAGCACTTTCCCCCTGATGGAAAGCTGCGCGTCTATCGCAGCCGGTCTGGCGGAAACGAGTGGGAGGCGCTCACGAAAGGGTTGCCGCAAAGCAACTGCTATGTGAACGTGTTGCGGGACGCGATGGCCATCGACACCCTGGATCCTTGCGGCGTTTACTTCGGCACCACGGGCGGGCAGGTGTACGCATCGGCAAATGGAGGAGACAGTTGGGAACCCATTGCCCGCGACCTGCCGGCCGTACTTTCGGTGGAGGTCCAGACGCTGTCATGATTCGCGTCATACTTCCGCCCCACCTGAGAACGCTGGCCAAGGTCGGCTGGGAGGTGGAGCTCGAACTGGAGGGCCAAGCCACGCAGTGCTCGGTCCTCGACGCTCTTGAGGCCCGATATCCGATGCTGGCCGGAACAATCCGCGACCACGTCACGCAGCAACGCCGGCCATTCCTGAGGTTCTTTGCCTGCGAGCAGGACCTCTCTCATGAGCCAGCAGACGCGCCGCTACCTGAGGCAGTCGCTTCCGGGGCGGAGCCTTTTTTGATCATCGGGGCGATTGCCGGCGGTTAAAGGCCAATTGCTCGCAAACGAATTCACCCTAATGGACCTTATTCACCTTACTCAAGGAGAGCACTATGCAATTCAATCCATATCTCACTTTCAACGGCCAATGCGAGGCAGCGTTCAAGTTCTATGAGCGGAGCCTTGGCGGCAAAATCATAGCCATGATGCCCCACGCGGGTTCACCAGCGGAACAACATGTGCCACCGGAGTGGCGCAACAAGATTATGCACGCACGCCTGACTGTGAACGACCAGGTTCTGATGGGCTCTGATGCCCCTCTGGATCATTACCAGCAACCAAAAGGGATCTCTGTGGCACTCCAGGTCAAGAACGCCGCAGATGCCGAACGCACGTTCCAGGCATTGGCGGAAAACGGGACGATACAGATGCCACTCCAGGAGACCTTCTGGGCCACCCGGTTCGGTATGCTAGTCGATCAATTCGGAATCCCGTGGATGATCAACTGCGAGAAGGCCGCCTGACTCTCCTATCGTGGTGACCCGCTGCAACTTCGGAACTCTGAGGGCCTGGCATGGGAATGTCCGGCCCTTATCTGCAAACCGGGCAAAACTTTTCCCAGTCGAAATGTCGATTTAAAGCTCCTGCATTCGACTAACTGATGAAGGCAAACAAGAAACATGAATGCCGCAGATGTTGAATGCAAAACGTTGAATGCAAAACAAGGAGACCATTATGACAACTTCAAATGAAAACAATCGCGCGTTGACCCGCAAAGCACGAATCATGAACTATGCGTTGTGGATCATCCAGACGCTGCTCGCACTTCTTTTTCTGTTCGCGGGTGGTATGAAGCTGGTGCTCCCCATCGAGGCGATGACTAAGCAGATGCCGATGAATGGGTTGTTCCTCCGGTTTATCGGCGTAGCAGAGGTACTTGGCGCGGCCGGCCTCATATTGCCCTGGGCGCTTCGCATTCGGCGGGAGCTTACGCCACTGGCCGCGTGCGGCCTGGTGATCATCATGATCGGTGCGACGGTACTCACCTATCAACTGGGCGGCGTTGGCGCCGCACTGATGCCATTCGTGGTGGGAGTCCTTTTGCTCTTGGTCGCCTACGGACGCTGGTCTAAATCAGCGCGGCTGCCAAAGCAGACAATCTCAGGTTTGACAGAGTCCCTTACATAGAATAGCCGGAAGGAAAGCACGGTAAAACACTATGCAAAAAATCACGCCATTCCTGTGGTTCGATAATAATGCGGAGGAGGCAATGAATTTCTATGTCTCCATTTTCAAAAACTCAAAAATTGTAAGCGTCTCACGTTATGGGGAAGGTGGACCAGGACCAGCCGGTTCGGTGATGACCGGAACATTCCAGCTTGAGGGACAGGAATTCATGGCGCTCAATGGTGGCCCTCACTTCAAGTTCACTGAAGCAATATCGCTCTTCGTCAGTTGCGAAACGCAGGAAGAAGTGGACGAGCTGTGGGAGAAGCTCACCGCGGGCGGGCAAGAAAGCAGGTGCGGCTGGCTTAAAGACAAATTTGGCCTTTCATGGCAGATCATCCCCAAAGCTTTGGGCATGATGTTGCAGGATAAGGACCCCCAGAAATCGAAAAGAGTCATGAATGCAATGCTTCAGATGGACAAGATTGATATAAAAGCTTTGAAGCAAGCGTATGACCAAGAACAACGAACAACATCAATTCCCGCTTGACGCATTCTTGTAATTAAAATCTGGATCGTGTGATTCGGCACTAATAGCAATCGCGACCTTCCATAGCAAAGCATCACGTTCAAGCAACGGCGGAAGCAGTCAAAGAGCCGAGTTCAATCATCTGGGCGCCGGCCTTGGTTCCTAACTCGGCCAAACGCCTATGATGTGTAAAAAAAAGCACTTGGGTACACTTTGCCAATTCGCCGATGACCTGCAATGTTGCTGACGCGCGCGCATCATCACTGTTAATCAGAAGATCATCGAACACCACGGGACAGGGTGCAACGGTTTTGACATGATGTTCGATGGCGGCCAAGCGAAGTGCGAGATAGAGTTGATCGGCCGTGCCATCGCTCAAGCCTGCAACATGCACTCGTTCGCCACCGCGCCGGATCGCAACCAGAACCGGCTTATCGTCATCACCAAAATCACTGGTCAGGCCAGAATGACGACCGAGAGTCAGGCAGGCAAACAGCTCGCTGGCACGGGTCAGGATCGGCCCTTGATGTTTCTCGCGGTAGGACTCAATGGCTTGCTGCAAGACATCCGAAGCCAGACGCAGGCGCAGGTACTGTGCGACGGCCGGACGAAGCTGGGCCAGAGCATCCTCTGCCTTCTGGGCCTGCAGCGCCGATTGCTCACTGGTTTCCAGGCGCTCAAATTCAGTCTTTAACTCGCCGTGCTTGCTGGCAGACTGCGAAATTTCCTCGACGACCGCCTCAAACCGCGCCGCCTTGAGATCAATCTCGGAACCCAAAGAATCAAGGCGATAGATGGAGGCTTCCTGTTCGATCTGCACCAGGTCAGCGCTAGCATTTCTTTCGATGAGCCCGGCGGAGATACGCTCGTACTCCGCTTTCTTGTCGGATTTCTCCTTGGAAGCAGCGATCAGAAAATCGAGCTGTTGCTCGTCATCATTATTCTTGCAGTTAGCCAGGGTTCTTAACCTCTCTAAAGAGGCAGAAGCCTGCTGCGCTTGCTCCCGGCAGCCATCTATCATGTCCTTGTCTCTTTCATTTTGTTCATGCAATGTTTTTCGTTCCGTCTCTGCATTGCCCAATTCAACCAGTTGCGAGTGCAATTGCTTGACTGCTGCATCGGGAGAAAGAGAAGCGTAGGATGGGGCAAGAGCAGCTACGACCTTTGCAACCCGAATTTCGAAAGCTTCGATGTCGTCGCCGATGGTTTTCACACGATGTTGCAGGCCTTCCGCCTTATCCAGATGCTGAAAGACCCTCTCCAGGACGACAAGCGCTCTGGCCACCTGATCGGGAGTGCTGGTTTCAGGCAGCCATAGCGCGCCCACGTAGGGAGTCCACTCCTGCGACCACTCCAGCACGCGCTGGCTGCATTTCTCCAGTTTGGCCCGGCGCTTCTCCACCGACAGCGACTCCAATTGGCGGCGAATATCGTCACGAGTGCGCCTTTCCTTCTCTCTTTTGCCGGCAAAGTTGTCGGCCATCCGCAGTAGGACGGGCAGAAATTCTTTTTCAGGCGCAAGATCAGGATCCAACGCTGCCCACTTGGTCGTGATCTGAGCGACAGCCGACTCAGCGCGCTCCTGCAAGGATTGAAGCTCTTCTTCCTTCTCGCTTGATTGTTCGTTTTGAACAAGAATGGATTCGCGTGCTTGCATCCACTCTTTCATCTCGGAAGGTGAGAGCGGCGCCGAGCCAAGCGTGGACCATTCGCGGTTCCATCGTTCTTGCAATTCATGCTCCAGGCCTTCTAGCCTCTTCATTTCCTTTTCGACTCTTTGCTGATCGTCGCAGACTGAAGCAATCTCCTTCACCAGACGATCATGGATCACAACATCGCGCGCATTGGCAAACCGAACGTCTGCTATTTGGTCGGCCTTGAGGAGATGATTTGCGAACGTATCGCCCAGTGAGCCAGTAAAACCCGAGCGCTTCTCCGCCTCCTTGGCCGAAATGGTTTTTTCGAAGGCTGAAGCGCGAACCAATTGCCACAACTCGTCACGGCGGGCCCGGACTGCGGCCAATTCACCTTCACCCGCTCCCGAGATCTGCGAGGTCAAACTCCCCAGTTCTCCCTCTTTTTGGCGAATGATCGCCAGAGCGCTGGCATGGCGCCGAGATAAGTCTTTGCGCATCTCCGCCAGGGCCTCCCAGTCGTCCGAGTACTGGTCAATGGTCGCGAGAAGCGGTGTCTTGAGATTCTCAAGTTCTTGAATGGTTCCCCGCCACTGGGCCAGTTTTGGCATCTGCCGCTGAGCGTTCTTAGTGAGCCGCTCGATATCGGAGCGCAACTTGGCGGCCATCTGATCGATGTCCCCGAGCGATTTCGCGTGGTCTATGGCCGCAACCAAACCCGCCGGATCAGGAAGATCGGGATGCCGGGCAAGCTCTTCCTGAAGGCGTTGCTGTTCTTGCGTAACGTTTTTCAGCTCCTCTTCGGCTGTAATCAGATCTGCGGTCAGGCCCTTATGTTCAGCCACGAGGTTCAAGACCTCTACTTTGCATGAATATACGTTCCGCAGATTCTCAGCCTCTTTTACCGGAGCTGACCATATCCCTTTCCAGTCAGCTTCGGCGGTTTGAATGGCGCCATCGCGTTCGCGCAACCGCTTTGTCCTGTGGCTGACGCTCTGGAGATAGGCGCTCGTACCCGCATTCAGGTCTTCGATCTCGCGTTCATGAGCTTTGAACAGGCTGTTGGCTGGAAGCTCTTGAATCCGTTTTTCCCTTTGGGCGATGTCATGGGTGAGGGTGTTGATCTGATTATTGGCACTCGTCAGTGTAGAGACGGCTTCGTGACGCTGTCGGCCGGCATCAGCGGGCAGGATGGGGACGGTTTCCAAATGGGACAAGGTCGTTCGCAGGTCGTGCAGACGGGCCAGATCGGGCTTGTTGCTCTTGATCCGCCGCAACCGATCTAGCATTTGTTGCAGAGAGTAGGATTCTTCTTTGAGGGATTCGAGGTTTTTCTTTGCGGATTCCAGTTCAGCTTGCTTCTGTTTCACCATGGGGCCGGAAATTGCCAGTCGGCTCACTTCTGCTTTGGCTTGCCTGTATTCTTCAATAGCTCGACCGATCGTCTTGCTACGTCCTTTGGGAGTGAATATCTCTTTAGCGTCGGCATCCAGCTTCTCCCGCAGATGTCGCAATTCCAGCAATCCGGCGGCCTGAAAGAGCGCGCTGCCAACATCACCCTTGCCGCGAAGCAACTCTTGACCACCCTCGCGCAAACGCTGATGGTTCAGCCCGAAGAGCTGCTCGAAGAGATCTTGATCCAGTTCGCGCAAAAAAGGCGCCAGAGCGTCCTCCGGAATCTGGCCATCGCTCACATTCAGGAGGGTTCCGCTTGTGCCCTTGCGGCGACGGAAGGAAAAACGGTTCCGGCCGTCTGAAATGGTACCTCCGATCCGCAGTTCCGAACCCTTGCAGCTATGAACATCCGGCGTCCTGCCCGGAACCCCAAACAATAATGAGGAGATGCCTCTTAGCAGAGTCGACTTGCCAGCTTCGTTATCACCATAGATGAGGTAATAATCCGGCTGCCTGGCGGGAAACTCGATCTTGTGTCCGCAGAAATGTCCAAAGCGAATGAGATCGATGCTCTCGAGCCTCACGACACCTCCAAAGCCGACAACCGGGCGAGCAGCAGTTCTTCAGCTTCCGAAATCGCGTCGCGCAGTGCGGGCGGATCCAGACTGATTGGATTCGCACCTTCGGTTAGCTCTCGAGGCAATTTCCCGGCTAGGCCGGTTATGGCGTCCCAGTTAGCGATGGCAAATGGCTGCTCACGCAAAGCGGCCACGATCCTGATGATTTCTCCAACGGGACCATCGTGTTCGAGTAATCTCTCGCGGTTTAACCGGGGTAGAGTCGCCAATTGCACGCGTTCCACCCAGAGCAAATCGTTCCCGCACTCATTGGCGATGCTGATGGCTTGGTTGCGAACCAAGTCGGGATCGCGGTTTAGTTCAGCGTGGGCGTCGGAAGCCCCGGTAATCTTGACGCGAATGGCACTGATCCGCTCATTACTTGACGGAAAGAGCATCTGCAACTCTGTCCGGAGCTTGTCATAGACGTCATCGGCCGTCTCGCAGCCAGAGGCATCAATGTTGACTTCAAGCCAGGGAACTACAGAAGTAAGAATTCGCTCGACGGAGATGTTTCCCGTATCGGAAACCGTCACAAGCTCCGAACTCTTTTCTCCCTGTTCCTTGCCATGGCGCCCCTGTATGTTGCCGGGATAAACGATATATGGATCGGTGCAGAGGATATGCCGGTTGTGTACATGTCCAAGAGCCCAATACTGGTAGCCTTTGTTCTTTAATTCCTGCAGCGAACACGGCGCATAATTCGCATGGTCGGAAAAACCCGAGAGATTCGTGTGCAAGATGCCAATATTAAAGAGATCGCGAAGCGGCGGAGGATAGTTCGCGGCCAAATCCTCAGTGATCTCAGGCGTGGCAAAGCTCTGGCCATGAATCGCCACGCCTAGGCTTTCATTCAAAATGGTTTGCGGCTCATTGGCTCGAAGAACATAAACATTGCCAGGCGGACGGAGCTGTCTGGTCAGCTTGCTTGCGGCATCATGGTTGCCATAAGCAAGATAAACATTAATTCCAGCATCATTGAGATTCACCATCTGTTTATTGAAGAAAAGAGCGGATTCAAAGCTCTTGAGGCCGATATCGTAGAGATCCCCTGCAATTACAACAAAGTCTACTCTTTCAGAAATAGCAGCATTTAAGACTTTCTCAAACGCGCGGCGGGTAGCATTACGAATTTCGTTCACTGGAGCGCCGGGATACTGGGCCAAACCCTGAAGAGGAGTATCGAGGTGAACGTCTGCACAGTGAATGAATTTCATTTTGAGCTTATGTCCCTTGGCCAATTGCCTTGAATAGTTGCTGGGAAAACAGATTAAACGGGACTATAGTCGCGAATTGGGGTTATGTAAATTAGTTTTTCACCTTTTGGAATAGAGAAATTCCTCTTGTTTACCTCAAAAAGATTGTAACGATTGCGCCGCTCAAATCACCGTCACGCCAATCAGCAAGTCTTCGAACGCAATGCTGACACCGGTAGCAACTTGCTCTCCTTCGATTCGGCCAGCTAGTTCAGCAATCTCCACCGTCACCGCATGCACTACCATGTCCCGGCGCAGTTCCTCGCAAAAGGCCTGTCGTCGTCCCCGGTCCGTATCATTCTTGGCCCGATAGATTCCATGTGCCAGTTCGACGATGGTTACCACCGACAACGCGCATTCGATCTCTCCCTGAAATGCCCGCACCCGCCGCGGGATTTGTGCCACAGTTTCACCCCGGCGCTCCCGTGCAATGAGGATGCTGGAATCCAGGATTAGTCCCATGACGAAAGATCCAGGTCGGTGGCGAAGTCTGGATCCAGCGTGGGTTCATACCCCGATTCCTTCGCGTGTGCCTCGGCCAAAGCTATCGATTCAGCGATCGTCCAGCGTAGCGGCTCGGCGGGATGGACTACGGCCAATGGCCGGGAATCGTCTCGATGACGATTCCCTCTCCCGCGCGCAGACGGGTCAGCAGTGCGGCAAAGTGGCTTGGCCATGCAGTGATCATACCGCCTCAATAGTTCTTATTCTGGACCCTTAACGGACCGTCAAATGCAGCAAACTTGCACTTCGTTTAGCCAGCAAAAAGAAAGAGTAAGTATCTGATATGGCTGAGGCTTAGGCGGGTGGTGAGCGCGGCTGGATTCGAACCAGCGACCCACGCCTTAAAAGGGCGTTGCTCTACCAACTGAGCTACGCGCCCACACATTAATAATCTAACACAAGTGTTTTGCACCAGGGCTAAAGCCCTTCGTTCGTATGTGTACTCCTAACACGGCTCCTTCGGCTGCCTCAGGACAGGCTCCAACGGGCCGTTCTTCCGCCGGTGCTGGGCATAGCAACTGTGGCCCCCGCTCTTAAGCCGGAACGCGCCGGGTGTGACTTGCGCTATTTTTCCTTCAGCTTCAGCTTTGCTTTGTTTTCTTCGAGGAAAGCACGGAGGTTCTCGGTCTGGTCCAACAGACGGGTCCACTGCTCGTAATACAGGGTGACGGGAAATCTTCCCAGGCCATATACGCTGACACCGCCTTTTTCGCTCACGCGAAATTCGAGCGATCCGGTACGGCGTCCAGCGGTTTTTTCCAGTTCCGCGAGGCGGGCCTTCAGTTCTTCATACGACGGTTCTGCCATGTGGCTCCTTTGATCTGACTGAATTCTATAATAGGCCAACCTTTTGCGAAAAAAGCAGCCCGAAAGAGCTGCTTTCCGTAATGATCCGTTTCAACCGCGCACAAAGTTCGAGACTGGATCTTATCGGCCGTTCCTGGCTGCAACCGAACAAATTACTGGGGAGGTTTGCCCCCACCCATCATGCCGCCCAAATCCATTTTCCTATATCCGACTGGCACCTCGAAGGTAGACGCGGGTTGCGCTCCTTCTTTTACGTTGGTCAGTTCCATGGTGGCGCCTTCAGCGCTCAGCACCTTGATGGGGAAATACAACTTCTGGTCAACCCATGCGGTGCTGGTCTTGCCATTCTTGTCGGTGGTCACCCATTTGTCGCACACACGGCCGTTCACGGTCTCCGTGCCGGCTTTCTTGCAGGTGACGTCCGCCTGCTTGCCGCAGGGGTTTTGCGGATCGAAGGACCCATCAATCTTGGGCATGTTGCGCGTCATGGGATTATTTTGGTTTGCGTGCATCTCCATATACATGTGCTGCTGGTGCATGACCATGTAACTGGTTTGGGTGCTGCTGTTGGTGATCATGCTCATATTCTGCCCATGGGCAGTCATATCCATGCGTGTTTTTGGCAAAGAGAAATAAACTTTCCCGGTCACATTCTCTCCACCCTTCCCAGTCGTGACTGTCATGTCCGCGGAAAATGGCTGCGACTGCGGGGGCTGAACCGCGAAACCCGGTGCCACGATCAGGACCAGCAGGCTGCAAATTGCAAGTTTAAGGCACATACGCTGCTTCACTTGTTACCCTCCAGAACAAAGTATTATTCGAACGTACGTGATTTATATATCATCTGAGTGCTCAAGCGCAGGCAAAAATATCGTTTCAGAGAATAAAGAAAAGCAGCCCCGAAGGGCTGCTTTCAAGAATTCCGCGCGTGAGTGAATTAGAAACGGATTTGTGGCCCTCCCATGAATTTGAAGTTGTGGTTGGCGCCATTGTCGAAGTAGATCTCGTCGCCGGCCTCCACACGAATGCCAAGCCAGCCTGCGTTGAACTCCACGCCACCGCCAGGATAGAACACTCCATTGGTATCGCCATCCTTAAGATTGCCGAACTGGGTCGCGAAAGCTCCACTGGTGACGGCCCCGCCGAGCGCAAAATTCAGGATGCCGCCTTTAAGAACGGCAAAAACTCGAATCGGACCGGTGGACTGGATCTTGGGTCCAAAAAGTCCATGGATGAGCCTCAAATTAGAGCGGAAAGTGTTGGTAATGCCGCCGCTGGTGAGGGTGGCAGTCTCGCTTCGTTCAAAGTCATAGGCCACTTCGCCTTCCAGGACCACGTGAGGATGAACATTGACTCCAAGCCGTCCGCCCACTCCAAACATATTGAAGTCAGCGTGATTGAGCCGCGTATAGTCGAAATAGATTCCGAAATTACCGTGGTTTTTGTCATCGTTACGGGTGGTTTGTGCTGATGCCGCTGGCGGCAGGGCCGCAAGGCCCAGAACCAGGACACTAAAAATTGCTAGACGTTTCATAACTTGCGCTTCTCCAGTACTTTTAGTAGCTCCAAAGCCGTACTTGAACCACCACAACCAGTCCAAGGGAAACAAAGCTCCAGCACGGCGGATATTCAACATACGATGCAGCACTGGCTGAGGAGGTGGGCTGCTTAGATTCGCAGTTCTGCATGGTCTCCGAGTTGCTCCAGCGTCTGCTATCGTTGAGGTGTTTTTGCAGAGCCTTTCAACCTCCAAAGAGAGTTTCACATCACAGACTTTAGAACAGCATTTTTCGCATCTTACATTTAGTCAGGAGGAGAAGAACATGCCCGCGGGAACGCTGGACGTCATGAGACTGGCCGGTGAGCCGGTCACTTATCAAATCATGTTTGAACTGAACGTAGGGGGCATGTTCGTTGCCAGGGTAGAACCCGAGGAACTGGTCTCCTTCATGCATGAGGAAATGCGCGTCGAGATACAGAGTGCAGAGCGTGCCGCACGGCTGGCCCAGATCGAGGGCAGAGTGCGGATGACCGGTTTCTCATTGGAGGAAAACGACCTCCACGCCGCAATGGAGTACCTTGAGGAAGACGCTTAATCGTTTTCAGAATTGGCGTATCCCGCCGGTATTTTGGACCAAACAATTGCGCAAGTGCGGACAGCTCTAATCGGCCGCAGCCAGGGCCGGCGCCAGCTTCCGCTTCAAATCAGCAGCGATCTGCTTGCCATGAAAGCGTCCGTTCTCAATAAAGATCTCGCTGGTCCGGGAGCCCGCCACCACCACTCCTGCAACGTAGATTCCCGGGACATTGCTCTCAAACGTCTCAGGATTGCAGGTGGGGCGCATGTCTTTTTTATCCAGCTCAATTCCCAGGGACTCCAGGAAATCGTAATCAGGGTGATATCCCGTCAGGGCAAAGACAAAGTCGTTCTTCAGGACTCGTACGCCCTCCGGTGTCCTGATTCGTGCAGACTCCGGCATGATCTCTTCGACCGTACTGTGAAAATGAGCAGTGACTTCGCCGTTCTTGATGCGGTTCTCAATGTCCGGCTTGATCCAGTACTTCACGTTCTGGTGTATTCCCGGTCCACGGTGGACCAGTGTGACCCGGGCACCCCGGCGCCACAGCTCCAGGGCAGCAATGGCGGCTGAATTCTTGGCGCCGATTATCAGCACATCGGTGTCGAAATAGGGATGCGGCTCGCCATAGTAATGCAGAACCTTGGGCAAGTCTTCACCTGGAATCTCCATGTAATTGGGCAGGTCGTAATAGCCGGTAGCCACCACAATTTTTCGGGCCGCGTACTCAAGCTTTTTATCGTGCTGATTAATCGTATGCACCCGAAAAAACCCGTCGGCGCCAAAGACCCCGGTCACGCGCTGATACTGGTGAATATCGAGGCGATAATGCTGGGCCACGTTGCGGTAGTACTCCAGGGCCTCATTCCGGTTGGGTTTCTGGTTGGCGCTGGTAAACGGAATATCGCCAATTTCCAACAGCTCGGGAGTGGTGAAAAACACCATGTTGGCCGGATAGTGAAAGAGGGAATTGACAAGACAGCCCTTGTCTACCAGCGCCACAGTAAATCCAGCGCGTTGTGCCTCAATAGCGGAGGCCAGTCCGGTGGGCCCTGCTCCGATCACCAGTACATCGAATGAGTTGGTCTGGGTTGTCATGGTATAAACATTCATTTTAGCGTTCATTGCGGAGCAAACAAACCGCAGAAGAATTTGGTAACTGGGTAATCTGGTAATTGCGTAATTGAAAATCAAAGGCAAGGTCTCTCTGCGACCATCTACCCTGCGACCACCTGGGCAAATCAGCGGGCAAGCTTGTTATAATTTTGAGTTTTGCTCCCGCTGATTTGCGGCATCTATCTTTGACTCACGAGGAACAATCATGGCAACCGCTTCACAGAACCTGCGTCAGGAAAAAGACTCTATTGGGACCAAGGAGATTCCGGCGGACGTGTATTACGGCATTCAGACCGCGCGTGCCGTGGAAAACTACCCTATCTCGGGCATGAAGGCCCATCCCACGCTCATACGGGCCTTCGGCATGGTCAAGCAGGCGGCGGCAGAGGCCAACAAGTCCCTTGGCCTGGTGGACGAAAAGCGGGCTGACGCCATTATGCGCGCATCCCAGGAAGTGATTGAAGGCAAATGGAACCACCAGTTTGTGGTGGACGTTTTTCAGGCAGGCGCGGGCGTGAGCTTTCACATGAACACCAATGAGGTCATCGCCAATCGCGCGGTGGAGATCCTGGGCGGGACACTGGGCGATTACAGCATTGTCCACCCCAATGATCATGTGAACTACGGGCAATCCACCAACGACGTGTTTCCTACCGGAATGCGGCTCGCCACGCTGCTGGAGTTGGAAAAACTTTACCCGGTGCTGGAGTCTCTGGCGGCGGCCTGCGAAGCCAAGGGAAAAGAGTTCCACAATATTATGAAGTCCGGCCGTACCCACATGCAGGATGCCGTCCCGATGCGTCTGGGACAGGAGTTTGCCGCCTATGGCGTGAGCATGAAAAAAGCGATTGGCAGCATTCGCCAGGCCTCGGAATCTTTGCGCGAGCTGGGTCTGGGGGGATCCGCTGTCGGCACCGGCATCAACACCCATCCTGATTATCGTGAGAAGGCCATCGCCAGCCTGGCGCGCATCTCCGGGCAGAAAGTTGTTCCCACAGCCGATATGCGCTGGGCGATGCAGTCCAACTCCCCCATGGCGGAGACTTCAGGAGCCCTGCGAAACCTGGCCCTGGAAGTAATCCGCATCTCCAATGATCTGCGTTTGCTGGCCTCCGGGCCGAATACAGGGTTCGCCGAGATCAACCTGCCGGCGCTTCAGCCGGGCTCCTCCATCATGCCGGGCAAGATCAATCCGGTGATGCCGGAGTTGGCGGCCATGGTTGCGTTTCAGGTGGTTGGCAATGACACCGCAGTGGCCCTGGCCGTGCAAGCCGGGCAGCTTGAACTCAACGTCATGATGCCGACCATGACCTACAGCGTGCTCCAGTCGATCACCATTCTCACGAACATGCTGAAGGTATTCACCGACAAGTGCGTTAAAGGAATTACCGCCAACGAGCGGCGTTGCAACTTCTACGCCCAGAGCACCGTGTCATTGGCAACCGCCCTGAATCCATATATCGGCTATGCCAAGGCAGCGGAGATCGCCAAGGAGTCGGTAGAGACGGGCCGCTCGATTATTGAAATCGCCCGCGAGAAGAAGCTGCTGAGCGAAAAAGAAATCAATGAAATCCTCGATCCGGTGCGTATGACCGAACCCCAACGTCCCCTGGACGCGGCGAAACACCGCGACGACATCAAGGGCAAGAACTAGAGCTGGTTGAGAGTTGGTGTATCCGGGGCGCAAAAGTATGCAGGGGCTAAAGCCTAAATTTCTTAAATGCTTTCGGCACGAGTAAACTCGTGCCCTTTCTGGAGACTTCAGGGGTAAGCTACAGAAATATGCAGATGGAACCTCGAACGTATACAAGACGCAATTACACCGCAAGGTCCCTCACGCCTACTACAGCTTGCGGAAAAAGTCTTTTGCGACGGAAGAACGGTACCTCAGCGGCTGAAGCCGGATGTATTCTTAACAACATACGGCACGACTTGAAGCCGTGCCCCTTCAAAGCAGAAGACGAAAAAGGAGTTTTTCTGCAAGCTGTACTACGCGCACTGAAGAGAACGCGCGCTCCGTTGACGGCGTTCGGGATGACGATTCGTTAGAGAGAGCTTCTGGTTCCCGCAACCATCCCGGGAATGTCAGATTGCTTGGCTGCACTCGGCCCGTTGTTAAGATACGTTGTCCGAAGGGGCCGCCCAACGGCGACCTTGGCCATCTCTCGAACGGAGATCTTCAATGACGAGTTGGATGACCGGAGTCTGCGAAGCAAACGGCATCAACATCCACTACCTGAGAACCGGAGGGTCCAAGCCTCCATTGGTTCTACTCCATGGATTGACCGGGAGCGGCGCCTGCTGGAGTCCGTTGGCACGCGCTCTCGAAGGCGAGTACGACATAGTGATGCCGGACGCCAGAGGGCACGGGAGTTCGAGCACACCGCTCAATGGCTATCGCTACGAGGATCACGCGAGCGATGTCGTTGGACTCATCCAAGGGCTGCGACTTGCCGCTCCGGTTCTGCTGGGACATTCGATGGGAGGGATGACTGCGGCCGTGGTGGCGAGTCAAATCGCCACGGCCATTCGCGGCGTCATCCTGGCGGACCCCACCTTCTTGAGCCCCCTGCGTCAGCGCGAAGTGCATGAGAGCGATGTCGTCGAGCAACACCGCCAACTTCTCAGTTCAGATAAGGGAGATGTGCTGGCTCAGGCACGGGTCCGACACGCGCATCGTAGGCCCGAGTTCGTCGAACTCGTAGCCGAGGCGAGGCTGAAAACCCGAATAGGTGCGTTTGATGTTCTTACGCCACCTAACCCTGAGTATCACCAGTTAGTGAGCACCATTTACGTCCCAATCCTGCTAGTCATCGGAGATAACGGCGCCGTTGTTTCCCTTGAAACGGCACGAGAACTGCAGAATCTTAATCCGCGCCTTCGGGTCGAACAGGTACAAGACGCTGGCCACGGGCTTCCGTATGACCAACCTGAGCGCTTTGAGGCGGTGGTCAGGTCCTTCCTACGATCGGTGGCCGCATCGTAGGCGACTAGCGCTGCCAGTTTCGAGTCGGTGACATCGTGGCGCTAGTTATGTGACGGCGCCAATCCATTTTAGCGCGTTACGGAGTTTGACCGAGATCGCTCCACATAAACGGCAGCTCCACATAAGTTCAGTCATGCTGAGCGCCACATAACTGCACCCAATTGCAAATTACCCAGTTACCCAATTCTTCAACAGCCCCAGCGGAGCAAGGTTGCGCCTACCGTAAACCCGGCGCCAACCGCGGCCAGCAATACCAGGTCGCCCTTCTTGAGTCTTCCTTGCTGGCGGGCCGACTCGAGTGCCAGGGGAATTGTTCCCGCCGTGGTGTTTCCAAATTCATCAATGTTGATGACTACGCGGTCTTCGTCCAGCCCCAGTTTTTCCGCCGTGGAGACAATGATGCGCCGGTTGGCCTGGTGCGGCACAAACAGCGCCAGGTCATTTCCGGTGAAACCGTTGCGATGGAGTATCTTCTCCGAGACTTCGGACATCTTGCGCACCGCATATTTGAATACCGCCTGCCCTTCCTGGTGGACGAAATGCATCTTCTTGTCCACGGTCTCATGGGTTGAGGGATTGAGGCTGCCACCTCCAGGCATGTATAGCGAGCAGCCGCCCGAACCATCCACCTCATGGATGAAGTCAATGAGATGATTGCTGTCGTCGGCTGGCTCGATCAGGACCGCCCCTGCTCCATCTCCGAAGATCACGCAGGTCGAACGATCGGTGTAATCAATAATGGAAGTCATTACGTCGGCGCCGATGACCAGCACCTTCTTGTGTACTCCTGACTCGACAAACTTCGCCCCAGTCTGCAACGCGTAGACGAAACCGGAGCAGGCGGCGGAGATGTCAAACCCCCAGGCGCCCTTGGCGCCGAGCCTGTCCTGCACCAGGCAGGCGGTGGCGGGAAACATCATGTCAGGCGTAACTGTGGCAACAAAGATGGCTTCAACATCGTGGCCTTCGATTCCCCGCGCGGCCAGGGCTTTCTTTGCGGCCTCCACGGCCAGGTGAGAGCTGGCCACGCCCTTGTCAGCAATATGCCGCTGGCGAATTCCGGTCCTTTCCATGATCCACTGGTTGGAAGTGTCAACCATCTTTTCCAAATCGGCATTGGTCAAAAGACGTGGAGGGGTGAACGTACCCAGGGCGGAAACCTTCGCCCGAATGAAATTTGCCAAAAGATTTCTCCAGATAGAACAAAGATGAATAAACGGTCTATTGTACTAGGAAATGGAAAGGCTCCTGCGGGCAAGAAATTCTTATTGCCCGCTTTTGAGCTGGCCGAGCGCGACGCCCTCACCCGGGGAGACCACCATCCGCTCAACTTTGTGGTGATCGGTGCTGGTCCTACAGGAGTGGAACTGGCGGGAGCCATTGCCGACATCTCGAAGAGAACCTTGGGGCGTGATTTCCGGGCGATCCGCCCGAACCAGGCGCGGGTTGTTTTGCTCGAGGGAGGCGGACGCATTTTGCCGGGCTTTCCCGAGGATCTCTCCGCGAGCGCAGAAGCCCAGTTGCTTGATTTAGGCGTTGAGGTCCATACCAATGCGGTGGTCACCCAAATTGAGGCAAACTCAGTCACTGTAGGTGCGGAAAAGATCCCTGCCTCCGTTGTCCTTTGGGGAGCAGGAGTGGCTGCGTCTCCTTTGGGCAGGATGCCGGGAGCGCCTACGGACAGGGCCGGCAGGGTCATTGTTGGCTCCGACTTGAGCGTGCCGGAACATCCCGAAGTCTTTGTGGCGGGCGATCTTGCGGCAGCCAGAATCAACGACGAAAAGCTTGTTCCTGGAGTAGCATCCGCAGCCGTGCAGATGGGCAAGTTCGCGGCCCAGCAGATTCTTCGTTCCATCGCCGGCAAACCCAGGCAGGAATTTGCATATAAGGACAGAGGCAGTCTCGCCACCATCGGAACGTCAAAAGCGGTGGCCGATCTCGGTAAGCTGCATTTTTCGGGTCATTTCGCCTGGCTGACCTGGCTGTTTGTCCACCTGTCTTTCCTGACCGGCTTTCGCAACCGCTTTATGGTATTGCTGGAATGGGCGTGGTCTTACTTCACTCTTAACCACGGTGCGCGATTGATCACGCACAGCAACAGAGCGGCGTTCCCGCCGCCGCAACGGGAGATTCAGGCAGCCAAGGTGGCAGGGAATTCATAAGGGCCCT
>Ga0210400_10001629_pt1 | contig 21990 bp, 14 predicted proteins | sample IncBWH26MmetaG_FD_155456 | JGI IMG/M metagenome (GOLD analysis project Ga0210400, IMG submission 155456) | Forest soil microbial communities from Barre Woods Harvard Forest LTER site, Petersham, Massachusetts, United States - Inc-BW-H-26-M | ecosystem: Environmental > Terrestrial > Soil >...
GAGGCTACCGAGCCGCCGGCGCCGGTGGACCATATTTCAGATCTGACGGCGGTGCCGCTGCTCACGCCAGCCTGGAAGGTCCAGGTTGATCCGCTGTCGGTAATCGAGCTGATGGAAGACGAGGCGCTCCCCAGGGCGCATACGGCAACGATGGTGTTGTTGTTGTGGCTGGTGTAGTTGATTGACAGCGAGGCAGCGGAATTATTGGCGCCGGTGTTGTTATGAGCGCCGCCAACCGCAGAAATCCCCGAAGCGAGCACGGTCGAGACCGAAGGGGTCGAGAAGGTGAAGTTCGCCGACGTGGCAGTCCCAGCCGCGTCCGCGGACATGACCGCGCTGTTATAGACGGTGCTCGGAGTGAGTCCGGTCAAAGTCACCGAATGCAACGTCACCGGTCCGGAATTGCGGATCGACAAAGAGCCGTAGCCAGTCGTCGTTCCATACTCGACCTGCGAAGTAGAGGGTTGGCCGGTCGTCCAGGTCAAGGTGGCCGACGTGCTCGTAATGCCGGTGGCTGTCACGTTGGTGATCACCGGAATTGATATTGCCCCGGTTACCGAGCGGAGCTCCAACGCAAGAGCTGCCCAGGCGGCGGGGCCAGAGACGGAGGAGCACGTGACGGAGGTTGCCGCGGCGATGGCGTTGTCACACAGGTCCATTTCCACATAATTGTTGCCTGGATTTGTGGTCATGCCACTGGCCTGCCGTGCCGCTCCATTGGTCACGAAGTAGCCGTAGAACGAATTCAGCCCGAGCCCCGCCACGACGTAGTTGTTTGTGTCCTGAGTCGTTAAGCTGACCGACACTGTTCCCGAGGTGGCTTGATTCGCGGCCGTGGCGCCAATGCTCAGTACGCCCGAGTACTCTTCGAGCGCACAGCCCATCGGAGTGCCGCCGGACACGTTGATATTGAAAGATGTCGAGGCAACTGAGCTTCCGGCGCCAGTAGACCATATTTCGGATCTAACCGTCGTGCCGTTGCTCGCGTAGGCACGCAAAGTCCATACTGATCCGTTGTCGGTAATCGAGCTGATGGAAGACGAGGTGCTCCCCAGGGCGCAGACCGCCACGAGGGTGTTGTTGTTACCGCTGACGTAGGGGATTGATAACGAGGTCGGCATAGTGCTGGAGCCGGTGTTGTTATGGGCGCCGCCGACTCGCGAAATGGTAGACGCAAGCACAACCGCGGGAGTCGAAAAAATGAAGTTTGCGGAGGTGACGGGCCCGGTCGAGTCCGCGGACATAACCACGTAGTCGTAGGTTGTGCTCGGACTGAGTCCAGTCAAGGTTACCGAATGCAACGTCACCAGTCCGGAGTTGAGGATCGAAAAAGACCCGTAGCCGGTGGTCGTTCCATACTCAACCTGGGAGCTGGAGGGTTGATCGGTGATCCAGGTAACGATGGCTGACGTGCTGGTGATGCCGATGGCCGTAACGTTAGTGATCACTGGTATCGTGCGCGCTGCGGCCGCCGTCGATTGGCTGGCCGTTGCAGAGCTGTAAGTGCTGTCCGCGGCCCAGTTCGCCGTAAGCGAGCAAGCGCCTGTGCCGCTGGTCATAGTGACCGTGCTGCCCGCGATCGAACAGGCTCCGCCTGCCGTGATCACCGCCGTGGTGCTGGCATTGGTCGTCGCCGAGACGATGAATGTGGAGTTGTACGCCGCGCTGGCGGGCGCTCCGGTGAAGGTCGCCGTGGGCGTGATCAGCGGCGGTCCCACCACGGTTCCATACAGGAATCCATAAGCCTGGATGGAGCCGATCAGCCGCCCGCCAGCCGTGGACGAGGTGGCCTCCTGGCTGTCTCCCGCGAAAGCGTAGAGAATGTGGAAGCCCGGCTGTAAGGGAGCGAGCGTGCCGGCGTAAGTAGGATTGCTGCCCGCGGCCGCGCTCCACGGACCTTGCCAAGTGTCGACCTGGTAGTACACAGCGTCCGGCGTCGTCGCAATCGGACTAAAGGTGCTGGAGGCGCTGAAGGTGAAGGCTGGCGTCGAACTGGAAGTCTGGTTACCGGGGAGCGGATTGATGGTCGCCATCAGAGGGATGGGCTGCGCCTGCTGCTCGGTAATCACCGTTACGGTTCCGCTATTGCCGTTGGCGATGTAAATCTTGTTGGTGACCGGGTTCACTGCTACCGATTCGGGGCCTGATCCCGCAGCCACTGTGGTCGTGGTGTTGGTGGCGCCGTCGATCACTGTCACATTGCCGCTGTTCGCGTTGGCGACGTAGATCTTGCTCGTCACCGGATTCACCGCTACTGAAACGGGACCTGATCCCGCGGGTACGGTGGTGGTGGCGTTGGTGGCGCCGTCGATCACGGTCACGTTGCCGCTATTCGCGTTGGCGACGTAAATCTTGTTCGTCACCGGATTCACCGCCACAGAAATGGGGCGGGCCCCCGCGCTAACAGTCGACGTGATATTGGCGGCGCCGTCGATCACCGTCACGTTTGCACCGTTAGCATTGGCGACGTAGATCTTGTTCGTGACCGGATTCACCGCCACGGAAATGGGGGCTGCCCCCGCAGTAACGGTCGCCGTGGTGTTGGTGGCGCCGTCAATCACCGTCACGTTACCGCTGTTTTGGTCGGCGATGTAGATCTTGTTCGTCACCGGATTCACCGCCACCGAAATGGGGTTTGTCCCGGCCGCTACGGTAGAAGCGCTGTTGTCGGCGCCGTCGATCACCGTCACGTTGCTGCTAAATTCGTTGGCGACGTAGATCTTGTTCGTTACCGGATTCACCGCCACGGAAACCGGGCCTGTCCCCGCCGTCACGGTCGTCGTCGCGCTGGTGGCGCCGTCGATCACCGTCACGTTGCCACTGGTGCCATTGGCCACGTAGATTTTGTTCGTCACCGGATTCACTGCTGCTGAAATGGGGCCTGTCCCCACTGTTACGGTCGAGGTGGTGTTAGTGGCGCCGTCGATCACCGTTACGCTGCCGCTGCCCTCATTGGCGACGTAGATCCTGTTCGTCACCGGATTCACGGCTGCTGAAATGGCGGTTGAGCCCACCGCTACGGTGGTGGCAGTGTCGGTGGCGCCGTCAATCACCGTCACGCTGGAACTGTTCTCGTTGGCTGCGTATATTTTGTTCGTGACCGGGTTTACCGCCACGGCCGCATCGGGGCCTTGCCCCGCTGCCACGGTAGTCGTCGCATTGGTAGCGCCGTCAATCACCGTAACGCCGCCGTAATCATTGAGAACGTAGATCTTATTTGTCACCTCGTTCAACGCCACGAACACAGGGGTTGGCCCTACCGCCACGGTGGTGGTGGCGTTGGTGACGCCGTCGATCACCGTTACGCTGTTGCTGCCTCGATTGACGACGTAGATTTTGTTGGTGACCGGGTTCACCGCTTCTGCCCAGGCGTCTGTCCCCACTGCGACGGTCGTCGTCGTGTTGGTGGCGCCGTCGATCACCGTCACGGTGTTGCTGTGCCGGTCGGCAATGTAGATCTTGTTCGTTACCTCGTTCACCGCCGCCGCCTGGGGGGCTGACGAGGAGGGTGTCGGCACGGTTGACGTGCTGTTCGTCGCGCCGTCGATCACCGTTACGGCGCCGGCGTTCTCGCCCGGGACATAGATCTTGTTCGTCAGCGTGTTCACCGCTAACCCTTCGGGGAATAGATTGACTGCCAGAGTGGTAGTAGTGTTGGTGGCGCCGTCGATCACCGACACCGTGCTGGCGAATTCGTTCGATACGTAGATCTTGTTTGTAACCGGGTTCACCGCGATCTTGAGGGGGTACGTCCCGGTTGTCACGCTGCTGGTCGCATTAGTAGCGCCGTCGATCACCGTCACCGTGCCGCCAAACTGGTTGGCGACGTAGATTTTGTTGGTTGCCGGGTTCACCGCCACCCACACGGGGCCCGATCCTGCCAGTACGGTGGTGGTGGCGTTGGTGGCGCCGTGCCGCTGCCAAGATTGGCGACGTAAATCTTGTTCGTCACGGGATTCACGGCGATACCAGCGGGGTCTAAGCCCGCCGATATCGTGGCGGTGATGGTCTGGCCGTAGCTACCAGGGACTGCCGCCAGACAAATCAGCGCGGCCCATCCCAGGCGAAGTAAAAAAACTGTTCCGACACCTGACGCCTTCGACTTCATCCTGTGGCCTCCGGGTCGTAATTCGGCGATTAAGCGGAAGAATGCGCGAGTGCGCTGAACCGGATTGCTCCTACACTGCTCGCTTATGCGAGTAGTAGAAGGCCTGGAGATTCTTGCGGGCGCGCAGCGGCAAAAACGGCCGGCTCAAATGCGACTTTGGGAGACGCTTCGATACGCGCCACCGCGTGTCCGTTCACCTAAGGATGTTAATATTGAGCAAGCAGGCTGGCGTAGCTCAGCTGGTAGAGCATCTGATTTGTAATCAGAGGGTCGGGGGTTCAAATCCCTCCGCCAGCTCCAACATTTCACGCGTGCGGTTGAGGGGAGCAGGCTGACGAGCAGTAAGAGCGGCCTCTGCACTACTGTCCTAGCCGGACCGGTTATAATCACTGGACATCAGGACAATTTCTAGGTAGCTGTCTCAGCCGGGGGCTGAGTGGGCAGCCCTCTAATTGTCATAGAAAGGTGGTCATGAGCTACTTCGCCGAAACCCTGATCGGAACCAGGATCGATAGCGTGCTGGTCGATTCCGAGGTGACCTACGTCATGTTGAGCAATGGAACGCAGGTCACCATAAGGGGCTTGGTTGTGGTCCAGCCTAAGCCGGCTGCTTCTTCAATGAGCGCGTCGGCTTAATCGAAGTTCAGCGCCTCCTATTTGTGATAGCGAGGCATCGGCTTATCGGCGTTCGCATAGTCGCCTTTTGCCTCGGAAGTCGACGAAACGTCTTCTGCGCCTGTATCCTTCAGAATGCGTTCCGCCTTGTTGGTCCACTTGGAATCATCGGAATGAACCGAAAGCAGAATGCTTCCGCTCTTGATTCTGCCTTCGTATCGCTTGGCCTCATACTCGGGAATTCCGAGTCCAATGAGCGCTCCGGTGATGCCGCCAACCGCTCCACCAACGCCCACTCCAGTCAGGGCGGCGATAATCGGGCCCGCGGCGATCAATGGCCCGACACCAGGAATGGCCAGCGCTCCGATTCCCGCGAGCCAGCCGAGGGTGCCGCCAATGACCGCACCAGAGGTCGCACCGGTAGCGATACCTTCGGGAGCCTTCGTCCCCTTCTCATGGGCGAAGTCTTTGGTCCCGACGTTTTCGGGTAACAGCACGGAGATGTCGGTGTTTCGAAAGCCTTGCGCTTTTAATCGATCAATCGCATCCTCCACCTGACGCCGCGTGGTATAGAGTCCGAAAACAGCTTTGTTTGCCATTTAGTATGTAACTCCTTCCGTCCAACAGTCAGCCACGGGACAGAGTCCCGCTTGGGAGATTCAGGGCGCTTGGCTTTTGTTTCCAGCCGGTGCAAACATCTCGCCCTCAACAACTCAGCCCTCCCTTGCAGGGGCGAGATGTACTTACCGTCCCTTGGCCACCAACGTGCCCATAGAATCATCGAGGCGGGCAAGGCGGATGAAACAAATCGAGGTTCTAGTTATTGAAGACAACGCCGCTGACCGGTTTTGGCTGGAGTACGCCCTTCGGAACCTCGGAGTCAGTTGTGCATTTTCGGCCGTCACTGACGGAGAGCAGGCCGTGGATTTCCTATTGAAGCGTGGAAAATATTCCGAAGCGCCGACGCCCGATGTGATTTTTCTCGATGTACATCTGCCAAAACTGGACGGTGTTGAAGTTCTCAGACGGCTTCCTAATGCACACGACTTGCCGATATGCGTGTTGACCAGCTCGGAAGCCGAGCGGGAACTTTTCCGAGAAGAGTTCGGCATCCCAGACTCGAACTACTTGCTCAAACCGGTGGACCAGGACCATCTCCTGGGAAGCTCCTGTTGTCATGATCATCTCGGACCAATTCACAAGAACTAACGGTTGCGCCGGCAAGAGCCACTTGCGATCTTTCCGGTTTCGGGCGTGGCTGGGGCCACTACAGGTGATGGCGCTTGAGCCAGCGCTTGAAATCCGGAAGAAACTCAGGCAACAGATTCGCAAGGCCTGATCCCGCGACGCTGGTTCCCCAGTTGGTCAGCGCCGCGCCTGCCGTTCGGCTCGCTGGCGGATAATATGCATTGGACAAGCCGGCACTCATCGCAGTGCCAAGCACGTTCGACCAGTTGAACGTCGCGCCGCCGGCATCGGTACGAGTGATGACGGAGCGGCTGATTGCATATTCAATGCGTGACCACCGCTTGCGCGATTCGCCCAAACGGCGATATCGCGGGTCTTCGTGAAATGCCGAGGCGAGCACGAAATCGCCCCAAAAATTCTGGCTGACGATATCCGCCACCGACGCTCCGAAGCGCTTGGGATAGGCCAGCCATGGATCCCGGCCATAGAGTGGAGTGGACTGGATTAGCTGCGACACTGCGGCGTTGAAGGCACCCGCGCCAAGCGTGAATGGCGCGATCGTTTCGTTCTCGAAATACTTCCACTTCTCGGAAGTTGAGGGCGTAACCAGCGCGACATTCGAATTTGAAGTGCCCTGCGCGAATCCTGCCAGAGGGGCTAGGACAATCACAAACAACCATTCCCGATGGCGCTTGGCTCTGAGCACTCCCGTCGATCAGCATAACATCTGAGAACGCGCTTCGGAACAGCCTGGACACCCTGAGCGCAAGCCTGGGGCCAGGCGCACAGAAAGCGAAGGCGGGCTCTTCCTTGGCGAGAGCCCCCGGGAAACGCCCAGCAGCCTAGCGCTTCGATAGCCGTATACCGCCCTTTCATACAACTCCGTACAACACAGACTATAAATATCTTACAAGTTTATTAAGATATTCCCTATCGATATACTTGACAATCCGAAGGAGGCATAATATGATTTAGTCTATCTACATAGTATAGAATTAGGGAGCAACATGGGTTACGGAAGAGCATTCGGGTTGGCGTTCCTTCTGGCAACGCAGTCGTTGCTGGTTTGGGCGCAGGACGCGAATCAGCAGACTACGGATCAAAAAATTCAGGCATTGGAGCAGAAGATACAAGAACTCGATCAGCGTGTCAGAGTCGCCGACCGGAAGCAAGAGATCCAGGCGGAGGATGCGGCCGCCCGGGCCAAAACCGGCGCGTCGGTGGCAACCGATGGCGGTTTCGTCATCCGCTCGAACGACGGCAATTTTTCGATCCGGTTCGGTGCTGATCTGCAAATCGACAACCGCACTTTCTTGGATGGAAGCAGCTCGTCGTTGACGGACCAGATCCTGCTGCGTCGCGTTCGCCCGACGATCTCGGGCACGGTGTACAAGTACATCGACTTTTACATCCGGCCCGATTTTGGCCAGGGCTCGGTGATCCTGTACGACGCTTACCTGCAGTTCAACTACTTTTCTCGGGCGAACCTCAGGGTAGGCAAGTTCAAGCCTCCGGTGGGCCTGGAGCGCTTGCAGTCGGATGACGACACAAGTTTCATCGAGCGCGCGCTTCCCACGCTGCTGGCTCCGAGTCGCGATATCGGCTATCAAGTCGCGGGCGATCTGGTTAAGCGCCGCGCATCCTTCCAGGTCGGTGTTTTCAATGGCGTGCCGGACAACGGATTGAGCGATGCTTCGCCGAGCAGCCATCGGGACTATGCCGCCCGCATTTTCCTGACACCGTTCCTTCCCGAGGCGAAGAATCCTTTGAGCGGTCTCGGTGTCGGGATCGCGGCAACCAGCGGCAGCGTGGACGGCATCGCATTAGCGTCCTACAAGACCTTCGGTCAGAACACATTCTTCTCCTTCGCTTCGGGAACGACACTGGCGGGCCACAGAACCCGCCTGGCGCCCCAGGCCTATTACTATTTGGGGCCGTTCGGCCTGATAGCCGAGTACACGCTTTCGGAGGAAGGCCTTCAGAAAGGAATGGTGCGCCGCGACATCGCGTTCCGAGCCTGGCAGATTGGGGCGAGCTACGTCCTGACGGGTGAAAAGAAAGGATTCACGAGTCCGGTTCCAAGGAAGGCTTTCGATCCGCGCAATCACGGCTGGGGAGCGATAGAACTTGCGGTTCGCACGAGTGACTTTAGCGTCGAGCATGGGATCTACAACTACGGGTTCGCCGTCGCAACTACTACGCCGCGTCACGCGCGCGAATGGGTGGGAGGAGTGAACTGGTACCTCAACCGGATGCTCCGAATCTCGATGGATTACGGTAACACCAACTTCGGAGGCGGCGCGACGATTGCCGCCGGCGGGAACCGGCCTTCCGAAAAGGCGCTCCTTCAGCGTTTCCAGATCAGTTTCTAGCTCTGGCCGTGCGAAACTGAAGGCCTACGATCAACTAATGCGCCAATTGTCGAAGCGAACCCAGTATGGCTTGCGCGCACTCTACGCCTTAGCAAGGGAGTACCAGCACGGGCCCGTGCTGATCACGCGGCTGTCGGAGGAGCAGGCGATCCCTCAGAAGTTTCTCGAACAGATCCTGCTCAGTCTCAAGGCCACCGGCTTGGTATCCAGCAAGAGGGGCAAGGGCGGAGGCTACTTCCTGGCGCAACCTCCCGAAGAGGTCACACTGGCGTCGGTCATCCGCCTCATGGAAGGACCGCTCGCGCCTTTGCCGTGCGCCAGCGAAACCAGATTCCGCAAGTGCGACGAGTGCCCCGACATCGAAACTTGCGGAACCCGAATCGTGATGAAGGACGTCCGCGACGCGATGGCGCGCATTCTGGAGGGCACCACTCTGGCAGCCGTCTGCCGCAAAGTGGACCAGGCCCGTCGAACGCAGAGCGGCGCCACCACGTCGATTTGAGCGGCGTTTAAGGATTTGCCGCCACCACGGAAGGTATCGTTTCCACATGTCCCAACACAACCAGCGTGCGGCCGTTTACCGTATCCAGAACTTCAAGCGTTGGGATGAGATGACACGCCGGCATAGCCGGTGATGCGGCTGTCGCAGCTGGCGGAGGAATGGCAGGAATCGCAACAATGGCGCGGATCTCGCGGCGATCCCCCACGACCAGGTGAAGATCGATATCGCTCCTGAGGATAAACGACATGCTCTTGCCGCGAACAACGGTGAGCGTCGTGGATTTGAGGACCGTTCCTTCCGCGTCGACGAACGACACGGCTGCCGAGCAGACTACCCCGATCGCGGGAGCCGCCACACCCGGGTTCAACAGATTCAACTGCGCAGTCTGCGCGTCTCCGATCCCAACCATTCCGGTTGTCTGAACTGCTGGGACTACGGGAGTGACCTGGGCTGAAAGAGCAAGGGCGCTCAGCGTCAGGACACACGTCAAGTGAACATATTTGAACATATGATTTTCCTCCAAGGTTGTCGAAATTCAGTCGCCCTGGGTTCGAAACCGCTCTTGAAACTCGCAGGCGGTTCAGCCGTGGAGCGATCTGAATCCTGAAACCCAAACCGGCCAAACTAGTTTCGGTGATGCAAGCTCCGGGCGCCGGAAACGCTACGCTAAAACCATGGAACACTTCTTCTCTTGCCCGTATTGCTGGCAAAAGATCTCGATGGTCCTAGATCCCGCCGTGAAGAACCAAACGTACGTGGAGGACTGTGAGGTGTGCTGCCACCCGATCCGGATCCGCTATTCATTCGAGAACGGAGAGGTGGCGGACTTTGAGGCGAATGTACTGGAGTAACCAACGCTAGAACCAATCACTGCGATAGGCCACCCACCAGCTAAGAAGGAAGATTGGAATGGTGGCTCCGAGTCCCCACCAAAACGGCAGAACGAAATCCGCGATCAGACCCAGGACCGCGAAGGTGAGCCAGAAGATCTTTCGCTCCACTGGCCCAAGTCTAACGCGGTTGCGCGAGAGATCCCGTGACCGCCCCTGGGCACCTGACCATATATCGTTACCGGCCGACGTCTCTTGGCTACTCCAAGTCCAACATCCGTAACTCAATCAGCCTGAGAATCGCCCCAAACGGGGGACAGCGTTGGCGCGACTCGTGCACTAGCAATGGGCATGTCTATTTCCGAAGACGTTGCTGGCACGGTAGATGTCGTCACCGAGGTCCGGCGAGAAGCGGCCCTTTTGAAGACCGGGGCGCTGCAAAACGCGATCTTTAACAGCGCCAACTTCTCGAGTATCGCCACCGACGAGAAGGGTGTCATTCAGTTATTCAACGTCGGCGCCGAGCGCATGCTCGGCTATGCGGCGATCGAGATGGTGGACAAGATCACTCCCGCCGACATTTCGGATCCGCAGGAGGTCATCGCGCGCGCCAAGGCGCTGAGCCTGGAGCTGGCGACCCCGATTACTCCCGGCTTCGAGGCGCTGGTGTTCAAGGCCTCGCGCGGCATCGAAGACATTTACGAGCTGACATACATCCGTAAAGATGGCAGCCGCTTTCCGGCTGTCGTGTCGGTGACGGCGCTGCGCGACGATCTGGGTTCCATCATCGGCTATCTGTTGATCGGCACCGACAATACCGCGCGGAAGCAGGCTGAAGAGGCGCTGCTCAAAGCAGGCGCCTTGCAAAGCGCCATTTTTAACAGCGAAAACTTCTCGAGCATCGCCACCGACGAGAAAGGCGTCATTCAACTATTCAATGTGGGCGCCGAGCGCATGCTGGGGTACACGGCGATCGAGGTGGTGGATAAGATCACCCCCGCCGACATTTCCGATCCGCAGGAAGTAATCGTACGCGCCAAAGCGCTGAGCCATGAGCTCGCCACCACCATCACACCGGGTTTCGACGCCTTGGCGTTCAAGGCCTCGCGCGGCATCGAAGACATTTACGAGCTGACGTACATCCGCAAGGACGGCAGCCGCTTTCCGGCGGTGGTGTCGGTTACGGCGCTGCGCGATGATCCGGGTTCCATCATCGGCTATCTGTTGATCGGCACCGACAATACCGCGCGCAAACAGGTAGAAGCCGAGCAGAAGCAGCTCGATCAGCGTTTGCGCGATCAGCAGTTCTACACCCGCTCCCTCATCGAATCCAACGTGGACGCGCTGATGACTACCGATCCGGCCGGGATCATCACCGACGTCAACAAGCAAATGGAGGCGCTCACGGGTTGCACGCGCGATGAGCTGATCGGTGCGCCGTTCAAGAATTACTTCACCGATCCGGACCTGGCCGAAGCGGGCATCAAGCGGGTGTTGAGCGGAAACAAGGTCACCGACTATGAGCTCACCGCCCGCGCGCGGGACGGCAAGGAGACAGTGGTCTCCTACAACGCGACCACCTTCCACGATCGCGACCGGAAGCTTCAGGGCGTATTCGCCGCGGCGCGCGACGTCACGGAACGAAAACGCTTTGAGCGCACGCTGCAGGAAAACAACGTCGAATTGGAGAGAGCCAAAGCCGCGGCCGAAAAGGCCAACCTCGCGAAATCGGATTTTCTGTCCAGCATGAGCCATGAGCTTCGCTCGCCGCTCAATGCGATTCTTGGCTTCGCCCAGCTCATCAACTCCGATTCCCCGCCTCCCACGCCGTCCCAGGCGGCCAGTATCGACCAAATTCTCCACGCGGGATGGTATTTATTGCAGCTGATCAACGAAATCCTGGATCTCGCGCAGATCGAGTCCGGCAAGCTGGCGCTGTCAAGGGAGCCGACGTCGCTGGCCGAAGTCATGCTCGAATGCCAAGCGATGATCGAGCCGCAGGGGCAAAAAAAGGGCATCAAAATGACATTTCCCCAGTCCGGCTGCCCTTACTTCGTGGATGCCGATCGGACTCGTTTGAAGCAGGTGCTCATTAATCTCCTTTCCAACGCCATCAAGTACAACCAGGCGAATGGAACGGTGGTGGTGGATTGCACGTTGCTCGTGCCACAGGGGACGGCCTCGACACGCATTCGCGTCAGCGTCCGGGATACCGGCGCCGGGCTGCCTCCCGACATGCTGCAGCAGCTATTTCAGCCGTTCAATCGTCTCGGACAAGAGCGGAGCACGGAGGAAGGTACAGGCATCGGCCTAGTGATGAGCAAGCGGCTGGTTGAACTGATGGGGGGCGTGATCGGAGTGGAAAGCACGGTTGGTTTTGGAAGCGTGTTCTGGTTCGAACTGAACTCCACCGCGGAGCCACAACTTGGTCCGGAAACGGCGCAGCCCGCGGCGCTAACAGCGGCGCAGGTTCCGCACGGCGCGCCCTTGCGGACGCTGCTCTATGTGGAGGACAATCCGGCCAACCTGAAGCTAGTCGAGCAACTCATCGCACGCCGCCCGGATATGCGCCTGTTAAGTGCGAGAGACGGAAATTTGGGTATCCAGCTCGCACGCGCCCACCAGCCGGACGTGGTCCTGATGGACATCAACCTTCCCGGCATCAGTGGAATCGAAGCCTTGAAAATCCTTCGTGAAGACCCGGCAACCGCGCATATCCCCGTGGTCGCCCTCAGCGCGAACGCGATGCCTCGTGATATCGAGAAGGGCCTGCAGGCTGGATTTTTCAGGTATCTCACCAAACCGATCAAGGTCAGTGAGTTCATGGACACTCTGGAAGTGGCGCTGGAATTCGCGGCACAAGAGGTCGTTCAAGCCAGGTAACTCCGGATGAAGCCGATGGTCAGCGCAGCCGATATTCTGAACGCCAAAATCCTGGTGGTGGACGACAAGGAAGCAAACCTCTGTCTAATCGAGGGCATGCTCCGCGTCGCAGGCTATACTTCCGTCGAGTCTACGACCGATTCGAATGAGGTCTGCGAGCTTTACAGGCAGAACCGTTACAGCCTGATCCTCCTCGATCTTCAAATGCCCGGCATGGACGGATTCCAGGTGATGCAAGGCCTGAAGGAGATCGAAGGGGAGGGCTATCTTCCGGTCCTCGTGATCACCGCCCAGCCGGATCACAAGTTGCGTGCGCTCGAAGCCGGTGCTAAGGATTTCGTCAGCAAACCATTCGATTTGGCTGAGCTCCGGGCGCGGGTCCATAACATTTTGGAGGTGCGCCTGTTACACCAGCGGGCGACAGATCACAGCAGGGTGCTGGAAGAGACGGTCCGGGAGCTGGAAGCCAGCCGCGAGGTCATTCGTCTTAAAACCCTGGAGGAGCGAAAGAGGAGCGAGCAGGAACTAGCCTTAGCGCAGCAAACCCAGGAAAGCCTGCTTCCCCGTTGCCTGCCGGAGTTTGAGAATTTCCGCATCCACGCTTTCAACAACCCTACCCGCTATGTGGGAGGGGATTTCTACGATTTCCTGCAATTGAGTTCCGGAGAATGGATGGGGGTGCTGGCGGATGTTTCCGGCAAGGGGATGTCCGCAGCCCTCTTAAGTTCGATGGTGCTGGGCGCTCTCAGTATGGAATTTCGCTCGGGCACTCAACCGCAGGAGGTCTTGAACCGCATCAACCAACTCCTCTGCGAAAAATCTCTTCCCTTCCAGTTCGTTACGCTCTTTCTCTTCCTGCTCAGCCCGGACGGAAGCGGGCAATTCATCAGCGCGGGACACAATCCGGCCTACTTGTTTCGTGCGGCCACGGGACAGATCGAACAGTTGGTCTCCGACCTTTATGTCCTGGGGATGATCAATTCCGCCTCTTATCAAACGCTCACGCTCCGTCTCTGCGCAGGAGATATTCTGCTGGTTTATTCCGATGGACTTACGGACGCGCAAAACCGGCAGGAAGAGATGTTCGGAGAGGAAAGACTGCTAGAACTCATCCGGCAAGAAGCTCCCTCGGGAAGTCACGCGCTCGAGCAGGGGCTGTTGCAGGCTATTGAAGAATTCACCGAAGGCACGCCGCAAACGGACGACATCACCTTTGTGGTCGTTGAAAAATGCAGCAAGCCGCGACTGCGCTGATCACTGTGGTAACCTGAGCCCAAGCGCCAAGCACCCGCGCCTCACCCGGAAGTTGCTTCCCGACCATGTTCGTCTTGAGGGATGTTCGTCTCGAGAGTGAAAATATGGCGGCCGCATCCACGAAAACGCCTCGCGATACCACCGACCTGATCTGGTACCTGAACCTCAAGCTGGCTGCGCTAGGTCAGCCGACCGGCGCCGGTACAGCGGAGCCCGGGTTCCTCCAGATCGCACAGCCCCTGCTTCGCAACTACGAAACCAAGGACCGCTTGCTGCGTGACCATCTGTGTCCCGCCGACGCCCGGATTCAAACCTTTCTGAACGACTACCTCAACGGTGTTCCGGGCGTCCCCCGTCTGCCCGCGCGCACTCTGGTGCTCGACCGGCCTGGACTGGCTCGTGTGATGTCGCTGCCGCCGGACTCGGCCAGCTTCTCGTCTCCTTTTTTGCGTTCCTACCGCGTTCCGCAGGGCATTCTGCACAACCCGCACAGTGACCGCCGGACCACCAAGGGTGTCTTCCATATCGCCGAGGGCGGGTTCCCCATCCCGGCCGATAAGCTACCGGTCCCGATTCAAACTTTCGCTGCCTTGCTCCGCGCGGCGCTATCGCCTCCGCCGGACGTCTTGACTCTGCCGTTTACCGCCAACCAGCAGCAACACGCCAAGCTGTTCGTCTCCTTGCTCATTCGTCCGCTGGTGTGTCCCGCAACCGGGACTGATCCCATGGCAAACGGCGCGAAAACCATGGAGATACGATTCTTCGCGCCGGCCAGTCTGGTGAGCAACCTCGACTTTGTCGAATCGATCTTCGGTAATGCGGGGGATCCGCACCTACCGGAGAACGATGCCGCGCTCGATGTGATGCACTGGACCGGCCACACCGGTTGCGTGATCCTCGCGCCACACCTGGCGGGAACGATGAAGAAAGCCGAGCTGGGCCTTCCGCACAAGCGCGACGCTACCGAGCGACAGATCCGCGACGGCATGTGCTGGGAACGGGAAGACGAACTCTATAACGACGGGAACGCGTTCAAAATATGCTGCCGCGACCACCGGGGCGTGATGGTGACCGTGATCGCCGACAATTACTACGGCTACTGCAAGAAGGAGGTCAAAACCCAGATCAGCTTCGCGGCCAACCTGTACGGTCTCTGCGAGGAAGAACACGCAGGGGGTGCGATGGCTTTCGCTACTTACGTGCTCGGCCAGGATTTTGACGCCGGGCGGACGGTCAGCCTCAAGAAAGCTTCCTTCGAGCAGGGCATGAATCTGTTGGGCGATATGGCCGAGCGCAAACCCGAGGGCTATGCAATCGATCGACGCTATCCGGAGATCTACTACGTTCCGGAAGATGCCGTGTTCAGCGTCCGCGAGGGCCGGGTGGCGTGGAGAAACAACGGGGAGCACGGCGGCGGCTCCCACCAGTTAGTCTTACGCCCGACGGCCACCTACGTTTTGCCATCCGGCTTCCGGGTTCGCCTGGAGAAGCAACAGTTCGGAGCCAACTGGAGATTGATTGGGTCGCGCCCCCGCGGGACGCTGTGCCACAAGCCTTGCACGGTTTCCGGCGGCGGCAAGTCGGAGATCTCGAAATCGATCGCCAACGCGTTGCTCAACGGGCCGGTCTTCGTGCGCGACTATCACCGCGATATGGATGAAGTTGGAGAGATTCTGAAGAAAGACTTCTCGACCATCTATAAAAGCCGGACCACGGACGCGCGAACACGGCGTCCCATACTAAGTCTCGAACGCACGCTCGGCTCCGTGATCCAGTTATTGACGCCTTCCGCGGAATACACGGACGAACATAACGAATGGCTGCGGCAGCTTCGTCAGACCGTCCGACAGATCGTGTTCACGGTCAAGAGATACTACCGGCCGGAGTGGGGCGAGAATTGGCGCGAGCACTTCACAGTGAACCGGATCAACGGATTCCTGGGCCACGAGCTCAAGTTCGACAATCAACCGCTGGTGAGCAACTATCTGCGGATCGGCTACGACCCCGACGGGTCGTGGCGGATTTACAAGCTGCGGCCGGACTTCTATCCCGCCGAAAAAATCCAGATGGAAGACGATATCACTGCGTCCGTAGTCCTGCCCAGGTCGGCTCTCAACGACCTTGATCCGGAGTACGACCATCCCAGCGTCAAGCTGGTGAGCAATTGCGAGAGGTTGCTGTTTCAGCGGCCGGATGACGCCCGTATTCGCGGCCTGGATCGCCAGGCGGAAGCAGATATCGCCAGTCCCCATACGTTCCTGTCGAATTATGAACCGCTGAACTACGACCAGGTGCAAGCCATGGTCGATCAGGTGGTCGAATTCGATCGCTACACAGAACCGATGAAACGGCTGCTGGAAACCTTTAACGGGTCTGAAGAGTTCGCCTACGTTGTCTCCTCGGCGCATCCACGCATGGTGAACGGGAAGCCCTCCCAGAATCCCCGCTATCTGCAAAAGCGGCCGGACCTGGAGTCGCCGCGCGAAAGTTACCTGGCGGAAGTGGCCGCGCGCCTGGAACGCGAGATCCCATCCTCGCGCCCCGTCCACTTCCCGGTCAACGCGGTTCTGGCCGGACGCCGAAACAGCCCGCCTGATCCGGCGATCGGCATGCCGCCGCTGGCGGCGTACGGTCCGATTCATTACCAGGAATTGCCGGAGCTGTTCATGGAGTTCATCTCCAGCCTTACGGGAAAATCGCCCGCCACTACCGGATTCGGGAGCGAAGGCGCTCTGACCAAAGGACCCTTCAACGCTCTGTGGCCGGTGGTCGATCTCAACAACGCGCTGGTGTCGGCGATTCTGACAGGTTATGCCGGTTTCACTACGTCAGCGGTGTGCATCGGCCCCAATATCCGCGTGGATCACGATGTGAGTCTGCTGGTACCCGAGATCTGGTGCCGCATGCGGGTGGCGGAACGCGAACCAGCGTATCTGATCCGCAACGGTTTCCTGGAGAAGATGGAGGATCTCGAGCTGGACGGCCGCACGGTGCTTGCCAGCCGGCTGGGGTACCGGATCACATCCCTTTTTGTGGATCGCTTTCTCGGCCGGATTTTCGAAACGCCGGGCGCTGTTTTCTCCCAGGAGATGCTGCAGCCGGAAGTGCAGGACATGGGATTGTTCGCCGCCGGCGTCGACGCAATCGTGGCCTCGCAACGCCGCGTTGCCACCAGCTACTTTGAAGACGGAAACGTGGAAGCGGCGTGCCCGCCACTGAAAGCTCTGCTGCACATCATGGCCTGCGGTTCCTATGAAGGAAAGGGTATAGACCATCCCGGAATCCGCGGCATGTTCACTCGCGAAAGCCTTCTGGCCAGCGAATGGTACCGAGAACGCCTTCAGGTGAAACAAGCGCGCGATATCGCTCTGTGGCAGCGTCACTTGAAGTCCCTCGAAGCATTCCGGTCCGCGAACCAAGATGGCGAGTTCCCGGATTCGCTGAATCTCGAAGACCGGTTTTCGGCGGCTCGAATTCAGTTGGCCCGTGTGAGCGCACCCGCCTATCTGGAGGAACTGGCGGGCACCATCGGGGCTGATCCGTTTCACGCCCAGATGCCTTAGACTGTAGGAACGGCCAGGAACCGCAGCAAGCCGCTCCGTCGCGCGCAACCCCGTCGTTCGTTGGTCAACTGGTCCATTTAGGAAATGCGAGGACTGAAGGACGACGAGGAATGCAGGAAATGGCACACCCAGCAATTAGGCGCGAAGCAAATCATGTTTTGACTCTGGAGGAAATCGGCAACCTCACGCAGGAAGGCGGTAAGCCCGCTGAAACGCTGATGAACGTGGTGGCGCTGATTGCCCGGCGATTTCAGACCGACGTGTGCTCGGCTTATTTGCTCGAGCCGGACCGGGCCAACCTGGTGCTGGCGGCAACGCTCGGCCTGCGCCCTGAATGCATCGGTGTTCTGCGGATGGCGACGCAGGAAGGCCTGGCGGGACTGGTGGCCGAGCAGGTTCGCCCCATCGCGGTGGAGCAGGTGGAACGGCACCCTCGCTTTAAGTATTTTCGCGAAGCCGGAGAAGACGCCTACAAGTCCTTCTTGGGCGTTCCACTCGTCGATCAAGGAGTTCTCCAGGGTGTTCTGGTGGTCCAGACGATCGAATCGCGTTTGTTCCGCGAAGATGAAATCCGGATGCTGGTGGATGCGGCCGCGCAGGTGGCGCCGGTGGTGAGCGAAGCGCGCACACTTGACCGCTTCATTGCCCCCGCCCAAGAACGGCTGTGGTCTCTCGCCCGCAATCTGTGGTGGAGCTGGGACAACGAATCGACCAGCCTGTTTCGCGACCTGGACCCGGTGCGCTGGCGGGAGCTGCATCACAACCCTGTCGCGTTGCTGAACGAGATGCCGCTCGCGACACTCGAACGCCGCGCGGGCGAGCTGGTGCTCCATGGCCGGATCAACTATGCGTACCGCCGCCAGCAGGAATACTTGCAGTCGGACCGGACCTGGGGCGCGACGTATGCGGGCGTCCTACGGCCGCGCCCGGTGGCGTACTTCTCTGCCGAGTTCGGAATCCACGAGTCCCTCCCCGTTTACTCAGGGGGCCTAGGCGTACTTTCCGGCGACCACATCAAGAGCGCTTCGGACCTGGACATTCCACTCATTGGGATCGGTCTGTTCTACGGTCAAGGCTATTTCCGCCAGCGCCTGGACAGGAATAGCTGGCAGCAGGAAGAGTATCTTCAGACCGATCTCAGCCGGTTGCCCATGGAACTGGCGATCGGAGCCGGCGGCCAACCGGTGAATGTGCAAATCGAGACGCGCAGCGGCTGCATCCGGGCAAAAGTCTGGCGGGTCAAAGTGGGGCGTTGCGATTTACTGCTCCTGGATTCGAACGTCGAAGGAAACGCACCGGAAGACCGCGAACTTACGTCGCGGCTATATGGCGGCGATGGGCGGATTCGAATCCGCCAGGAGTTGCTGCTGGGCGTGGGAGGCTTTCGCGCCCTAAAGGCCATGGGGATCACTCCGGGCGTCCTGCACCTCAATGAAGGGCATAGCGGGTTCGCGGTGCTCGAAGCCATTCGGAGCCGTATGGAGGAAGAGGGCGTCAGCTTCCACTACGCTGTACCCCGGGTTTCGCGCGAAGTGGCCTTCACCACGCACACTCCCGTTCCCGCCGGACATGACCGGTTTGACAGCGGATTGATAGAAGAACATCTCGGTCCCCTGCGCGACTCGCTGGGCTTGTCGCATGACAGTCTGATGGGACTGGGCCGCGAGAATCCCAGCAATCCGCACGAACAATTCTGCATGACGGTGCTTGGTCTGAGACTTGCACGGCGCGCCAACGCCGTCTCAGCGCTTCACGGAGAGGTTTCGCGCGCCATGTGGACTGGGCTGTTCCCCGGCAAGACTGAGGATACAGTTCCCATCGGCCACATCACCAATGGCGTGCACGTGCCCACCTGGCTTGCCCCTCAAATGTTCCGCCTCTACGATCGCCATCTTGGCAGCGGCTGGCACGAACACAGCGGCGAGTCGCGCATTTGGGAAAGCATCGAAAACGTCGACGATGGCGAGCTCTGGGAAACTCACCTCGGCCTGAAGGCGCGGCTGCTGGAATTCGTGCGGCGCAGCGCGGTAGAACAAGCCGAGCGCCGGGGAGAATCCCAGGAAATCCGCCGTAGGTTCAGCCGGATCTTGAGCCCCGACGTGCTGACTATCGGTTTCGCCCGCCGCTTCGCCACTTATAAACGAGCCAACCTGATTCTCGCGGATATGGAAAGGCTGGCGTCGATGGTGAATGATCCCAACCGTCCGGTGCAGTTTGTTTTTGCCGGTAAGGCGCATCCCATGGATGATCCAGGGAAACGCGTGCTGCAGCAGATCGCCGAGCTGACACGCGATCCGAAGGTCGGAGAACGCTTCGTCTTCGTCGAGGACTACGACATCAACGTCGGGCGATTCTTCGTGCAGGGCGTCGACGTGTGGCTGAACAATCCGCGCCGCCCCCTGGAAGCATCGGGCACCAGCGGACAAAAAGTGGTCCTCAACGGCGGGCTGAATCTCTCGATTCTCGACGGATGGTGGGCCGAGGCCTACGACAGCCTCAACGGATTCGCGATCGGAACCGGCCGGACGCACTCCAACATGAGCGTCCACGATACGCGTGATGGCGAGGACCTCTATCGCGTGCTGCGTGAACAGGTGATTCCGCTGTACTACCAGCGCGATCACGACGGCCTTCCGCGCGGCTGGATCAAGCGCATGAAACGCACCATTCGAACCCTCGGCTGGCGCTTCAATGCGAATCGGATGGTGATGGATTACACGCTCAAATGCTACATCCCGGCAGCCGGCGGCACGTCGGGCGATATGCGCCGGAGCATGTAAGCTTGGGTTTGACAACTAAAAGCCGAGTTTCTCCCGGCGCCCACCCTGGGAGGAGCACCTACTGAATCACGATCCGTTTAAGTGAGTGCTACAATCAGGCGGCTGATCAACGGTTGATCGAGGGCAGACCAGGAAGTCGAGAGTAATCTATGCGCCTGACAACTCCGGCCTGGAATTCGTTTACGCCGAACTTAAACTTCACTAGACTAGCGATCGTCCTCAGCGCGCCGGTACTGCTGTTCAACTTCGCGCCAAGTGCCGTCGCCGACACCGTCACCACTTACGACATCATTTTCACTACGATCGAGGGTCCCGGTCCGACAGCCGGTTCATTCACCTACGACTCGACGACGCCTCGCTTTTCCGATTTTACGGTCGTTTACAATGGAGTCATTTTTGATTTCACAGCGGACGCGAACCATCCCAACAACCACGCGCCGTCGGGGATCTGTTCTCCTGCGGATCCGAATACCGGATGGTTGATCATCTCCCACTCCTGCGACATAAGTAGCTCGGTCGACTATTGGGGCGTATCGCCATGTTGTGGCATCGACTCGGTTTTCAGTTTTCTTGATTCCAACAACGCAGAAGGCGCGGCAATCGACGCCGAGGTCATCCCACCGCAACCAACGGAGACGTCCGAAAACGCCACGAGCCAGGGATCATGGGCTCTGTCGCCGCGATCTTCTCCTACCAGTGTTCCGGAGCCTGGGACGCGAGTACTCTTAGCTGCGGCTTTGGCCGGGGCAATCTTTGCGCGAAAGCGCATTGTCCCTGGCGTCCGCCCTGCCAACCGCATGGTGACAGATTACACCCTCAAATGCTACATCCCGGCAGCCGGCGGCACGTCGGGCGATATGCGCCGTAGCATGTAACAGTAGCCTAAACGTCATCCGGATGTAACGCTAACGTCACCTTTAGCCACGCACATAAGTGTTAGGTTTGGAGTTTGGCCATCTGGCTTGACGGTTGCGCCGTCCGCCGGCAAGTTCGAAGCTCATGCAAACCGGTGAAGATTCTTCAGCTGCCTCGGCGCAAGCTTTGACGCTTGAAGATCCCAGGCTGTTCTACAACCGCGAGCTGAGCTTGCTTTCTTTTCAGGAGCGCGTGCTCGGCGAGGCGAGAGAGCCCTCCAATCCCCTTCTTGAACGGCTGAACTTCCTTTCCATCTTCGGATCGAACATCGACGAGTTTTTTATGGTGCGCGTCGCGGGTCTGAAGCAAAAGGCCGCTTCGGGAATGGGGGCGGTCGGGCTGGGCGGGATGTCCGGCACTGAGCTCCTTGAAGCGATTCGATCGGAGGTCGTTCGCTTGAGCGACCAATCTTACCGCTGCCTGCGCGAGAGTATCCGGCCGGAGCTCGAGCGTACCGGCCTTGCATTGGTTGACTACACGGACCTCGACGAGAAACAGCGCACGCGTCTGAACGAGTACTTCCATCGAACCGTATTCCCGGTGCTCGCGCCGCTGGCCTTTGATCCTGGCCGGCCCTTCCCGCACATTTCCAACTTGAGTCTTAATCTGGCGGTGGTGGTGCAGGACGCGCGGGGCGAGGAGCGCTTCGCGAGGGTCAAGATACCCGACACACTTCCCCAACTCGTGCCGGTGCCCGGGCCGGAGAGCGGGGACAGGTCCGCACGCTTCGTCTGGCTGGAACAGTTGATCATCGCTAATTTACAGGCGCTGTTCCCGGGCCTGGAAATCAAGGAGGCTCATCCGTTCCACGTCACACGGGACGCGGAGACGTCCATTCAGGAACTCGAGAGCGATGATCTTTTGGAAACGATCGAAGAAGCCGTCTGGCGGCGGAGATTCCGCTCCGTGGTGCGATTGCAGGTGGATACCAGGATCTCAACCCATATCCTCCACCTGCTGACCAAGGAACTCGAGATCGA
>Ga0210400_10001630_pt1 | contig 21989 bp, 26 predicted proteins | sample IncBWH26MmetaG_FD_155456 | JGI IMG/M metagenome (GOLD analysis project Ga0210400, IMG submission 155456) | Forest soil microbial communities from Barre Woods Harvard Forest LTER site, Petersham, Massachusetts, United States - Inc-BW-H-26-M | ecosystem: Environmental > Terrestrial > Soil >...
AACGCCTCCTGGCCGAATTTCACAGCATCTTGGACCCGATTAACATGATCCGAGGTAAGGGGAAGCGGAGGGTGGTGGCGTGAAAGCTCCATTCCCATGGTTCGGCGGTAAGTCCCGAGTTGCCGATCTGGTCTGGGAGCGCTTTGGTGAAGTCCACACCTACAATGAGCCGTTTGCCGGCAGCTTGGCGGTCCTTCTGGGTCGGCCGCACGAGCCGCGCATCGAAACAGTGAATGACCTGGATTGCGTTGCTCCAAAGACAAGAATTCTGATGGGTGATTTGACGTGGGCAGGCGCGGCCGAGATTAAGGTAGGAGACAAAGTGATCGGATTCGACGAACAGAACGGACCTGCTCGCGTTGGACTCAGAGCCCCAACCAGATACCGAAGGCTTTCTTTGGCCACGGTTACAGGGGTTCGGGTTCTCACAAAGCCGTGCTACCGGCTCAAATTCGATGATGGAACAGAGGTTGTCTCTTCGGCTAATCACTTATGGCTTGGCGGCTCTCATAAGAGCGGCGGCCGCGGATGGCGCTGGCTTAAAACTGAGAACATGGTCTGCAACCGAAGAACTCAGCGGTCGTGGGTGCTGAAGGTTGCCGATGTCGTAAGCCGTGAAGAAACTCACGATGCGGGATGGTTGGGCGGCCTCATTGATGGAGAGGGACACTTGCACGCTGGCCCGGGACTGCGCGTTGTGCTGTCCCAGAACGAAGGGCTTGTCCTGGACCGCGCAAGGCGGATTCTATCGCAATTTGGGTATGGCGGGGAACCCGGCGGAAAGAAGCGGTGCAAAACAATTCAGGTTAACGGCGGAATTGCCCCCACGCTGTCCCTTTTAATGAGAGTCAGGCCGGAGCGACTTATCCGCAAGCTGTCCACGCGACTGCAAGAAATCAGCCTGTATGGCAGAAAGCACCGGGCGATTGGATTGGTTTCAAAGGAGTTTCTGGGGCTACGAAAGGTTATTGCCATCGAAACCGATTGCAAGACCTTCATCGCGGAAGGGTTGGCGTCGCACAACTGCTACCTTGCGAACTTCTGGAGAGCGTTGCAGGCGGATCCGGACGGAGTGGCCAAATATGCCGACTCGCCGGTAAACGAAGCAGACCTTCACGCCCGCCACAGGTGGCTTGTGGAAGTCGCCAGGAAGAACGCCGAGCGATGCCTGACTGAGCCAGACTTTTACGATGTGAAGATTGCCGGCTGGTGGGTGTGGGGCCAGTGCCTTTGGATTGGATCGGGCTGGTGCCAGAAACCGGAATGGACAGGAAGGGCGAACGCAGGTCGGGTCGCCATAAATGGCAGCGGTGGCAGCAATGGCGTGGATCGTCGCTGGCAAGGCGGCGGCCAAGCTGGGGGAAGCGGAGTTCATGCGCCAACTCTTACGCGCCAACTGCCGCAATTATCCGGCGATGGCTCCGGCGCTCAGCGCGGTTTGCTGCGCGAGGGCGTCAAATCCGAAGGCCTTTACGCCTACCTGAACGCGTTGGCCAACCGCTTGCGCCGGGTGCGCGTCTGTTGTGGCGACTGGAAGCGCGTACTGACACCGAGCGTCACAACCTACATCGGGACCTGTGGTGTGTTCCTTGACCCACCCTATTCCCAAGAGCTGCGTGAGCGCTGCTACTCTGAGGATCACGACATTGCCAAAGACGTTGCGGAATGGGCTCGCGCCAACGGGGACGATCCCAAGATGCGGATCGCGCTGTGCGGTTACGAAGGCGAGCACGAGATGCCGGGAAATTGGGAATGCGTGCCCTGGAAAGCGCACGGTGGTTATAGCAGGAGCGAACGAGGAAAGGCCAATCGAGCCAGGGAGAGAATTTGGTTCAGCCCGAATTGCGCCAAAGCCAATCAATCAGTTATGCAACTCTCATGATCCCCACCTTCCCCATCTCTTTCATCTGCACTGTGCGGTGAAATGTGGCGTCTCAGCCCGCCGAAGAAATACCGAACCGCGCAATACCTGGCTGAGCAAACGGCACGGTGGCTGAAGAAACATGGAGGGTGTTTGAGCAGTGTAACCCAAACCAACCCAGACACCCGGAAATGAGAACAGACTACTGTGAAATATTCCTACCGAAGCGGTGGGGATTCATCAGGCGCCTTATGTGGTGGGCGAATCGGGATAAATTGCGCGAAGATATTGTGCTATTTGAAGCAAATTATGTGCTTTTCGCTTTGATGTTTTGCATGGAGAGGAGATGAAAACCAGACAGCAAATCATCGACCGAGTGCGACGCCAACTTGCCGAAATCGAGCAATATTTCAACGATGTTGAGCACTGGAACAACGGGCGTGGCCTCACGGAAGGCAAGATTGAAGCCGACCCGGACGGCGAAATGGCACGGTGCAAGAAGTACTGCGAGGGGATTTTGAAAAACGAGATCCGAATCTCCGAACCGAAACACAAGGGATGAGCGACTGCCCCACATGCAAGGGAAGCGGACGGATTGAGCTGCCGCCAGCGTATCCGAGGTTTCACGCGGCCTACAGGGATTGCCCTGATTGCGGGCCGAAGCCGGTCAAGCCCATCGTGATCGAAGTCCTGGGCCTGCCGCAGCCGGCGGGCAGCAAGCGTGGATTTGCCATCCCTCGCAAAGGCCAGCCAATCGTCAAAAACGGCAAGTTTAATGGGCGCGTTATTATCTCGGACGCCAACCCGAAGAGTAGTGATTGGAAGGAAACGGTCAAGTTCGCGGCGGTGCGCGCTATGGTTGAACTGGACAGACCGTTTACTTCGCCTCTAATTGAAGGCCCACTTGAAGTCTCAATGATTTTCAGGATGCCACGCATTAAACAGCACTTTCGCTCCAATGGGCTTTTGAAGGAAAGCGCGCCAGCTAGGCCAACCGTGAGGCCGGACACTCTGAAGCTCGCCAGGGGGACCGAGGACGCGCTAACCGGGATCGTTTGGCGAGATGACTCCCAGATCGTGATCGAACGGCTGGAAAAGGTGTACTCGGACAAGCCGGGAGCGACGATAACGATAACCAAATTATGAGCGACATCGACCAACGCGACCAAAGGATTGCGGAGTTGGAGCGCGATCCGAGTGGGCTTCGCGGCGCGACAAACTGCTGGCGAAATTGAAGGAGGCCGGACTGTGAAAAGCGATCAAGAATGGAACCCGCCAGTAAGCATCAGTCAAACGATCACCAAAGTAGATTTAGAGCACAGGCACTCTGGGCACGAAGCGTTGATGTCAGGCGGTGCGAATGCGTGCCCAATTTGCCAAGCGATAGAGATTCACAGACTCCAATCCAGGGCGGCAGAGTTGGAGGCTTCATCGAATCCTAGAGCGTTTTTGTACACGCAAAACCCCGGATTTGCCCTCCGGGGTGTGTTTTTGCCAGTTTCGCCAGTCATTCGCGCAAGTCCTCTGGATTTACCAGTTTGGCCACCCTAACGACCCTGATTGGGACCAGGTGCGGGAGTTTGGCGCACTCGACGCAGATCCCCGGCGCCACAATCGGTCGGCCGCATTCCTGGCAGGTGGGCAGAACTCGGATCTGGCCGGATTTGGATACGATGAGGGCGGGCGAGTTCATGAATTGCGCCTCATTTTGTCGGTCATTTTGTCAACCGCGCGCAGGGTTCGCTTGTGCTGCCAATGCTTGTAAAACCCGCAGTTTTGAAACAGCAAGTAGCCCCAGAGCGCAAGAGCAGCGAGCCATTCGATAGCCCAGAGGAACATCCAGGCGGCGATTAGCGCAACGGCGACGACACACAGAGTGATGAACAAGACTGGAATATCTTGCGGTGTATTCACGGTTTGTTCTCCTTGGCCGGCCACCTGGCGGCCCGGGCGACCCGCATTCGTTCCCGGCGCAAGGTCCGCTCAGTCTCGGATATGCGCCGCGGCACCCCGCGAGCCAGTCGCGCGAATGCCTGGGCAGCACTCAGGCGGTCGGGCTCGAAGGTGTGGCCGCATTTGGGGCAGTTCATTGGTCCTCCCTGGTTTTGTCGATAGCCTTCCGGGCGGCAACAAGCGCGTCAGAACACGATGCGAGCAAAATAGCTCTCATCCTGCCACCGACCCTTGCCTTCGCGTATCGCGTGCTGCAATGCCGCCGGCATTCTCCAGCCCGACCAATGGCCGTAGAACCAGACTTGTTCGGTTTTGTCTTCGCTCTGAATTACTACAATGTTTCCTCTCGTGTGGCCAAGGGTGCCACAAGGGAAGAATCAGGCCACCAAGACAGCGACCGCTTCAATTCCAAGGAACTTGCGAGCAAGCGCCTCATCCTCAGTCCGGCAGTTGAATCGAGCGGTACCAGGTTTGCCGCAGAATACGCCAGTCTCCATTAGCAGTTCCTGCGGCCTGAGGGTGTAAGAAGCTTGGAATGTGGGATACTGGCCACAAGGTGGAATACCCTGCGCGCCAGTGAGCATGTTGATTACCGTGTAGCTAGTTTTGCTCCCGCCATTCCAATAAGACGCGGTGTTTTGCGGCCGGTCGGCCCCGGTGTAAAAACGAAACTCCCGCTTGCGCGATCCGCTCAATCGTTTGGCCTGTGCCGTCATTGGATAATAATTATTCATTGCGTGTTGTCCCTAATTTTTGGTTAATGTTTCATCTAACGCGCCCACTCTGACGGCAGCACTCCTAACAATCAACCGATTAATTGAGATATATTTCGCTGGTTTAGGGCAAAGTGGAATGGGATATGCTTAGCGGTTGATTGATGCCAGCGGTTTTCGCTTGTTCAACTGACGGTTCAGCCGCAAGTTCAACTCGTGCCAAAAGTCCTGTTTACCTCCGCTAACGCCAGAGCGATGGCCGCAAAATCCTGGGAAATTCGTAGAGAAGCGGAACGCCGTGAAGCGGAATCACTCGCTAACGCTTCGCTCGATGCGGAAAAACCTGCGGAGGAATATTCTGCGCTCCGTTTGGTGTGCGTGCGCGCGCAACTGGCCAGAATCGACGAAATGCTGCTGACAATCCGCGATCCCCAGAAGCTTGACCGTCTCGCCGCAGCCTCAGCTAGGCTCGAGGAACAAGAACGCCGCCTGTCCAACCGCTCATTGCCAGCCACAAAGCGAGCTGCAGTCGAACGCGCGCGGCCGGCCTGGACAGCTCCACCGGCGCCGAAGCCAGCGTAAGCCAGCGTCTTGTGGTGTCCCAGGCTCATCAAATGGCCAGTCGGCAACCGCTCATTGCCAGCCACAAAGCGAGCTGCAGTCGAACGCGCGCGGCCGGCCTGGACAGCTCCAAAGGCACCATTAGCAAAGGTCTCCCGACTGGAAGCTTTGTGGGTCAGTTCCACTCGTTCCCCGGTCCCGGCGAATAGAACCGTATGATCCCCAACCACGTCCCCGCCTCGCACGGAGTGAATCCCGATTTCCTCCCCTGTTCTCTCGCCCACTATACCGGAGCGCCCATGACGAGCGACCTTTTCCAATTGTTGCTTTCGGACGGCCGCCAGGATCTCCGCCAAAGTGCGCGCCGTGCCACTGGGCGCATCCCTTTTGTGGCGGTGATGCATCTCAATCACCTCCACATCGAAGCCCGGCCCCAGCACTTCCACCGCTTTGCGGGTCAGCCAAAACAGCGCATTGACGCCGGTCGAGAAATTGGAAGAGAGGACCATCGGGATTTGAGAACTAAATCCCGTGATATGCGAGCGGTCTTCACTCGATTGCCCAGTCGTGCCAATAACCACCGCTTTGTGATGCTTGGCGCATAAGGCGACGATTCCCGCTGTTGCCGTGTGCGAACTGAAATCGATTACCACGTCTCCCTCCCGCACGGCTTTTGCCAGATCGTCGCCTTGATCCACTTGCCCGGCCAACTCCAGTTCCGGGTGCTGAGGCAGGCAGGCCACCAGAGCTTTGCCCATCCGCCCTTTGAATGGAAGCTTGTGCGATCCCTGATCGGATGTTGTATTTAATAAGCCATGGGGGCGGAGGCCAGGTTGGTCTCTGCCTCGGCACAGTCCGCAGAGGCCTGCCCTTGGCATAGCGCCATCAGGCAGACCAAGCCGACCAGCACCCGTGCGCCCAAACCGCGGTCGGACCAGCTCTCGACGGAAAGGGCCGAGCGATAAACACGGGTGGCGTTCAAGCCGACCACGGTGATGCGACCGACGGGGTTGCTGTGGTGACCGTGGGTGCGGTGTCGTGGGTGGGGACCCTCCCGCCACTTCCGTTTTCATAAACCCTCTCTCTGTAACACGCCTCACTTTGAAAACATTTTTTGCACCGTAATGCAAGATTAACATAGACATCATTCTGGCCAAGGTGTTATATTTTGGTATGGCAATTCATTTGAACGGAGTAATCAGGCGTTCTTATCGTAAGTGGAGTGGCATGGTTAGGCGATGCACAGATCCCAAGAGTCACAATTGGAAGTATTACGGAGGTCGAGGAATATCGGTTTGTGAACGATGGCGTGGTCGGGAAGGATACCGTAATTTCTTTGCCGACATGGGAGAGCCCGGGGTTGGGTTGACCCTGGAGAGAATTAATAACGACGGCAACTACCAGCCAGATAACTGCCGGTGGGCCACCATGGCTGAGCAGGCTCTCAATCGAAGGCCCGGCGGTCACCGCATTCCTGGCTCATTACGCCAGAAGGCCATTACCGCTGGACTGCCCTACCATGTGGTTTACTTGAGGGTAAGGCGATTGGGGTGGGATGAGGCTCGGGCTCTGTCAACACCCAAGCTTCCTCGGGGCCGGCAGGTAGGGTGGAGAAAATTACGCGGGCGATCGTCTTCCGCCCCTCTCCCATTGTTTATGGGCGTATTGGGAGAATCTTCGGCTGAAACGGTAGCGTAAAAATCTACGCGCAAGTACTCTGGTATATGGATCTGGTATGTATCAACCTCGTCCATAAGTTGACATCGTAGAAATTTCTGAATTCTACGCTTGATTTCTCGGTCGTGGTTGGTGTAAAACAGCCTGAAAATATGGCCGGTTACACAAAACTCTTCGGGAGCATTCTGGATTCTACGGTGTGGCAGGAAAGCAAGGAATGCAGGCTGGTTTGGATCACTATGTTGGCGATGAAGAATCGGGCGCAAATTGTGGAGGCCAGCGTGCCTGGATTGGCGAAGAGGGCGGGGGTGACGATTGAAGAGTGTGAGGCGGCGTTGGTGAGGCTCCTGTCACCGGATGCGTACTCGAGAACCAAGGACCATGATGGCCGGCGCATTGAGGTTGTGGATGGCGGGTGGTTCGTCCTGAATGGTGCCAAGTATCGGGAGAAGATGAGCGTGGAGGAATTGAGGGCTTACAAGGCGGCCAAGGCCCGCGAGTACCGAGCGCGCGACAAGTCCAAAAAAACAGCGGCCCAGGTCCGGGCAGAGAACGACTCGAGACTGAAACGCTACGAGGAGGCTTTAGCGGCCGGAAACCAGGCGTTGGCTGACGAGATAGCGGCTGAGGGATTGTCCGGAGGCGGTGCGGCCAATGGCAACACATGATCTGGCTCTCGACCAAGGAGCTTTACGCGCTGTTTTTGGAGTCCGAATGGTGGATTAGTCTTTCAAGGAGGAAGCGGGCGCTGGTTGGACACTGTGAGAGATGCCCATCAACCGATCGACTTCAGTAATCCAGTTTTAGGTTCGGAACTGGAGCAACAGTTGGAGGTTGGCCGGTCACAGTCTCCGTGATATGTGTTCTTCTCAGATCGGAACCAAATCGGTCCAGTGCCGTTCCAGCTATCGGTTGTCGGAGAATATCCCCAGGCAAACCCCTTGCCACACTTGCAGCATCGGCTGAATGCCCACCGCTTGAAATGCAGCAATGGTTGGCATTGGAACTTCCAGTGCCAGAAATGCCACCTCGGATGCTTCCACCATGGACGAAGTTCTGTCAGAATGTTTCGGGCAATTCCACAAAGAATGCCCTCGAAGTGTTGCTCCCGATCTTCCTTTGAATCCTTCTCGGAGTTGGTGTGGTATCCCGGCAGGAAGCAAAAGGAGTCTCCACATTTCCCACAGGTGCGAATATGAACATCCTCCGCTGCGAGTCTTGAGATTTGATCGAGTGACATCTTGATTCTCAAAACTCTGCACACAAGCAGGTAAAGGCCACGCTGCAGGCATTCAGCCTCCATTGCGGTGCCCTGCCATTCCTTGGTAGGCGATCTCAGAAAGTGAGGTGTGCTTCCTTCGCACCATGCGACATTGTGGAGTCGATTGCGCTGCTTCTTGGTCAACTTTACGTACGAGTAACCGCAAGAATCATCGGACCCGTCTTTCTCGGGATCTACGTGCCAAATCTGGATGAAGGTCTCTCGGTAGCCTTCGTCCCAAAAGGCATCCCTTCCCTGTTTTTCTGGTTCGGACATCAGTTTTTCCCAGGCACGTCGTTTATCCCAACCTTCCCGGTGCTGCCACCTCTTCGGCCAAGGCTTGTGACGAAACCACGGGTACTTGATTTCATGGGCTAATACTTGAGGGTCATGCATAGGTTGAATAAAATAACCCCCGCGCGTTCGCAGGCGCGTCGGGGGTTGGACTAACCATGGGGGACAACCCAGGATTCCGGTCTTGCGACGGGAAATTGAAGTTTCGGTTGTCCCGGCTCTGCGAAAGCATGGGGAATTGTTGGCATAGCCTCGGGACAAATACAAGAAAAATCGCTTTCGGGCTTGACGGATGGAGGGCTGACTTGCGAGAATGCCCGCGTGAAGATTCAGTCGAGAAATTTCCGTCTTGCTGCCGTGGCCTCCCGCCAGGGACTGGATCTTCACAAATCCGGTTGCGGCGGCAAGACGGAGCTTTCAACTACCCATCCTTCATGCATGGTAATATCAGCCCCACAATGTTCACGGGTTCGATGGTCGGCTCTGGAGCTATGGCCTTCGCGCTCATGTCCTACTGTGTAGCTAACGCGCGTCCAGACGAGAACGATTGCCTGGATCTTAACCCGCCGCTTCTGGCGGCCGTTTTCGGAGAATCTGTATCGACAATCGAAACCGCCATCTCCTTCCTATGCTCAGAGGATTTAAAGTCTCGATCTCCTGATGAGGGTGGTAAGCGCATAATCCTGGTAGGTCCCGGCCCATTTCGGTATCGGGTTGTAAATCTCTCAAAATACAGGTCGGACCAAGATCGGGAGTATAGGACAGAATATTGGAGGCAACACAAACAATGGCAACGTGATGGGAGGAAAGGTGTATTTAAGTTCAACCCCATGTCCACACCGTGTCCACAGGTGTCCAACCCTGTCCACCCTGCAGTTGCAGGTACAGATGCAGTGATCTTAAAGGAAGGAAGGAGTGGGCTTCCCACACTCGATCAAGTCAAAACCCGAGCGCAGTTCATTGGGATGCCTGAATCTGACGCCGTGGCGTTCTGGAACCACTTTGAATCAACCGGGTGGATCGACAAAAACGGCCATCAAATCGTGCGGTGGGAATCCAAGCAGGACAACTGGAAAGTCACAGCCAGGGTCCAGCAGTTCGAGAGGAACAGCCAACATCGCAACGGCTCCCCAAGGCCGCTGGACATCAAAACGATTATTGAAGCAAAGCAGTCCTTGGCTAATGACCTGCGCGGCAAGTTCTCCTCAGATGTCGCCATGGGAACAGTTTGGAACAACGAGCAAAAGCAAACGGAATACATAGGACTTTGTAAGGAGATTAAAACACTCAAAACCCAACTCTCAAAAATGGCATGAGCTTAAAATCTGTAGGCGAAGTCCTTAAACAAAGTGAGTATTCAAGGCTGCTCAGCACCGAGGAGTGGTCGGCCCGCAAGCGGCGATTCGAGCGGCACCAGCACTCGTACACAGACGCAGAGGAGGAATAAGTGAGAACCTACACGCGAGAGTTTTGGTGCGAGACATGCGGCCAGAAAGAGTCGATGAATGGTGCGCAGTTAAAAGCGCACCTGAATGATGTTCACCAGCTTGAGGGCAGAATCACAGGTAACAAAAGTCTAACGTTTGCGCTTGATTTCGAGGGCGGCCACTCCAACACGCTGGTTTGGAAGCTCCCCGGTGTGAAAATTACGGAAGTTGAGTCATCTAAAACAGTTGAGGCTCGGAGGGTTGGATGAGCCTAAAATACGTCGGCAGGTTCGGCGACGGTCTGATCTACCAATTTGGCGAATGTCGAGTAATTCTCAGCGGTCCAAAAGAGCGAGAATCCATTGGGTGGCATTTTTCCATTTCCTGCACGGATCGCAATCCAACATGGGAAGAGCAAAAGAGAGCGCGATACGAACTCTGTCCCGACGAGATTTACATGGTGCAGATCATGCCGCCAAAGGCGCAATACGTCGCCCTGCATGAGTTCTGTTTTCACTGGCACGAAGCGGGTCCAAAATTCTTTGATTTGGAAACAGGAAGGCCGAAACCATGACCGACGAGGACCTCCGAAAGCTCTATCAATGCGGTAGGTTTAGACCCGACACGAGCGCGGCACGAGCGAAAGCAGCGTAGTGGGAAGGTCTTGACTCCCAATCCCCATCAGCCTTAGCGTTGACTCACATGCTCAGGCTCAGAAACTCAGCCGGCGCCCCTCCCGGCGGATACGGCTTCCAGGACCGGGCCACCGGCTGGCGCACCCACAGTTGGAGCCTGCAAGTTACCAAGGGCGCCTGGTATCAGGAAAACGTGAGACGGCAGACCGGACGAACCAAGGAGCAATGCCATGATGACGTGGAAGGCTTCATCATCAACAACCTGCTCAAGCTCGAAGGTTTCACCAAGTGGATTGTCACCGACGAGGTTTTTAATCCCGACGACATTTCCGATTTGGGCAGCTATGTGCGGGAATCTTCCAGCCCGACCGTTGCCGGCCAGAGTTTTGCCGTGGTGTTTCCATTCTGCCGGATGGACGAGACGCCAGCTCTAAAGCTCATGCAGTGGATGGCCGAACTGGGGCCTTACCATCACGAGTGCGTGCTCTCCTTTGACTACAGCGCCAGCCGGGCAACGGTCGATGCGATTGAACTTGTGGCCAAAACCTGTTTTGCAAAGGTCGATCGGTTTAATTACTCGGGTCCCTCCTCTGGTAGCTGGCAGCCAACCATTGCCTTCCGTGAAGCCGCGCTGCACATGGAAAAGTTAGGGTTGCCATTCCTGTGGATGGAGGCCGATGCCGTGCCGCTGCGCCCCGGATGGCTGGACAAATTGCAGGAACTCTACTGGGGCTGCGGCAAGGCATTTGCGGGTCCGATTGTGCCCGACCTGGGACACATGAACGGCACCGGCATTTACCCAGCCAACACTCCCAAGCGCATTCCAGCCGCACTGGCGCATATCCGAACGGCCTGGGACGTGATGATGAAGCGCGAGATGATAGGAGATTGCTTTAACCTGCACCCCTATTTCTACCACGCCTGGGCGATGGAAGGTGGAGAGTTGCATCCCTACGCCGGCGGGGCGGTGCCGTCCTTCGGGACACAGAAGATGGTGGCGCAGATACCGGCAGAGGCCGTCGTCTTCCACCGCTGCAAGGATTTGAGCCTAATTGACAGGTTGAGAGAGAGGAAGGCGGCAGATACGTTCCCCAAGCAGTGTCCAGATTGTGGTGAAAATATTTATAACCAGATCCACGCCGACACTCACACCCACGGCCAACCGTGAACACGTCCCTCTTCATCTGCTCCTACGCCCGGGATTTTGGCTACCTCAAATACGCGGTGCGATCAATCAACAAGTTTGCGCGCGACTTTCACGAGGTCGTGATTCAGATCCCCGACACCGACTGGGGACCGTTCACTGAAATCATCGGGCCGGAGATCATGTCGCAGAGGGAGGTCAAGTACGTGCCGCTGGCGATGAAGGAGTGGCCCGGCAAGGGAATGTGCCATCATATGTGGTGTATTATGAACGCCGACCGGCATTGCCGCAGCGCGGACTTTATCGGCCACTTCGATTCCGACGCGATTTTCACCGAGCCGGTGACGCCTGAGACTTTCATTAAAGACGGAAAGCCTTTCCTGCAGTACGAGCGCTTTGAGTCCATCGGCAAGCGGCACCCCGGAGTCTTGCAATGGCAAAAAAATGCGCAAGCCTGCCTGCCGTTTGAAATTCACTTCGAGACGATGCGAGGTCTGCCTCATTTTTACGAGCTTAACACCTACGAGAAGGCCCGCGACCTGATGATGCTGCACACCAAAATGTCGGTTGAAGATTGGATCAAGCAAGGACCAAATACGTACCCCCAGTTTTTTTGTGAGCATGTAACCCTGGGCAACGTCGCCATACAGTGTTTCCATCAGGACTACGAACTCATCGATATGGGTTTGCAGGATAATCCCGATCGCAGCAGGTGGCCGGTGAGACAGGCGTGGAGTCACGGTGACATTGACAAACCGCAGCAGGTTTGGGTTTTTGGAAAACAACAGACCATCGTTCCAATCAATGTTTTCAAAGAATATGGGTTGGTCTGATTCGCCATGACCCCAGCCAATCTCCAATCTCTAGCCCGGCGAGAATGCCTTGGGTTCTGGCTCGCCGCCAACGGGTTGCTGGGACAGGGCGCCGAAATCGGATGCGCCGCCGGGGAGTTCTCTAGCTTGGTTCTTTCCCAGTGGCCGGGGGAGCGCCTTTACATGGTGGACCCCTGGGCCAGCCAGGACAAAGAGATTTACCGGGAAGCAACCAACCAGCAGGCGGACTTTGAGAAATGGCATGCGGCTTGTGTGGAACTGGCCAATCTCCATCCCGCCGCCCGGCTGGTCAGGTCGCTTTCGGTGGAGGCGACCAAACAAATCGACGATCGCTCGCTGGACTGGGTGTACGTGGACGCAAACCATTCCTCTCGCAGCGTTATGGAGGATCTGGACGCCTGGTGGCCCAAGCTGAGGCACCGCGGGCTTTTGGGCGGCCACGACTTCTGCAACCGCAAGGATGACGGGTGGTTCTGCGAGGTGGAGGACGCGGTGAAGCGCTGGACCGGGGAGCACGGACTTTCCTACACCGTGACGCCATGCACAAGCTGGTGGGTTATCAAGCCGTGAGCCGTGATCGCCATCTCTTCCTTCCGCCCCTTCGAGAAATGCTCCGATGAAATCAAAGACAACCAAATTAAAGCCTTCCTCTCTTGGCTGCCCAACTTCGAGCGCATCGTTTTATTCGGACACCCCAGCCCCCTACTCTCAAGCTGCCTTAGCCAATTCATCCCCTGCGAGGGCAAGCCTCAAGTTAAAACTCTGGCGGAGACTCTTGGCCAGTTTGAAGGCTGGTCCTGCGTCGTGAACGCCGACATTGTGGTGAGCGCAAAAATAACCCAGATTCAGCAGAGATTGCACCAGTCGCAATGCCAGTGCGCCGTCTCCAAACGCTGGGACATGCAGAGCCTCCAAACCGATGGCGGCCTGGACTGGTTTGCCGCGCTGCCCGATGTCTGGAAAAAAGTGGCCCAATCCGTGCCGCCATCCTTCTGTGTTGGCCGCAGCTTGTGGGACACGTGGCTCGCCTCCTTCTTCGGCTGGGAATACGGCGGGGCGGCGGCCGACTGCACGGATTTGAAATTTATCTGGCACCCACGGCACGGGGAGCGAGTGGACCAAAGCTTCGACGCGCCCCCTCCCGACAAGTACCTTAAAGACATGCACTGGCCGATGACTGTTTTATGAGCTACTGCTGCGAACTATTTAGAGAAAGCGCCACGTCTTTGAAATCTTCAACAAGCGGCAGGTATCCGGTTGAAGTCCAGCCGGTGGCTCAATTCGTATTTTTAGACACCGACCAAACATGGGCCATAAACGGTTGTTGTGGTGGTGGTTGTTTTGTCGTCACTGAAATGAGGTACTGCCCATTTTGTGGTGCCACATTAGGAAAGCCTGATTAAATATGAAACCTTACGCCCCGACCCAATCACTGGTTTGCCCGCTGTGCGGCTCCCCCATCGACAACTTGGCTGGCGTCACCCCAGGCCACTCCCAGACCGTGCGCAAAGGACAAATCGTTGTCTGCAACAACTGCATCAATCCCTCCATCGTCGGGGACTCGGGGCTGGACCCGCTGACACAGGAGAAAATCGCGCAGCTAACCCCGCAAACTCAGTCGGCACTCAAAATCACACTGGATGGGCTGCGGCAGATACGGGGCGGCGGATCAGTTGGGTTCCCCGGAAACTAACTCCTGCATTTCCTCCATCGCTTCGTCCAGCGAATCAGGCGAGGACTCCAGGTCGAAGGCATGGACCAGCTCCGCGCGTTCCTTGCACAAATCCGCCGCTTCCGTTGGATCGTCAGCCAAGGCTATCACCGATCCTATTTGCTTCATCTTGGCGACCTGGGGTTCAAAGTAGTCAGCCAACCCAATCGGGCCTTCGTCGTCAACCCGGGCGTGGTTGTAAATCTTGACCCAGGGCCTAATCTCCTCGGGGAATGAAAGCGGCAGCGAATGCTCCTCGGCAAATTCGGAGCAGAGAATAATCTGGGCGCCGTATTTGTGCGTCCACTCCGGCTGAACCAGCCGGCCCTCGGCGCCGGCCGTGATGACTTCCGTCAGGTTGTCGATTGCCTCGTAAATCACTTCCCCCGCTGGGCTCGCGTGGCGGGCCGTCAGGTCGATGCAATACTCATCGCGCAACTCGCTGGAAAACCCGTTGCGGTATTGCTGTTCGTTCATCACCTTGGCGCACACCGCATTGACCTTTTTCAGAGGCTCGGGAAGTTCGGAATAGTCGGAGAGCACACCAAAGTAGGATTTGTCCTTGATTTCCGCGCCGTAAAAAGATTTGTCCGGGAACTGTCCGTCTATGGAAAGGCCGTCGTAGCCGATTTCCTTGGCGTCCGGGATGGCTTTTTCGACGATGAACCAGAACAGGCAGGCCCGGATTCCGTGCTTGCAATCCAAATCGTCAATCATGCCCTTGGCTTCGAGGTAATTCCTTGCAAACCAGGTTTCACCAATGCCGCGCAAGCCGGAGACTTTCACATACCACCCGTCTTTTTGTTCCTTGCCTTGGAAGAACTTTCTTAAAGCAGCGGTGCCTTTAAGCCGGTAGCACTCATTTACTGGAAGACCTGCCTGTTCCAATCGTTCTTTGGTTTTCCAGCGCAACAATTCCAGTTCGGCGCCCTTGCCGGAGCCCCAGACCTTGTAGCCTTTCCGTCGATAGTAGGCTTGCAGGTCGCCGCAATGGCAGTCAGGGAAAAGAAGGTGCTGGTAGGAGTCCACGACATTATCCCAGTACTTGATGCGAGTTACCCCCTCCAACCCCTCGCCGATAAGCAATTCCCGACCATCACAAAAAGATGTTTCCCATGGACAAAAGTATCCAACCTCGCAGCCGCGGCGCGCCAGAAGCTCCGCCAGCGAGCAGAACAGGCCAAAGTCGAAGATCGCGAATGACGGCTTGTCGCTCATTCATCGTCGCAATCTTCAGGAGGCTCATCCTCGTCCGACCAGGCCCAGCCTTCAGGCATAATTCCTTTTACTCGTCAAACCCGGTCGGTTTGTTCTGCCTGGGTTTGGAGGCCGATTCGGCGTTTCGGAGGCTGATGTCATTTAGTGTCGCCGCTTTCTTCTGTTGCTGGCTGCTCTGGAATTCCTGCTGCCGGTGCGCCATCTTCTGGCGCTGTCTGGTTTCTTCATGGGCCAAATCCTGGCGGTGTTTCTGCTCGTCAAAGGCCAGTTCCTGCGACTTCTTGGGGTCGATGCCGCCGTTGCCATTGCCATTCTGCTGCGCGGCCTTGGCCTGCGCTTGGGCCGCCTGTTGCTGTCGCTGGGCCATGGCCTTGACCTCGTTCATCACCCGGCCCAGCCGATCCCCGAATTGCTTCACAAATTGGGCGTTGGATTTGTCGCCCGCCAGCTCCTGCAGGTAGGCTTTCACGTACTGCTCGCAGTTGAGCAGGCCCTTGATGTGGTCGCCCGTACCCACTCCTCCGCCGGCCATCACGTTTTTAACCTCGGCCTCCATCAAGGGCACTATGGTCGCCACCACTTCCATGGGATTCAAGCCCGCCATCGGGCTCATCGGGTAGCCGTCCATGAGGATTCCAAAAGCGATCTGCGAATCGTGCTGGGTGTTGGAAACCGACGGCGCGCCCTCGCGTGGCGCAATCTCCTCGGTCAAATCCGGGTCGTGCGTAACGGCAAACACATACTTGTTGGTGACAATCGCCTGGCCCTTGGGGTTCAAGGTTTGGCGGATCTGCTGCAACGCCTGCGCCTGTCCAAATTCAATCTGGGCGTTTCCACCACCCATCGTGCGCTCGGAGGCGACTTCCCAACGGCGGCTGTCCATCCATTTATCCGGCACCCCGTTGTCTTTCTGGCACTCAGCCTGAAACCGCTTGGCCATGAAATTATGAGTTTTTGGATTGGCCAGCCGGCGGCAAATCTCGGCGTAGGAGAAATCCTCCTGCAAGTAGGCAAGGTTCAGCATCGAGGAGGTTATCTTGGTCGCCTGATTGAGCAGTGTATTGACCTCGAAAGCCGTGCGCTCTTTCTTGTCGTCGGTGTTTATTTGCTGGGTGTAGGGCGAAGCGCCCTCGCCCATGTTCTGCTTCAAAAACCCCATGCCCATCTCCACTAATTTGGAGTCGATTTCGTAGCGATCCTCGCGTTTAACCATCGCCAGGCCCTCGGGGATGACTCCGTAAAGAAATCCAAGGAAAATCTCGTTGAGCCTCGCCTTGTCCGCCGGGTCGTTGGCCCGGAATAGCAGCATCATGTCCTCAAAGACCTTCTGCAAAAACTGGCATTGCAGCCGGTTCTTAATCATGGCCGCGTCGTAGAGCCGCAACCCGATGCCCCGGCAGCTGTGGTACATGAACGGCGGCACGGTGTTGCCGTCGCAGAAATTGATTTGCAGGATCTGGTCGATGTTTTGCGCAAACGGTCGTGCTTTGGCAATGGCCTCGGGCTTGCCCTTGTCGTCGAAACAATGCCCCGACCGGAATAGCCATTGAACCGCGGTTTCCCCGTTCTGAACCGGCACGGTGTCCCGGTCCAGAATCATCCCCCGCTGCCACGACTGGTCCTCGCCCTCATCCTCCTGCCAGTAGGCGTCCCAGGCCCAGATGGTCGGGGCCGAGTCCTGCTCGAACCACAGCAGGTTTTGCTTATAAATCTCCTGCATGGCCTCCGGCTGGTTGGCCCAGTCGTAATTGTTGGGGTTCTGGTTAATTTCCTTGTAGGTATCCAGAATCTTGCGCACCGCCGAGAGGTTCCACCCCGGGTCCACGTTTTTCCCGCGGTTGAAGGTCTTGCGGAACAGGCTTCCGGGTTTCATCTTCCGGCGGACAAAGAAGTAATAACAGTCGCACAGCGTAATATCGGTGTCGGTCGGGATGAGCAGGTCCGGCACGGCCACAAAATAAGGCAGCGGCTCCTCGTCATCCTCCCACATCTGGGGTCCGGGGCCGTGCAAGGCCATGCTGCCGAACTTCTGGCGCTCGGTCTGGAGGTAAACCCGGGACTTCTTGAGCGCGCGATTGGCCTTGGCCGTGATGCGCTGCTCGTAGGCTTCGCGCTTGCTGGCCGGTGCGTCGGGCAGCTTCACTGAAAAGAAGTTGCCGGTGGTGAGAAATGCGTTTTCGTACTGCTGGCGGGCCTGGAGCAGGAGATCGGAGGGCTCGCCAAAGTTGGCGTTCAGGTGGATGTGGTTTTCCTCGGCCTCTTTCTCCGACCAGGGGCTGCCACCGTTAAAGAGCACGTCCACCAGGGCACGGGCGGGGGCGCGATCCAGTTCCGCGCTGCGAAGAACCTCTATCTGATCCGCGACTTTGGATGGAGTGCTTAGGTTCACGGATTACTTGGCGGGAGTGGCCATCTTCCCAAGCAGCTTAATCAGCGTTCCATCCTTGTTGCGATGAAATAAAACTGCTTCCTTGGTAATGTTTTCCAGGGTCCCGACATTTGGACCGTCACTCGGAAGCTTCGTCTCCTTGAACGTCGGCACGTCAGAGGGCGATCCAAAACGGTGAAATATCAACGGCGTCTCCTGCCCTCGCGGCACCACGTAATCGGCAAAAGCCATATCAAAGGCCATCTTGCCGTCGCAGTACTTCTGCAAATCGGGTCCGGCGCAGTTGGGGTAAACCATCGTGGCCGGCATGTGGACTTGCGGAACACCCGGCTGCGTCGTCTTTACTACTGCTCCCATGAATCGCTTGGGACAGGCTTCATAGGCCGCCGCCAATCGGTCCAGCCATCCCGAACACAAGGGCACCGCGTCGGGCTCCAGCCAAACCCAGTTGAATTTGTAGCAGGCGTCGATATGGGCGGCCGCCCGCCCGAACATCGCCGCCGCCGGAACCTGGTAGGCGCCGTTCACCGAGGCCGGACACTTGGGCATGATGGTCTCCACAGAACCGAAGACCGTGCGTCCTAGTTCGTGCAGGCGTTTCTTCTCCTCCAGCGGCACGGCGTCGTCGGCCACTAAGAGCAGAGCGTGGTTGGTGATCTGTCCGTCCAAGTCGAAAATCCATTCGAGCAGTCGGGCGGCTTCTTTGGAGTCCTTCGCGCAATAAGGGATAACGGTGAGCAGGTTCATTTGTTTTGGTGTCGTTGTTGAATAGCAAGCATCCAACAAGCTTCGTTGGCTTCCTTCATTTTGTCGAATACGGTGTCCGGGGTGTACGAGTAAATTGTTTCTTCATCATAAAAGACCTTGAGGAAGAGCGGGCAGCGGCAGGCCGTGCATTGGCCGAGCAGTTCTTCGCCTTCGACCCTGAGATTGAGTTCGAGCTTTCGTTCGCGCTGGGCGCGGATAACCTGGGCGATCTTGTCGGTGACGATCCAGCCGCCGCGGTGATTGGCCGGACAGGGACGGCCCGACAGGCGCCCGGAACAAATGTCAGCACGAGCTTGCGCCACCCCGTGCGAAGGTGGGGCTTCACCAAATCCATCGAGTATAGCTTTCGCGCCATCGAGTAATCCCATAATCAAGCTGGTTGGCCTCCGCAACTCGGACAGCCTTTAACAACGCGGCCATAACCGTACGTGCTGGCCGTTGCTTCGATGTTTCCAGGGTCGTAGCAGCTTGCTGGAAAACGGTTGCACGTATAATTTTCCAAATCTTCGGCCACTTCGCCCTTGGTCGCGCGCGCCCGGTTATTGTCCTGCCGGAACACAAGGATGAGCTGCACCTTGCCGCCAAAGCTGACCATTTCTCCAAATGTCCGCTCGGCTTCATGGAACAAAAACCCGCCGCTGGGAAGCTTGGACGGATCGCGCAGTTTTAAGCTCATCTTCGCGCCAACTGTTTGCTGGCGTACATCTCTCTATTCTTTTTTGCCCAGTCCGCAAGCCATTTCGTGCGGCTCTCTCCGTCCTGATTCACGTCTTTTAACTTGGAAATCAGGAAACCTTTGCGCACCGCCCCCTCGCAGCAGATAGCCAGGGCGTCCATCAGATCCGGGCTCCATTGGGTCCGCTCCTTCATCTCGGCCTTGGTTTCGGCTTCCATGCGAGGGCCTTTCACAAGACGCCATTCGCGCTTGGAACCCTCGTCGGCAACCTCCCGTGACAAGTTGCGCAGTTGTTTACATTGAATGATGAGCGCAACGCGAAACCAAAGCTCCGAAATAAACTTGGAATACTCCTCCCGGCAGGTTTTGAGCCGCTTGGTCCTCGAATCTCCATCCCAGACAAAAATATCCTGAGAGATTGGCCGTTCGGTCGCCGGACCACCGAATTCGACCGCGTTGACGGCGGGATCGAACAGGCGCGCCAATGAAATTGCCAGTGTCCCGCGGCCATCGAAGAAGAAGTTGGAGGCCGGTATGTTCCTGCTCTTGCAATAATCGGCGCAAAAGGTGGCTATCTGGTCCTCGGGCTTCATCTCCTTCTTGAGGACGCTCACCGGCACGATAACCGGAGGCAGGCAGGAAATCACGTTGTTGCCTTCAACGTCCAGCCCGTACTTCACATGCTGCAGCACGCAACGGTCGCCTCCGATCCCTCCGTAAGCCGCGTCCAGGCCGACTATATCGGTGATGCCACCGCCCTTCCACACGACATCGCCAAAGGCCCCACCCTCCTCACAAAGGGCGATGGGTATAATCCGGTTGGCGCCCGCCCCCGGCCGCATCTTGCCGACGCACTGGTTCCACCAATGCCAGTCGTATTCGCCGTACATCTTTTTAACGGCGTCCATTTTCTTTCGACCGACCAAATACGGATATTGGGTTGGCTTATCCGGCGGGAAATCGAAGTTTGGAGAGTCTCGGCCGTCCAGGTTTATGACATGGGCGTCGTAAAACTTTGAAGTCCATTCCTGAGTCTTTCCTGTGTCCTGCCACGCGGCCCATCCGCAAAGCGGTTCAGCAGCAACTCCAGCGGGATCTTCTGGCGTCGCCGGGTTAGCCGCCATGACTCCCTTAAAGTTGGCCTTGCCGAACCAGTTTGAATAGGCATCCAGGCAACTGCGTATAAGAGCTTGTATTTCATCTCCAGCGTGGCCCATCCTTCCTCCAGGAGGCGGCTTGATCCCGATCAGCGGGCCAAGGCCGATCCACTGGCCGCCGCGTTTAAGCGGTACGAAAATTATGCCTTTACTCATTAATCTTCCCTCGCTCTGGTCCTCTGAAATCTCGTCGGTCGTAATACAGTGATAGGATTCGAGTACGCTTCCCGGAAGCCACGGAAACCTTGCGCGCGCTCGATTGAAAAGTTGCTTTATCCTTCCCCATATTCTCAACTCCGCGCCCCTCAACTCCGTGCTCGATACCAGCCAAAGCGTCTTCTCCGGCAAGGCCCACCAGTCGATGTCCACAAATTTACTCATCACGTCTGTTTTCGAGCTGTCGGCGGGACCTAAAAGAATCGTGATGTCCCTCTCAACGATGCGTTGCAGGCAAAGATCCGACCAGCGGTGATGATCATCCTCCGGCCAAGCCGCGCTGAAGGCATTGCGGTAATGCCGCCACAATGGAACGTCGCTTTTCCACCCCTCAAAGTGCCATTTTATGCAGGTTAACTCGATTTGAAGCGCGTCGTATTCCGGCCCCCACTCCAGGCCGTATAGCGTTTGTCCTTGCGCTGGCACGCACTTAGCAGTACTGCAATGCATCGTGGCTGGCAACTCGCCATTTACGCCCCGGGAAGTATTCGACGGCATTTTCGCCATGCCAGATGGCGTCAACATGGGCGTATCTCCGCTGCTCCTGCCCAAAACGCAACTGGCGTCGGGGACCAACATCACCGTGCGTGGCACATTGGTACAGCAACGCCCGCCTTACCAGAAAATCACCATTCCCTTCGGCTATCCCAGTCTGAGCCAAACGGCGTTTGAAACCGGCAAGTTTCAGGGCGGGGCCTATTTCAAGCCCGACAACGGGTTTGAAAGCCTGGTGTTCCAAATCGGCGGGCGATTGTTCCAGATAACTCCGGGCGGCACGACGGCGAGCTTCCAGGAGGTCACAATCCCCAACGACCCCAATCCGGTGGCTCCGAACCAAGTCTGGATGTGGCAGTCCGAGAAGTGGCTGATTATAAACGACGGCCAGAGTAAGCCGATTTTCTTTGACCAGACGGTAAGCCCGCCGTCACGGCGATCAACATGGAACACACAGATCCCGCAGAAGACAACGGTTGCCGGGAATGCGGGCGGGGGATTCGTGGCCCCGGTGGTTGGGGCAACAGTGTCCCCGTTTTTTACGGACACGTCGCAAATGGTGCAGGGCGGCCAAATCACCTTCAAGAATAACGGCAATTATTTGGTTCAAACCATTACTTCGGCAACTCAGGCGACGATTGTGAACCTGACCGGCCCACCGGGCAAAACCGTGGCCAATGGAACAGTGGTTACGTGGTTTACCCTTTCAACCGAACTTCCCCCCGGCGGAATGGGGGCTTACGGCAGCCAGAACTGGTTTGCGCTGCCGGATTTCCGGCAATTTACCGCCAGCGATCAAGTCGGCGACTCTTCGGGCACCCAGGCCAACAATTACCGGGATGCCGTTCTCAACATTTCACGCAACGACTATTTGGCCGGCGGCGGTAATTTCGTGGTGCCGGGGACCGCGGGTGAAATCAAGGCCCTGGTGTTCGTCCCGACGCTCGATGCTTCTCTGGGCCAGGGTCCCTTGCAGGTGTTCACCCCCAACACGGTGTTT
>Ga0210400_10001632_pt1 | contig 21958 bp, 17 predicted proteins | sample IncBWH26MmetaG_FD_155456 | JGI IMG/M metagenome (GOLD analysis project Ga0210400, IMG submission 155456) | Forest soil microbial communities from Barre Woods Harvard Forest LTER site, Petersham, Massachusetts, United States - Inc-BW-H-26-M | ecosystem: Environmental > Terrestrial > Soil >...
GGATCTGGCGACGTACATCGGTCGCAATCCAGGCATCCGAGTCGGCGAGTGAGTTGTCTTCGCATTGCACGCACCGCAGCTCGTGGATCAGTACCTCGTAGCGTGCCTGCTGTTGCAGATCGGCCATGCGGACCGGGTCGACGGCCCACGCGCCGCGCAGCGGCGCGCACGTGAGCAGCACGGCCATCAGCACCGGCAGGGGTTTCACGAGGCACCCGGTTTCGCGGCCGGCACGCCCGGCTGCGGCGGCAGGCGTGACAGGAACTCGCGCTTCCAGACCTCCGGGGTGATGCCCATGGGCTGCTTGTACACGATCACGCCGTCGGGATTGACGAGGAAGGACTCCGGCGCTGCCGCGACTCCCAGGTCGATGGCGGTGCGCCCGTCGCGGTCACTGACCACCTGGTTGTAGGGATTCCCGAGCTTGGAGAGCCATTCCAGCGCGTCTGAATCCTCGGTCGGATTGTCGGCCTTCCAGTCAACGCCGATGATCTGCACGCGCGCATCGCGCTGCGCCTGCAACAGCGCGGGGTGTTCGGCGCGGCAGGCGTAGCACCATGTGCCCCAGTAATTGAGTACGTACCACTGACCCTTCAGCTCCCGGGAGCCCAGCATCCTGCCCGGATCGGTCAGCACCGGCAGTTCCCAGTCCGGAATCTGGTGACCCACCAGGGGCGACTGCAAGACGCCGACTTCTTTCGAGTGATTGATGCCGACCGCCAGCACCACCACCAGCGCGGCGAATACGCCCAGCGGCACGAGGAACCGCGGATTCAACGCGCCGCTCCAAGCGCCGATTTCACGGCGGCGCGCGTCGCCGCACGCTCCTGGCGGTAGCGTCGGTCGGAAAGTGCCAGCGCGCCGCCCAGGGCCATGAACAGCGGGCCCAGCCACAGCAGCGTGATCATGGGCCGGATCTGCGCGCGGAAACTCCAGCGTCCCGCACCCAGGTCATCGCCCAGCGCAATGAACAGGTCCGTGCCGTACCGGTTGTAGATGCCGGCGACCTTGCGGGTCTGCTGCTGCACCCAGAAGGTGCGGTTTTCCGGATACAAGGTGGTGATGGGCCGCCCGTCGCGGCTGACGATCACGGTCGCGCGGATCGCGCTGTAGTTGGGGCCTTCAACCGGCTGCGTACCCATGAGCTTGAAGTCGTAGCCGCCGACCTCGGCGCTGGCGCCGCTCGAGAGGGCGAGATCACGCTCGCTGGTGTAGGACTCCACCCCGGTCAGCGCAATGACCGCCACGCCCATGCCGATGTGCGCGAGGGTCATGCCCAGCACGGCGCGCGACAGACTCAAGTGCCGGCGCAGGCGATCCAGCGGATCCAGCAGCGACGATAGGATGATCCAGCTGCCGATGCCAATGCCGGTGATGGCCAGCACATGGCGGCCCGCGTAAAAACCAAACACCACGGCGGCGCCCAGGGCCACCGCGATCACCCAGGTCACCAGCAAGGGCCGCGCGGCGGCCTCCAGGCGTCCGCGCTTCCAGTTGGCATGGATGCCGATGGAGAGCAGCAGCAGCAGCGGCACCACCGCCAGCAGAAAGGTCGGGCGAAAGTATGGGGGACCAACCGACAGTGACGGTTGCCCGAAGGTGTCGGCGATCAGGGGCGCCAGGGTGCCCCCCAGTACGCTCGCCGCGGCGACCACCAGCAGGATGTTGTTGAACAGCAGGAAGCTCTCACGCGACAGCAGCTCGAAGCCCGCATTCGACTTCAGCAGCGGCGCTCGCCACGCATACAGCGCCAGGGCGCCGCCGATCACCAGCCCGAGAAAGATCAGGATGAATCGGCCGCGCGAGGGATCCGCCGCAAAGGAGTGCACCGACACCAGCACGCCGGAGCGCACCAGGAAGGTCCCCAGCAGACTCAGCGAGAAGGCCAATATGGCCAGCAGCAGCGTCCAGCTTTTGAACAGGCCGCGTTTTTCAGTGACGGCCAGGGAATGAATCAGCGCGGTCGCCACCAGCCACGGCATGAACGAGGCGTTCTCGACCGGATCCCAAAACCAGTAGCCGCCCCAGCCCAGGGTGTAGTACGACCACCAGCTGCCCAGCGTGATGCCGCAGGTCAGGAAGGCCCAGGCCGCGGTAGTCCACGGCCGCGTCCAGCGCGCCCAGTCCGGATCCATACGGCCCTCAAGCATGGCCGCACAGGCGAACGCGAAGGCCACTGCCAGCCCCACATAACCGGTGTACAAGATCGGCGGGTGCACCGCGAGCCCCGGATCCTGCAGCAGCGGATTGAGGTCATGACCGTCAGCCGCCGCGGGAATCAGCCGCCGGAACGGATCCGACGTGGCCAGGGTGAACAGCAGGAAGCCGAAACTGAGCACGCCCAGAACGCCCAGCACACGGGCTGCGAAGCGCTCCGGCAGGTTGCGCGAGGCGATGGCCACCGCCAGCGTCCACACGGCCAGCAGGAAGATCCACAGCAGCAGCGAGCCTTCGTGCGCGCCCCACAAGGCTGCGATGCGGTACATCAACGGTAGTGCGGAGTTGGAATTCTCGGCGACGTAGAGGACGGAAAAATCGTACGTGACGAAGGCGTAGACCAGGATGCCGACCGCTGTCGCCACCATCACGAACTGTCCAGCCACCGCGGAGGTCGCCGCGGCGACCCAGCGATCACGCCCCAGCGCGGGCCCGAGAATGCCGAAGAAGGCCTGCAGGCCTGCCAGCAGCAGCGCCAGCACCAGCGCGAAGTGACCCAGTTCCGGAAGCATCAGCTTCCTCCCCGCGCCGTCGGCGCCGTTCCGGCAATCTTCGGTGGCATGTATTTCTCATCGTGCTTAGCCAGCACATCATCTGCGATCAACACGCCGTGGCTGTCAAGGCGGCCATGGGCGATCACACCCTGGCCCTCGCGAAACAGATCCGGCAGCACGCGGTCGTAAGTCACGGGCACTTCATGTTTGAAATCGGTGAGCACGAAACTTACCAGCAGGCTGCCCGGTTGGCGCTGGACGCTTCCAGTCTTGACCATGCCGCCCAGACGGAACGACTGATCGCCATGCACAGCCCCCTGCGCCACCTCGCTCGGAATGAAATAGAACGTGACATTCTCACGAAAGGACGACAACGCCAGCGCGGTGGCGATGCTCACGCCCACGACGATGCCCAGCACGAGATACAAACGCTTGCGCCGTTGCGGCGTCATGCTCGCTCCTCCTGTGTGGCAAGCCGGCGTCGAGCTTCAACTTGCGCCTGGCGCAGCAGGCGCTGCGCCCACACGATATTCAACACCACCACCAGCAGCGTCAGGCCATAGGAGGGCCAGACGTAGGCGGCATACTTTCCCATCGCGAGAAACTGGGCCATCGATTGGAACTGGATCATCATGCCAGCGCCTCGCGGATCCAGCCCGTGGCGCGTTCGCGGCGCAGGATCTCGCCACGCAGGCGCACCAGCAGGATGGCGCCGAAGTACAAAGTGAATCCCAGCAGGCTCACCAGCAGCGGCACCAGCATGGAGGTGGCAATGGTGTCCTTGCCCCCCAGGGTCAATGAGGAGGCCTGGTGCAGATCGTTCCACCACACTACTGAGTAATGCACGATGGGTACATTAACGATTCCCACGACCGCCAGCACGGCGCTGGCACGATCTGCTCGCTGGGTGTCATCAAATGACGCCCGGAGGGCCATGTAGCCCATGTACAGGAACAGCAGCAGCAGCTCGGAAGTCAGGCGCGGGGTCCATACCCACCAGGTGCCCCACATGGGTTTCCCGAACAGCGAACCGGTGGCCAGCGCGACGGCGGTGAAGGAGGCGCCCACCGGCGCGCAGGCGGCGGCGACGGCATGCGCCACCTTGATCCGCCAGATGAGTCCCACGGCCGCGGCCACCCCCATCCAGGTGTAGACCATCAGCGACAGCCACGCGGTCGGCGCGTGGACGTAGATGATGCGAAATCCATCGCCCTGCTGATAGTCCGGCGGCGCCAGCACCAGCCCGCCGAACAGACCCGCGACGATGAGCACGCCGGCGCTCCAGGCAAACCAGGGCGTCAGGCGGCCCGCCAGCCGGTATACGTACGGCGGAGATCCCAGCCGGTGAAACCATGTCCAAGTCACGATACGTCTACTCCAGGCTGATGCGTACGGCCGCCGCCGCGGCCAGGGGGGCCAGAGTGAAAGACAGGACCACAATAGCCCCCAGCAGTTCCATGGGGGCCAGGTACCTCTCCCCACGGATTGCCAGTTCTGTGGCTTGGCTCCCAAAAATCAGAATCGGGGCCGCGAGCGGCAGGATCAATATGGAAAGCAGCACGCCACCGCGGCGGGCGCCCAGCGTCAATGCCGCCCCGATGGATCCGATGAAGCTCAGGGCCAGGCATCCCAGCGCCACGGTCAGCATGATACCCACGCTGGCCGAGGCTGGCACGCCCAGGGCGTAACCCATCAGGGGTGCCATCAAGGCCAGGGGCACCCCGGTCAGCAGCCAGTGCGCGGCAGTCTTGCCCAGCAGCAGCCAGGTCAGCGACTGTCCCGACAGGGCATATTGCTCCAGGGTGCCGTCCTGCGCGTCATCGCGGAACAGAAAATCCAACGCCAGCAGCGCGGCCAGCAACGCGGCGACCCACAGCACACCCGGGGCGATCAACCGCAGGGTCGCCCGTTCCGGGGATTCCGACACCACAAACAGGGTCGTCACCAGCACGAAAAACGCCAGCGGGTGCAGCAGCTGCTCGGGGCGGCGAAACGCCAGCATCAGATCTCGCGTGATGAGCAGTCGCACGGCCATCAGCGGTGCGGTGAGCGCGGCTGGCGACTGCAACATCACGCGAGGAGGTTCAATTCACGAACCCGCGCAGGCTCGATCGCCAAACGATGATGCACGGCCGCGATCGCCAGGCCGCCCGAGGCCAGGTGCGCGTCCAGCAGGGTCGCCATCAGTTCCTGGCCGTCGCTGTCCAGATTGGTGGTGGGCTCATCCAGCAGCCATAACGGCACCGCCGCGAGTAGCAGTGCGGCCAGCGCCACGCGCCGGCGCTGCCCGGCTGACAGCGTGCGCACCGCGCGCGTGCCAAATTCGCCCGCGCCGGTTGTCACCAGGGCCTCATGAATGGCCGTGCGCGAGACGCTCCGGCGCATGCCGGTCCAGAATCTGAGGTTCTCGGCGCCGGACAGATCCGGTTTCAGCGGCGGTTCATGGCCCAAGTACACCAGCGCCGCGTGAAAGCCCTCGCGGTCCTCGCGCACATCGCGCCGGTTCCAGAATACCCGGCCCTCCTCCAGGTGATTGAGGCCACATAACGCCCGCAGCAGCGTGGTCTTGCCCGCGCCATTGGCGCCGGTCAACTGCAGCAGCTCCCCACCGTTCACAGTCAGGTTGATACCCTTCAGCACGTGCCGCTCGGCGCGCCACAAGTGCAGATTTTCCGCATTTAGTATTGAACCGGACATGGCTGCAGTCTCGCAAAGTCAGTAGCTTATCGCCATCCCCGGGGTAGAATCGTCGCCGGTCGGCACCGCGCTGCCCGGATGGCGAAATTGGTAGACGCAAGGGACTTAAAATCCCTCGGGGGCAACCCCTTGCCGGTTCGATTCCGGCTCCGGGCACCACCTGGCTTGAGGACAAGAGTGAAAAAATCACGTCGCCCCCGCAGGATCCTGTCAGTCGACATCGGTGGCAGCCACGTCAAGGTGCTGGTGTCAGGGCTACCCGCGGGCCAGAACAGCGCGCGCAAGACCTTATCCGGCCCGAATCTGACGCCCGAACAGATGGTCAAAGCCGTGCGCGCCATGACCCGGGACTGGAAGTTCGACGCCGTCGCCATCGGCTATCCGGGGGTGATCTGGCATGGACGACCCATTGTCGAACCGCACCACCTGGGCACCGGGTGGGTGGCATTTGATTACGCGGCGGCCTTCGGCAAACCCGTGCGCATGATCAATGACGCCGCGATGCAGGCCATCGGCAGTTATGAGGGCGGGCGCATGCTGTTCTTGGGATTGGGCACGGGACTGGGGTCGGCCCTGATATTGAGCGGTGTCATCGAGCCCATGGAGTTGGGCCACCTGCCCTATCGCAAGGGCCGCACGTACGAGGATTACGTGGGCATGGCGGGGCTCGCCAGACTGGGGAAGAAGCGCTGGCGGCGCGCCGTCTTTGATGTGGTTGAAACATTGAGCAAGGCCTTTGAAGTCGACTACGTGATGCTCGGCGGCGGCAATGTGGCCAAGCTCAAAAGGCTGCCGCCCCGCGTGCGCGCCGGACACAATGCCAATGCCTTCCGCGGCGGCTTTCGCCTCTGGACCGAGAACTCCTGGACCGCCAGCTCCGATCCGACGCGGGCGCGACACAGGCCCGTGAAATCGAAGATCCGGGTTCGCTGAAGGCCACGGCGATGGTCATCCGCTACCAGTTCCAGCATGGCGAGGCGCATCCGGGCGCGCCGGTGCCGGTGCTGCGGGAATTCGATGGACCGCGCGAGCGCGTGGCGATGCGCTGGGGGCTGATTCCTTTTGCGGCCCGCGGGGATCCGGGCGCGGAGCCGCTGATCCATGTGCCGCTGGTGGGGCTTGCCGACTCGCCGATCTATCGGGGTCCATGGTTCAACGGACAACGCTGCCTGCAGCTCGCCACCAGCTACCAGTTCTTCAGCGCCGATGATGCGGGCCGGCGGTGCTGCTGGCAGGTGCGTTCCCGGCATCACGAGCTGTTCGGCCTGGCCGCCTTGTGGGATCGCTCCCAGCCGCTGAACGGTGAGATGATCGAGAGCTGCGCGCTGGTGCTGTTGCCCGACGGCATGCCGGTCATCCTGGGCCCGACCGAGCAGGAAGCCTGGCTGACCGGAACCACGATGGAAGCCGCCGCCGTGCTCCTGCCCCTGCCGCCGGCCGACCTGCACCTGACACCCCTGAAGGAACTTCAACCATGATTCGACGCCTCGCTGCCCTGTGCACGTTCGCTGCCACCGCCCTGCCGCTGGTGGCCTCCGGCCAGACGCCGTGGACCGAGGGCAGGCACTACTTCCAGATCATCCCCAGCCTGCAGACCAGCGTGCCGGCGGGCAAGATCGAAGTGACCGAGGTGTTCTCCTACGGCTGCCCGCATTGCTCGGAGTTCCGTCCCGTCATCAAGCAGTTGAAGGCGGCGCTGCCGCCGAATGCCGTGTTCATCATGCGCCCGGCGTCCTTCAATCCGGCCGAAGACTGGCCGATGTTCCAGCGCGCGTACGTGACGGCTGAGGTACTGGGCATCGCGGAGCGGGCGAACGATGGAATATTTGATGCCATCTGGAAGAGCGGTGAACTGGCGGTAGCCGATCCGCAGACCAATCGCCTCAAGGACCCGCTGCCGTCAATCCAGGATGCGGCCAAGGTCTATAACAAGCTCACCGGTGTGCCAGTCGAGAAGTTCCTGGCGGTGAGCCAGTCCTTCGCCGTGGAAGTGAAGATGAAGGCGGATGATGCCTATGTTCTGCACGGACAGGTGGATTCCACGCCGACCATCATCGTGAACGGCAAGTACCGCCTGAACGCCGAATCGGCCGGTGGGGCCAATCAGGTGCTGCAGCTGGTGAAATACCTGGTCGCCAAGGAAACTCATTGACCGGAACCGGTCGCGGACCGCTGCTGACGGCTGAAAGCCATGCCCTGATGGCGCGCGCACTGGCGCAGGGTGCCACGCAGTGCGCCTGTTCGCTGGATCTGGGGCTGAGCGTGAGTGAAGTTGGCGTGACGGCGGCCGGCTTCACCTGGGGCGATTGCGCCTACCCCTGGCCGGCCGCGCTCAAGGACCGGACCATCTACTATTGGGACGGCCGGGATTTCGCACCGGCGTCGGTCTACTCAGGCTCGCTCATCAAGCTGGTGCCGACTCAATGGGGCGCACCCACCTTCGAAATCGACGGCATCAAGATGCTGCCGACGGCGCGTGAATCCTCCTTCGAGGATGCGCGCCGCAAAGTCGAACTGGTCGGCGTGCGCCGACGCTGCGTCCTGGATACCTGCGGCGGGCTGGGATATTTCGCGGCCTGGTGCCTGCGACTGGGCGCCGCGCGCGTGCTGTCCTGCGAGAAGAATTCGCAGGTGCTGTGGCTGCGGGAGCTGAACCCCTGGTCGCCGGGCCCGGATCCGGCGCTGGAGCTGCGCACGGTGGCCATCGAGAGCCATATTCAATCCCTGCCGGATGCGAGCTTCGAGGTGGTACTGCACGACCCGCCCCGGATGGGCATTGCCGGGGAGCTGTATTCACGCGAATTCTATCTGCAGCTGGCGCGGGTGCTGAAACCGGGAGGCACCCTGTTTCACTACACGGGCAGCCCCAACAAACTCACCAGCGGTCGGGATGTGCCGGAGGAGGTCCTGCGGCGTCTGCAGCAATCGGGCTTTCAGGCGCGGCGCGCCCTGGATGGGGTACTGGCCCGCTCAGTACTCAAACCGGTACGATAAACCGACGCTGCTGCCCGGATCATTATCCGGTGTAGTGCCCTGCACCGTGGCCGTGCCATTGCCCACGCGCGTCTGAAGTTTCAGCTTGTTGGTCAGATCCACATCCGCCTGCAGTTGGGTGGAACCGGTGGTGTTCTGTTTGAGATTCACGAAGATCCGGCTCGTGACATAGCGGCCCGCCTCGATGGTCGCGCCGTTGTTCTGGGTGCTGCCGGGAACCGGATCGTTGCTGCCCACCGCCAGTCGATCCAGGCCCAGGTGCTTCTGCAGTTCCACCAGCGGATTCAGGCCGCTGCCCGCGCCCGTCAGAGTCACCAGTGCCGCGCCAAGCTGCGCGGCCTGGAGCGCGGACAGCTGGCCGGCGTTTTCACCGAACAGCATGCGCGCCAGGATTTCATCCTGCGGCAGTGGCGGCACGCTGGTCAGTTCAAACTGCGGCGCATCGGCCACGCCCGTGATCCGCAGGGTCACGGTGGTCTCCAAGGCGGTCATCTGGGCCGTGAAGTCCAGGGTCGGATCGATCTTGCCGGTGACGTCCGAGCCGGCAAAGCTGATCCGTCCGGAAGTGAAATTCAGGCGGCTGCCGGCCAGCGTGAACAGGCCGCGCTGCAGGTCAAATCCGCCATCGACGGTCGGCGCCCGGGCCGTACCGCCGATCTCCACGCGGCCCCCCAGTTCAGCCTCCAGTCCCCGGCCCCGCACCAGTATCTGGCGGGGCGCATTCACCGTGACCTTCAGATTGAAGATCGGTCCGAAGGGGGTGTTGGTCACGACCTGCTCACCCGGCCGATGGACATTGAGCACCGCCACGTTCGGCGGAAGGCTGCTGGGAATTTCCACCGTCGCACGGGCAATCCCGATGGTACCGGCCAGCGTCAGTTCATGCAGCGCAGTTCCCTGCAGCGTGAGATCGGCGTTCACCACACCGGTGACGATGCTGCTGGACAATGGCTGCGCGTTGCGGGCCGTGAACTTCAGATCCAGCGGCCAGCCCCCCTGCAGTACCCCCAGAGTGCCGGTCACCGCGACGGTGCCCGAGGCCGAATGCGCCGTGAGCTGGGTGATGCGCAGTTCCTTCTGTGTGCCTTCCAGAACACCTTCGATCTCGGTGAGATCAATACCATGCCGATAGTCGTGAATCGCGCCCTTATGCAGTTGCACCGAGCCCTTCACCGTCGGGGCGTCCAGCGTTCCGGCGACTTCGGCGTTCACATCGAGGGTGCCGCTGATGCGCCGACCGACGCTTTCCAGCAAGGGGTTCAGACGCGTGAGATCGATGTTGCCGTTCGCGTCCACCGCAATCGGACCGCTCCAGGGAATCGTCCCCTGAACCGTCATATGAGTGGAATCACCGGCCGAGGTCCGCAGTGCGATCCGCGCCCCGTCCGTGGCCAGGTTGACAGTGGCGGCCAGCTGTACCGGCGGCAGGCTGCCTGCATCGCCGGCGCCGCGCAGATCCGTACCGGTGACTTTCAATTCACCCAGCGGATGCGCCACGGTGCCCTGCAGCTGCAGCGTGGCCAGCAGTTTTCCCGAGGCCAGGTAGCCCGGCAGCACCGCATCGATCAGGCCCGCCGAGGTATCGGTCAATTCGGCATTCAACTGAAGCTGTGGGGTGATTTCACCCGCAGCCCGCAGCTGCGCGTCGGCGAGGCTGGCACGAAACCCTGCGAGCGAAAGCCCATGCGCGAAATCCACCGTCGCGGGCTGCAGCAGCTTCAAGTCCACGCCATGTACCACCCCCGTGGTCGTCATCAACTGCACCGTGCTCTTGGCGCTGTCCAGCAGGCCACTCGCCTCCACATGGGCCGGCTTGCCCAGGATCACCGATTGCGCCGCAAGCGACAGCTGCAGCGCATGCAACGGTCCCGTGCCCGTCAGCGTGGCGTTCATTTTCAGACCGCCGACTTCCAAGTCCGCGCCGCTGACTTGCAGGCTGGTTTGGGCCGCCTTGCTGGCCGTACCCGGCGCGGCCGCGACCAGCTTCAGGGAGCCCGTGAGACTGCCGCCGAAGTGCTGGCTCAACAGCGGGTTCAGATCCGCCAGTCTTGCGATGGACCATTTGAGCTCGCCCTGGGACTGATCCAGGACCTGCGCCAGTGTCACATCGGCCTGGGCGTGCAGACTCTGCCAGTCGGCCTGCGGTAGCCGGATCTGAATCGCCTGCCCAGGATGAACCTCGACGTCCGCCTGCACGGCTAAGGGCTGCCCGGCGAGCTGGCCATTCAGCTTGATCTGCGCGTGGGGTGCCCGTGGCAGGTCGGCCAGGTCAAAGGTGCCATGCACGGTGCCCGGCGCAGCATTGCGTACCGCCACCGCGGCCTGCAGATCCCCGGCCAGGCGCAGTGCCGAGGTACTGCCGCCCAGGTCCGCGCGGATGTCGGCATGCCCGGACAGGGCCGGTAGCAGCAGCGACAGATCCGCCACCGCCACCCGGCTCTTGCCGGCCACGGTCCAGGCGGTATCCGCGCTCTTCGGTGCAGAGGCGTGGCCCGACAGCGCAACGCTCAGCGCCTTATTGGCCAGCGTGGATTGCTCAATCTTCAACTCCCCGGAAGAAAAACTCGCGCGGATGTCGGCCGTCTCAGGCCCGCGCAGCCACGGATGCAGTGCGGCCAGCGTCGAATCCAGATTGCCCGCTGCGGTGAGGCGCCCCTGGAACTCGCTTCCGGTCTGCTGCACCGTGGCGTGCACTCGCAGCGGCCCGGTCAGGCCGGCCGGCACAGACTGCATCAGCAACGCGACGTTGCCGACATTCAAATCGGCATCGACTGCTCGAGCGCCGGCCGCCCGGCCCTTGGCACGCAGCTCGAGCGTCGGATGCAACAAGTGCAGCTGGAATGGACGCGAGGCCTGGGCAAGCTGAATCGAGCCCTCAACGGTCAGCGGCGCGCCTGCCAGCAGGCCGGCGGGCATGCGCGGCGCGCTCGCATTGGTAATGCGCGCATGGGCGCTGACATCGCCCGCGTGGGCCTCGAGCGTCGCATCGAGCGCACCGATGCGCAGGCCATCCGGGAGTACCAGGGCGAGCAGCTGCACCTGTCCGGCGGCCATCGCGCTCTGGAGTGTCCCATGCCAGCTGCCGCGCACATGCAGTTGCTGCCAGGACAGATCCGCACGCGGCGCCATCGGGCCCGCATCGGCCGAGTAGTCGAGATCGGCGGCCCGCTGGGTCAGGTCCACCGTGCCAATGGCGGTTGCATGCAGGTCGCCCAGATCGGCATGCAGATTGACGTGCTCGGCCGCGCGCGGCCCTGACAGATTCGCCGCAACCTGTACCGCCCCGATGGCCCCGACGCCCAACAGGCCTGCGAGCGGGCCCCCCGCGGGTTCGCGCAGGTTGATGGCCGCGTCCATCCGTTTCTCATCGAACGCCAGCTGCACCGAATAGGTGCCCGGCGCGTCAAGACGCGTTGCGGCGAACGCCATCTGCATGTCCACCAGGCTGCGCAGATGTGCGCTGGCATGCAGATTCAGGGTAGCCGTCGTGCCGACCAGCGCCGGTCCGAGATGCACGCTATCGGCCGTCAGATCGAGTGCCTCAATGTCCGGCATGCGGTTGTGCCCCGGCCGGTGCGACTGGGATACGGGCAGGCGGAGCCAGTCGATCCGCTGGATGTGACCGGTGCCCAGCGCAACGCGACGCTCGAGCAACGCCCAGGGTCGCCAGGTCAGCACCTCCAGGTTTTCAGCCTGCAGCCAAATGCCCTGCGCATCGGCCAGCTGCAGTTCACGCAACGTCACCCGTCCGGGCAACTCACCACCCAGACCGATGAGGCGCACATGATCGGAGGTGAGGTAGGCCACCAGCGACTCGATGTGCCGGCGACCCCAATCGGTATTCCCCAGTGTCAGCAGCGCGCCGCACAGCGTCGCGCCAAGCAGTATCGGCACTGCGATGATGATCAAGGCGATGCGCAGACGTCGTGACATCAGAAGGCCTGTCCCAGCCCGATGTAGACTTGCAGCCCGCGCGCGCGCGAGCCGATTTCGTCTGGCGGAAGCGTCCAGGGAAATGCAATGTCAAAGCGGATCGCGCCGATCGGTGTGTAGTAACGGGCGCCCGTGCCGACCCCAAACTGATACTGACCACTGAAAGGATGTGCCGATTGACTGATGGATCCGCCATCCACGAATACGGCAAAGCCATAGTTCGTACCGACCCGTTGACGCAATTCCACGCTCGCCGCGTCCACAGCAACTCCTCCCACTGCGGTGTTTATCGAAAAGTTCGATCCGATTGACGGCGCACCCATCGGCGGCATCGGGGCCCGAGGACAGAACTGCCAGAAGGCTGATGCGACCAGCGGGCTGGCGTCCGGCGGTACCGGGACCGGGCCGCTAGGGGGGCCACAGAACTTCGAGAACTGCGCGCCTACGGATTGAAAGGTGTAGCCACGAATGGTGCCGCTGCCCCCCGCATAAAAGCGCTGATCGGGCGGCAGGTCAATCACATTGGCGCCCTGCGCATAGCCATACAGCCCACGCACCGCAATGACCGTTCGGCCGGGCGCGGTCCAGGATAAGTCATGCAGGTCCAGGTATGCCGAGGCCCGAAACTGACTGATGACATAAGTGGCATCGGGCGGTCCCAGCGACTCGGTCGGTGAGACTGTCAGCGCCGCGCGGATGCCATGGGTGGGGTCGAGCAAGGGCGAGGACAGGCCGGTGGAGTCGTAGCGCAGGCTCAGCGGCAGGGCGAACAGGGTGTAATAGAAGTTGCCCTTGTTCAGGTTTGGGACGATGAGTTCCTGCGGCTGATTGATCGAATCCACCGTGGCGGTGAAGCCGACACTGGTGCTCCAGAACTTGGACAGGTTGCGGGTCAGGGTCACTCCGGCGGTTTCAGCCTTCTGGTCGTACGCCAGCAGCGATTGCTGGATGGCGTCGAGCGATACCTGCAACGTCTGCGTGGGGTGCAGGAACTCCGGCACGATGACCTTGGCGCCCGTGTCGTAACCGATGCCGTTGGTGGCGCTACCGTTAATGTTGATCACGGAGGCGGCCAGCACCAGTTCTTCCGCGCTGCCCAACAGATTGTGATCCGTCCAGGTGACCCCGGCACTGGCGCCCAGATCACTGGAGTAGGCGGCATTCAATACCACTTCATGGCGCTTGCGCTCGGTCACCAGGAACGTCACCGGGACCGCACCATTGGCGTCCGCGACCTTGGCGACGTTGACATCGACGCTGCCGAAGACGCCCATGCCCAGGAGGTTGCGGCGGGCCCGGTCCAGCGCCTGCGCGCTGTACTGTTCACCGGCATGCAACTGCAACCGTGAGACCACCGCGGATAGCCGGGTGCGCTGCAGGCCCTTGACGCTGATGGCACCGAAGCGCGTGACCATGCCGGTCTGGACCCGAATCGGCACCGCCAGCTCATGCGAGTCCGGCAGCAATTCGGCCTCCTCCACGTCAACCTTGGCAAAGGCATAGCCGCCATCCTGCAGGGCGGTGAGCAAGCGCGCGCCCGCGGCCAATACATCGGCGGAGATCGCCGGCTGGCCGGCGCGAAGATTCAGCATGCCGCGCATGGCTTCGGGCAGATCTCCCTCGAGTGTTATTTTCCCGAGACGATACTGCTGACCGGGGGTGAAGGACACGACCACCGTGGCATCCTTGCCGGCCGGCAAGGCCGCCAATTTGTCGGCCAGATCGGCGCTGTTGAGCGCCTCCTCATCAATGGTTGCGGTGACGGCGCTGTCGTAGTAGCCATAGTTATCCAGCACGATCTTCAGTTTCACCGTGTCCCCGCGCGCCCGCAGGATCAGCGCGACCGGGCTCACCGGCGCGGATTTGCGCAGCGTCAGCAGATCGGAGCTGGCCGCCATCGTGGTTTCGATGGACTTCGCGACCGTACCTTCCAGACGCGCGCGATAGCTTTGTGGATCGGCGCCCCACGCGGCGGATCCGGCACCGATGGCCGCCAGCGCAAGCCCCGCGCCGACGACTGCGGCGCTGCCGAACCGGGTCAGACGAGCGCCTTGATGGCCGCCTGGATGCCTGGCGAATCCAGTCCCTGGTGGCCCATCTGCTGCCAAAGACCGCCGCACCCCTCCAGATGTACACCGATATGGTTGTAGCGCCCCTTGAAGCCGGCCTGCAACAGCAGGCTGCCGAAGCGGCTACCCAGCCCGGTCCTGACGTTCCAGCCCTCGGCGACCAGCACGAAGGGCGCCGCCGCCAGTCGTCCCATCATGGCGTGGTCCACGACATTCAAGGTGGCCTTGTTGATCAGGCCCACCTTGATGCCCTGCTGCTGCAGATTGATCACCGCATCCAGGGCCCGGTACACGGTTTCACCCATCGCCACGACATAACCACCATCCGCCGCAGTGTCGCGCACCACCGTATCAGCCAACGGATCAAAGGGCTTGCCGGCATACAGCGGCAGTCCCTTTTCGTCGAGGATATCGGGCACCGGGGCGCGCGTGCTGAAGAGGAAACGCAGGCCCGGGTCATTGAAGATGCGCTTCACGCAGGCGGCGAACTGGTGCTGATCGGCCGGAAAGTACAACCGGGTCGTATACGGCCCGTGGTGCGGATCAACGCCACCGTCCGCCAGCATGCTGTTGATGCCGAAATGACAGGTATTGTCCGCCATGTCGTCCACACCGCTGTGGCTGAAATGCGCCAGCACGTTGGCAAAATTCAGCCGCGCCATGGTGATCTCACTCAAGCACATCTCGAGGAAGGCGCTGAATGTGCCAAATATGCCCTGCTTGCCTTCAGTGGAGCCGAACCCGGCCGCCGCCGAGAAGTTGCCGCGCTCCATGATGCCGCCGCGCACGAACACTTCCGGATGCTGCTTGCGGATATGGACCAGGCCGCAGGAGCCTTCCAGGTCATTGTCGAACACCCGCACCGTGGCGATGCGCTGCTCGAGCGTCAGGCCATCGAGAATGCCGTTGATGATCTTGCCGAAGTCATCGCGATTCTTGCCCACGCCGCTGGAACCCCGATACGTCAGCGGCGACTTGTCGGGGACGGCGGACTGGATCAGCGCAATCGCCGCTTCGTAGCCGCCGCGCTGCTGCAGGTACTTGATGGCGACGTCGGCCTTGAGGACTTCATGCGCATGGGGACTGCCCTCGGCGCCGACGATACCCGGCGCCATGGGCCGCTTGATGACCAGCGCATGCGGGCGCGTATCGCTGAAGGCGCGGCACACATCCACGTACAGGGCATCCAGATCCTCGCCCATCGTGGTTTCCGCGGTGATCCCGTAGCCGTTGAGAGTGCGCGACAGGTCATAGCCCGGCAGGTACTCCTGTGGATGTCCGGCGATCGTGACGTTGTTATCGTCCACCAGGATCTTGATGTTCAATTGCTGGGCGACAGCCAGCCGTGCGGCTTCCGCGTCATCGCCTTCCATCTGACTGCCATCCGAACCCAAAAGCGCCACGGCCTTGCCCGGATTGGCCATCGCCACGCCGTTGCAGAAGGCCCACAGATGGCCCAGGCGCCCGGAGCTGAACTGCACGCCGGGGGTCACCGACTTCTCGGGGTGGCCCGGCAATCCGGCGCCGTACTCGCGATAGTGCAGCAGGCGCTCGGCAGGCATATGCCCATCGAGCACCGACAACAGGTATTGAGTCGCGACGCGATGTCCGGCCTCGTCATAGAACACCGGCACGATGGGCGCGCCGTGGGCGATGAAGGCACGGATGATCATGACCTCGGGCACGGTGTCGTAGGCGCCTCCGGTATGACCGGAGAGGCCCCGGGCCCCGGCGAGCGCCGTGAAAAACACGATGGCATCGCGCGCCAGCTGAATGTTGTGGCGCAGGGCGGCCCGCTGCTCCTCAGTCAGGCTCGCGACCGCCGGATTGAGCTTCAACGGCAGGAGTTTGCCAAGATCGATGGGAAAGGTTTCGGTAGTCATGATGGGAGCGTTGGTTGCAATGAATAAAGTATGGCCGGGACGCCCCAAGCATAACCCACAGGGGGGCGGCGCGTGCGCAAGCAGATCCGCTTGCAGGGGCTGATCGTGGGCAGTCGCGCGCAACAGCAGCAGTTGGTCGGTGACATGAATATCACCGACATCCGCCCCGTCATCGATCGGCGCCGGCGGCCGCGGCCGGTAGCGGCGCATCACGGGGCCACAGCAGCCACATGCTGGCCGCCGCACGCAAGCTGCCGGCCATGTCGGCGGCGGCGTCCCCGGCACCACAGAAGTAATCGGCGCGCGGGGCGCCGCTGATGGCCCCGCCCGTGTCCTGCGCGATCACCAGGCGCCGCAGGCTCGCATCATCGGCGGTGGCCAGGTACACCGGGGCGCCCAGCGGGACATAGGCCGGATCGACGGCAATTGAACGGCCGGCGCTCAAGGCTACGCCCTGCGCGCCCCGCGGCCCGAGCGCCGGATCACCCAGTGGCAGCTCCTGGAAAAACACCACGCTGGGATTGGCATCGAGCACTTCACGCAGCCGCTCCGGATGCGCCGCCAGCCATGCCCGGATGCCGGGAATGCTGGCCTGCTCCACCGTCAACGCGCCCTGATTCACCAGGTAGCGGCCGATGGAACGATAGGGTTGGCCATTCTGGTCGGCGTAGCCCAAGCGGATGACGCTACCGTCCGGCAGCTGGACGCGGCCGGAACCCTGTACTTCAAGCAGGAACGCATCGAGCGCGCTTTCCAGCCAGACGATCTCGCGGCCCTGCAGGGCCGGATCCGTTGCCAGCTGTGCGCGCGCATAGTAGGGAAGCACGGTCTTGCCCACCAACCTGCCGCGTACCCGCTTGCCCTTGAGCTCCGGAATGACGGATCCCAGATCCACGGTCAGCAGGTCATCGGGCGTCGCGTACAGCGGCGTAAAACCCGATTCAGGGGTGCGCGAGCCGCGCAGCTGCGGCTCGTAGTAGCCGGTCAGCAGCCCGGTGGTCTGCACGCCGCGGCTGCCGCTGACCCGGCGGATGATGCTCAGCGGCCGGAAATTCGCGCTGAAGAAGGCGCGCACCGAACTGTCCGAAATCGGATTCAACTGCGCCGCGGCGGCGCAAACGCCATTCCAATCAGACCGGGTGTTCACGCGACAGCTGGCCAGCAGCGCCGGCCACGCCTGTGCCGGGGTGTCCTCCTGCCAGCCGGGCAGATCGGTCCAATGCGCCACGACATACTCAATTCGGAATGCGCCGGCGGCCGTGCTCGGCCGGCGCGGCGGGGTGTGACAGGCCGCGAGCAGCGCCAGCAGGCCCGCCAGCCCCAGGGCCCGGGCGGCCCGCGCTGTCATTGCACTGAAGCCGGATGCTTCGCCAGATACTGCGCGAAGGCCGGCTGGGTCGCCGTCAGGATCTGCAGGGTGTCACGCCGATCCGCATCGGTCATGAATGCGTATGGTGGCGAGTGATCACGACCCTGCAGCACCGCAGCGAACTTGCCGAACACATAGTCGCGGGCGTAATCCGGCAGGCCCGCGAATGCGGACGTGTACACCAGGTAGCTCAGCGGATAGCGGAACAGTCGGGTTTGCAAGTCCAGGTCGCGCAGCGAGCGCCCCTGCGCATCCCGGATGCCCTGCTTCTGGAACCAGGCATCAAAGCCCGAATGGCCGCGGATGAGGTCGGTGTACGGTGCCGCATCTCCAAACAGCATGGCTTTCGCCAGCTCGTCCAGGTAGCCGCGCAGATCGGTGCGGGTTTTCGCCGAAAACGTGCCCGGCTTGTTGGCACTGCGGGCCAGTGCCTGGCGGACTTCGAAGTTTGCCCGGGTGAGCAGGTCCTGCACGGTGACCTGGTGCTGCAGCACCAGCAGCGCCACAACGTCGCTCTGGTTGGTCAGATAAGGCGCGGTATCGAACAGGCCGTCCAGCGTGTCGAGGTTGCCGCGGCGCACGCTGTCGAGGTTCACCAGTTCCTGAACGCTCTTCACCAGGATGTTGCCCACATGCACCTGTTTGCCGGTGTGGCCGGTCACATACCAGCCGCCCCAGCGCGATTCGATGGGCGTCTCATCGGTGGTGAGGATGTTGTCCTCGTGGGTGAGCTGATCGCCATGGATGCTGACGTAGGAGGACATCAGCAGGAAGCGGGGCACGCCCCCGCCTGACATTTCATAGGTGTCGTGACAGGCCAGGCAGTTGAGGGTCTGGCGCTGCATCTGTGGCAGGGCCGACTCACGGTTCGGCAATATATAGAAGACCTGCCCCAGTTCGCTGTCCATGGTGCCCAGCTCGAGGTTGCCGGAACCTTGGACGAATCCCACATACGTGTCGGTGTCGAAATAAAGGGCCCGCGGCGTCGCGGCACTGATCGATCCGGTCTGCAGGCTGGTCTTCGAATACACCAGGACCTGGGAGCTCGCCGGAATATTCAGCGCCGCCAGCAGTGAATCCAGGTAACCGCGCGGTGCGGCAAAGGTGAGTTTGACCTCGCCCGCCGCCAGGCGCTGCTGCAGACGGGCGACGGCATTGTGCGTTGGCGCGCGCTCATAGTGCAGGACCGGGTATTCCTTGTCATACGGCAAGCGCGTAGGGGTCGCCTGCGCGAAGGGATTCGAGTCCGGGTCGGCCCCCGCCTGCGCCCAGGCGCTGCCCGCCACCGCCGCTGCCAGCAGGAATGCCCAACCCGTCATTGCCGGCCGCCTGCGCATGCTCTAGGACTCCTGCACGTCAGCGGCCAGCTGCCCGCGAAACAAGCGCGCCGCGACATAGCTGCCGATCACGATGCCGATACCGAACGCCGGCAGCTCCGCCAGCGGCGGCCGCGGAGCCAGACCGAGCCACAGATCGCGACCCACCACCCCCGCGCCGAACGCGATGAACACGAACCCCGCCATGTGAAAAAACTGCATCGGGTCGCGCAGCGTCAGGGGATTGCGCCGCCATGTCGGGAAGTGCCATACCGGCTTGTTGCGCGGATTGAGCCGCTGCGCCCACACCACCACGGGCACTGCGATCACCCCGTAGGCGACCATGCCGATCAGCAGCATGAGGCTCGCCGGCCGATCCGGTACCCAGCCGTTGAGGGCGCCCTCGGCCGCCGCCGCCGCCACCACCACCAGTCGCACAATGACCCACTTGTTCATGCGCTAAGGATAAACGACCCCTCATGGTTTGTCCGTTGGGGGACGAGTATCCTTGCGGCGAATCGGTCGTCCTGAGGTTTCTCATGCCACTCCTGTTGAAGATACGCCCTGCCCTGATTGCGCTGGTCATGGGTTCGGCGCTAGCACTTGACTGCCCGGCCCAGACCGCGACCACCAACCCCGGCGCCGCCGCCCGGGTGCTGCGCGCCACCCTCGCCAACGGCCTGAAGGTCGTCATCGTGCGCAACACCCTCGCGCCAGTGGTGGCCACGTCGGTCAACTACATGGTGGGCTCGGAGGAGACACCGGCCGGATTTCCCGGTACGGCGCACGCGCAGGAACACATGATGTTCCGCGGCGGCCCGGGCCTGAGTGCCGATCAGCTGGCCAACATCGGCAGCATCATGGGCGGGGACTTCAATGCCAACACCCGTGAAAGCCTGACGCAATACCTCTACACGGTGCCGTCGGAGGATCTGGACGTGGCGCTGCACATCGAGGCCCTGCGCATGAAGGCGGTGTCGGATGCCCAGTCGGAATGGGACCACGAGCGCGGCGCCATCGAGCAGGAAGTCGCCCAGGACCTTTCCGATCCGGGCTATGTGCTGTATTCGAAACTGCGCGGCATCGCCTTCAAGGGCACGCCCTACGCTTTCGATGCCCTGGGCACCCGACCGTCGTTTGAAAAGACCACGGCCGCGGCACTCAAGCGCTTTCACGACCAGTGGTATGCGCCGAACAATGCGCTGCTGATCATCGTCGGCAACGTCGAGCTCGCCGCCACCCTCAGCCAGGTCAAGGCGCTGTTCGGCGCCATTCCCAGCAAGACCCTGCCGGCCCGTCCGGCCATCACCCTGCAGCCGCTCAAGCAGACCTCATTCACGGTCGACACGGACCGGCCCGAGGGCACGCAGATGATCGCGTTCCGGGTGCCGGGCCTGGACAGTGCCGACACCCCCGCGCTGGAAGTGCTGTCGGATGTGTTGTCCAGTCGCCGCTTTGATCTGTACGGCCTGGTGCCGCAGGGCAAGGCGATCGCCGCGGAATTCTCCGTGGATCCGCTGCCGCACGCCGGACTGGCGTTTGCAACCGTGTCCTTTCCGGCGGGCGCGGATTACAAGGCGCTCGAACAGCAGGTGCGCACCATTCTCGCCCGCGTCGCCCGCGACGGCGTGCCGGCCGAACTGGTGGCCGCGGCCAAGATGCAGGAGCGTCGGCAAACCGAATTCCAGAAGAATTCCATCGCGGGACTGGCGTCGGTCTGGGCCGATGCGCTCGCGTTGTATGGCCTGGAGTCGCCCGAAGCGGATCTGACGCGCATCGAGAAAGTCACGGTCGCGGATGTCAACCGCGTGGCGCATGAGTACCTGAACCTCGACCAGGCCATCAGCGCGGTGATGCTGCCCAAGGGCTCCGGGCGGCCGGTGAGCGGCGGCGGCAGCGGCTTTGGCGGCCAGGAGAACATTTCCCTCGGCGAAGCCAAACCCACACCCCTGCCGGAATGGGCGCAGGCGGCCATGGCGCGCCTGACCGTGCCCGCCGTCACGTCCCATCCGATCGTCAGCCGCCTGCCGAATGGCCTTACCCTGGTGGTGCAGCCGGAGGATGTGAGCGACACGGTCACCGTGTTCGGCCATATCCGCAATCGGCCCGAAGTGCAGGCGCCCCATGGACAGGAAGGCATTTCCAATCTTCTGGGCGAGCTGCTGAACTATGGCTCGCAGCACCTGGATCGCCTGAGCTTTGAGCGGGCCCTGGATGACATCGGCGCCGAAGCGCACGCCGGCACCGATTTCACCGCGGTGACCCTCGCCGGCGGGTTCGACCGCTCCGTTGAGTTGCTGGCCGACAATGAATTGCATCCGGCCCTGCCGCCGCAGGCCCTGGAAATCATGCGGCCACAGTTTGCGCAGGTCGTGGCGGGACGCAACCGCAGCCCCGGCTACCTGATGCAGCGCTCGCTGCGCGGGGCGCTGTTCCCGGCAACGGATCCGAGTTTGCGCGAGACCACGCCCACCAGCGTGCAGGGCATCAGCATCGATCAGGTGCGCGCCTTTCATGCCGCGACCTTCCGGCCGGATCTGACCACCATTGTCGTGATCGGCCGGATCACGCCGGAGCAGGCGCGCGCCACCATCGAGAAGTACTTCGGCGCCTGGAGCGCCACCGGCCCGAGGCCGGATACGGATCTGCCGGCGGTGCCCGCCAATGGCACGGCCACGGTCGCCGTGCCGGACGGCACTCGGGTGCAGGATGTCGTGGTGCTGGCCGAGAATCTCGCCATGACGCGCAGCAATCCGGACTACTACGCCATGGAAATGGGCAGCGCCATTCTGGGTGGCGGTTTTTATTCCTCGCGGCTGTCCATTCACCTGCGCAAGGAAGCCGGCCTGGTGTATTCAGTGGGTTCCGAGCTGCAGATCGGGCGCACGCGCGGCATCTACCTGATCGACTTCGCCAGTGATCCGCAGAACGTCGCCCGGGCCGCGGCGATGGCGCTTCAGGATGTGAAGGGCCTGCAGGATCAGCC
>Ga0210400_10001633_pt1 | contig 21926 bp, 43 predicted proteins | sample IncBWH26MmetaG_FD_155456 | JGI IMG/M metagenome (GOLD analysis project Ga0210400, IMG submission 155456) | Forest soil microbial communities from Barre Woods Harvard Forest LTER site, Petersham, Massachusetts, United States - Inc-BW-H-26-M | ecosystem: Environmental > Terrestrial > Soil >...
CCGCCACGGGGCCGCTGAATGTCACGGTGGCGCCGGTCGCCGTCGCGCCTATGCCGTTGGTGCCGCCAGAGCCGGCGGCTGTGACCAGCGCGCCGATCACGACGCCTGACATGTTGATCAGCCGGTAGTTGCCGCCGTCGCTCGAAATGTAGTCGAATTCGCCGCCGGGCGGTTGGACGTTGCGGTAGGCCGCCGCGTTCGGGTCGAACCATTGCAACGTGATCTGCGAGCCGAGCGTGCCGATGAACGTGCCGGGCGGAAGCTGGTAGATGCCCCCGGGCGGCAGCACGATCGCGCCGTCGCCGTTGGCCGGCGCCTGCAACGGGAATGGGAAAAGACCGCCGATGCGGGACATGCGCGCCTCAGATGTTCAAGAATTGCAGGCCGTCGATTTTGGCGTGCGCCTTGCATTTCACGTTGACGAGCTCGAGCAGCGACAGCACCGCCGAGATGTAGCCGAATTGGTTGTTCGGCAAAGTCGACTCGAACCCGGTGAACGCGAATGCGGCGCGCTCGTGCAGGAACAGCGACAGATAGTTGGTGTTGATGATGTAGAGCACGCCCTCGGGGCAGTACGGGTCCGCGTAGAACGGAATGCCGGCGATGTCGAGCGCCTGGAACGACGAATGACCGACGAAATTCGCGCTCGACAGGCTTTCGGCCGGGTTGATGTTGTAGCGCTCTTGCGGCGTGAAATCCTGTGCGAGCAAGGTCCACGTGCCGAACCCCATGATCCCGATCGACGGCATTTCGCCCGTGGTCTTGCTGACCTGGGCGATGTACTGAAGCATCAGGTTTCGCGTCGGGACGGTGGCGCCGCCGTTGTGAACGTAAACGGATTTCCAAAACTGATTGGTTTGACGGGGGATGCCGCCGTAGTTGGCGCTGAAGGTGCCGTCGTCGATCGCCGAGGGTAGACCAATGAGCTGCTGGGTGTTGGCGACGTTGTTGTAAAGCGTAGTGGCGAAGGTGTCGATCGTAACATTTGTCGCGTCATTCATCCTCGCGTCGATCAGCGGAACCACGGAATAGTCGAGCTGCACGAGCCCCTCGAAACCGAGGAACGGAATCGGCGTGCAGTAGGCCTTCAGGTTGAATTCGGCGTTCTGAATCCCGGGCTGCACGCCGGGCTGATTGAACGATCCCGAATAGTCGACCCATTGACCCGACACCATCGGGGCGCCCTGCAACGGCGCGGTGATCGGCGACAGGCCACCTGAGGCGACTTGCGCGTGCGACAGCAGGGCCGCGATGAGGGGGGCGGATTTCCAGAGCTGCACGTACACGCGCGGCATGAAGGCGCGGCGCACGACGGCACTTAGCTCGTTCGCGATGGCGCCCTGTGCCGGGACGATGCCACTACCGAATTGCGGCAACTACCGCTCCTGCTGCACTCCGCTATGCACGAATCCCGGAACGCTTTTTGAATTCCGAGATCACTGTGTAAGCAGCGTTTTGCGCAGCAGTGGTGGGGTTCTTGGCGAAGTCGGCAAACGGAATCGGCTTTCCGTCGCGGCCGTTCACGGTGGGGAATTCCCAGGTGGCGCCCATCCGTTGCTCATCTGGCGGGCCGTCCATCGGGTTCACGGGCGGTTTCTCGTGCGCGTACAGCACGGCCGCCTGGTTGTAGTCGAGCGTCGAGCCGTGACGGTCGATGATCTGCTTGATTTCGTCCGCCTGTTCCTTGGTGTACTTGCCGGCGGTGATCAGGTCCTCGCGCTGCTTGTCGAGCGCGCGCTGAAACTCGCGCGCCTGGGAGAGTTGCTCTTTCTGGGCGAGCTCGTTTCGCAACGCCTGCAATTGGTCCTGATGCTCGACATCCGTGAAGCTCGCGGCGCGGTCCGGGAATTTTGCCTTGACGAGCTTGGCGACGTACGGCCGCGTCTTTGGATCGTGCGAAAGCTCGAAAAACATCGCCGACAGGTCCGCCATTTCCTGGGGGCTCAACTGTCGTTTCGGTGCGGGCATTCGCTTTCACTTTCGAATTGGTGGAGGCCGGTACACGGGAGGTGTATGGTTCCGGCCTCCTATGCGCGCGGGGGCGCACAAACTCAGATCGGGCGGCCCTTGACGGCGGTCGGCCCGCCTCGCTCAAGGGTCATCTTGTTGTTCTGGAACTTCGACTTGTCGGCGCTCGTGAAGCCGCCGAGCTCGGAATAGGTAGGGGGGTTTCGGAACATGCCGTCCTCCATCTTGCGCTTCGAGAGGTCGGACGACGGGACCTTCGTCGGTTTCAAGAAATCCTGGGCCATCAGTGCGCCCTTTCCTTTTCGTAGTCTCCGTTCAGCAATCCGAACGGAACAGTCAGCTTGTGGGGCTCGCCGCGTAGGACAAATTCAAGATCGCGGACGAGTTGGCCGTTGTGATCGTACACGCGCTCCGGTGCGCTTACGACACTGCCCTCATCTGGGATCAAGTGAACCATCACATTCCCCCTTCGCCACCCGGAGGCGGCGGCATGCCACCGGAGGGCGGCAACGGGGCGGATGCTATACCAGGGGGTGGGGCGCCCGCAAGTGGCCCCCCCGGATTTTGCGTCGCCGCCATCTGGCGCAGCGCCGCGGGAGCAAGATCACCCCCTTTCGATTCGCCGAACAGCGGGTTGAGCGCCGACAACGCGCGCATGAGCCCCTGGAATTCCTTGCTGCCGGGCTCGTAGGCGAGCATCGACATCTGCATCGTGCGCATGCACGCCTTGATGTTCGCGAGCGCGGCGGCCTGATTGCCAGCGCCGCCGCCGGGGCTCACCATCGGCGACGCCCCTGGACCGCCCGGACCGCCGGCCGGCGATTTCGGAAGCATGCCGCCACCCGGCGGGGCCATTGGGCCGCCGCCAGCGCCGGGCATAGGTCGCGGGGGCAAAGGCATTGCGGGAACCTATGCCAAGAAAAAGCCCCGGTCAAACCGGGGCCAAGTCAGGAAGAGATGGAAAAGCTCACGTATCGGGATGTCGATGTATCTGGATGTCGGGTGCGGCTTACCGCCTGCGACCGCGACGGTGACGACGTCCGCGTCTCGCCATGTCTGCCTCCTATTTTGCCCTTCCGCGGGATTGCGGCGGTCTGAGTGCGGGGCGAGGCTACCGCTTCTTTCGGCCGCCCGCAAGCTGTTGCGCAAGCAACTCAGGGTGCTGCTGCATCATCTTCGCCTTCTGCCGCTGTTCCTGGCGTAGCGAATGAATGAGGTTGTCGCGGTTCGGTGGATTGAGCATGCGAATCAGCATCTCGTTATTGATCGCGCCGGCCTTCTTCAGCAGCGCCGCGGTTTCCTTCGCTTCGTCGCCGAACAGCGGCGAGTGCGAGTGCCCCTCAATCCGCATGTGGATGTCGGACGCGATCTGTACGGGCAGGAACGGTTCGGCCTTTCCCTTTTCGTCGGGCTCCGGAATGATCGGCTGATCGTCATTTTTCATCTTCAGCTTGAGCCCGAGGTCACCGATGCGCACGAGGCTCTTTTCCAGCTTCAGCGCGGTCCGCTTGATGCGTCCGCCGCCAGTCTTGCGCAGTTCCTGAGCATGTTGCCGAGAACGCACCCCCTGTTCGCCCCGTCCGGACAGCACCTCTGTAAGTCCTGAAGCTTCGCCGAAAAGGTTGTTGATCTGCTGGAAATCCGCGAATAAATCAGGAGGCATCTTGGGGTGCAGTTCCTCAACCTTGGCCTGCGGCATTTGGTCGAAGAGGTAGCTGTCGGCTCCACCGAAGGCCTCCATTTTTTCGTCCGTCAGCCCGAGGAAACCGGATCCCACTTTTGGCGGGTAGGCCTGGCGCTCGAGGATGTCGGCGATCTGGTCGAGCCGCTCGTTCATCCAGTCCTGTAGCGGCATGAGCCCGTCGATGTGCGCGATCCCCCAGAAATAGTTGTATTTCGAATACGGCGTGATCGCTGTGAACGGGTGATCCTTCGGCAGGAAGTAATTCGATCGGGTCTTGTAGAATTCCTCGGTCAGGTTTTTGCCCTTGAACGTGCCGGCGCGCAGCATCGCGTCGACGGTCTTGCGCGAATCGCTGATCAGGATGTCCGGATCGCACATGTGAAAGATGCGGTAGTCGCTGCATTCGTCGTCCCACGCCCACAGTTCGTCGAAGCGCACCATCGGCGTGTCGACCTTGGGCTGATAGGTCGCGAGCGGCGTGAAGTCCGGGTTGACCTGGCCGATCATGTTGCCCGACAGGTTTGATCCGCCGGTGGCGCTGATGATCATTCGATTAAGTAACTCGGGGAACGGCGAGACAACCGGTCTATTTTCAACGGAAATCCTTGGAAGGTCAGCCCCGCGTCCTGCACGAATGAGTCGCTGAGCAGCCTCGCTCCATTCGAGAAAATACGTGTGACAGAAAGCCGACTGCGAATTGAGGTCGGTAACGTCCTCACGAAAGACTCCAAAATTCTGCGGCGGGACGAGTTCGGCAAATTGCGCCTCCCGGGTGTCGTTCCACCCCTGTTTCATGATCATGGTGTCGTATACGAGAGCCCACGGAATGGCTTCCGCCACGAGGTCGCTTAGCCCGTCGTCCTGGAAGTCGTCGTTCCACTCGTCTTGGAGAGCTATGGCCTGCTTGACCACCGCGTCGTCGGCGTTTCGGTCCGCAGCAATATTGTAAAATGCGTGATCGGGTGCGTACAGGAAGGCGGCCACCAAGTCGATGTGGCTTTCCAGTCTGTTGTAACGAATCGGGTCACTAGAGTCGGTCCCAAATAGAAAATACCGCTCGCGACGCTGATAAAGCTGTGCTCGATCATCTCGACTAGCGGTGCACGTATCAATGATCCATTTGACACGTTTCTCGATCCCTTCGTCGTCGGTCGGGAAGATCATGCGGTCCGATCCTCGCCGCCGTCTAGCGGTACTACCTTGAACCCAGCAAGCCAGAGGTTGGCTAGAAAGAAATCGACGGACCAATCAGGGTATCCCATGCGGATCATCGCCTCACGCGCCCCATTGCCAGGATTCGGCGGCTCGCGGTGTTCGTCAAGCTGAATTACATCCGCGCTCACCCCGCCCTCCCCGTGTGCCGCCCCGCGATGTCGGTCATCACCTGTGGCCCCGGCACCGATCGGGACGCCGGCAGGCTGCGGTTGGTCGCGACCTTGCCGTGGAGGTCGACGCGAGCCTCCGATTCTTGGCAGGTGGCGCCCAAGCTCGACACCGGGGCCGAAAATCCGGGCGCAAAGTGCTTGACCGGCATGTCGGCGCGGCGTTGTTCGTACTTCGGCATAGCCCGATTGAGCCTCGAATGCGAACCGCTGTTGAGATTCGTCAGCCCGTAGTCGGCCGCGAGCGATTTCAGCGTCGCGTCGGCGTTCGGGGCCACTTTGGCGACGTGCCCGCCGCCCGGGACCCACGCGACCTTCACGCAACCGCAGAAGGTACACGCAGGATTCCCGCGCTCAAAGCTGTGAAAAATCCTCGCGCACGAGCGATTCAAACATTTCCAGTCTCTCGACAGCATCGGCTTTGCGCGCTCCCATGCCCGGCCAGTGCGGCGGCCCCGAACAGGCCAGGCAAACGTACCATGGGGCGCCCGCGATGACTACCGCCGCCCACTTCTCTCCCTGGCACGTCCGGCAGCGCGCCCATTCGCGGTGATCGGCGGCGCGCGTGATGCGGTCCTCGGGGGGCGGTCGCCTAACTGGCCTCTGCACGTGCTTGATCCGCCATTTTTCGCGACCGCCGGCAGCTCCCCGCGCTTCGTCTTTTCCGCGCTTCGTCCGGGAATCGCGGTTGAACACGAATCTCACCTCGCCGTTCTCGATCATCTCGCACGCGCGCGACAGCCGGTGCACGGTTGCGTGGCTGTTGAAAAATCCATACCGCAGGACGTTTTGAATCTCCCGCAGATCGCAGTTCGACAGGGCCGCGAGGTTATAAACCGTGCAGCCCTGCTTGCCACGGCGGTGCTCCGGGTCGTAGCGGTACTTGCGGAGCGTGCGGATGATTTCGGCGCGGGTCAATCGCGGTCGCCCTCTTTCCAAGCCGTCCATTCCGCCAAATCTTCGGCCGGAAGGATCGTGAAGCCGTCGCGGGCGAGGTGCGCGATCAGCGCTTCGGCGGTGAGTCCATCGGCTGGCTTTGCGGTTTCGAAAAAGCGGTCAAGGCTGGCGTTCAGGGTCATGGCGGAAATCCCAGGTCGGGTTGTGGTGGCTTGACGCCCGGCGTAGGCGGACACCTTAATGCTTCCATCACCGACCAGCCTCGCCGGATGCGCTCCGAAGCAAGACGAACAGTCACCAAGCTTCCTTCCGCTTCGACGGCCTGTCGGATCGTCGCCGGGGCGCCGAGATAATCAATCATGGGCTGCGCGCGAGTGTTGACCGCCTGTTGCTGGCGGGTCGCCCAGCGGACGTTACCCGGTTCGTAGTTGCCGTTGTTGTTGATTCGGTCCAACGTGTGCTTAGGCGACGGCTGAGAACCTACGTCTCCGAAGAAAACCATGAAGTCGTCCCACCGATCGCATACCTTTATGCCGCGACCGCTGTAGTTTTTGAAGTGATTGGCATGCCGGCAACGATCGCGCATGGCCTTCCACGCTCTGTATTCCGGCGTTCCTTTCATGCCGTGTTTGAACTTTGGGTTTTTGATCCCGTGGGGCCACGCCATGTTACCTCCTGTCTGACGGTAGGGTTATATTGCTCTTTTTCAAATAGTTTAAGATTAGGTGATCAACTGGAGCTTCGCCGCCAGCGGTTTCTATAGCATTTGCCCGCTCTCGTGTCATGTTTCTGGCCTTCAAAACCGGTTGAAGCCATCTTCTCCACGCTTCATGCGCTAACGCGGCGGCCATTACTCTATCATCTTTATGGGCTCCTTCCGCACTAACGTGGCCTTCGTCGCTCACCATGCGGCGCATCTCGTCGAGCATCGGCACCGATCGCACGATCATGCGCCGGAGCTCGAAGGAGTCCTTGAGTTTGGCCATCAACTCGCGTTTGCGCTGGTCGCTCATGATGAAGTGGTACGCGAAGTCGCCACCGGACAGCGTGTCGGCCTTCGAATAGTAGAAATGCCGCATGTTGCGGAACACGTTGCGAAGGTGCGCGTCCTCATCCGTCACTTTCATCTCGCGGCATTTTTGTTGCAAGCTCATGAGCTCCTGCCAAACAGCGGTACCAGCGCCGTTGATCTCGATTATCACCCGGCAGTCCACCGGACCAAAGAAGCCGGCAAGATGGGCCAAAACCCATGCACATTGGTACGTCGAGACTTGGGGAGTACAAAATTCCGCAACTTGGACAATGCATTCTGCGAAGGCCCGGAACACCGTGATCACGCTCCGGTCAGCCTTCTCCGAGCTTCCCCACGCAGGATCGCAGCCAATGACGTAGTAGCCAAACGCCGATGCGTGCTCCCAGATACGCAATTCCGCTCTCGTGTCCTTGAAGCCTTGCACCTGGGTATCTTCCCATCGGGTCGTAAGCTTGTAGCGGTATCCCTGGAAAGGTATACGCCGTGATTCGCGTATCGCCGCCGTCAGCGTTTCGGCCGTAAAGTATTTCGATCCCGTCGCCTGAAACGCGTCTTCGTCCGTCCATGGGAACTCCTGGTCCATCAACTGCTGGTCGTCGTCGAATTCCTCGCGGCGCTTCCACCGATACCACGCGATTTGCTGAAGGCTGATCGTGAAGCCGTACAGCTCCTTGACGGCGCGCACGCGCTTGCGCTCGAGCGGCGTCAGCGACGAGTCCGGCATGAACTGGTAGTAGAACGGATGGCTGGTTGCGAACGCATACCGCTCGTCCCGCCACCATCCGACGAAGATCGCCTTTACGACCGCCGACTCTTTCGCCGCTTCGTAGGTGTCCGAGAAGTGGTTGAAGCCGTTCGCGGTCGACTCGTAGATTTGGAGGCGGTGGGCGTACATGGAGGACGTAGACGATTTAAAAGCTCGGATATCGTCCTCGTTACCATAGAACGCCACTTCGGTCGCGTGAACGTAATTAGAGGCGCCGGACCTTCCCAAGCCTCCCTTTCTATTCTCCGAAGTACCCGCAATAAGGTAGCGAAATCTCGACCCGTTGGCGAAGGAAAGTATATTGCGATTGTGTCTGATCTTGCGCGGCTTGAACTTGAGGCTCTGCCCGTCGATGGTGACCTTCGCGGGGATTTCGTCATAGAACACCTCGATTGCGGCGCGCCAGTCGTCGCGGGCCTCTTCCTTGTGGAGGATGAAGGTTCCCAAAAGTCCCTTGTATTCGAAGGCCCAGAACATATCGAGTGCTATAAAATACGTGGTGGCGCCGATCTGCCGCGGTTTGAGGACCACGAACGTCGTGATCCCGCGCTCAAGTCCCTCTATCATTTCGTCCATGATATAGCGCTGGCCGCCGAGCAACCGGAACGGGACGAGACCCATATCTTTCGATTGCACCTTGAGGCGGGAACAGAACATCAGAAACCGCTCCTGCGGAAACGGTGCCGCCCCCGAAAAACTCGGCAACTTGAATTCGAGATTGTCCGTCATCACCGCCCGCCCGGATGATCCGCGGGCCAGCCCGAGCAATGTCCTAGCTCGTGAACGCGCACGTCCTCGCGGTCGATCCGAACCACGTCGCACCGCTTCAGGAACATCACCGAACACCCGAGGAACTGCTTGCCGGGCGGCGGCGCCGCGAACCGGTGTGCCACGCTGCGCTCAAGGCAGATGCGCGCGACATCGGGCGCCGGCAGGATCGTCTCGGTCACCACGCGCGTCGGCGCCGCCAGATAGATCGCTGGCGGCTGGATGACCGGGAGGTCAAGAGGCACGGGCGTTCGCCTTGGCCCATTGGTGGATCAACCGCGCGAGGTCCTCGGAACCCTGCGACTTGATCCCCTCGGACATCTCGACGAAATCCCCGTATGGCAGCGCGAGCAGCAAGCCCGCGATCTCCTGCAAGCGAGTCGGCCCGAGCACCTGCGCCACCGCGTGCTCGACCTGGCGCAGGTGCGCGTTCGTCGCGGCCTCATCCAGGTCGCGCGCGCTTTCCGCCACCTCGAGCAGTTCCAGCGCGCGCCCGGGCTTGCCGTCGCGCGTCCCGAAGATCGGCTGTCGGCGCTTGCCGTAGTCGTCAGGCGATGACATTTCAAATCCTCCCGTTCATAGTTTCGGCGGAAACTCTCCCGTCGTCTTGAAGTGCTCGCGCAACGGCCGCGGCAGGCGATCGACCCGCGCCATCAGTTCCGCGATCTTCGCCGCGTAGGCCTCGCACGTGATTTCGCCGCGGCCCGGAATTGCGATCACCTCGCGGCCGTCCCACACCGGCGCCAACCGCCGGGACCGCCGCCTCAGTCGAGCATTCCGTGCGGACCGCACAGCCATCGCCACAGCCTCCCATACCAGCGTTCGCTATAACTCAATTGCCACCATCCCATCCGTGTCGACGGGAACGGCAGGAACCTCCGCCAACTGCGCTGCCTATCGAAATACACCTCACCGGTCCATGGATTCCACCGATGGATAGGCCGATATGCGCGCCTAACAATCGGCTCGCTCACAGCAGCTCGTCCCCGCTCGCGTACCACGCCGCCCAGCCGGCGGATAATTCAAACATGGACACGAGCGCGGGGTTAGGCCAGTCAATGCCGTCGAATGACCGCGGATCTGGCATTTCGGACGCCAACCCCGCCCCAGCGTTCGCCGCGAGCACGTGCACGTCGAGCTCGCGGGCAACGGCGCGCTGTACGGCCATTTCAGTGTTTCGGCACATCGGCATGAAATCCTCCCAGGTTGGCGACGGTTCCGCTGCCTCGCAGGTCACCGACAACCCCCGGTCACCGTCCGCCCGGTGACGAGCCTACTTGCCGGATCAACGTTTCCGTCGGCAACATCTGGCCTCGGGTCACTCCCCGACTTTCGCACGGGATCCAACGCATCGCAGAAACTTTCGCCCAATTCGCCGCGGCGTCAAGCGGACAATTCCGGAATGGCTGCGCGAAACACATCCATCACCTGCACCATTGTCTCGCGTACGTGCTGCGTCTTGCCCGATTGAAGGTCGATCGATGCCCCAGCCCCCCGGCGGGGAGTCCGCATTCGGCGCGGCGCGAACCCGCTCGCATTGGTCCGAATTGATCGAAACCCATTTAGCTGTCGGCGTCGTCAGTGTCACCCAGGGCATGAAATGCCTCCCGAATTTCGAAACACGCGTCCAATATGCCGACTGAGCGCCAGCGGTATCTTGGCGATCATGGCGGAGGCGAACGCCCGCGACCTCGAACCCTTCGCGTGAAGGCGCCCCGGCGAAATGGTGCCTCGCGCTTTTTCCTCCGCATAGGTGCCAAACCAGTCGCCAGCTACCTTGCTCCCATCGCTGCGCATCATTGCCGTGGCTTCTTTGCGGCGATCATCGAGAGCCTTGTCCCACCATGCCGCGCCGCTGCCCTGCTGCTTGCGCCAGTCCGGATTCCTCCCCTTGCCGCTCGTGGTGTTATGGGCGATGGCGAACCACGAGCCGCCATGGTTTTTGATGGCGCGGTCTTGCAATTGGCGACCGGGGCCGCGTTCTTTCCAGCCTGCATCTCCAGCCTTGACGCCCTCGCGCAATTGCCGATCAGCGTGTGTGTTGAAGCCTTCGCCCTTGTAGCCGGGCTCGCCGTACTTGCTCCAATTCAGTCCCGGCACCTTAGCGGCCTTGAGCGTCATCGGCATCAGCGCCGGCACGTCGCCCCAAAGGTGAAAACTGCCGAACGCCCACCTACTGCGACCGACCCACGGCTGCGCACCCCTCACGTTCTCGACCACCATCGGGATGTGCCGGCCGGCGGCAAGGCTTGCCTCTGCCTGAATACGGAAACACGCATCGAATAGCTCGTTGAGTTCCGCGAGCATCTGCCCGGTTTCATCCGCCCTGATCTCCGCAGCCTTCGCCTTGGCGGCCTTCCATGGCATCGCCATCCAGGAATAGCGCTGGCACGGCGGCGAGGCGACGATCAGCGTGGCGCTCCGGAATTGCGAGCCGTGCAGCGTACGCACGTCCTGGATGACGAGCTGCGCTGGGTAGCGGTGCTCGCCGTAGACGTGGCGCTCGATGTCGAAGCCCACGCAATCCCACCCATCGGCAAGCAGGCCGTCTGACCAGCCGCCGAGGCCGCAGAAGAGGTCGATGGCCAGCGGTTTCACGTGAAACACCTCCCGAATTCATTCAGCCGGCGAATTTACCCGATGCAACATAATCCAGTAATTGAGGTGCCGTTGCACTGATTGTGTCGTGGCCGTCCCAAATAACGGCGACCACCACGGCAGCAGTAAAGGCAGCACGGATTTGAGCACAAGCCCCTTCGTCGACCACTTCAATGCCATCACGGCATCAGGAATCGCAACACGGTGCGCCTCCCTTGCGCCGTCCGTGATTAATTTTCGTATCTCCGCGGCAGTGAAATGACCGTAACTCATCGCCATCCTCGAATTGCGGGATGCGTTGTAGTGCGGCGGATCAAACACTACGAGCCCAAACACCTGACCAAAAGGTAGCATACCACTGTCCGCCACCACATCAGGGCCCACCCCCTCCCTCAGATCAACGTAGACCGCATCTGGATGGCGCCTATCGAGCCAAATTGCCCGGTTACCCGCCGTGAGGTCCAAAATCCGCATAAACACCTCCCGAATTCAGCGGACAATTGACGCCCGCCAACCCCTCGCGGCGACCACAGCCCGCGCCTCAACCTCAGTTTTGCCGGCGAGGTAACGCCGCAGGATCGGCGCGCACTCCCGCACTTCGTCGTCAATTACGAACGCCGCCACAAAAGTCGGCGCGACCACCCGCACCAAAAGCTGCGGAATAGGCGCGCGCCCAACACGCCACGCCTCGAAAGCCGCCGGCCCGCCCCGCGCACCCCAAAACCGCTGAAAATCACCCGCCGTCATACCCCCAATCCTCACCAAAAGCCGCCCACCCCGTCAACCGGAAATAACCGGAATTTGAGAAAACCGCAGAGCCACAGCCGTAACCACCAAACCACGTTTTTATTTTTTGGGGTGGACTGAAGGGGGGGCCGCCGACTCGACCCGATCGGTGGCCATCGGCCTCGCCGCGTTTCGCGCGCGCCGAGGGGGCAGGCGCTGGCCCCGGGCGGTGTATGAAATTCCACAATAGCTTATCAGTCGAGTGGTTTGCTGGGTTACCGGCCCGCCTCGGCGGCTTGCGGGGTGCCTAGTGGTGACTGTGACCGCAAGCGAGGACGGTCCAGGGCGCCCGCCGGTATCCAGATGGCGGCCCGTTCCGCTCCCCGCGGGGCCGCCGAGCACACGGATGAGCGGGGAACCAACCCCGTGGAGCGGTATCGACGTAAGGGCACAAGAACGGAAACCATGGGGTAGCTTGGTTTCTGTTTCCGCGCGTCGTCTCCTTTTGAAGTTCGTACTGGGGGATGGTGGTGGTTGCGAGCATCCTAGCATGGGTTTTGGGCGAGGTGTTGCGAAGTCGCTGTGCGCGTGGGAGTGTACCGGACTTGACGGGTATAGAGGTCGCTGGCGATGAAGTACATCTATGTAATATCGATGGGACCTAGATGTGTTAAGGTGGGCATTGCTGCTGATCCAAAGAAGAGGCTAGCGTCATTGCAGGTCGGCTGTCCTTACCTTCTGAAGGTGTTCCGAGTATTTGAGATTCAATCGGTAAGGTCTGCTTACCATTTTGAGATGTTGGTGCATCGCGAGTTGCGGCCGTGGGCACTGTGGGGCGAGTGGTTTGCGGTCACTCCCGAGCGGGCGGCTGCGACTGTTGCTGCTGTTCTCGGTCTTGAGGTCGGTTCCGAGCTTACGGGCGGAATTCGCTTGATATGCCAGCACTGCAGCCACTTTTCGCACTCGAAGTTAGACCAAGCGACGATTTCGGCGTCTAAATTTCGCTGTACGGGCTGTGATCGTGTGGTGTCAGGGAAGCGCTTTCTCATCCGCGCCGTCGCGTGACCCGTTCCGCATCTTTCCGCTCTTGTGAGGATTTGTCCTGTTGCCTCGCCAGTCTCATTGTGAGACTTTGATGGCGTCAACACGGGAGAACGTCACATGTTTGCACACTACTTCGCAGGCCGCGATCCCCAGGGCCGCAAGTTCATCTACATCACCGAGACGCCTTCGTTGGCTGGCCTTCACATGGAGGGGTTTAAGGTTCTCAAAATTGAGGTCGAAGGTAAGGCGGACGCCCGCAAGCAGGCAGCCGCTTACGGCGCCAAATGCTGGAACTTCTGAATTCATCGAACACGGGAGGGTGAGATGCAGCCGAGGTGCGGAAGCGACGCCATGTGCGAAATGATCCATCAAGAGCGGGCCAGTTTGTATGTTGAATTGCAGTTGTTAATTCAGGCGCTGGATCGCATGCCATTTGGTCAGCGCCCTCATGCGGAACTCACAAGAGCGCGTAAGCTGTGGGAAAGGCTTGAGGCTTGAGCCATGACCGGCCTCGGCAAACAAGCCAAAATCCTGTCCGAGCCGCAGATTTCGGCCGCCCTGTCGGCGGTGGCGTCTCGCCGCTACCCATTGCGTGACGCCGTGATGGTGCTGCTTTCGGTCCGGGCGGGCCTGCGGGCGAAGGAAATCGCTTTGGTCAACTGGGGCATGGTGACGGACGTGCAGGGCGAGGTCGGGACCGCGATCGCGCTGCTGAACGAGGCCTCGAAGGGCCGGCGCGGCGGTCGGGTCATTCCGATGTCGGCCGGGTTGCGCACCGCCCTGCTCGAGCTGCGGGCGACGCGAAACGACCCGGAACCGAGCGACCGGATCATCCATTCCGAGCGCGACGCCGGGATGTCGCCCGGGGCCGTGCAGGTGTGGTTCCATCGGCTGTACGCCGAATTGGGGTTCGTCGGCGCGTCGTCGCATAGCGGTCGGCGGACGTTCGTGACGCGGTGCGCGAAGCGGATCGTGGAGGCGGGGGGATCCCTGCGCGACGTGCAGGAGCTCGCCGGGCACGCGTCGCTGTCGACCACGCAGCGGTACATCCAGGGGGATTCTGACGCAAAACGGAGGGTGGTGGAGCTATGAATTTGGAACAGATGCAAAGTGGTGAACGGGAAAAACGCCGATTTGAACTCATGATGGAAGCGTTTTTCAAAGAATGGGCTCCCCAAGATGGGTTTGATCGTGACCGATTTGACCGCGAATTGTTTTCGCTCGTGCGTCAAATCTATCACGACGCTCAAGTGCCCGTGCTTGAGCAGTTGGGCAAGATTGCATCGCATATGCTGTTTCCACCGCCCTCGGTGAAGCCATGACCGCCTCCTGGCAAATCCCTGCGCACCTGCGCCCGGGCGAGCAGCCGCCGGCCGAGTTGAGCGAGGGGGCGAAGCTGATCAGCGCGCGGCACACGCTTGAGCACATCCGGTGGTGCCTTGGGTCGCCGAAGGACGATTCCGGCAACCGGTGGACGAAGGCGCGGCGTGACGAGTACCTGCAATCTGCAATCGACGGCTGCCTGAGGTTAATCCGATGAACGAGCACACGCCGGGGCCGTGGACAGTCACGGACGCAGTAGCCGACGACGGCGAGTTGCTTTTCCACGAAATTCGAGCGGACAGAAAGACGCTCGCATCTACTTGGGCACGGCCGCACATCGCCAACGCCCGGCTGATCGCCGCCGCGCCGGAGCTGCTGGCGGTTCTGGAACGCATATGCGCTATTGGCGCCCCGCTTGTGCCTCCCACCCGCCTGATTTACGAAGGCCGCGCCGCCATCGCCAAGGCCACGGGAGGCGGAACTTGACGGCCGACGAGTTCCTGGCCGCCCTGGCTAAATTGAGCCTCGCTGTCTGCGATTCCGGCCCCGTGGTTGGACGGAGCAGGGCGAGCGTCTATCGGTACGCCTCGGGCCGGACGCCCATCCCTGAGCCCGTGAGGCGTATTTTGAAATCTGAGGTGGAGGCGTGCATGGTAAGGCAGTACAAGTTGCGTGACGGATCGGTCACATGGCAGGGCTACCGCCACGGCAAGCCGATCGGGCCGCCCGCCGAGGATCGCGAGCAGGCGTTCCGGTTTGCGCTGGATTTGCCGCGCTAGTTGTGGGGAGGATGGTTTGGAAATGGATATCGAAACTAAGTTGGCTATCGCAAAAGGGCTGCAAGGGATCGCTGGATTAATGATCGCGTTGCGTCCGCGCGTATCGGATCATGACTGGCTCAATTTGGATACCTTGGCGGCGGATTTCATCCGCGAGGTGGAGCGCCATACACCACTCGACGTGCCGCGATTTAGGCCGCCGCGATGAACCGCTTTTGCCCGAGGTGTGGCCACTATTTCAACCCCGAGCCCGACCCGTTGCCGGCAAAATGCCCCGCTTGCGGGCTGGAAGGAAACGTCATGACACGACCAGCGCCAATTCCGATCGGAGCGCCCGACGAAAACCACGACGCCTGGCTTGCCGCCGGCCACGCGTTCGGCCGATGGATCGCGCAGCACAGTTCCGGCGGCAGTTATTTGACGCACGAGCAGGCATGGCAGGCGACCAGCGCGGCGCTGCGGGCGTTCGCCGCTCGCCAGGCCGTCCAAAGCCCGGTGGTCGACCGATGACCGACGAAATTGCCCTGCTTTGGGAGTTGTTTGGCGCCCTCTCCGTCGTCGCCATTTCGTGCATGGCGGTCGCCATCGCGTGGTGCTGGGCGATGGACGCTTGGGACGAGCTTCATCGGTAGCCCCTTTCTGACTTATTCGCCTTATCCACAGGCCGGACTCGTGCGCGGGTACGTAAAGAAAGATTCAAATATGGGACTCTTAAGTATTATGGCGGTGGATTACAGGGATTGTGGGGATAACTTTTGAATCCACATGTCGGTACAATAGGTTGCCGGCACCTATTAATGTGAACTGACATCAATGCACTATTTGAGTGGTGGTTGCGGTTCTTGAGCGCCAGATGCCGCACGGAACTGCTCCGAGCGCAACACCGCCGGCGGATTCGGATTGGCCTCGAAATACTTGCACGCAGCAGCGCTGTGCGGCAAGGACGGGCCGGAATTGACCCGCATCATCGCGGCAAATTTGGCGCACGTGCCGGGCTTGAGATTGAGATCGGCCTGCGTGTAGCTGAAGGTCGTCGGCGCGCCCTCGTTGTCGCCCTGCGCAACCTCGAAATGCCCGCACTCCCGGCACGTCTTGCCCGCCGGGCCCGTGCCGCCGAAATGCGCCTGCCCGGGGTGGCTACGCGCCTTGATCGACCGGTCGCGCGTGCTTTCGTCGACCAGCGGCTTCGTGTACCATGGTGTTTTCGGCATATGGCTCTCCCGTCAGCGTAATCCGGCACCCGCTGGGGGCTTCGCCCCATTCCCAGGTTCCGCCGTCACAACCCGCGTCGGCCTCAACGAGGCCGACGCGTTGGCAAAAATCCAGCAATGCCTTGATTCGGTTGTCACCGTCGGAATTGCCGCGCCGTTCGGCATCAAGAACGATAGAAATCCTAAACTTTCCAAGTTTTTGGAGGCGGATTTTGTGATGCTGCATGAAATACGCCCAATCCGCCTGATGCTTCCATGACTCATAGGCGGCTGACGAATAGACCTTCTTTGGCCCGGAGCGCCAAAGTCGGTTGACGCTCGGCGGAAACGGCAATTCGATTTCATACCGCACGCGAAGGTACCCCCTCAAACGCCTTGACCGCCACGACTTTCACCAATCGGTACACCGCCTCTGCGCTGCCATTATGCTCGCAGATGATCCGGTATTCGGTTTCTCGGAGCGCCTCCCGGGCGTGGCACACATGCGCCTTGAGGGCGCGGTAGCTCGGCTTGTGGATCCCCGCATAGGCGCGCGTGAACAGCGCTCTACCGCCGATTCCCTCGCGGCCGGCGGCCTTGATCAGGTCGAAAATGGCCGCCGTCATCGGGTACATTTTCACCCCGCAGCGCAGTTGCGGCATGCGCTGACCGCAATGCGGGCAATTCGGCGTCGGGATCAATTGATCCTCCTCACGCAGCGCTCGTCGTGGTCGCGGGCGTCGTCATCCAGCATCGCGCGGATGAGCGACTCGGCCATCTCGCTTTCGTCGATCGGCCGGCCAGGCGCGAGGTTGACGATCCGCAGCATCTGGCGGAAATGCTGCGCGTGCCAGCCCGTTAACTTGAACGTCACGAATATGTCGGTCATCGCCCAATTCCCAATTCGGTGATTTGCGGCAAAATAGGGCTTGACCGGCATTCATGTCTAGGCCTAATTTGAATTTATCAACGGGAGGTCGACTCATGAATTACACCACTGCGGTTTTCCTCATCAACAAGCATGTCCGCGCCGTGACGGCATGCTACGAGCCCGACAAGCCGGCCGAATTGTTCAAAACGCTTGATCCGGACATCGGCGTCGACGACTACGTGGTGGTCCCGACCGACACCCGGCACAAATTCACCATCTGCCGCGTCAAGACCGTCAACGCCGACGTGGATTTCGACTCCACGATGCCGGTGCGGTGGATCGTCGCCAAGGTCGACGTGAGCGCGCATGCGTCCATTCTCGCGCAAGAGACGGCCGCGATCGACACCGTGAAGCGCGCCGAATTCAAGAAAAAGCGCGACGACCTGAAGGCCGCGATCTTCGCCGCGGACGCCGATGGCTTGGCCGCGCTGGAACTGCACGCCAACGGCGATCCGCCGCCCGTGCCGGGAACCTGAATCGAATCCCGGCCGTTCCCCTAGCCCTGAATCTCAGGAAGCGGCCGGGTTGTTCCAAGAGCGCAAGGCATGCGCCTTGCGATCTTCGAACAAAGCCGACGCCGGGGCGGGTCGAGAGATACCCAGGGCGAAGGCCCGTCCCGGAATAGGCTGATGGCGCACTGTCCGAAATGTGGCCGGCACATCAGGCGACGCGAATGCCGCCCGCTCAAATGCCCACGATGCGGGCCGATGCACGATCCGACGTGGCGAAAAAAGGACCGAAAATGTCAAGCCTGCTATCCGAGCCCGGCTTTTACGAGATCGATGCTGACGACTACCACGGCGACCCGGCCCCCGAGGCTTCGCTGTCGAATTCAGTCGGGCGGATCATCCTAGAGCAATGCCCGCGCGCGGCGTGGTGGGCGCACCCGAGGCTCAACCCGCAATTCACCGAGGACACCGACACCAAATTCGACCGCGGCACGGTCGCGCACGCCATTCTGCTCGGCAAGGGCAAAGCATTCCGCCTGATCGACGCGCCCGATTACAAATCCAAAGCGGCGCAGATGCAGCGCGATGCCTACCGCGAGGCCGGATTCACGCCGGTGCTGGTCGGCCACCACGCTACCGCCGAGGCGATGGCGATCGAGGCGCGGCGCCAGTTGAAGGACATCGACGGCGGCGAATTCGCGTTCAACCCGGAATTCGGTGATATCGAATTGTGCGGGCTGTCGCGCGATCCCGTGGGTTGCTGGGCGCGCACGCTGATCGATTTCTACGGCGCCAGCGTGCCGGACGGCGTGACCTGCTGGGATTACAAGACCACGAGCGGCACCGCAAACCCGCTCATGGTCGGATCGAAAATGGACGACCTGTGGGCGTTCCAGGCGGCGTTTCAGGAGCGCGTCATCACCGTGCTCAAACCCGCGCTCGCCGGCCGCATCCGGTTCCGCTTCCTCGTGCAGGAGAACGAGGAACCGTATCTGTGCTCGGTGGTCGAGCCCACGAGCGCCGCGCGCACCATCGCGCACAAGCAGGTGGCCGCCGCCATGGCGATCTGGCACGCCTGCATGCAGCGGGGCACGTGGCCGGGCTACTCGCGCAACAGCGTCGCGATCGGCGGCGCGGCGTGGAAGGAGGCCGCGTGGCTCTCGCGCGAGTTGGGCGACGAGCTCGTGCAGCTCGCGGCGCACGATCCGTTTTTGACGACGGCGTTTCAAATAGGGGGCGGCACCCGTGGAGGGTTTGGCGGAGGTAACGTTACCGCCGACGCTGGGACGATAGCTGGTCATGCGGCGAATGGCCCAACGGAACCGGGGCAGCCGGTGCATGCGGGTCAGAACCGCACCGCTCCACCAAAGACCCGCAAGCCGCGCGGCCCGTACAAGCCGCGCAAGCCGAAGGCGCCGCCGGAACTGCCGCCAGGCACGACGATGATGGATGCTGGGTGATGGCCGTCCAAAACTACCCGCTATCGTGGCCGCAAGGCTTTGCCCGCTCTAAATACCGGGAAACCGGACGATTCCGCTCGAATTGGAATGCGGCTCGGGAGAACGTCGAAAAGTCTCTGGAACTGTTCGCGCGCGACAGCAACAAGGTGATCACCAATCTCGTTATCTCGTCTAATGTTACGATCGGCGGCGGCGTCAGTCCGAACGATCCGGCGGTGGCTGTGTGGTTCATGTGGGACGGCATGCAAGTGTGCATCCCGATTGATCGCTACAGTTTTGCGGCGTCAAACTTGCAGGCAATCCACCACGTCATCGAGGCGCGGCGGGTCGAACTCCGTCACGGCACGCTCGCGCTGATCCGCGCGACATTTACGGGTTTCCAGGCGCTGCCGGCGCCGGCAGGCAAGCATTGGCGCGATATTCTCGCCATGCCCTCCGATGCGCCGGGGACGCGCGACGAAATCGAAAAAGCCTTCAAGCGATTGTCGATGGTCCGCCATCCCGATCGCGGCGGCTCGCATGAGTCGATGGCCGAACTCAACAACGCGCGCGAGACAGCGCTCAGGGAAACCGCACGATGAGCCCGCCCCGCCGCGTATTTCACGCCGAGCCGGCCGTCCGCAAGGCGGTGCCACTGCTGATCGGGATCATGTCGCCGAGCGGAGGTGGCAAGACATTCTCGGCGCTGCGCCTCGCCGCCGGCATGCAACGCGTCTACGGAGGCCCGATCTTCGGCATCGACACCGAAAACTACCGCATGCTGCACTACGCCGATCAGTTCAAATTCAGCCATGTTCCGTTCGCCGCACCGTTCGGCTCGCTCGACTACCTCGAGGCGCTCAAGTGGGCGAGCGGTCAGGGCTCACGAATCACCATCGTCGATTCAATGAGTCACGAACATATCGGGGAGGGGGGCTACCTCGAAACGGCAGAGGCCGTCGTGAACCGCATGGCCGGCGACGATTGGAAAAAGCGCGATGCCGTCAAGATGCTCGGGTGGGCGACCGCCGGCCCGCTGCGTCAGAAGATGATCGAGGCCATGAAGCAACTCCCGGGCGCGTTCATCTTCTGCTTTCGCGCCAAGGAAAAGACCAAGCCCGTCAAGCGCGCCGACGGCAAGACGGACATCGTCGACATGGGCTTCATGCCGATCGCAGGCGAGGAATGGCTCTACGAAATGACGGTCAACTGCATGCTCGAACCGCGCAGCGACGGCGTGCCGACGTGGCGCTCAGATTACGTCGGCGAGCGGCTGATGATGAAACTCCCGGCGCAGTTCCGCGACGTGTTCGCCGCGCGCGCGCCATTGAGCGAGGACATCGGCGAGCAGTTGGCGCGTTGGGCGCTTGGGAGCGGGGCTGGCAGCAGACCGGCTACCGCGCCCGAGAATCGGGCGGCCGGGGGGGGACTCAACCACCCCCTCGAAACGGCGGCGGCCAATCCTCACACGTCGCCACCGACGCCACCCGACGAGCCGGCCGGGGGAATCGCCGCGGTGCCCGCCCCAAGCAGCACCGCGCCCCCGGCCGGGGCTTCCGACGACGATGAAACCGCTAGGCGCGTTGACATTGAGCGCGCGCTGCGCAACGCCACAGAGGACGGCTACAAGGCGCTGGCCATCGCGTGGAACGCGCTCCCGGGCACGGATCACGCCATCTTCAAGGCGTTGCGGGACCGGCAGCTCATTCCGCGCGCGCGCGAGGTCGACGTCGCCCGCGCGCCACTCAGAACGGATTTGTTGACATGACACGTTTGATGCGCAACCAGCGCGACGGAAAAGGCAAATACAGCGTCTTCAACAACCGCAAGAAAGCGTGGGTCGATGACGATGGTCCCGGAGATCCGCATGAACACTTCGTGGTGATGCTCGCCGACAAAGCAGCGCGGGCCGCACTGCTTAGTTACGCTGCCGAGTATAAGGACGACAACCCGGAATACTCCAAAGACGTTATGGAGTTGGCGAACCGATCCGGTCCGATGCACCCTAATTGCAAGGCGGCTGACTGATGACCACCAATGGCGCCGGCCGCACCTGCGGGAACTGCCATTATTTCGAGCCCATCAAGGGCCAGCCGCGTAGGGTGGGCAACTGCCTCGCCGACCCGCCACTTGCGTTCGCCGCGATGGCGCCGAACCCGGCGTCCGTGATCGCGCCGCACATGCCGCAAGCGATGCCGGTCATTCAATCGATGGAGCGGCCGGTAGAGCCGACTCGACGCGCGTGCCGGCATTGGGAGGCGGTCAATGGATGACGGAGTGAACCATCCCGCGCACTACGGCGGTCCCGATAATCCTTACGAAGCAATCCGAGTCATAGAGGCGTGGAACCTGGGATTTTGCTTGGGTAATGCCCTCAAGTATATTGCCCGCGCCGAGAAAAAAGGCGCCGCAGTAACGGACCTGAAGAAAGCCCGCTGGTACATTGATAGACAAATTAAAAACATGGAGAATCCGAGTGGATGACGCCCAAGTCCAAGCCCTCATGCAGACTTGGCACGAGGCGCTTGTCAAGCAGATGGCGGACATGAAGCTGCGGCAGTGGTGCGTGGAGCGCGCAATTGAGTCGCTGGGCGATCACGCCACCGCGTGGATGACGGGCGGCGAGAATCCAGGTCCAATCACGGTGAATTTCGCTGTGGTGTCGCTTTCTAACGAAATCCTGAAATTCATCACCGTGCCGTTCGCCGAGATATTCACCCCGCCGGAAGCGCCGCCATCCTGAACGTGTTGACGTGAACCCCGGCCATTCCCAGCAGCACGGTCGCGACGACACGCCCACCAAATCACGCCGATGATGATGCAGAAGAAGATCAGGCCGATCAGCGTTCCGATCATGACTTTTGTCCTTTCGAGGCGCTTTCAGCCTTGGCCTGAGCGCGCCCGCTCGCCACGCCGAGGGCCGTCGCTTCGCCCCTCACGGCATCGACG
>Ga0210400_10001634_pt1 | contig 21923 bp, 22 predicted proteins | sample IncBWH26MmetaG_FD_155456 | JGI IMG/M metagenome (GOLD analysis project Ga0210400, IMG submission 155456) | Forest soil microbial communities from Barre Woods Harvard Forest LTER site, Petersham, Massachusetts, United States - Inc-BW-H-26-M | ecosystem: Environmental > Terrestrial > Soil >...
CCGGCCATGGACACGGAACGCTGGGAGCAAAGAAACCGGGAACGCATGGAGCGCCGGCAAGCACGTTGGGCGCGGCGCAGTGCGTGCGGCGGACCGAACGCCGCCGGGGGCATGATCATCGGGATCGGGGTCATCGCAGTAGGCATCCTGTTCCTGCTCCGGAACGTCGGCGTCCTGTACTTCGACGACATCTGGCAGTACTGGCCCGTGATCCTCATCGTGGTCGGGATTTCGAAGCTAGCCAACACCCACAGCGCCTCCCAAGTCACCTCGGGACTTATCATCGGCGGCATCGGCACGGTCTTTCTGCTGCGGAATCTGGGCTACATCTACGGCGATGTCTGGCAGTATCTTTGGCCCGGCATCCTGATCGCGGTGGGCCTTTCAATTCTCGTGAAGCACCTGGAAGGGCGCGACCAAAGTCTCAATCCCGGATCCCCGCCGCCAGGTACGGGTAACCCGTTTCCGCCGCCGCCGGGACCGGGAAACCCGTTTTCACCTGGGTCCGGATTCACCGCCACAACCTCGGGAGCCAACTATCTGCACGCGGAGTGCGTATTCAGCGGCACGCGGCAGAAGATCGAGACGCAGGATTTCTTAGGCGGCAAAGTCACTACCGTGTTCGGCGGAGCCGAGATCGATCTGCGCAGCGCGGGCACGAAACGGGAGGAGATCTCGATCAAGGCCGAAGCCGTGTTTGGCGGAATCGAGCTGTGGGTGCCGGCCCACTGGCAGACGATCGTGCGCGGCACGGGCGTGTTTGGGAGTTTCGAGGACAAGACATTTCCCGCGGCTCCAGGGGCCTCCGCCAATGCGCCTCGTCTGGTGGTGACCGGCGCGGCGGTGTTTGGCGGCGTAATCGTGAAGAATTGACGGGCGCACATGCATCCCCTTTTCCGGAATACGGCAGGTTTAGGCGCATATCTGGCAGTGTGGACCATCCTGGCTGCTTCCCTGGCAGCGTTGATGCGCATTCCGGGCGATCTGACCTGGAGCGAGGCGATGTCAGTGGCGGTTCCCCTGTGCATGTTCTACGCGTTTGTCTGCCTTACGCCGTGGTACCTTTGTCGCGCATTCCCGTTGGGATCGGCGCGCGTGGGGCGATTGCTCATCAATCAGCTGGGAGCGGCTATTCTGGCCTGCGCGCTGTGGATCGGACTGGCGCGGTTGTTGGCCTTCGCGATGGACCTCGGCCCGCAACTGAATCCGGCGATTCCGCAGTTGGTGGTGGTCGGCTTGCTGCTCTACCCCATGTCGGTCGCACTGCACTACGCGCTGCTCGCAGTGGAGGCCTCGCGCGAATCAGCTCTGCAAACGCGCGACGCTGAACTGCGCGCCCTCAAATCCCAGATCAATCCGCATTTCCTGTTCAACTGTCTGAACTCGATCAGCGCGCTGACGAGCACGGACCCGGCCCGCGCGCGTGACATGTGCGTCCTTCTCTCGGATTTCCTGCGCAAGACGCTGGGGTTGGGCGAGCGCGAGAGCATTTCCTGGCGCGAAGAGCTCGAGCTCGCGCGCACGTATTTGGACGTCGAACAGGTTCGATTCGGTGCGCGGTTGCAAGTGGAGATGCATGTAGACGACGACTGCGCGGACTGCCAGGTGCCTCCTCTGGTGCTGCAGCCCCTGATCGAGAACGCCATCAAGCACGGCATCGCGACCATGGTGGAAGGCGGCACCGTTCGCCTGGAAGGTCACATCGAGAACGGCCGTCTGGCGGTACGCGTCGAGAACAGTTTCGATCCCGAGGCTCCCTCGCCTCGCCGTCACGGCCTGGGCCTTCGAAACGTTCGCAGCCGCCTGCAGACGCGCTTCGGCGACGCCGCGCATCTGCAACTCGCGGCCGAGAACAATAGCTTCCGCGCTGAAATGGTGTTTCCCTGCCAAAAGGCCACCACATGAAACTACGCGCCATTATCGTGGACGATGAAGAACTGGCTCGCCAGATCCTGCGGGAGTATCTGGACAAGGCCGGAGACGTCGAGGTCGTGGCCGAGTGCGCCAACGGCTTCGAAGCTGTCAAAGCCGCGGGCGAGTACCGGCCCGACCTCCTGTTCCTCGATATCCAGATGCCCAAGCTGGACGGATTTGAGGTGCTGGAGCTGATCGATCCGCCTGTGGCCGTGATTTTCGTCACGGCCTATGACCAGTACGCGCTGAAGGCTTTTGATGCGGCGGCGGTGGATTACCTGCTGAAGCCGTTTTCGACTGACAGGCTGTCGAAAGCTCTGGAGCGCGCCCGCGCGTTGTTAAATGACCCGCAGCCGCGCGCGCTGGGAGCCTCGGACCTGGCCGCCGCGGCTCGACCGCCTGGCCAAACCCTGGAGAGAGTAGTCGTGAAGGATGGCACGAAGGTGCACATCATCCCTATCGCCAAGCTGGATTATGTGGAGGCGCAGGATGACTACATCGCCCTGCACAGCGAGAAGAAACAGTACCTGAAGCAGCAGACTATATCCAGCATCGAGGCACAGTTAGACGCGGCGCGATTCGCGCGCGTACATCGTTCTTATATCGTGAACCTGGAGCGCATCGCGCGCATCGAGCCGTACACCAAGGACAGCCGCGTGGCAGTGTTGCAGGATGGCGCGCAGCTTCCGGTGAGCAAGTCGGGGTACGCGAAGCTGAAGGAGCTGCTGGGGGAGAATGTTTAAAAAAACCTCTTGCGATATTTGTGCTCTTGTGTTATTTTTGGAAATCCCTTTTATTTGCCACGGAAGGAGGTATGTCTTTGCGAAACCATCATGACGATTTAACGACTCTGGTCCAAACGGATGTGAAGCGGGACTGCCTGTATTCCGGCGTTCCCGCCCGCGTCTAACCAAGCCATTCGCCAGCAAGCCGCCGGATATGTGTGTCCACGTCCGGTGCATCAGCGATCCAAAAGGCGAAGTGTATCTGAGAATATGACACCACAAGAAAATAGTTTTACTCCGGCGCAGCAACAAGCAGCCAAGTGCTTGCTGGAAACGATTCCGGTAGGAAGCGTGTTCGCACTGGAAGGCGAGGTCGGCGTGGGAAAGACGCTCATTCTCCAGGAAATCCATCGTGCATGCGGCGGGGCCCTGCTCGGGATGCGGGAGTTTATCGAATCGCTTCAGGCGAACTCGCCGGCGGCGATCGAGGAAGCGTTTGTGCAGATCGTGGAACAAGCCATGGCCAGCCACGAGTTGATCCTGGTGGACGACCTGCATCTGCTGGTGAACATCGTCGAGAGCTGCGATTATCCACGCTCGCGGTTGTTCAGCGCGGCCTTGACAGCGGTTCTGGACCAGGCAGCTTTTTTGCGAAAGAAACTGGTTTTCGCCGTGGAGGAAGACATCCCGTCGCCGATTCAGCAGCGGGCATACGCGTTCAAGATTGACGATTTCACTCGTGCCGACTTCGAATGTATTTGCCGGGTCCACCTCGGCGCAGAGTTGACTTCGCGGTTGAAGTTCGGCGAGATCCATCGCTTTGCGCCCAAGTTGAATGGTCACCAACTGCGTAGGGCGTGCATGTGGCTCCGGAGGAATCCCGATCTTGACACGGAGGTTTTTATCGACTATTTGCGGTCGCAGGACCTGATCAGCAATGTGGACCTCGACGAAGTCCAGGCCGTCCAGTGGAAAGATTTGAAAGGTGTCGACGAAGTGATTCGGGCGCTGGAAGCCAAGATCGCGCTTCCTTTTGAGAATGGCGCTTTGGCGACGGCGTTGGGACTGAAGCCCATGCGCGGAGTACTGTTGGCCGGACCTCCCGGTACCGGTAAAACAACCATAGGACGAGCGCTGGCCCACCGCCTGAAGAGCAAGTTCTTCTTGATCGACGGGACGGTCGTGGCCGGCTCCGACAACTTCTATCGCAAAATATCCCGCGTGTTCGAGGAGGCTAAGAGAAACGCGCCCGCTGTTGTTTTCATTGACGATGCTGACGTGATCTTCGAAGACAAAGACGAGCACGGATTTTACCGATATCTACTCACTATGCTCGACGGCCTGGAGAGCGCCAGCGCCGAGCGGGTGTGCGTCATGATGACTGCCATGGACGTGAACAGCCTGCCCGCGGCCATGGTACGCTCGGGCCGGATCGAGTTGTGGCTCGAGACCAAGCTCCCCGACGAAGCGGCGCGGGCTGCGATCCTGCGGGAGAAGATCGCAAAATTGCCATCTCCCATCGGTGCGGCCGATACTGCCACCCTCGCCAATGCCAGCCGCGGTATGACCGGCGCCGATCTGAAAGCGATCGTGGAAGACGCCAAGCTTCTCTACGCACAGGATGTGGTGCTGAACGCACCTTCGCGCCCGGCCGAGGAGTATTATCTGGAGGCTATCGCAACGGTGCGAGCCAACGGCCGGCGTCGGGGAAGACGCACGTCGGTGCGTCCAGCGGGCACAACGCCGTTCGGTTTTGGAATTGAGGAACTCGACGCGGTCTAAACTTACCGCACCACTCCGGCCATCGGACTGCTCGCTGCCGCGTACAGTTTCTTAGTCATCCTCCCGGCGAGATAGGCGTAGCGCCCTGCTTCCACACCGAGTCTCATAGCCGTGGCCATGGACACCGAATCCTCGGCCGCGGCGATGGCGGTATTCAGCAGCACGCCGTCATAGCCCAGCTCCATGGCGATAGCGGCGTCGGACGCCGTACCCACGCCCGCGTCCACAATCAGCGGGACCTCATGGATCATTTCCCGCAGGATGCGCAGATTGGTCAGGTTCTGGATTCCCAGGCCGCTGCCGATGGGCGCCGCCAGCGGCATCACCGCGGCCGCTCCCGCGTCGATCAGCCTCCGTGCGTTCACCAGATCGTCGTTGGTGTACGGCAGCACCACGAACCCCTCCTTCACCAGAGCGCGGGTGGCTTCGAGCAGACCGGCGTTGTCGGGAAACAGCGTGTGCTGGTCGCCGATCACTTCCAGCTTCACCCAGTTGGACATGCCCGCCTCGCGCCCCAGGCGCGCCGTGCGGATAGCTTCGTCGGCCGTGTAGCACGCCGCCGTGTTGGGCAGCAGAAAGTGCTTGGACGTATCGATGTAGTCGAGCAGCGATTCCTGGGACCGATCGCCGTGCGGACCAGGAAGGTTGACTCGCCGCACCGCCACGGTGATCACTTCCGCTCCGGAGGCTTCATGGCAGCGCGCCATCTCCTGAAAGCTGCGGTATTTCCCGGTACCCACAAACAGCCGCGACCGGAAGGTGCGGCCCGCAATGGTCAACGTTTCCATAGGTCTATTGTAGATCTGGCCTTTGCGGCCTGCCCTAACGAAGAATACCGGATGCGCCGATCGATGGGGATGAGGGAGCGCACGCAAAAACCACAGCTTCCGCGAGCAAAAGGTCTAACAGGATGAAACAGAATAACTTAGCGAAGCTCTTGGGAATTGCCCTGGTAGTTGCGATTATTGCTACCGGCGTCTTTTACGGCTTGTTCGTGACCAAACTGAGCAGTAACACCGGCGGCGGCAAGATGGTGGTGGTGGCCGCGAAGCCGATTCCGGCTGGAACCATCCTGGCTGAAAAAGATGTCCGGTCGATCCCCTGGCCGGTGGAGAGCACGCCTGCGGGAGCCTTCGAAGCGGCGACGCAGGTAACCGGAAACACGGTTCTGGAGCCGCTGGCGCAAGGCGAGCCGGTGCTCGCGGCACGTTTGGCTTCCACGGAAAAACACGGAGGATCAGGTGTGCCCTCGGGAATGCGGGCCGTCTCGGTGCATGTCTCCGATTCGAGCGGCGTGCTCGCGCAACTGGCCCCCGGACAAAAGGTGGACGTGCAGGTTCTGATCACTCGCAGGGGCGGGAACGCCGAGCCCGAGCTCCGCACCATCCTAGAGGGCGTTCAAGTCCTTTCCGTGAACCCGCAACCAGAGGCGAGCTCGCAGGGATCGAATCTGCCGGCCGTGACCCTCCTAACGAGTCCCGCGGACGCAGACGTTCTGGCGTTGGCCGATTCCGGCGCGCGCGTGCGTCTGGCGCTGCGCAATCCTCTGGATAATGGCAGGCGCCCGCGGACGGCGGTGACGTTCGACGCGATCCTGCACGGCAGCGCGGGGGCGAACTCTCAGTAGGCACACGGGTCCCGTCGCATGCTGATTCTGTCAATTCTGGCGTTCTTCGCCGCGGTTTTCTTGCTGGCGGCCATCGCCGTGGCGGTGGCCTGGATGGGATTCGTGAAGCAAACCGGGGAGGCGGAAGCGCAGGACGATGCGGCCGCCGAATCGGCCGCCGGGGACTCGGCCCGCTTCCGATCCGCTTTGTTCCGCAATGACCGGCTCAGCAGCTTTAATTTCTGGGACAATCTGCTGGCTCGCTTCGATTTCATCGAAATCCTGAAAACCCGCATGGCCCAGGCCGAACTGGAGTGGTCCGTCGGCCGCGTCACCGCGCTGATGCTGTTTTGCGGAGCCGTCGCGGGTCTGATTCTGTTGCGCATCGTGCCGGTTTGGGGCGCCTTCGCCGGAGCCGTTGCCGTCGCCTTCCTGCCCTACGGCTACATTCTGCGCGCGCGAGAAAAAAGATTCCGTGCGTTCCGCGAAGCTTTTCCCGACGTGCTCGATTCCATGGCGCGCGCGCTGCGCGCGGGCTACGCCCTGCCGGCCGCTGTCGACATGGTGGCCTCCGACGCCCCCGAACCCATTTCCACCGAACTCAAAAAGGCATCGGCCGAGGCGAACCTGGGCATGGGCTGGGACCGGGCGCTGGAGAATCTGGCGCGTCGCGTTCCGGTTCTGGAAGTGAACGTTTTCATTTCGGCCGTGGTGCTGCATGCGCGCACTGGCGGGAAACTCGGTGAAGTGCTCAGCGGCGTAGCCGAGAACATGCGCGAAGCCATCTCCTTGCAAGGCGAGGTGCGCGCTCTGGCGGCGCACGGGAAGCTCACCGGCGCCATTCTTACCGTGCTTCCGCTGCTCATCGCCCTGATGATGACCGTCTTCAGCCCCGGTTACATGCTGACGCTCTATCACCATCCCTGGGGCAAGACTCTGATTGCCGCGGCCATCGGCTGCCTGGTTCTGGCGCAGCTGGTGATTCGCAAGATCGTGGATATCAAAATATGACCACAGGCGCGCTGCTCATCACCTTCTTCCTGTTTACCCTGGCAGCGGTGAGTGCCGCGGGATACGCCTTCGTGCTGAAGCCCTCGCGGGCGGAGGGTGAGAGCGGGAGTGCTCCTCTTCCCATGGCGCTCGATCACCCGGATCTTCCCGCCGCGCAAGCCGCGGCAGTGGACATATTTCGTCTGATGGGCGATGCCCTGCCGGCGTGGGCGGCGCGAACCTCTGAACTCCGGCGCGAGCTGGCTGCGGCCGGTTATCGCTGGCCATCGGCCGTATCCGTCTTTCTGGGGATCAAGTGCGCCAGCGCCCTGATGCTCGCGGCTGCCGGAGCGTGGGCCGCTGTCACCTTCGGCCAGGAGGCTTCCGGCGCTTTCCTACCGGCGGTGTGCGGGCTGGCGTTCGGATACATGATCCCGGATCGCGTGCTTTCGCGGCTGGCGCGGCGCCGATCCGCGTTGCTGCGTCGCGGTCTGCCCGCCGCGCTCGATCTGATGGTGCTGGCGGTTGAAGCTGGCCAAGCGCTGGACGCTTCGATTCTCGATACCAGCCGCGGCCTGCGCATCAGCTATCCCGATCTGGCCGCCGAGTTTACTCAGTTGCATCTGGAACTGAAGGCCAACACGTCCCGCGAAGACGCCTTACGCAACTTCTCGTTGCGAACGCGTGATTCCGAAATCCAAAAATTCGCCGCGCTCATGATCGATACTGACCGCTTCGGCACCAGCCTGGGACCGGCCCTGCGGGTGCACGCGCGCTACCTGCGCACCCGTTTCCGTCAAGCTGCCCAGGAACGAGCCCGCAAGGTCGGCGTGAAACTGATTTTCCCGGTGTTCTTCCTGATCTTTCCCTCCGTGATTCTGGTGACGCTGGGACCCGCGGTTTTGCTGATCTTCGCCCAGATGAAGAATCTTCTGGCACAATAAGTCGCTTTCAAAGTTGTTCCTGCTACCCTTGATTCTGCATGCTTCGGAAGCGCTTTGAATGGAAGTTTCGGGATAAGACTCTGCAACTGGGTGAGCGGACGCTGCTGGTGGGCGTGCTGAACGTCACCCCGGACTCGTTTTCCGACGGCGGGAAATTCCTCGATCCAGACCGGGCCTTTGCGCACGCCATCGAACTCGAAGAGCAGGGCGCCGATATCATCGACATCGGGGCGGAATCCACGCGTCCCGGCGCAGTGCGGATTTCCGAAGCCGAGGAGCTGCGCCGCCTGATCCCGGTGCTCAAGCGCGTGCGCAACAAGCTCACCGTTCCCTTGTCCGTTGATACCTACAAGGCCGGCATCGCCGAAAAAGCGCTGGAACTGGGCGCGGACATCATCAACGACCCCAGCGCCCTCACCTTCGATCCGGATCTGGCGCGCACGGTGGCGCAGGCCAACGCCGGCTTGATCCTGAACCACATGCGCGGGACGCCCGAAACCTGGACCAAGCTGCCGCCGCTCAAGGACGTGATGCAAACCATCTTGAAAGAGCTGGAGGCATCGGCGCATCGGGCGATGCGCGCCGGCCTCGACCGGAAGCAAATCGTGATTGATCCCGGCCTGGGCTTCGGAAAACGCAAGGAACAGAACGCCGAGATCCTGGCGCAGCTCGAGTTGTTGGCTCGCCTGGAGATGCCGATTATGACCGGTCCGTCGCGCAAGCATTTCCTGGCGCGGGAATCGCAGGAAGGCACGGAGTACGCCACCGCGGCGGCCGTCGCCGCCTGCGTGCTCAAGGGCTCGCACCTGGTGCGCGTTCATGACGTGAAGGCAATGAAACCGGTGGTGGAAGTATGCGACGAAATCGCCGCAAATGAACGCACATAAACGCAAATGTTTTATTCGCATCCATTCGCGTTTATTTGCGGCTTACTTTTTTTGGCAAGCCGCACAATAGTGTGTCCCGCGCTGTGCCACCAGGATCTTGCCGATCGGCCGGCCGCAGTTGGCGCATGGCTCGCCTTCGCGTCCGTACACGCGGTGTTCCATCTGGAACCAGCCGCGCTCGCCTTGGGCGTTTACGTAGTCTGAAATCGACGATCCGCCGAGCTGGATCGCCTGCGTGAGAATGCCTTGAATGGCGTCGTATAGCTTCTTCGCGCGGGTGTCCGTCAACTTGCTAGCGATTGTCAGGGGATGGATTCCCGCGGCGAACAGACTTTCGTCGGCGTAGATGTTTCCCAGGCCCGCCAGAAAGGTTTGATTGAGCAGCAGGGCTTTGATTCGCGCCTTGCGGCGCAGCCGTGCCCGGAACTCCTCGAAACTGATTTCCAGGGGTTCCGGACCGAGCCGGGCAACGCGGGGCGGCGCACCTTCGCTGAACTCGATCCGGCCGAACTGGCGGGGGTCGTGATAGAGCAGCATCCCGTCATCTAGGTGGAAGACGCCATGAGTGTGTTCGCCGGCCTGGCCTGGCGTCAACGCTTTTTCCAATAAGAGCTTTCCGGTCATGCCCAAGTGCACGGTGAGGGTACCCTGATCGAGCGCGATGAGGATGAACTTACCGCGGCGCCGGACCGATTCGATGCGGCGGCCGGCTAACCGCTGTGTCAATTTGGCACGGTTCCCGGGAGTCACGAAACGCGAGGTGAAGCGCGTGCTGATGATCCGGCGTCCGGCGAGGTGCGCCGCCACCGAGCGAACCACGTTTTCGACTTCGGGCAGTTCCGGCATCAGGGAACATCAATAAAAATGTCGTTGCCCTCGATTTTCACGGGCACCTTGTCAACCATTAACGCGTCGTCTATTTCGTTGGCTCCAGAGCGGCAGTCATATCCCCAGGCATGCCACGGACAGACCAGGGTGGTGCCATGCAGAGCGCCTTGCCCCAGCGGGCCGCCGGCATGCGGGCAGACTCCGTCCAGGGCGTGGATTTCGCCACCGGCGTTACAGACGGCGTAGGTTCCAGCGCCGACGTGGGCCTCCATGACCGAACCGGGGGGCAGTGTGGAGAGCGAACCGACTTTCACGAAGGCCATAGCCTATTGTCCATCGTTTACTCCTCTATTTCGCCGGGCGGGCGCTTATGTTTGGGCTTCTTGCGGCGCGTGGGAGGCAGAATGGCCCGAGAAGGCTTGACCGGGCCCACGCGTTCGCGGGCTATCGCCCGAACGTCTCGCTTCTGATTAAAACCCTTTCGTTGGGACCTGGGCCGGTTGCGCTTCATGGTACACTCAGGTTGCAAGGAGGCCGTATGTTAAGACAAATAGGCCCGATGGAGCTGCTGGTTATCCTCCTGGTCGCCCTCCTCCTGTTCGGCGGCAAGAAGATTCCGGAGTTGGCAAAGGGTTTAGGCGAAGGGATTCGGAACTTCAAGGATTCCTTGAAGGGTCCCGAAGACCAACCGCCCACACCGCGCCCCGACGATAAGAAGCAGGCGTAAGGCTTCCTGGCGTGCGCCAGCAAGATGGGCGCGGCCTCAATCGGTTTTAAAAACGCTAAGACAACAAACCCCGGCCCGCAGCAGCGGACCGGGGTTTTGCTTTATCTTCTAGCTCGCCGTTACTTTTTTTTTGGGACGATCGCGTCCTTCACGGCCTTGGCGACGCGGAACTTCACCACTTTCTTAGCCGGAATCTTGATCGCTTCGCCGGTCGCCGGGTTGCGCCCCATGCGAGCTTTGCGATCCACGCGCACCAGCCGGCCGATGCCCGGCAATACGCACATACCGCTCTTCTTGGTCTCCTTCACCGCCAGGTCTGCGTAAGCCGTCACCACGGCCTTCGCGGTCTTGTTGGGTATTTCTGTCGCCGCCGCCAGCTCCTTCATGAACTGCGATTGGGTCAACTTTGCCATATCTCTCCTTTGAACTTGTCTAAACTTGTCCGATTCTGCCCATGTACAAGCCTCCGCGAAGTAGTTTTTCCTGCGGACGCTCATTCGCATCATACGGGATCGTTCGCGCAGAGTAAAGGGAAAACTCCTAAAAAACCCAGGTTTTCCGCTGTTTTTTTGAGCATCGAACACGTTGATGTACACCTCAAAGCCGCGAAAGTTTTTTCCACGCGCTTCTTCGCGAGCCATGTTATGCTGGCCGTGGGGCCAGCAAACAAAAGGCGAATGAGCGACTTACAGCAGCAACTGGCCGATCTGCGCGCACGCGTGGCGCGCGTCGCTAAACAATGTGACGCCAAGTATGATGCGGGCTTCGCTTCGAAGATTTCCATACGGGATTTTACTGCGCAGCAACCCGAGGAAGAGTCGCATTCTCAAGCTGCTGTGGAAAACTGGCTGGGCGGAGAAGTGATAGAAACCGCGCAGGGCCGCCATTTCGAGACGGAAAAACTGTACGAACGGCACCGGCGGCACGGCAGCGCCGACATCGGCTCGCTGGCGGAATTGCCGGAAGATCTGCTGACCGCGATCTCCGGCGGCGCCACGCCCCCGGTTTCACCGTCAGAGTGGGCGTTTCTCGACACGGAAACCACGGGACTAGCTGGCGGGAGCGGTACCTGCGCGTTCCTGGTCGGCATCGGAAGAATCACGCCGGAAGGCTTTCGCGTGCGCCAGTTCTTCATGCGGGATTACTGCGAAGAGGCCAGTCTGCTGGGCGCCGTGGCGCGGCATCTGGCTCCGTTCCGGGTGGTGATCACGTACAACGGAAAAACCTTTGATCAGCCTCTGCTCGAAACGCGCTATCGCCTGAACCGCAGCCGCCCCCCGTTCGGCAAGCTGGAGCACCTGGATCTGTTGCACGGCGCCCGTCGCCTGTGGAAATTGCGTTATGAATCCTGCCGGCTGGTGGATCTGGAAAACCAGGTGCTCGGTTTCGAGCGGCAGGGCGATGTCCCGGGAGCGCTGATTCCGTATCTCTATTTCGAATACCTCCGGACCCATCGGGCGGCGCGGTTGCTGCCCGTGTTCCATCACAACGCCCTGGATATTCTCACGCTGGCGTGCCTGACGGGAATTGTGCCGTTAGCTTTTAAAGATGCCTTTAAGGATCCGGAGAATCTGCCGTTCCGACACGGTTCGGAGATCGCGGGGATCGCCCGGTGGCTGCGGGAAGCGGGCGACCTGGAGCAGGCCCGCGCGCTGTTCAGGCGAGCGATTCAAGCCGGTATGCCAGACGAACTCATGTTCCGCACACTATGGGATCTGGCTGCACTGGAACGCAAGCTGGGAGCCGAAGAGCAGGCGGTCGCCATCTGGAACGACCTGGCGGCAACCCGGAATCCGTTCCGCGTCCCCGCGCTCGAGGAACTGGCCAAGCATCACGAACATCGGCAAAAGGATCTGCCGCGAGCGCTCGAAACCACGCGCGCGGCTCTCGAACATCTGGGTGTGAATCACGGAGACTCTCCCGCCCTTCGCCGGCGCGAACAGCGCCTGGTTCGCCGGATGGAGACCCGCCGGACCAAAGCCCTTAGTACTGTCAAGCGCCGCCGATTGCTGTAGGGTGGAAACATGCGTGCTTTGTTTCTTTTGTCTCTTGTAGCGGGGCTGGCAGTCGCGCAGGCAGACTTGCCCCCTGCTCTCGACCAGATCGCGGCCTCGGAACTTTCCCGGCAGAAAATTCCCGGCTTCGCCGCGGTAGTGGTGATGAACGACCAGGTGGTGTGGGCCACGGGATTGGGCGTAGCCAGTCTCGAATCCAAGACTCCGGTCACCCCGGACACACTGTTCCGGCTGGGCTCGGCTCGAGTTTTCCTGGCGGCAGCGACTTATGAGTTATCGGCCGAGGGCCGTTTGCGGCTGGACGCGCCCGCGGGCGACACCCTGTTCGGCCTGGACGAGAAACAGGCCGGGCTCTCGGCGCGAAAACTGCTTAGCCCGCCCTCGGAATCCGGGGAGGAAGCCGTGGCCGCGCGATTGATCGAGAACGTCCGCGCCCGCCCGGCCGCGGATTTGCTCGAAGAGATGATCTTCACGCCCCTGGCCATGACGCACACCACCTTTGCGGCTAACCTGGCGATGACATATCCGCTGGCCATGGGGCACACTGCCGATGGCAAGATCAGCCGGCCCATGGAAGGCGGCGGCCTTTTCACTTCCGCGAGCGATATGGCTCGTTTCCTGGCCGTGCTCCTGAACGACGGCAAAGCCGGGGACAAGCTGGACGAACACCAAGTGCTGCCCGCCCTGGTCGTCGCGGCGCTTTCGAGCGATAGCGGCTACGGGCTAGACGCTGATGCCTCCCGCGGGGTGCGCCTGATCCGTCAAACCAGCACGGCTCCCGGTTACGCCAGTGCGATCCTGATGGCGCCCGAATTTCATACCGGAGTCGTGGTTCTGGCGAATCGGGACGGCGCCAGCGCCATCACCATCGCCCAGAAGCTGCTGGAACGCTCGCTGCCGGTGCGCTTTCCGCAATCGGTCGCAATCGTCCGATAGTTGCTTGTCAAGATGCTCGGGCGCAATTTGATTCTGGTGTTGGCCGCTGCCCTGCCTGCCTTTGGACAGGCGGCGACCCGCCTCGATCTCGAATCCTTCGAGAAAGTCTGGACGACGGTGCGCTACGAGCACTGGCAGGCCAAACCGGGCGGTCTGGACTGGCAGGCCATCCACGACGAATACCGTCCCCGGGTGGAAAAAGCCGCGAGTCACGACGAGGCACGGGCTGTTATCCAAGAGATGCTCGGCCGCCTGAAACAAAGCCACTTCGCAATCATTCCCGCGGTGGTGTACTCGGTTCTGGACGACGATGGAGAAGGCCCCGGCGTTACCGGGATCGACGCGCGGGTGCTTGACGGACAAGCGGTGGTGACCGGAGTCGATCCAGGTTCCGCGGCTGAGAAGCAGGGCGTGCGCCCTGGCTGGCAGATTCAAAGCGCCGGCGGCAAGGAGCTGAAGCCGGTCATCGACCAGGCGCTATCCAATCCCGCCATTCACGAGCTGCAATTGACTCGCGCAGTGCTCGCTCGCCTGAGCGGACCCATGGGTGGAACACTCGACGTAACTTTCCTGGATGGCGCTGGAAAGACGGTCAGCCTGAGGATGGACCTTACGCCGCCGCGCGGCGCGCTTTCGGCCTTCGGGAATCTGCCGGCGCAGCACGTCTGGATCGAGAACAAGCGTATCGGGCCGACCGCCTACGTCCGCTTCAACATGTTTCTGGATCTTCCCCGGGTGATGGCCGGCTTCCAGCAGACTGTGGAGAATTGCAAGGCTTGCGACGGCCTGATTATCGACCTGCGTGGGAATCCGGGCGGTATCGGCGGGATGGCCATGGGCATGGCCGGCTTCCTGGTGGATAAGCCCAATCAACGCCTGGGGACCATGTACACGCGCGACAGCACGCTGAATTTCGTGGTCAATCCCCGGGCGGACGTCTTTTCCGGACCCGTAGCGGTTCTGGTCGATAGTTGCTCCGCGTCGACTTCGGAGATTTTCGCCGGCGGCTTGAAGGATCTGGGACGCGCCCGCGTGTTTGGAACGCGGACGGCCGCCGCCGCGCTCCCCTCCGCTTTCGAACGCCTGCCCAACGGCGATGGGTTTCAGTACGCCCTCGCTAACTATATTTCGCAAGGGGGTCAGCCCCTGGAAGGGTTGGGCGTAACTCCCGATGTAATGATAGAGCTCACGCGCCCAGCTCTACTAGCCGGCAACGATCCGGTAGTGGATGCCGCGATTAGCTGGATCAGGAGCCAGAAGAAGCCATGAACCGTCGAGTTTTCCTAGTTTTGCTGGTGGTCTTACTCACTTGCGCCGCAACCGGATTCGCGGCTGATCCCCTGCCTTCGGCGGCCTCCGTGCTGGACCGTTATGTCCAGGTCACCGGCGGCAAGCAGGCCTACGAAAAGCGCAAGTCAGAAATTGCCCATGGAACGCTGGAGTATACCGCGATGGGCATCAAAGGCTCCATCACCCGCTACGCGGCCGAACCGGACAAGTATTACGCCTCCCTGGACATCGACGGGCTAGGAAAAGTCGAGATGGGCGTCAGCGGCCAGATCGCGTGGGAAAACAGCGCCCTTCTGGGGCCTCGCGTGAAGACCGGCGTGGAGCGAGCCGAGGCGATCCGCGAGGGCAATATGAACTCAACCCTGAACTGGCGCAAGTTGTATCCCAAGGTGGAGACGGCCGGGATCGAGACTATCGATGGCGCGGAGTGTTACAAAGTGGTCATGACGCCTGCCGAGGGCCAGCCCATGATCGGCTATTTTCAGAAGAAATCCGGCCTGCAAGTGAAGATGACCACCGTCAGCAGCACTCAGATGGGAGACATTCCCGTGGAGCTGATCGCATCCGACTACAAGGATTTCGGCGGCATTCTGGAGCCTTCCAAGGTCGTCCAGAAGAGCGGACCGCAGGAGTTCACCATGACGCTCGACAGCGTGGAGGTGAATCCGTCCATTCCCCCCGCGCAGTTCGCTTTACCGGCCGAGATCCGCAAGCTGGTGGATAAACCTCAAGCCAAGTAGCCCGGATCGAGTAAGGCGCACACTCAGGCGTCTTCCGCCGGCGGCGCCGAGCGATAAAAACGCGACCGGCAGCTGCGGCAGCGAAACGGCCACCGCCCCAGCACTCGAAGCAGGGCCGCCAGTACACCTTCGTCATGGGAACGGCGCACGTCCGGGGATCCGCATTTGGGACAGGTCGGGCGCTCCTCGGGCGCCTTGTGCTCGTCACTCATCGGATCGCGCATTGGATCGTCAGTTGATCCTCCACCCGTTTTTCTTTCAACGGAGAGCATAACATGTGCTGGCCTTTTTTTTGGATTCGGTTTATAAACGTATAGGACGCCTTGATCGAGCAAATCCGCAAGACCGCGATGGGAGGAAAAGGAGCACTGGTTCTGCTCGCCATCGTGATCGCGTATGCCTGGATCGCTGTCAGCGGGCCTCAGGGCCTGCAGGCTCTCCTGGAGAAACGCCGCGAGATCCGCCAGCTTCAGGAGCAGAACGCGGCGCTGAACCGCGAGATCGAGCACCGCCGCGACCGCATCCGCCGCCTGGAAGAAAGTCCCAGCGAGCAGGAAATGGAAATCCGCAAACAGCTGAAACTGCTCCGTCCGGGGGAGACGACCTTCATTCTGCCGGAGGGGGCCAAGGACTCCGACCAGGCACCAGCCGCGAATGAACGCAAGTAAACGCAAATAACAAGGTCACTTCTCCAGCAGAAAACTTCCCACGAACAGCGCGTCGATGCCCGACGAATAGAAACTGCGCACTGCGTCGCGCGGCGCTGAAACCAGCGGATCGCCGAACAAGTTGAAACTGGTGTTGTAGAGCACCGGCAGACCGGTGGCCTTCCCGGCTTCGAGCAAGAGCCGATGATACAGGGGATTGTCCTTTTCCGCGACCACATGCGCTCGAATCATGTCCTGGCCCAGGATGGCCGCCTCAAACGTTTTGCGATGCTTGGGGCGGACGCGCCCCACCGTCGCCAGATAGCGGGCGTTCGGCTTGGTCTCGAAGTATTCCCCGGCTACTTCCGCCGGAACCGACGCCGCGAACTTGCGGAACGGCTCGCGATGCTTGATAAAGACGTTAAGATTCTCCGTGGAATACGGATCGAGTGGCGACGCCAGGATACTGCGGTTCCCGAGCGCTCGCGGGCCGAACTCCATGCGCCCCTGCATCCAGGCCAGAATCTTGTGTTCCCCCAGCAGGCGCACCGCCCGGGCCAACATGTCGTCCGTCGAACGGAGATATTGGAAGCGCAGTTTGCAATTCTCCAGCACCTGCTTGATCTCTTCGGCGCCGTAGCCCGGTCCGAGAAATAGGGATTCCATGCCGTTGCGGCGCTTGTGCCGCCGGACCTGGTGCCAGACGTGATACACCGCGCCAAGGGCCGTTCCCGCGTTCCCGGCGGCCGGCTGTACGAAGACGTTCTTCCAGCCGCCGCAACGTTCCAGGAACTCCACCAGCATCACGTTCAGGAACAACCCTCCGGCCAGGCACAGGTTCTCGCCCTGGCCGGCCAGCCCCAGCACGGTCTCTTCGACAGTTTTCTGCAGGCCACGCGCGATATCCGGCACCGCGGCCGCGGGAACCTTGCCGCCCTCGTCGAACCCCAGCCGTTCGAAGAATTTTGCGCTGAAACCGCCCTCCGATTGCCGATGTCCGTCAAAAAAGGAAGCATCCAGGCGAGCCGACGCCGACATCACCTCGCGGAACAAAGGCGCATAGCGATCATCGCCCGATGCCGAGAGCCACTGGACCTTATGTTCTTCAGCTCCGGCGCGGTAGCCCAGCAACTGCGTCACGGCGCCGTACAAGCGGCCGAGCGAATCGGGGTAATACCACTCGCGCTCGGCTTGAATCTGCGTATCCTTGGCGTGCCAGCGCGCGCCGCAGCGGAAATCGCCGGCCTGGTCGAGCGTGAGCACCGTGGCCTCCTCGAAGGGCGACGCGAAGAATGCCGAAGCGGCGTGGGCCTGATGATGCTCCACCACGGCGATCTCCGCCTTGGGGAACTGATCGCGCAGTAAGCTGTGCACCTGCGACTCGGGCTCGCGCGCGAACGGCCGAACCAGCGCCACGCATTCCACTTGCTCGCGGGAGGTCTCCGCCAGGCGCAGGCATTCGGCAATCGACGACTGCGGCAGCCCGCCGGGCTTCCACACGTGATCGAGCTTATTCTCCTCGATGGCGGCCTTCAGCTCGCCGTCCTTCAGCACGGCGCAGGCCGCGTCGCCCAATAGACCGCCGAGACCCAGGATCACCATCGGCCTATTTGTGACCCCCTCTGGGGGTGGATTTCGCCTCGATTTTGGCCCACGTGTCGCGCAGCGCGACGGTGCGATTGAACACCAGCTTCTCATGGGAGCTATCCGGATCCACCGCGAAGTAGCCCAGCCGCTCGAATTGGTAGCGATTCCCAGGTGCGGCGTCCTTAAGACTAGGCTCGAGCTTGGCGCCGGAAACGATCTCGAGCGAGTTCGGATTCAGGTTCACGGTGAAATCCTGGCCTTCCGGAACCACATTTGGATCTTCGCTGGTGAACAGCGTTTCGTAGATGCGAACTTCCGCATCCACGGCGTGTTCGGCCGACACCCAGTGAATGGTCGACTTGACCTTGCGGCCGTCGGGCGCATTGCCCCCCTTGGTGGCGGGATCGTAGGTGCAGTGCAGCTCGGCGACATTCCCTCCGGCATCTTTGATCACGCCGGTGCAGGTGATGAAGTAGGCGTAGCGCAGCCTCACCTCTCGGCCGGGCGCCAGCCGGAAATATTGCTTCGGCGGATCCTCGCGGAAATCGTCCTGTTCGATGTAGATCACCTTGGAGAACGGGACCTGGCGCGTGCCCATAGCCGGGTCCTCCGGGTTGTTGACCGCCTCCATGAGCTCGGTTTGCCCCTCCGGATAGTTGTCGATCACCACGCGCAGCGGACGCAGTACCGCCATCACCCGCGCCGCGCTGCGGTTGAGATCGTCGCGCACGAAGTATTCGAGCAGCGACATCTCGGTAGAACCGTTGGTTTTCGACACTCCGATTCGCCCGCAGAAACTCCGCAGCGCTTCGGGCGTGTAGCCCCGGCGGCGCATCCCGGAAATCGTGGGCATGCGGGGGTCGTCCCAGCCGCGCACCAGCTTATTTTGGACCAGCGCCAGAAGTTTGCGCTTGCTCAGCAGAGTGTAGGTCAGGTTGAGCCGGTCGAACTCGATTTGCTGCGGATGGTAGATGCCGAGTTGCTCGATAAACCAGTCGTACAGCGGCCGGTGATCCTCAAATTCCAGGGTGCAGATGGAGTGCGTGATGCGTTCGATCGAATCCGACTGCCCGTGCGTGAAATCGTACATCGGATAGATGCACCACTTGTCGCCGGTGCGGTGATGCGACATGTGCAGAATCCGGTACAGCACCGGATCGCGCAGGTTGAGATTGGGCGAGGCCATATCGATCTTGGCCCGCAGGGTCCGCGATCCGTCGGGAAACTCGCCGTTGCGCATGCGCTCGAACAGATCGAGGTTCTCCTCAACCGTCCGGTTGCGGTAGGGGCTTTCCTGGCCGGGCTCGGTCAAAGTGCCGCGCTGCTGACGGACCTGATCGGCTGTGAGGTCGCAGACGAAAGCTTTCTCCTTCCGTATCAGTAGCACCGCCCATTCGTAGAGCTGGCCGAAATAATCCGAGGCGTAAAACAGGCGGTCCTCGAAATCTCCGCCCAGCCAGCGGACATCTTCAATGATCGAATCGACGTACTCAGTCTCCTCCTTCGAAGGGTTGGTGTCGTCGAAGCGCAGATTGCATTTTCCGCCGAACTCGCGCGCGAGTCCGAAGTTGAGAGTGATCGACTTGGCGTGGCCGACGTGCAGATATCCGTTCGGTTCGGGAGGAAAGCGCGTGTGCACCCGCCCTCCGTACTTGTTGGTCTTCAGATCCTCGAGGATGGTGTCCCGGATGAAGTTAGATTGTGTGGGAACGGCTTCGGGGCCGTCCTTTGGCGTCGTCATCTATTGGCTATTCCTCAGCAGCTGCCGTGCGTGGTCAATCCTCTTGAGCGCCGTCTCGCGGCCCAGCACCTCCAGCGTCTCAAATAGCGGCGGAGCGTCTTTACGGCCGCAGACCGCGACACGAATCGGCTGAAACATCTGGCCGGCTTTAATGTGCAAACGCTCCGCACCCGCCCGAAGGGCCGGATCCAAGCCCGCGTGATTGAACTCTTTGACATCCCGCAGAACCGTATCGGCCTCCTCTAATGCGCGGGCGGCCATGGCTGCGTCGCCCTTCTGGGGAATCAGCAAGGCGCGGTCATAGTGGTTTTCTTGAAAGAAAAAGTCGGCGGTAGTCTTCACGTCACTCAGCAGGCGGATCCGTTCCTGAATCAGCGGGACCACTTTTCGGAGTTTGTTGATGTCAGCTTCGGGCGCAAACGGCAGCAACAGCTCGGCGAGCTGATCCTGCGGCGTCGTACGGATATGCTCGGCGTTCAGCCACACCGCTTTCGGATCGAACGGGTCTTGCTCCGTGAAGTTCACCGTCGCGTTGCTGTGATTGATGCCTTCCAGCGAAAACGCGTCGATCAGCTCCTGGCGCGAGAAGACTTCGCGATCATTCTTGGGCGACCAGCCCAGCAAACACACGAAATTGATGAACGCCTGCGGCAGAAAACCGGCGTCGCGATAGGTGGTGACGCTCACCACCGGACCGTGCTTGCGCTTGGACAGCTTGGACCCGTCCGGCGCGATTAGCAGCGGCAGATGCGCGAAATTCGGCGGCGTTACGCCCAAGGCTTCGAAGATCAGCACGTGTTTGAACGTATTGGTCAGGTGATCCTGGCCGCGGATGATGTGGCTGATGCGCACATCGGCATCGTCGGCGCAGGAAGCCATGTGATAGGTGGGCGTGCCGTCGCTCCGCAGCAGGGCAAAGTCCTCAATGTCCTCCGTGGCCTTCGACTGCGGGCCGTAAACCAGATCGTGAAACGTTACTTCCTTGCGCGATTCCCGCGGCACCTTGAAGCGCAGCACGAACGGCTCGCCCCCATTTGCACGGAGGTCGCTTTCCTCTGGCGACATCCCGCGCATCCGGGGATCAAATTTGGGGCGCAACGTGTTTCCCTCAGTGTCCTCGGGAAGCGCTATTTCATACTCCGGAGCGCCCATCTCAACGAAATCGCGATACGCGAGTCCCTTCGCTAAAATCGTTTCCGCCGCCTTCCGATGCAGCTCGCCGCGCTCGGACTGCCGGTAGAATTCATCCCAATTCAGATCCAGCCACTTGAGTCCCTCATAGATCGAATCGAGCGATTCCTGGGTATTCCGCTCGACATCCGTGTCGTCGATGCGCAGGATCATGGTGCCGCCGTTGCGGCGGGCATATAGCCAGTTGAAAATGAACGTCCTGGCGCTGCCGATGTGAAGATACCCCGTGGGCGAAGGGGCGAAGCGGACTCGAAGCATCAATAACTCAGGATAACAGTCGATGACGCATATCGATATAATTGGGGCAGTTTCGTAACGGAGGATATTGCATGAAATCTAGAAGCAGACGTTTTTGGATTAGCGTGGCCGGTGGCCTCACCCTAGCCTCGCCCCTGTGCACTACGATGTTCGCCCAAAAGGTGGACACCTACCGCGCCCAGATCCGGGGCGGCGGGGATCACGGGAAATGCACCATCGAAGTGAACGTGGACGGCGTGGCGGAGATTGAGATCCGGGGCGATGAGGGCCGGATGCGCACGCTTTCCGGAGCTCCGTCAGCCTGGCGCCGCATGGAGTGCAACGAGCCGCTTCCCCCAAACCCGCAGGAATTCCACTTCAGCGGCGTGGACGGGCGCGGCAGGCAGACCCTGCTCCGCGACCCGGCCAGCAATCGCGGTACCGCCGTGGTCCGCATTGAGGATCCGCAGAGCGGGCGCGAAGGCTACACGTTTGATATCGAATGGCGCGGCGCGGGCGGCAGCGACAATCGCGGCGATGCCGGCGATCGAGGTCGGGACGGCGGGGGTGATCGAGGCGGTGATCGAGGTGTCGGTCGAGGCCCCGACGATGGGTACCGCGGCGACCGCGACGGCCGCTGGAGCGACGAAATCCACTTCACCGGGCGCGGCGACGGCTATTTCAAGAATTTCCGCGGACCCGACGACCGGCTCTTCGATTGCGACGTTTCTGTTGACCGGCGCGGCGTGGTCCGCGTCACGTTCCAGAACGATCGCCGCGCGCGATCGACATTCACCGGTCAGCTAACGCGCTTCGACCGCGATCTGGTGGTCGCCGACATGTCCGGCAGAGGAATCCGTGGCTCGATGGAGATCCGGCTCAACGGCCGCGATCGTGTCAGCGAGATCTCGATGTCGGCCGATGGCCGTGATCGCTTCGAGCTGCGCTGGCGCCAATAGGCCGGTCTATTAGTTCCGGTGAAAGTATCCATCCTTATTCCGGTTTATAACGAGTTCCCGACCCTCCCCCTGGTCCTGAAGCGGGTCCTCGACGCCCCGCTGCCGGAAGGATGCCTCAAGGAAGTCATCATCGTGGATGATGGATCGACCGACGGCACCACCGAAACACTGCAGCAG
>Ga0210400_10001635_pt1 | contig 21917 bp, 19 predicted proteins | sample IncBWH26MmetaG_FD_155456 | JGI IMG/M metagenome (GOLD analysis project Ga0210400, IMG submission 155456) | Forest soil microbial communities from Barre Woods Harvard Forest LTER site, Petersham, Massachusetts, United States - Inc-BW-H-26-M | ecosystem: Environmental > Terrestrial > Soil >...
ATCTTGTGGCTGATCTCGTGCCCGTACAGCGCCATCTTCGATTCTAGCCGCAGCGTATTCCTGCACCCCAGGCCGCAGGGAACCACCGCGAATTCGCGCCCCGCTTCCATCACCTGATTCCAGACCTTCTCGCTGGTCGCCGCGTCGGAGGGGACGTAAATCTCAAAACCGTCCTCGCCCGTGTAGCCCGTGCGCGCAATCAGCGTGTTCTTCAAGCCGCAGACCGTCCCATGCGTGAACCAATAATTCTTGAGGCCTTCCAGGTGCGCGTCCGTCAGCTTTTTCATCACATCGATGCCCCGCGGCCCCTGAATCGCCAATTGCGTGTAAGCGTCGCTCAGATCCTCAACCACGCAATCGAAATTCCGCGTGTTCTCGCGCACCCACTGGATATCTTTTTCGCGCGTCCCGGCATTGATCACCAGCAGATAATCATCTTCCCCTAGCCGGTGCACGATGACGTCGTCCACAAACGTCCCTTCCGGATACAGCATCGCCGAGTAGTGCGCCTGCCCGATCGCCAGCTTCGATGCATCGTTCATGCTGATGTGCTGAACCGCCGCCAACGCCCCGCCGGGCCTCGCGCCGCTGTGGATGCGAATGTCCCCCATGTGGCTGACGTCGAAAACCCCCACGCCGGAGCGCACCGCCTTGTGTTCCGCAATCAGCCCGCCGCTCGATGGGTATTCGACAGGCATCTCCCAGCCGTCAAAATTGACCATCTTTGCGCCCACGCGCCGGTGCAACGCGTTCAGCGGCGTCTTACGAAGCGCGCTTTTGTGAGGAGTTGCGGGGGATTCCATTCCAATGGCTCAAGCAGAAATCGATACTAGCACGCGCTCTCCAGCGGGTCAAAGAAGCCCGCTAACAACCGGAGTGAGCCGTTCTCCCGATAAAGGAGGTGAGCAACTCGCGCATCAAATCGCACCTTCGCCTTGCCGCAACCTCCCATGGTCAGGTAAAGTTTTCTCGAGAGGCCCCATGCAAGCTCCGACCAATTGCGCGCAATGCGACTTGCCGGAAGAACGCTGCAGTTGCGAAAGGTACTGCACCATCTGCAAGGGCCAGCACAACGTCCGCCTTTGCTCCGACGGTCTCTACTATTGCCCGGACTGCCGCGAAGCCTGCGACGTCTCTCTGGCCGGCCGTGGCACCTGAGCCGAAGACCTTCCGCTTGCTCCTCGATGCCGACGCGCGCCTGGCCGCGGCTGCTGGAGGCGTGGTGCGCTATCTCGCCGATCTCGCGGGCTTCGAGAGCGACGCCGTCGCTCGATTGCAGTCCGCGGTCATCGCTGCGTGCGCGCAAGCTTTTGAGCAACTCACCGCCGATCATCCCAGACTGGAAATCACCTTTACGCGCTTATCCGACCGCATGGAAGTGTCGCTAGCCCCTCGCGGCGACGGCCTTCCAGTGCTTGGCCTCAACACGGCGGTATTTGTTCCGGGAACCGGCGGCACGGGATCACCTCGGCGCGTTTTCGCCGGCTTCGATCGCACCCAGTACGGAACGCAGAACGGGGAAGCCGTCACTCGCCTGACAAAGTACATCGGCCACGTCGCTCCCAAAAAATAATCGTTGTTCCTAACAAAAAAGGGCCGGACAGCACGGCCGCCGACCCTTCCCGCTTGCACGGTTTCGTTTTCCAAACTCTACATCTTCAGCGCGAAGGTATTCTTTCGAATGAGCGACGTCATCTGGTCGTCGCTGAGGGATAGCCGCAGCGTCACGCGGTCGCCCGCGGGCGTCACGCGCGCCTGGTCCAGCAATTGTGCCAGATCCGGATTGTCCTTCTGCGCCTGGTACCGTTTGTAAAGGAACGCCGCTTGCAGCAACTGGCCCAGTGTGTTCGCATCATCGGTCGATCCGCACACCGCCTGGAACTTTCCATCGAGGCCGCTGCTCGCGTCCACGTTGATAATCATATTCTGCATCCGCGCCACCAGTTTCGCCGCTTCCGGGAACTGCTGCACTTCCGGCGCCAGTTGCTGCATCGCCAGCCGCGTGTAGGCGGGATTCAGCACGGCCCACACGACGCCGCTGCCGTTCGCTTCGTTGATCAGCGGGAAAAGCGTCTCGTTGCGCATCAACCCTTCCTCGCTCCCAAAGCGCACCTCGATCATTTTTTCCAGCACCGCGCGATGGCCAAACGCCGCGGTATTCGAATCCAGGAAAAAGAAAAATAAATCGTTCGCTCCCGAACCTGTGCCAAAAGCAAATAGCGTGTAACCCCGCGCCTTGGACGACGGAAGCTTTTGCTGCTTGAAGTACGCTTCCGTCGAGTTCGGGTTGTAAGTCCCCAGAGCCACTCCGACGACCTCTTCTCCGGTGGGAACCTCCGTCGAGCCCGCGCCTTCGCTCTTCGCGCTCATCCCCTCCGCGACCAGGCCCCAGGCAAGTTCATCGACTTGCGAGTTCGGATCAATTCCCGCCGAAGCCAGAAATTTCTCGAATTGCCGGAAGCGGTCGGGGAGCATCTGCTCCTGCAATTGCGGAAACCATTTCAGCGAGCGCGCCTTTTTCAAGTCGGCGTAGGCAAATTCACCAATCTCTTTGGGAAAGAGCGCGATGATGTCTGCACCAAGGCGGCCCGCTCGCGTCGGCTTCGGCATCGCCAGGGACATCGCCACCAGCATCCCGGCGGCCACTAGTCTGCGGATCGCCGGCCCCAGCCGCCTCCGCGTCACACCTGCATTCGTTTTCCGTTTCACGTCGTGCTCCTTTCGAATGGGCAAGGTGAACTCTTAGTCTACGCCCTTGTCGCGCGGGTTGTATTGCCAAGACGCTCCCGCAGCGCCGAGATCTTCATGCGCATTGAAGCGACATACGCGGCGTCCGTCAGCGCCTCGAGATTGATTTCCACGTTCGCCAGCGCTCCGCAAGCGCCCGCTTCGGCCATCAGCCGCGCTACTTGCAAGTCTGACCGCATGGATGCGGCGGCGATGCCCTCCAGTTGTCCGAGGCGTTCGAAAAGCTCAACCGCGCGCGTGGCCACCTTCATCGGCACTTCCGCCGCGCCTTGCGTTGCCTTCTGAATCGCTTCTTCGCGCTTCTGCGTTTCTTCCGCGTCTGCCTGCGATAATTTGAACGCCGCCATCACCGCGTCGTAGGACGCCGCGTCGCGGTCGATCGCCTCGGTAAGCTCCTCCGTGATTCTGCGCATCTCGTCGAGCGCGGCCGAGAGCTGCTCGGCATATCCCGCTTGCGACTTTTTTTTCCGTGAAAGCCCCGCCACCATCTGCCCCAGGGCCGCCGCCAGAGCTCCCGCAAACGCCGAAACGCTTCCTCCTCCCGGCGTTGCTGTCGGAGACGCCACCGCATCTAAAAACGGGCGCGCCAATCCCGCCAGCTTCCCGCTTTTCCCCGCTTCCATGGGGACGCCGCTCAGCGCGGCTTCCAGCTTATTTTCAAAAACTTGCGCCGGTGAAAAGTCCTCCAGTTGCAGAAAAAAATCCGCCGCCATCTCGATCGCTTTTTTCGGAATCAGCCCTACGATTTCGCTCCCCACCGGCATCACTCCGTAGCGCTCCGCTTCCCGCTTCACCATCGCATACACGCGGTGCATCGGCGTCTGCTCGAAGTCCGTCAGGTTGATGGACACTTGCGCCAGATTGCGCGCTTTCAATTCCACCCCCATTGATTTCACATACCGCAATCCGCCCGACGAATAACGGATGGCTTTCGCGATTTTGCTCGCGATGCTCACGTCCGCCGTATTCAGATTCACGTTGTAAGCGATGAGAAACTTGCGCGCCCCAACCACCGTCACGCCCGCCGTCGGATGCACCTTCGGTTCGCCCACGTCCGGCTGGCGATCGAGATTGTGCTTCATCTCTTCGCCCAGCCCTTCGAACTGCCCGCGCCGCACATTTTCCAGATTCACGCGGTCCGGCCGCGTCGCCGCCGCTTCATAAAAGAACACCGGTATCCGGTAGCGCTTCCAGATTTCATGGCCTACCCGCCGCGCCAGCGCCACGCAATCCTCGATCGTCACGCCCGCAATGGGAATGAACGGCAGCACATCCGTTGCGCCCACCCGCGGATGCGCGCCCGTGTGTTTCGTCAGGTCGATCAGTTCCATGGCCTTGCCGGTTCCCAGCAGCGCCGCTTCTGCCACTGCATCCGGCTCGCCCGCCAGCGTGATCACGCAACGGTTATGATCCGCGTCCATCTCTCGATCCAGCACATAGACGCCCGGCACGCTGCTCATCGCTGCCACAATCGCGTCGACCTTGGTAGGATCGCGTCCTTCGGAAAAATTTGGCACGCACTCGATCAGTCGTTTCATGGTTTTGGCTTTTTGTCTGGTTGTCCGGCCCAGTTGGCAGGCAGCTTTGGTTTTCGGTCCGGCAGCGTGGGCCGTTGGTACACAAACGCCGGCTTATTCGGATTGCCCGGCGCCGCCGGGGCCGGTCCATCTGATGCTGGAGCCGGCGTTGACCCCGGCGCGGCCTTCTTTGATTCTTGCGGAGCCGGCCTGACCACTCTCTGTGTCGGCCACGCTCTCGTTGTCCCTGGCGAAGTTTTCAATGGCCATTGCGGTCCGATCATCGGCTTCATGTTTGGAGGCAGCGGTTGGTTCATCATTTGTGCCGGCGCTTGCACCGCTTGCTTGGCCTTTTCGCGCGACCCAGCCTTTGCTTGCTCTTGGCGGTACCCCCGCACCTGCCGCGCAAACCACAGAAACGCTCCCACCCACAACCCGGAAACGACCGCATTGTAGCCGGTCAGCCCGCCTGCCTTTCCCAGAATCATCACCGCAAGGCACATTGCCGCCACGAATCCGTAGAAATACTCTTCAAACAGGCTCTTGGTCTTTAGCGGCGGCCCGATCTTGAGAAGGCGGATTCTCTTTACCTTCGAATAGTTAAATTGGGGCTTGTTCGGCGGCATGGATTACGCGACCACGCTTCACGGTCATCCAGCAATGGTTCACTCCAAAATAATAGGGAATTTCCCGGTAGTCGGCCACTTCGAATACCGCGATGTCCGCTTGTTTGCCAACCTCCAGCGATCCGATGCTTTTTTCCCGCCGCAGCGCGTACGCCCCGTTGATGGTCGCCGCCGCAATTGCTTCCGCCGGCGTCATTCGCAATTGCGTGGACGCCAACGACAAAATCATCGGCATGCTCACCGTTGGACTCGTTCCCGGATTGTAGTCCGTCGCCAGCGCAACAATCGCTCCGGCCTCAATCAGCGCCCGCGCCGGCGCATACTGCTTCAGCCCCAGGTGAAAATCGCACCCGGGCAGCAGTGTCGCCACCGTCTCCGATTTTCCCAGCGCCTGGATGTCGCTTTTGTTCACCCTTTCCAAGTGATCGCAGCTCGCCGCGCGCATCAGAATCGCCAGCCGCGCCGCGCCCGTCCGCGAAAGCTGCTCCGCGTGCATTCGCGGCGCCAACCCCCATTGCCGCCCCGCCTGCAGCACACGCTTCGATTGCTCCACTGTGAACGCCCCGCGGTCGCAAAACACATCGCAAAACTCCGCCAGCCGGTGTTCTCCTATGTGCGGCAGCAAGTTTTCCTCAATCAGCTTGATGTACCGTTCCGCTCCGCCGCTCTTTCCTCGGAACTCCGCCGGCACCACGTGCGCCCCAAGAAATGTGGACACGATCTCCAGTGCGTGCTCCGCCGCCAACTCTTTGTGCAGCCGCAAAATCTTCAATTCGCTAGCAACATCCAGCCCATACCCGCTCTTCGCTTCCAGCGTAGTCGTTCCGTGTCCCGCAAACTTTTTTAGCGCCGCAAGCGCCCGTTTCTTCAAAGCTTCGCTCGTAGCTGCGCGCAGCTTCTTCACCGAATTGAGAATCCCGCCGCCCTTCCGTGCAATCTCTTCGTAACTCGCCCCCGCAATCTTCAATTCATACTCTTCCGCCCGGCTCGCTGCATGAATCAAGTGTGTGTGCGAGTCCACAAATCCAGGCAGCGCCACCCGTCCGCCCAGATCCATCTTCTCCGCTGCGCGCGCCTCCGGTAGCTTTTCCACCTCAGCCCGCGTCCCAACAGCCGCAATCAAGCCATCGCGCACCAGCACCGCGCCATCCTCGATCAAACCCAGTTTGGAAAGGGAAGTTCCGCGCCGCGGACCGCTCCCGCGGAGCGTCAGCAGTTGCGATGCACCGGTAATAAGAAGGGAATCCGCCAAGGCTCACGTATTATGCCGGAGCCGCATCAATCCTGCACGGCAGGGTGGGACAGGCATTCCTGCCTGTCTCTTCTTCCTCACAGCATCGGCACCTTTACGCCCGTCTTCTTCGCAAACGCAATCGCCTCCGGATATCCCGCATCCACGTGGCGCGCCACGCCCAGCCCCGGATCATTTGTCAACACCCGCTCGATACGCTTCGCCATTTCCGGAGTCCCATCCGCCACCGTCACCTGCCCCGCATGCTGCGAATACCCAATCCCCACTCCGCCGCCGTTGTGAATCGACACCCATGAAGCCCCGCTCGCCGTATTGATAAGCGCGTTCAGCAGCGGCCAGTCCGCCACCGCATCCGACCCATCCAGCATCGCTTCCGTCTCCCGAAACGGCGAAGCCACCGATCCGCAATCCAAATGATCGCGCCCCATCACCACGGGAGCCTTGATTTCGCCCTTAGCCACTAAATCATTCAGCGCCAACCCAAACTTGTCTCTCTCGCCATATCCCAGCCAGCAAATCCGCGACGGCAGCCCCTGAAACTTCACCCTCTTCTGTGCCAGCTTAATCCATCGCGACAAGTGCTCGTTCTCCGGAAACATTTCCAGCACCAACTGGTCCGTCCGCGCAATATCGGAAGCCTCCCCCGAAAGCGCCGCCCACCGGAACGGCCCGTTGCCCTCGCAAAAAAGCGGCCGGATGTACGCCGGCACAAATCCCGGGAAATCGTAAGCGTTCTTCACGCCCTGTTCGAACGCCATCGTTCGAATGTTGTTCCCATAATCAAACGTCACCGCCCCGAGCTTCTGCAGATCCAGCATTCCCTGGACGTGCACCGCCATCGCTGCCATCGAACGTTTCTTGTAATCCTCGGGACTCTTCTTCCGCAGCTCCAGCGCCGCCTCCAGCGTCATCCCATTCGGCACGTACCCGCCGATGGGATCGTGCGCGCTCGTCTGGTCCGTCAACAAGTCCGGCACCACCCCGCGCTTCGCCAGTTCCGGAATCAAGTCCGCGCAATTTCCCACCAACCCAACCGAAGTCGCCTCGCCCTTGCGTACCGCGTTCTTCAAAATCCGCAGTGCCTCATCCAGCGAAGTCACCATCACGTCGCAATAACCCGTCTTCACGCGCCGCTTGATGCGCTCCGGGTCCACATCAATCCCCAGAAACGCCCCGCCATTCATCGTCGCCGCCAGCGGCTGCGCCCCGCCCATGCCGCCCATCCCGCCCGTCACCACCAGCTTGCCCGCCAAACTCCCGGCAAAATGTTTCTTCGCCGCCGCCGCAAACGTTTCGTAAGTCCCCTGCAAAATCCCCTGCGTCCCAATGTAAATCCAGCTTCCCGCCGTCATCTGCCCGTACATCATCAATCCCGCGCGGTCCAGCTCATGGAACCGGTCCCAATTGTTCCAGTGCCCCACCAGGTTCGAATTGCAAAGCAGCACCCGCGGCGCATATTCATGCGTCCGAAAAATCCCCACCGGCTTCCCCGATTGCACCAGCAGCGTCTCGTCCCCCTCCAGCGCCTTCAGCGACCGCACCATCGCATGAAAACATTCCCAATTCCGCGCCGCCTTCCCCGTCCCCCCATACACCACCAACTCTTCCGGCTTCTCCGCCACCTCCGGGTCCAAATTGTTCATCAACATCCGCAGCGCCGCCTCCTGCTGCCACCCCTTGCAAGAAATCGCCGTCCCCCGCGCCGCCCGAAACGGCCCTTTCGACAAGCTCGTGTCCGCCGTCGTCCCTGGCGCCGCTCCTGGTATGGTTACGCTCATCAAATTCCTCTCCGCCGCTCATACTAACCCACGCCACTCCCTTTTGCACACGCTCGCCTGCCCCTCTGTTTGGTGGCCTCTTTCTTAGAATTCCGAGCCCCTTTACCGCAGAACTCCCGGCGAATTTCTCTGCCTTTCCCGGTTGTGTTAACCTCACCTCGAATGCTGTTCGCCTCCGGCTCGAACAGCACTGAAGGAGCAGTCCATGGGCAATCGCATTCTCTCCGCGTTACTAGCCGCTCTTCTCATATTCAGCGCGCTTTTGATTGCAGCGCGCAATGAGCCACAAGCCTCCGGAGTTCCCACTACAGGCTGGGCAAATCCACAGACGAATCTTGCTGGCCGCATGCCTCCCTCGTTCGATCAGGACGTGGCGAGGGTCGTTGCCGACATCGACCGGATTGAGGCCGACACTCTCAGCCAGATGCAACGCACCACGCTCGATCGGCAAGGACAGGTTCGGACCTTGGGGAAGTTACTGCTTTTCGACAAGCATCTCTCTGTCAATCAGAACGAAGCCTGCAGTTTCTGCCATACGCCGGAGACGGGCTTCACCGGGCCGATACAATCTTTGAATGAGACTACCGTGTCGTATCCCGGATCGGTCAGAACGCGCTTCAGCAACCGAAAGCCGCAAAGCTACATGTACGCGCCCTTCTCGCCGGTGCTCCACTACAATGATCTCCAGGGCGACTTTGTCGGCGGCAATTTCTGGGACATGCGCGCGAGCGGCTACCGTCTGCAGAATCCCAGCGCCGAGCAAGCGCAAGGACCGCCGACGAATCCCGTAGAAATGGGTTTGCCCGATTCGGCTTGTGTGGCCTACCGCCTTTCCCAGGCTCCCTATCGCAAGCTCTTTGAGAAGGTGTGGGGCGCGGACTCGTTCACTATTCACTGGCCTGCCGACGTGGAAAAAGTCTGTTCAACTCCAGGGCCGCCACCTACGAATGATCAGTACCCTCTCCACTTGAGTCCGGCAGACCGGGCTCACGCCGATCATGTCTACGACGGATTCGGTCTGGCCATTTCCGCATACGAGTTCTCGCCCGAGGTGAGCCCCTTCACGTCAAAGTACGACTACGTCCAAGCAGGAAAAGACCAATTTACGCAACAGGAAAAATTGGGGTATGAGCTGTTCCGCGGTAAGGCGCGATGCAACGAGTGTCATCGCGATGGCGGGCCCGGGGAAGAGCCCCTGTTTACGGACTTTACCGCCAGTAATCTCGGCGTCCCCGGAAATCCGGGATTGCAATACTACTATGAGAGCCGGCCGGACCAACGCAACTACAGTCCCAATCTCGCCGGAGCGGCGTACGTCGATACAGGAGTCGGATCCTTCCTGCGCACGCTGCAAAGCGATAGCGGCCAGCTCAATCCTGATTCTGAATGGATCAAACTCGCGCCGAAGTTCGACGCGAAATTCCAGGTACCCACTTTGCGGAATGTCGACATGCGTCCCACGCCTAGTTTTGTGAAAGCCTACATGCACAACGGCTACTTCAAAAGTCTGAAAGAAGTAGTCCATTTCTATAACACGCGCGACGCCCTGCCCAAGTGCAAGGCAGGCGATTCCGGCGAAAAGCTCACTTGCTGGCCGGAGGCAGAGGACTCAACCAATCTCAATAAAAGACAGCTCGGCAACTTGAAGCTGACGGATCAGGAGGAAGATGCGCTCGTTGCTTTCCTTAAAACTCTTACGGATGGCTACAAGATGCCGAACCCACGATCCGCAAAGTAGGTTCTTGCGCCGGGTGGCCGTTAGAACCGATAGTTGATCTCCGTGAACCCCAGCGCCCCATCCGAATTCACGGTATAAATTCTCTTGATCACGTCGCCGCCCACCGCATACCCAAAGTACAATCCAAACGTAAAACCGTACTTCCACTTATAATCCCCGCTGATGTCATACAGCGTCGCCAGCTTACTCGCCCCATTCGAAGGCCTGCCGTTGAATCCGAACGTCCCCGGCTGAAACGCGCCGCCTCCCGAATACCACAAGTCATTCTTATTGCTCAGCCACAGTCCATGCACGTCGGTCCGGATAGTCAGCTTCTTCCCCGGCCGCAGCATAACTTCGGAAAAAGCGTCCGTCATGTTCATCGAATTGAAAAACGGAAACCGCGCATAAATCCGCGGCGTCGGCAGTATCGCAAAAAATGTCCCGTGAACCCCGTCCGCCGCGTTCCCATCGCCGCTCGAATAGTAATATCCGCCCCGAAACCACGGCCGAACGCGCCCAGCAAAAGTTGGCTGCCAGCCTGCTTCAAACGTTCCCGCACCAGCCCGCTGCGTCAGTTGCCCCCAACTGCCGCTCTGCAGCGCCCCCCACACTAGCAGATCAAACGTTCCAGCCTTCGTCGGTGCAGCCAGAATAAAATGTCCGCCGTACGTGCCGATCTTGATGCCGCCGAGGTCGGTGGCTCGGACCGCCGCCGTCCGGTTGTCCGTCTTCACTACCGGCCGGTCATCGCCGTAATAAATTCCAAAAACGCGCCACTCCGCCACGCTGTTCCCAAATTCCGCCTGCCGCGTGAGCGCCACGTATGTCACCGGCGTCTTCACCCAGCCCCACCCATCCACCTGGAAAACGCCTCGCGTCGGCACCGCGCCCAGCGCCGTGAAAGTCCACGGCCCGTTCGAATACGCAAACTGCATCCCGTCAAAACTTCGCAGCACGTCCGAATAACCAAAGTTTCCCAGCAATCGCTGCCCGATTCGGTCTGCCTTCAGCGATGCCAATGTCGGATTCTTCGGCGTCACCTCGCTCCCATCTGTGAACTCCATCCGCCCCATCCGCAAGCTGACATGTTCTCCCTTTACCCTCACAAACGCCTGCTTCGGAAAAATCAACGCCGCATTTTGACTGTTGTCGTTCGCAACGAAATACGACCCTCCCAGCCCGTATTGCCCCAGCGGCGCCGCCTTCACCGCGTGATTCGGCAGCCCCAGCAGGATCGGGGCCTCAAATTCGAGGTTCCAGTCATAATGTTCGTGCTTCTGCGAAAATCCAAATCGCACCACCGTCCCCGAAAAACTATATAGATTGTTGCCGCTCGCCGGCTCAAACCAGTTCCACACTTCATATCTTTCCCGCACGCTCCCGGAAAAGGTCACCCCGCCGATTTGGATCGGTTGCGCGGCGGGCTCTTGCCCCACCGCCACCGATCCGCTCAACAAGAGCAGCGAACAAACGAAAATGTTTTTCACGGACTCTCCATTTCTCCGGCATTCCCGGTTTCGCCATCTCACGTCTGCCGGCACACACGTCGCCGCCGGCTCACCAGAAGGAAAGCAAACCACAGCATTCTCGACTTTTCGAATTTCACCGGCCCCGCGAGTTTCCCAGCCCCGAGGCGCACCCGCAAAAAGTTCCGCTTATCCTAGCCTCTGCAAAATCCCGCGCAATAATTGAAAAATACTATCCCTATGGCCCCCTCGACCGAGTCGCCGTCCTCGGCCCGCTCCTCTTCCCATTTTCCATTTTCCCTTTCCACCTTCCCCTCGGCAAAGAGAACCATATAGTGTTATAAATCCCCTCAATCACCTCTAGGGAGGCGGTTCCATGGCACAGCCGATCGCGAATCAACCTTCTTCCGCACCCGGAAAGCGGCGCAGCAGACGTTTTCCTTTCATCTCTCCGGTGGAAGCGACCTGGCAAGACGCCCACGGTAAAATTTTCCGTGAACCGGGCCAGGCCACGGAAGTCAACGCTCAGGGTGGTTTGCTCGAGATGAAGACCTACCCTGCCGCTGGCTCTCAGATTGAGTTGACGAATCTCGTTACCCACGAAACTTCGCAAGCTCGCGTCGTCGGCGTTCGTCGCAGCAGCGAAGGCCGCTTGCTAGGCGTTGCCATCGAGCTTTTCGTCCCAAGTGAAACCTTCTGGGGCAAGAATCTCCAGCTAAAGAAAACCTGCGCCGACCTGGTCAGGCTGGAGTATGACATGCGCTCCGGCCCTTTCGATCCGCGCATCCTCAGCGAATTCCGCGATGCCGTGGACAATGTGCGCAAGACGGCCTGGGCGGTTCAAGAGTGGCAAGAGCGCCAATCGCGCCACCAGGATCCACTCACGGTGCTCCCTTTGCTGACTGCCGAAGGCATCCGCCGCGCCACACAGCTCTGCGACACCATAACCGCCGGCCTGGCCGCTCACGAAGTAGCCCGCGAAACCGTCGGCATCGATGAATTCTTCCAAGCCGTCGAACGCGTCCACCAGAGCCTCCTCGCCCTCTTAAAAGGACCGTGAAGCTGCCGTAAGTTCCTTCCTCTTTTGACTTTCACTTTCAACTTTTAACCTCAATCGGGTTGACTCATCACTATGAGTCAGATAGACTCATACCTATGGCCAAGCGGCTGCAAGTGATTCTTAAGGATCCCGAGTACCGCGAAATTCAGCGTGTGGCGCGTTCCCGCCGCATGTCCATCGCCGAGTGGGTTCGCCAGGCTCTCGACCTGGCGCGTCGTCGTGAGCCTGGCGTTGGAGTAGGGAAGAAGCTCGAAGTGATTCGTGCGGCGGTGCGGCACGACTTTCCCTCGGCCGATATTGATCGCATGCTTGCGGAAATCGAGAGCGGATACGGTTCCGGTACGCATCCTTGATTCTGGTGGACTCCAATATCCCCATGTACCTCGTCGGTGCGCCCCATCCGCACAAGGCCGACGCCCAGCGTTTGCTTGAAAACTTGATCAGCGACCGGCAACGCCTCGTTACCGACGCCGAGGTTCTGCAGGAGATCCTTCACCGCTATGTGGCAATAAACCGGCGGGATGCCATCCAGCCAGCATTCGATGCCTTGCTCGGCATCGCCGATGAGGTCTTGGCCGTAGATCGGGCCACTGCCGAGCGCGCCAAAGAAATTGTGATGGGTCGCCTGCAGATGTCCGCGCGTGATGCCGTGCACATAGCGGTCATGGAACAGCACGGCATCAAACAAATTCTGAGCTTCGATTCTGGTTTTGACGGCTTTCCCGGAATCGCGCGCCTATCATGATGAGTTCCAGTCTCATTCTAAAGCAGGGCGATTTTGGGCTTGCGGGAGGCGCGAAAATGGACGCCGAACTTTTCGATGACATGCTGTCCGGTTTCCACGAAGCTGGGAAGTATCGCCGGGGCGAGAAAGCGCGTCTGCGCGTGGCGCGTTTCTCTTCGGTCAATCCTGTTCTGAAGCCCAAAGAGATTCGCAAGGTGCGCACCACTTTGGGCCTAAGCCAGAGGGATTTTGCGATCCGATTGAAACGATTTCGAGGGGAAAGCTACCTTAAGAAATCCAATCCGGGCGGCCGGCAGGGGATAGTTTGCGCCAGCCTCCTAACGTGGAGTACGGCGGCTTGCCGCGGCTTTTCTTCCATCCTCTTCGGAAGGCTGCATTTCACCAGCCTCGTATCCTAAACCGGACCCCTCTTCAGCTTTTCTCCTTTGTTTTCTTCATCTTCCAACTTTCAACTTTTTGCGTTCAACCTCCCTCTTCCCTAACTCCTTCATTGATAACTACTTAATGATTACACTTGACTGATACCCATGAACTGTGATAGAATAGTATTTGATAGTTAGAGACCACGTCCGACGGTTCACCCCCCTGGTCGCTGCCCTTTTATCCCCTCCCTTCAGGCCCGCTAAGTCCCATCGAATCATATCGTTTGCAGACCCCCACCCTCTAACCCCTTTGGAATCATATCGTTTCAAAAAAGTGGGGGAGGGGCCCGGCTTGCCGGAAGGCATCCTCCTTACTTCCAAATCAGAAAGGCTAATCCATGTCCTCTAAACAACACACGCTCCATCAGTGCGAATACCAGAACGCCCGCGGCCAGCGCTGCCACATGCTAATCGACCAGAACCATCGTCCCGCGACTGGTACCGCGTATCCGACGTTCTGCGCCTATCACGCCGGTCGTCTCAAAGCCACCGTTCCCGCCGTCGATCCGGAGGTCCTCGCCTCCGACCTGCTCGGCGATATCCAGGATTTCTCCACTCCCGCTTCCGTCAATCTCTTTCTCGGAAATCTCGTTAAACAGCTCGCCCGCAAACGCATCGCCCGCCGCGACGCGATTGCCCTCGCTTACATCTCCCAATTGCTCCTCAATAGCCTTCCTCCTTTGGAGAGAGCGGCTGCGGCCGACCGACAATCTGCCAGGGAAGCGGAGATGGAACGCTACTACGCTCTCACTCGCCAACAAGCCCGTGAACGGGCGGCACACCCCAATCAACAAGCAACCAACAGCGCGCCCGCTGCACCCCCTGACGCGGGAGCCGTCCTGTGATGGCGGTCTTTCGCGATTTCCGCGGTCCGGCTCCTGCCGGACAGACCCGTGCTTGTCAGTTTGGAGCTGCCGAGATCGCACAATGTGCCATGTCCGTCAAAAACAGCCGCGCCGTTCCATTGCGCCGCCAGATTCGGTAGGGTAAAGTGACCCCCAGACCATGAACTACGGCACCCTTCCCTCGCGCTTCCTGAACGTCGTCGACAATCTGCCGAACCCGCGCGCCCAAATGGTCCGCCGCGACGGCCGCTGGGAGTCCATCTCCTCCCAGGAATTTCTCCGCCGCGTTGCCGGCCTTTCCACCGCCCTGGTCGAACTTGGCGTGAAGCCCGGCGACCGCGTCGGTCTTTTTTCCGCCAACCGCCCCGAGTGGCACACCGCCGACTTTGCCATAAACGGTTCCGGCGCCGTCACCGTCCCGGTCTACTTCAACGAATCGCCCGACCGCATGACTTATATCCTGAAACATTGCGGAGCCAAGGTCGTCTTCGTCGTTGGTCCGGCGCAACTGCGGAAGCTTCTCAACGTTCGCAAAGAGCTTCCTGAACTCGAACAAATCATTGTCGCCGATGTCGAACCGGACGTTCCCACTGAATGTCTTCGCTACGAAACACTCATCGCCGGCGCGAGCGCGGCGGATATCTCTTCCTATCGCATGCGCTCTTCGCAAGTTCTCCCCGGCCAGCTCGCCTCTCTTATCTACACTTCCGGCACCACTGGCGAGCCTAAGGGCGTCATGCTCACGCACACCAACTTTTGCTCCAACGTCCACGACGTCGGCCACGATTTCAGTCTCGATCCCGCCAGGGATGTCGCCCTCTCGTTCCTTCCTCTCGCCCACGTCTATGGCCGCACCCTCGATTACATCTACATCTTTCAGGGCGCCACTCTTGCCTATGTCGAATCCATTGACGCGGTCGCCCAGGCCCTCCTTGAAGTCCGTCCCACGATCATCGCCGCCGTCCCGCGCTTCTTCGAGAAAATCTACGCCCGCCTCGTCGAACAAGGTTCAAAAAACACCGGCGTAAAGCGAAAGCTTTTCGACTGGGCCATGAATGTCGCGGAACGTGCCACTCCCTGGCGCGCCACCGGAGCTTCAACGAGCCTTGCTCTGAAAGCACAGTGGCTGCTCGCTGATAAACTCGTTTACAAAAAAATCCGCCAAGGCACCGGCGGCCGCTTGCGCATCGTCTCTTCCGGCGGCGCCCCTCTTTCCAAAGCGCTCGCCGAGTTTTTCTGGACCATTGGCATTCCGATTTATCAGGGGTACGGGCTGACGGAGACTTCTCCAATCGTTTCCAGCAATTATCCGGACAATCGCGTGGGCAGTTCCGGCAAACCGATTGCTAACGTCCAGGTCCGTGCCGCCGAGGACGGAGAAATCCTCGTCAAAGGTCCCTGCGTCATGCAGGGCTATTACAAAAATCCCGAAGCCACCCGCGAAGTTCTCACCGAAGACGGCTGGTTCGCCACCGGCGACATCGGCTACGTCGACAAGGACAACTATCTCTTCATCACCGACCGCAAAAAAGACTTAATCAAAACGGCGGCGGGAAAATTCGTCGCTCCTCAGCCCATCGAAAACACCTTGAAAACGAGTCCCTACATTTTGAATGCCATGGTCGTCGGCGATCGGCGCAAATTTATCGCCGCGCTCATCGTCCCCAACCCCGTCACCGTAGCTGCCAGATCTGCCGACCAGGGAATCAAGTTCGCCTCCAACGCTGAAATGGCCGCGCATCCCTGGGTGCGTTCTTTGATCGAAGCGGAGATTAAGCGCCTTACAGTCCATCTCGCGCAATACGAAACCATCAAGCGTTTCGCGCTCCTCCCCGAGGACTTTACGTTCGACAACGGCAGCCTCACCTTCACCCTCAAGCTCAAGCGCCGCGTCGTCGAACAACAATATGCCGCCGTCATCGAATCCCTCTACGCCGACGTCGCCGAACCCCGCCCCATTCTTCAGGAATGAACTCTGTTTTGCATTTGCAAGCAGGAGCTTGACTAGAACACGGAGGACAGAGAAGCAGAAAAAAGAACGTCGAAAACTGATCGCCTCAGGAGTGTTCTCGTTCGATTTGTTTGTGCGCTTCAGGCTTGGTGTCCTTTCGTACAGGTTCATCCCGCGAAACCATTCCGTTCGTTCCTAATGGTCAAGGCATCCCGTCCGCGTAAGCTGGAATCGAATCCTGTATCGCCCACCTCAATTCCTGCATTCGGCTATGGATTCGCACGGGAACGTTTCGAGAACGTGGCGTCCTGTCGCGCGATTGGGACGTAACACGAAAACGTGGAGGCGAGAATTGAAATTCCGCTCAAGTTGGTTGGGAATCGTGCTTGCTTTTTGCTTTATCTGGCCTTCAGCAATGTCTGCTCAGGCTCCAACGCCGGCGGCGACCGGCGCGGCAAAAGATAATTCCGGAGGCTTCACTCCTGGAATCACGCTGGGAGCCAAATTCGAGGGAAGCTACAGCAGCGATGGTTCCGTCTACGATGTTGGATCTGCTCTGGGCTACAACTTTTCCCGGCACTTTGGCGTGGACGCCGGCGTGCCGTTTTATTTCGTGACCACCCCTTCCGCCATCAAGAAAAACAACGCCGGCGCAGTTTCCGGCGTTGGCATCGGTACTCTCTTCACGGATTTCCGGTTGACTTATCCCAATCCGTCGCTGAATTTCAGCTCGGGCCTGCATGTTACGGCACCCACCGGCGACACGAAGAAGGGACTCAGCACCGGCCACGCGACCTGGAATGTTTCGAATCATATTGACCACGCGTTCGGCGATTTTTCTCCGTTCCTCGACTTTGGCGCGGGCAACTCCATCATGGACACAAAGTATTTCCACCGTCCTTTCATCACCTTTGGCTACAACGCACAATTCAACGGCGGCGTCGAATACGATCCCGGCAAATTTAGTTTTTCAGCGTCGGCCTACGACGTTGCGCCATGGGGAAATCAGACGGTAATCAGCCGCGTTTTCCGTTGCGGCTCCGCCGCCAAATGCAGCGCCGGCGCTCCGACCAAGGACCGCAAGAGCTTCACTTCCTCCAGCGTTTCCACGGGTGGCGCGGACCTCGTGCGCGACAATGGCTTCAACGGCGGCATCGATTATAAACCGGTGGGCTACCTGGATCTCGAGTTTGACTTCAGCCGCAGCGTTCCCTTGCAATTGAATAGCTATTCGTTCGGTATCGGCGTGGACCTTAGCTGGCTCTTGCGGCCTCATGTGCGCTAGGCTCGCGTTGCGCGCTTTGCAACGCGACTCATAATGGTAAGGACCGAACTTTTTCAGATCGCCGACGCTTTATCCAGTTCCTCCGCCGGTATTCGATTTGTCCACGGGCCGCTGAAGGTCTAAAATCCTTTTGAGGTCACCCATGCCGGACAATCTGGTCATCGCGGGCCGCGCTTTCGAATCGCGGCTCATCGTCGGAACGGGGAAGTACCGCAGTTTTCAGGAAATGGCGCGCGCGCACGCCGCTTCCGGCGCGGACATGGTCACGGTGGCGGTCCGGCGCGTCAATCTCACGGACAAATCGAAGGAATCGCTGCTGGATTACATCGACCGCGAAAAGATTTTCATTCTGCCGAACACCGCTGCGTGCTACACCGCCGACGAGGCCATTCGAACGGCGCGGCTGGGCCGCGAAGTGGGCCTTTCGAATTGGGTGAAGCTGGAAGTGATCGGCGATCGGCAAACGCTTTTGCCCGACACCGAGGAGCTCATCGAAGCCACGCGCATTCTTGTCAAGGAAGGTTTTGTCGTTCTCCCTTACACCAACGATGACCTCATCGCCGCGCGCAAACTGATTGATGCCGGCGCCGCCGCGGTGATGCCGCTGGCCGCGCCCATTGGCTCCGGCCTCGGGGTGCAGAATCCCGCCAACCTTCGCATTCTGCGAGAACGCATCACCGAAGTTCCCATGATCGTGGATGCCGGCGTTGGTTCCGCATCCGACGCCGCCATTGCGATGGAACTTGGCGCCGATGGCGTGCTCATGAACACCGCCATCGCCGAAGCGGCTGACTCCGTGCTTATGGCCGAAGCCATGCGCGACGCCGTCATCGCCGGCCGTAAATCCTACCTCGCCGGCCGCATGCCCAAGCGCCTCTATGCCTCCGCGTCCAGTCCTATGTCCGGCGTTGTCAGGTAAGTGCCTAGGGCGCGCCGTGGATCATGTTATCGCGCATTGTTTACTGGGAAGATTCTTCAGTTTGGGCTAGCCTGTGATTTCTCGCCTGGCTTTGTCTCGGACTGTTTCAACATCTCCGCGACTTGCTGTTGCACGCGATCCGTCATAGCGGCCATGTGCTTCTGGAGGAGCGGCATCATTGCCTCCATCTCTTCGGCCATCATCGCGGGCATGTCCCGTAACAGCTTCTGGCCCGTCGGCCCGGAATAGAAAGCTACGACCGCGTCAATGTCGCCTTTCGTCAAATGCTTCTGGAATACAGGCACCATCGATTGAAGCATTTCATCCCATGGGAATCCCTTCATGGTGTCGTCCATCATTTTGTTCATGCGCACTTCGAAGTCGGCAGGAAGTTTGTCTTTGTCCTTTGTGTATTGGTCGTGAATCATCTGATGCATGGGCTTGGACATCGCTTCCAACATCTGGGCGATCATTTCGCGCGAATGCATCACGTCAAGATATTTCTGAACGTCCTCCTTTGTTGCCGGAGCGTCGGAAGGGGATTGCTGCGCCAGGACGCTCATCGTGAAGAGGAAAGATGCGCTCAAAGCCAGGAAAATGCGCTTCATGTGAAATCCTCCAGTAAAATAATGCGAGAGTAACTTACAGAAGTGCAGGTGTCACTCAGTTCTTTTTGCTTTGTGATGAATGGGTGGCTGTACACGGGAGGCGCGCGCCTGACCGAGTGGGCGGGGGTGGCTCCCCGTCCGGACGACGTAAGGTCTTCTCCTGATTAACCTTGCGGAAATATGGGACTAGAATGTTCTATTGGCATTAAGTTTCTGTGCCATAAGTGGAGACAGCCCCAGGCCTCCATGCAGTGGAGACCTGAAAACACGAATGGCGAATTCTGGCCCCGGACTCATAACTTCTAACCCTCGGGCGCAAGCTCAGAAGATTGCACAATCCCCGGTCTTCAAACAGATTCTCATTGGACTAGCCGTTTGCGCCGCCTACATTGTTGCGGGGAAGCTGAGCCTGCGCCTGGCCTCCGTGCATCCGAGCGCCACACCGGTGTGGCCACCGACAGGCATCGCCATCGCCGCGTTGCTTACGCTGGGCTCCGGCTTCTGGCCTGCCATTTTTGCGGGAGCCTTTGTTGTGAACCTCACGACCGCGGGTTCCGTACTTACTTCTCTGGGAATCTCGACCGGAAACACTCTCGAAGCCGTCCTGGCTTGTTATCTTGTCACGCGCTTCGCCAACGGTCGGCGCGTCTTCGAAAGAACCTGGGATATCCTGCGGTTCGCTCTCTATGCGGGAATTCTAGGCAGCGCTGTGGCGGCAACGTTCGGAGTCACGAGTCTCACGCTCGGGGGCTTCGCTTCATGGAATAAGTACGGGCTTATCTGGCGGACGTGGTGGCTTGGGGACGCTGCCGGGGCCCTGCTATTCACTCCCTTCCTTCTGCTATGGGGAGAAAATCGGTCCTTAAAATGGACGAAGCGTCAATTCATGGAGGCCGGCGTAGTGCTCGCCTTATTGCTGGGCACTGCGGGGACGATTTTCGGGGTATTCTTCCAAGCGCGCATGAGCGGCGACCCCTGGGCGTTTCTTTGCACCCCGGTTCTCGTTTGGACCGCGTTTCGCTTCGGCCAGCGCGAAGCCTCGGCGGCCATGTGCCTGCTTTCGGTGATCGCGGTCACTGGAACCGTAGCCGGGAGAGGGCCGTTTGTCCGCGAGACGCCGAACGATTCACTGCTTCTTCTGCAATCTTTTCTTGGCGTCATGGCTTTGATGACGCTGATGTTCGGCGCGGAAGTGTCGGAGCGCCACCGTCAGGAGGAACACGCCCGCGTTCTGGCGGTCAGCGACCCGCTCACGGGCCTTGCCAACTACCGCCTGTTGATCGAGCGGCTGGGTTCGGAAATCAAGCGTTACACGCGCGACAGCCGGCCGTTTTCGGTGCTCTTGCTCGATATGGACGGACTAAAGAAAATCAACGATATGCACGGCCACGTGGTGGGTAGTCTTGCCCTTTGCCGCGTGGCAGAGGTGCTGCACTTGAGCTGCCGCGCGGTCGATACCCCCGCTCGTTATGGCGGCGACGAGTTCGCTCTGGTTTTGCCCGGAACTACTTCCGAAGGTGCCCGGCGGATCGCTCAGCGCGTTTCCCAGCGACTCTCCGAAGATGTCGAAGCGCCACGCCTTTCCGTCAGCATCGGCATCGCGGAATATCCGCGTGACGGGCTGACCATTGAAAACATTCTTAGCGCAGCGGATCAGGCCCTCTACAATGAAAAGCACCGCGTTGCGGGCCGTTCGATGGCCTCGCAATCGTCGTAGTGTTGCGTTCCGCGAATCATTTGTAAGTTTCGCCAGAGCGACGGACGGGGCCCTTCGGCTTCGCTCAGGGTAAACAAGCCCCGCCCCTACAGCGGTCCCATTGCTGCAAAGTGGCAGGTGAGGCTGGAGGATTGGTGGGGAGCAAAAGCGCCTGGAATGGATGGCTGCGCGGTGGTAGGGGCGCAGCATGCTGCGCCCCCACAGCACAGACGGGGCCCTTTCGGGTTCGCTCAGGGTAAACAAGCCCCGCCGTTACGTGCCGTGCAAACCCAGGCGATGATCATTTTCACGCCTGGGCGGCTTTGCGGGCTTGGGCGTCGTCGTAGCTTTCTCCGTAAATCGAGGGCACTTTTGCGCCCATGCATCGCAGGTAGGAGGAAAGCTGGCCGCGATGATGAATGGTGTGGTGCAGCCCCATCATCAGGAAAGTCACTGCCGGCCGCTGCACCATTCCGCGAAAATCGACGATCTTCAGCAATTGTTCGCCGGTTAATTTTGTGAGCGCTTCAAAATTTTTCGCGTAGCGCTGCTCGTACCAGGCCGCAATCTCAGCGGGAGTCTTGACGTTTTCCGGAATCATGGACGGGCTGGTATCGAACACGCCGTTGATCACGCCTTCGACAAAGCGGATGTCCGCCGCGGCAATGTGGCGCGCCAGTTCGATGGCGGTTCTGGACGCAGGCTCCGGGCGGTAGTCACCCTTGCCCGCGGGCACGGCTTCGAGAATTTTCTTGGTGGTGCGGCTTTCGTTTTTCAAGGGACCCAAATACACGTTTTGCAGCAGGAACACGGCCTGGTCTGGTGTCATCGCTTCGGCCATTTTTGTCCTCCTGAAGGCGTTTCGATTTTCTTGGTGGTGAGGCAGGCACGGTGCTTGCCTCGGACTTGCATGACTGGTTGAATGCGCTATCCGTTCTTCGTTGCGCGGAAAAGGCTTGGAACCTCGTGTCTCGCCGCGTAAATGCCCTCAAATTGCCCGGGTGTTGTTTTGGCGGCAGAGGGGCATTTTAACACAGAGGTCACAGAGAGCGCAGAGAACACAGAGCGGAAACAATCTCGGAGTATTTTTGCGGCGCGAGGCTAGAGCGTTCGAAAAAGGAAATGCCAGGTGATGTCGACGGCGGCGTGGACGAGGGCGGAGGCGAAGATGGAGCCGGTTTTGCGCCAGGTCCAGCCGTAGAAAAAGCCGGCGATGGAGGCGAGGATCACGTAGCGCCAGTTGGGGAAACCCATGTTGGTAATGTGGGAGAAGCCGAAA